>JGI12269J14319_10006320_pt1 | contig 10324 bp, 7 predicted proteins | sample PeaSoiSIISIP2007_FD_14319 | JGI IMG/M metagenome (IMG submission 14319) | reverse complement strand
GTGCTGATCGCCGCCGACACACTGCCGAGAATTTTTCCCATGCTGACCACGGCGGCCGGAACCATTACTCCAGCTCGAGTTCTTGTGATTGGCGCCGGTGTTGCCGGACTCCAGGCCATCGCGACTGCGCGCCGCCTGGGCGCAGTGGTCTCTGCTTACGATTTGCGGCCAGCCTCCAAAGAACAAGTGCAGAGCCTGGGAGGACGCTTCGTCGAACTCCCCATCGAAGCCAAAGACGCGCAGGATGCCCGCGGCTATGGCACTGCGCAGGACGAAACCTTCTACGCGAAGCAGCGCGAACTGCTCGCCCGGGTTGTTGCCGACAGTGACGTCGTAATCACTACAGCTGTCGTTCCCGGCAAGAAGGCACCCGTGCTGGTGACCACAGAAATGGTGAAAGCGATGGCGCCGGGCTCGGTCATTTTTGATCTCGCCGGCGAGCGCGGAGGCAACTGCGAACTGACCCAATCCGGCAAAACCGTTGTCGAGTACGGAGTCACTCTCATCGGCCGTATCAACATTGCCACCGAGGTTCCGTATCACGCCAGCCAGATGTACGCACGCAATATCACTGCGTTTCTTTCGCACTTGGGAAAAGAAGGGAAGCTCAATCTGCAGGACGAAATTACTCGCGAAACCCTTTTGACCAAGGATGGAGAAATAGTGAACCAGCGCGTCCGCGAATTTTTCAAGATGCCGGCGTTAGTAGCGTTGGGTCAAGCTTAGGACAAAGGCTAAAGTGAAAGCATTCTCAGTCGCGCTGGTTTGGTTTCTCATCGCGGCAATTCCGTGCCCGGCCCAGCAGGGCCAGATCGTAATAAGGCTGCTGAATGGGAAGACAGGCAAGCCGATTCGGGACAAGAGCTTTAATGTCTGGCTTGGCGACGGAGGAATGCTTTTGTTAGACACTGATCGAAAGGGCGAAATCCGGCTGGATATCGCCAATGTGAAACCTCGCGAAGTTCGAGTAAACCCAAACACTCGCTTTGACTGTCGTTCCAAGCGCGATTTCAGCGGAGGAGGCCGAATTAAGTATTCGCTGGATGAGGTCTTCTCGCGAGGAGTGATTACCGAGAATCTGTGTGGTAGATACAGCGCGCCAGCCACTCCGGGCGTGCTGATTCTCTTTGTGCGTCCTCGGACATTCATTGAATGGTGGAAGATATAGTCTGTAAAAATCGGAACAGCCCCTGACGGGTTTGTCGCGCAGAAAGCTTGACGCGAGTTTCGCAGGAGGAAAGATGGGTTCTGCCTTAATCAACGGACTCTACGTTTTTATGCTGGCCGCCTTCATCGGATTTCAAGTCATCCGGCGAGTCTCGCCTCTGCTCCACACTCCGCTCATGTCGCTGACCAACGCCCTCGACGCCATCGCGGTCGTCGGCGCCATCGTCCTGGTCGGCGAGCACAAGAGCACACTTTCCTTTGTGTTCGGTGTCCTGGCTGTGATCGCCGCTACCAGCAACGTCGTGGGCGGCTTTCTGATCACCGATCGCATGCTCAAAATGTTCAAGTCCAGCCGTCCGACAAAACCATGACCACCGACTTCGCCGGAAATCAGCAGATCATCGAGATCGTTTACCTCATCGCCAGCGTTCTCTTTATTCTGTCGCTGAAATGGCTCAGCAGTCCCGCCACTGCTCAACGCGGCGTCCGTGCCGGTGAAATAGGCATGGCCCTGGCTATCGGCGGGACGCTGTTGCATCACGGCATCGTCGATTACAAATGGATCATCATTGCCCTAGTGCTGGGCACCGGTATTGGCATCCCGCTGGGCTTGGTCCACATGACGGCCGTTCCGCAACGGACCGCACTCAGCCATGCTTTCGGCGCATTTTGCGTAACCCTGGTCGGCTCCGCGGAATTCTATCTCCGCACTCCAAACGTCCCGCGCTTCATGATGGCCGTAATCTCGCTCGAGGTCATCCTCGCCTCGCTGACTTTCACCGGCAGTTTGATGGCGGCAGGGAAACTCCAGGAAATCCTGCCCCAACGGCCAATCACTTATAAGGGACAAAACTTCGTCAATCTGTCCTTATTGGCTGTCGCGGCCGCAGTGGCCGTCTATATGGTAATGAACCCGGGAGCAAAACAACTTTTCCCGGTGATGATCGCCGTGCCGCTCATCTTCGGCGTGCTCATGATCGTTCCCATCGGCGGAGCCGATATGCCCACGGTTATCTCCCTGCTCAATTCCTACGCCGGCCTCTCCGCCGCAGCCATGGGGTTCGTCCTCGACAGCAAGCTCCTTATTATTGCGGGCGCGCTCGACGGTTCTTCCGGCCTCATCCTCTCCGTAATCATGTCGAAGGCGATGAACCGCTCCTTTACCAACGTTCTATTTGGAGCCTTCGGGCAGGTGCAGGCTGCTGCCGTGGCTGGACAGGAAGAGAAAACGGTGCGAAGCGCCTCGGCTGAGGAAGCCGCCGGAATCCTTGCCGCCGCTAACAAAGTTGTGATTGTCCCCGGATACGGGATGGCCGTTGCCCAAGCCCAGCACAAAGTCCGCGAACTCTACGACGCCCTCACCAAACGCGGAGTGGATGTGCGCTTCGCCATCCATCCCGTCGCCGGCCGCATGCCCGGACACATGAACGTCCTGCTTGCCGAAGCCGACATCCCCTACGACCGCCTCATCGAAATGGACGACATCAACGGCGACTTTCCGCAAACCGATGTTGCTCTCGTGATCGGAGCCAACGACGTTACAAACCCAGCCGCACGCACCGATACCGGAAGCCCAATCTTCGGTATGCCCATCCTCGATGTGGATAAGGCTCGCACCGTGATGGTGATCAAGCGGAGCATGAACCCAGGTTTCGCCGGTATCGACAATCCTCTTTATTACCTCGACAAGACCCTGATGCTCTTCGGAGACGCCAAGGCGTTCGTGAACAGCATCGTGCACGAACTATCTGGAAATACTCATTAATCTACGAGGGCCCGCGCCTACATTCCGCAGAACCTCAGTGATGCAATCCAACATTCAGTTTTCCCGTGACTATTTCCAATGCCACTTCGAACAAAATAATGCGGTCGAGCATCGGGTATCCCGGTCGCTCATCGACTTCAAGGCTACCTCAGTCATTCGCTGTTCCCTCGATCACGCGGTCTCCATGGCTGGGTGGTTGTGAAATCACCAGAAAGTGCACCGGCTCCTTCGATACATTTCGAATTTGATGACGAATTCCCGGCAAGATATGCAGCCCTTCTCGCGCCGTCAACCGGACCTGACGACCGTCGACGTCCATTACCGCTTCGCCGGACAGTACAAAGAAGAACTGTTGCGCGCGTTCGTGGTAGTGAAGAACTTCCGAGGTCCCAGGGGGCATCTGTTCCTCAATCACACTGAGTTGTTCGTCTCTGACCAGATGCCATCCATCGCAGTCGTGGCCCCATGTGTAATGTTCGGCGGTCGCGCGGCTCACTGAACCCATGTGCATCTTGGAACAAGAATCTTCCACGGTCACGAGCCTCCATCCCGATTCAACGCGGAAAGCGAAACCTTCTGCCGTCCGTTCGCGTCGAAGTTCGCTGCATCCAGCCAGCGCTCGAACGCCACTTTTCGTTTCGGCCACTCCGAGTCGAGCATCGAGAACCATGCTGTATCTCGATTGCGTCCTTTGATGATCATGTGCTGGCGGAAGATTCCCTCGAACGTAAAACCGAGCCGCAGAGCCGCGCTCCGCGAAGGCGCATTCAACGCGTTGCACTTCCATTCATAGCGGCGATATCCCAGGTCTTCAAAAATATGGCGAGCCATCAAGTACATCGCTTCGGTTGCTCCAACGGTCCGCTGCAAACGAGGCGTGAAGAGAATGCTGCCAACCTCAATCACGCGATGCGCCGGTACAATGTTCATGTACGAAGCATAGCCAACCGCATCTCCGGAGGACTTTTCCTGAATGGCAAAGGCCAACGGGTCTTCCGAACTAGCTTTCTGTTTAAGGTGGGATTCAAAGACATCGCGATCAACAAACGGCCCCTCGAAGAGATATCGCCACAACCGTTCGTTCTCTGTCCCACGCGTTGCCTCGAAAAGCGGTTCGGCATGAGCGATAGGGTCAAGCGGCACAACGCTGACAACGCGGCCCTCAAGCGTGGTGCGTTGAGGACGCTTCGTCGGAGTCGCATCGACCCACTCGCCAGCAGGAAAATCTTCGGACCGATTTCGCGAAGTCGTCATGAACTTACCGTTTTGCTTTCCTGTTACGCCATGCTGGGACGCGTAGCGCGGGCAAAAGACGAGCTCGACCAGGCCACTCGCAGCTTCAAGTCCCAGCTTACAGCCCAACTCGAAACTCCGCCTGAGACCCCTAACAACGACCTCTCTGGCTGAAAAGGTGACAAACGCCAGGGTCCAACCGACCTTCCCGCGGGCCGAATCTCTTCCATAAATCATATTCTCTCTATAACAAACTGTACCGATTTGGGTCGCATTTTGGTCAGATCGTCATGCAATGTCTGTATAATTAGACACTTACACACTAGACATATACTGGCAACACATGTGCATGTAAGTGTCTGACATTGTCTGTTATCTGAACCCCCATGGTTCTGTTTCGACGTAGAGCCAGCGGGACGCACAAGCTGATCGCAGTCCAAGACCTTTAAGTTGCGCAAAGTCAAAACCCATTTCGTGGAGGTAGTATGAAGCATGGAAGGTTTCTGCTGTTTACTCTCCTGTTGGCATTAGCAGCCAGTCTGCTAACCAGTACGTTTATATTTGCCCAGTCGGCAACGACCGGCGAAATTAGCGGTACAGTAACCGACCCGTCCGGCGCCGTATTGCCCAACGTCGCGGTTACCTTGAAGAGCGTCGATAAGGGATTCACCCAGGCCGGGACAACCAACTCCCAGGGTGCATATCGCTTTTCGCTCTTGTCTCCCGGCAACTATTCGGTTTCTGCCACGGCGCCTAGCTTCAAGACGACCACTGTGGCTCAGCCAGTATCCGTGGGCGCAGTTGCCATCACCAACATCAAGATGGAACTCGGCACCACCGGAATCACCGTCGAGGTAAGTGGAGAAGCCCCGCTGCTACAGGCGGACAGCTCCGAAATCTCCACTACCATGAACGAGCTCGCAGTTAAGGCCTTGCCGAATCCCGGCAACGACCTGAGCTTCATCGCCCAGACCGCACCCGGTTCCGTGATGAATACCGAAAGCGGCTACGGAAACTTCTCCAGCTTCGGCATTTCGGCAACCTCGAACTTGTTCACCATGAACGGCATGTATGACAACGATCCGTTCCTGAACCTGAACAACTCGGGCGCGACCAACCTGCTGCTCGGCAACAACGAAATTCAGGAAGCATCGGTCACCAGCAACGGCTACTCCGGCCAGTTCGGCGGTTTTGCTGGCGCGACTGTGAACTATGTGACCAAGTCGGGCTCGAACCAATTCCACGGCAACGCAGCTTACTGGTGGAACGGTGCGGCCATGAACGCCAACGACTGGTTCCACAACAACACTGTTCCGATAACTCCGAAGACGTTCGACAACGCCAATCAGTGGGCAGCGTCGTTCGGTGGACCGATCAAGAAGGACAAAGCGTTCTTCTTCGCTAACTACGAAGGTCTGCGAGTCTTGGTTCCAGTGACCCAGACGGTCACCTTGCCCAGCGCACAATTCCAGGCAGCAACGCTGGCTAATCTGGCGACCATCGGCCAGAGCGCGCAGCTCCCGTACTACCAGAACATGTTTAATCTGTGGAACGCCGCTCCCGGCGCAAGCCGTGCCACGCCAGTTCCGCTCGGCGGGGCCGCGAACGGTGGTTGCTCTGATCTTGCAGGCCCAGGCACCGCNGGATTTGGCTCTGCCATTCCTTGCGCCAACACCTTCCAGGCGGCAGACAGTGCTCTAACCCACGAGTACTTGCTGGCCGGCAGAGTTGATGTCAACCTTACGAACAATGACAAACTTTTTCTCCGGGCCCAGGAAGATAAGGGTCTGCAAGCCACCTACACCGACCCCATTACCCAGCTGTTTAACTCCACCAGCGATCAGCCTGAATATCAGTCACAGGCGAGCTGGAACCACAGCTTTGGCACCAAGGCTGTGAACAACCTGGTCGGCGCATTCACCTATTACAGTGCGATCTTCAACACCACCAACCGGACGGCGTCGCTGAATGCGTATCCAACAACCCTGTTTATGGGGGATAGCTCATTTAACAACAGCTCCCAAGGAACGGCTCTGGGCGGCATAAACTTCGCTTTCCCGCAGGGTCGCAACGTCACTCAGTATCAGTTCGTGGATGACTTCTCCTTAACTCTGGGCACCAAACACACCCTGAAGTTGGGCGAGAACTTCCACCGCTACGATATTGGGGACCACGATTTCGGCAACCGCGCTATCGGGCTGCTGATTCCACTTGACATTAACTCTCTCTTCACTGGTGGTACGAGCGGATCCATACTTCAGCAGAATTTCGCGACCTCCTCTGACGTTCCCGTCGGAATCTTTGGGATCGGGTTTTATGTCCAGGATGAATGGCGTGCAACTCAGAGCCTGAAAGTGACCTTGGATCTGCGCCTGGACCACAACTCCAATCCAGTCTGCCAGACGGACTGCTTTGCCCGCTTGGCCACAGACTTCGCCGATCTGAATCACAGCGCCGCCATCCCCTACAACCAGGCGATTGTGACCGGTCAGCGCGGTGCGGCAAGCTCGCTCACCACGATTATGTGGCAGCCACGCCTCGGTATTGCCTGGACACCGTTCGGATTGAAAAATACAGTGGTCCGCGGCGGCATCGGGCTGTTCGCCGATACCTTCCCCGGGCAGGTTTCTGACAACGTCGCGACCAATCCCCCGGGTTTCAACAGTTTCACAGTTGTAGGGGGCAGCGCATTCGGTGCCCCGGGTGGAGCTCTCGCGGGTGGCGGGACGGGCGTAAATGCAAACGTACCCGGCAGCATCTTCACCACGGCGGCGCAGACCAACGCGGCGTTTACCCAAATCTTCGCCAGTGGAGGAACGCTGGCTGACCTCCAAGCCGGTGGATTCGGACTGCCAAACGTCAACAGCGCCAACAAAGTTAACACTCCGATGTACGCGGAGTGGAACCTTCAATTGCAGCAAGGCATCGGCGCCAACACGTCGATCACCCTCAACTACGTTGGCAACCACGGCTACCATGAAACCGTGCAGAACGAAGCTGTCAACGGCTACTGCGCAACGCTAGCAACGGGCGGCCCCAACGCGCCGTGCCCGAACGGTTTCGCTGGACTACCGGCGGCGCCGATCGATCCGCGTTTCAATGACGTGAATCAGATCCAGTCCATCGGAATTTCCAATTACAATGGGCTGACCACAACCGTTCAGCATCGCTTCAACCACGGTCTGCAATTGCAGGCCAATTTCAGCTGGAGCCACGCCATGGACGAAATCTCCAACGGCGGCTTCAACCCCTTCACTGCTGGAACCAACACCAGCCTCTATAACCCGAACGAACCCAATAACATCCGCTCGATGTATGGCAATGCGGATTACGATACGCGGAAGTACTTCAGCTTGAGCTACGTGTACGAAGTGCCTTTCCGCTTCGGACCGAAGCCCCTGTTGCAAGGCTGGCAGCTCTCCGGCACTGCGTTTGCCCGCAGCGGCTTGCCGTACACGGTTAGCGACAGCGCGACTATAAGCAACGTGCTGAGCGGAAGCGGCTACGGAGGAAATCAGACCATGATTGCCGGCTGGAACGGCGCAGCTCAAGGAAGCTGCGGCGTTGGAGCGGCATCTTCGACCAACGGCGGTGCGAAAACTCCCTGCTTAAACCCAGCGGACTTTTCGCCCATCATCCTGCCGTCCACCGCCACCACAAACGCTCCACTCTTCAGCTTCGGCGACCAGCGACGCAACCAGTTCTTTGGTCCGGGATACTTCGACACGGACTTCACCGTGATGAAGTACACCTCGTTGCCTCACTGGGAGAGCGGAAAGCTAGGCTTGGGCGTTCAGTTCTTTAACATTCTGAACCACCCCAACTTTGACCAGCCAGTCCGCGACATCTCGAATGGCACAGGCCAGTTCGGCCAGGTCCTGAGAATGGTCAACACTCCAACCAGCATTCTGGGTTCATTCCTCGGCGGCGATGCTGCCCCGCGCTTGATCCAGTTGACGGCAAAGCTTAACTTCTAAGCCACTGTCGCTAGGAAGCAGGCGGTCTCGAAAGAGACCGCCTTTTTTTGTTTTCTAGGCCTTTCGTTTCAATTCACACTTGGACTAAAATGTCCTTATCGGGAGGAACCCAATGAAAAAAACAATGGTCCGCTGTCTTGTCCTCGTCTTTACCGTTGCGCTTGCAATGGCGGCCGTCGCCGACGATCAGGAAAAGGCAACCAAAGAAATTAAGAAGATTACATCGATCTCCGTGGACTCGAACATGCGCAGCGTCGTGAACCGCAGCATGGCGGAGATGCTGAAGGCCAAGCGCCTTGATCTGGTGAAAGAGCGCCAGGACCTGAACGTGAACTATGGCGGACTGTTCCTCGTGCATCAATTAACCGCGGGCGGCGCCAAAATGGAAGACATCGCCGCGCAGCTCAAAGCCGGCAAGAAAATCTTCGACATCGCCAACGACGATCATGCCAATTGGAAACAAATCAATTCCGATGCCAAGAAGCTCAACAAGAAAATTGACGACAACATCGCGAAGTACTTCATGGATAGCAAGAAGCTGGCCGCACTCGATCAGACCGACGAATACGACGCCAAAGCCGACAAGGTGGCTGCCGACTCGGATATCAGCAAGGACGAGTACGCCGACGCCCAGAGCCGCTACCAGCATCTGCACGACCTGGCCAGTTCACAATTGCCCACGGGCGACGCAAACGGGATCAATCAAGGAGCAGGCGTGCCGCCAGCCGCTGCCAGCAGCGGTAAACGGTAGGGCGTCCAGGTGACAAGGGATGCCTGTCGCTACGAGGGAAAGTTAGACCACGAATCCCAGCCGCGAAGCGGCGCAAGAATGCAGCCCACAGCGCAAGCCGTGGGTAAGAGTTAGGAGAACAGCCAAGCCCCATCGGGGCGAAGGAGCAATTCTCACCTGCGCTTGATTTGGGCGACGCAGCGCTTCCAGCATTGCGTTAAGGCGCGATCTCTGAAATTCAGCTTTAACCGCCTGAGGAATCCAGCTTGATTGTCATCCCGAGCAAGCGTTCATTGCGGGGCGAGGGATCTGGGCGAGCCGCGCGATGCGTCGCGCCCTTTGCGACGCAGTAATCGCGCGTTTGGCTCGCTTCCTTATCGAACTGAGCCACTACCACCCCCAAACAAGACTTTCATCCTGATTCGCACTTGGACTAGAATGTTTCTCATCGGAGGATTCGCATGAGAACAATCAGAGCGGTACCACTTTTCTGGGTCCTCGTCTTTACCGTCGCGGTTGTAACGACGGCTCTGGCCGATGATCAGGAAAAAGCCACCAAAGAAATAAAGCAAATCACGTCGATCTCGGTCGACGCCAACATGCGCAGCATCGTGAACCGCACCATGGCCGATATGCTGAAGGCCAAGCGGCTCGATCTGGTGAACGAGCGCCACGACCTCAACGTCAACTATGGCGGGCTGTTTCTAGCGCATCAGTTAACCGCGGCTGGCGTCAAAATGGAAGACATTGCCGCACAGCTCAAAGCTGGCAAGAAGATCTTCGACATCGCCAACGACGGCCACGCCAATTGGAAAGAAATCAACTCCGAGGCCAAAAAGCTCAACAAGAAGATTGACGACAACATCGAGAAGAATTTTCGCGATGCCAAGAAACTAGCCGCCGTCGATCAGGCCGATCAATACGATGCCAAAGCGGATAAGGTTTCAGCTGACTCGGACATCAGCAAAGACGAGTACACGGAGGCCCAGAACCGCTACCAGCACCTGCATGACGTGGTTTCCAGTTCACAGTTGCCCATTGGAGACGCAAACCTGAGAAATTCGGGGGCGGGCGCCGGCTCTACATCCGGCGTTTCTGGCCCTCCTGCGGCGGTGATCGGTGCGAAATAGTAGTGACGCCTGCTCTTTTTTCAGGAGGTTCTGACGAGCAACTGCCGGCGACGGTGCCTTGCCAGTGAACGAGGCGACCTTAACGGGGTCGCCTTTTTTCTTTCTCGGATCTCTGTTCCGGTGTAACATTCCCCCAGTGTCTTGTTCCGCCTTGCCCGGCGCATTGGGAGGCACCGCATGGTTCACCGTCGCCCTCTGGCTCTCCTGCTTCTGCCTCTTGTCTTCGTGCCGCTTCCCCGGGCCGCTGCCCAAATTAATACCGGCAATGTCCATGTCTACGTTACCTATGCAGATGACCGTCCTGTCACCGAGCAAGTGAAGG
>JGI12269J14319_10006318_pt1 | contig 10324 bp, 4 predicted proteins | sample PeaSoiSIISIP2007_FD_14319 | JGI IMG/M metagenome (IMG submission 14319) | reverse complement strand
AGGCCGTGGATTCTGCGAGAATCTTATTCATGTTTTGAATATCTCATCTCTAAATAAGCTTAAGAATCGTGACTTGTTATTCACCTTCGCTCCAGATTGGTTCGGGTCTAAAAACGGGATTTCCAACAATCATTTTGCAATGAATTCTTCGCCTTTAAAGGTGTATCAGGTCCTCTTTAACAGGGATTTACCTCAACCACTTAAACAGCANGTAATTAGTCGAATCCAAACATTACCTGCTGTTATTGATGGGGATATAATTTTGTCCAAGTTTCTGATGACTTATTCTGCTAAAAGCTTAACTCAAAAATTAGAACACATCGTTTTATGGCCACTTGCGAGAGTGGATTTAGCCGCGTTACAGGTTCAAGATGCTCTTCAAGTTGAACAAATTGTGAGTAAATTAAAGCCAAATATGATTAATCTGGGCTCAACACAATCCCCGGAGCAAATTGACTGGCAAAAGCTGCATAATGAGGCTGTCTCTTTTGCCAGCAAAAGAATTAGCAATAAGCTAAATATTTATGATGATAGCCCTGACTTTAAAAGATATACTAGACCTTCAATGCAAGGCTCAGAAAAAAAAGTATCCAAGTTAAACTCTTCGCGGGAGTATGATGATTTTCAACTGCTGTTAGATATTCTCAAAACTAAGGGAGCTAAGGCAACATTCATCATGTTTCCTTATAGCGGTTTATATCGAGACTTTACCGGACTATCTCCAACTGTCAGACAAGAATATTATACGAAGATTAGACAGATGGTTGCCGATGCGGGATTTAGACTAATCGATCTTTCAAATCATGAAGAAGATATTTATTATTTTGAGGATCCAGCTCATCCCAGCCCGGTTGGATGGGTAGGTACAGACAAGTTGATCAACGCTCTGTATGGGAAAAATCAATAGGAGTTTTATGTTCTCCATGTATGAAATATTTACAGAAAGAAAAGATAGATCCAATTGCGAGTAAGCGCATTTACCGACATTGATCTAGAGGTCATCCTACGAAGGCTTTTAACTTTAAAGCGTTCGTAGGATGATTTAAAGTTAAGTTCTACAATCCAAACTTACTGCGTGGGAGATGTTGAAGACAACGATCCACTAGACATTCCTTTCAATTGTGTTTCTAAATTATCTAAAATGGAACGAACTTGGTTTATCTGATCTAACATTGAAGCTGCTGTCGTTCCGCTCGCTGGTAGTGTAGGGGTTGCCTTGGGCGTAGGCACTGTCGGACTAATCGGAGTATTCATCTGTCCTGGTATAGAAGGTTGCGGGGCATTATCCCCGAAAATCTTCACGAAAGCCTGGTCTAGATTTTCTGTCATCACTAGATGGTTTTGATAGGCTAACACGACTCTTTTCATTTCTGGAATGCTACCGCTTTGATCTGATTGTAAGTAGATAGGCTCCACATATATGAAGTTTCCACCAATTGGCAAGACCAATAAATCCCCTCTGATGACACTTGAACCTTTTTGATTCCACAATGTGAGTTGTTGAGATATATCCGGATCTTGATCAATTCGCGACTCAATCTGCAACGGTCCATCAATTTCGGTATTTTTCGGCAAGGTATAGAGCAGTAATTGACCGTACTTATCACCATCCATCCGAGCAGCTAACCACGAGACCATATTATTACGGGTATTCGTCTCACTGGACGCCGGTGTAAAGGGTAACATCAAAACAAATTCCGGTTTGTCATTGCCTGGCATCTTTAAGACAGTATAATAGGGACTAACATTTTGAGGGTTAGCGTTGAAAAGTTCTTTAGCAATATCCCAGGCATCTTCTTTATTATAAAAAACTGAAGAATCGGTCATATGGAAGGTTTTCAGCATGTTAGCCTGAATGTTGAAAAGTGTTTCAGGATAACGTAAATGCGCTTTTAAAGAATCAGGCATTTGAGACAAATCCTTAAAAACTCCCGGGAAAACCTGGCGATAGGTCTGTAAGATCGGATCATTAGCATCTACCGCATAAAAGTCAACCGTTCCATCGTAAGCATCGATGACTACTTTGACAGAATTGCGAATATAGTTGAAGTTTTGATCACTGTATTCACTGGCATAAGGTAATTGATCTGAGGTGGTATAAGCATCCATAATCCATTTTAATCGTCCACCGTCTATGACTATGTAGGGATCATCATCATAAGTCAGAAAAGGTGCTAACTTTTGAACTCTATCTTTGATATTACGAGTAATTAATAAACGGCTTTGGGAGTTAACTTGATTAGCCAAGTATAATTGAGGGGTACCCTGGTGTAAGGAAACCATTAATTTGTTAAAAGGAGTGAGTTCAATTCCCGTTTTACCCTGGTAATTATTTTCAGCATTATTATTACCCAGTGGATAATCAAACTCTTTCACAGACGTGTCTGCAACCACCCAATCATTTGTTAATTCTCCATAATAAATCCGTGGTTCTTTTAGTTTAAGTTCATTAAAGTCCGTTACCGGTGGCACATCTTTAATAGCAAACGACGGTAATCCTTCAGGTGTAACTGCATTAGCGAAGGAAGCAGTCACACCAAATCCATGAGTATATTTAAAACGAGTATTGACAAAGGTCTGAGCTTCAGGATCCAAATCTGGTGTAGACAACTCCCGTGCGGAAAGCATAACTTGGCGGTAATCGTTATTTATAGTATAACGATCTATATCAACATCATGAAATTTATAGTATAGACGAATTCCTTGTTCCTGAGTATACGTTTGTAACAACGGGCGAGCGTCATTCAGACGAATATTATTCAGTGTTCCTTGATTAGCTTTTAAACTGTCAACTGTTAAAACGGTATTCCCTGGATAAGCTTGTTCTTGAACCTTATCAAGACCATACCCAAAACGAGTAAAACTGATTTCATTTTGGATATACGGTGCTTCTTTGTTTAACTCATTGGGTGTTACGATCCAGGACTGAATAAGAGTAGGGTAAATACCGTTGAGTAAGATTCCGAACACGAAGATTCCAATCACCGGCATAGTAAGTAAACGCACTTCCTTAAAGGCTAAACACAACCAAGCCAACAAAAACCCAACTATACTGAGAACAATTAGAATTTTCAGAGCGGGAAGAGAAGCGTTTAAGTCGGCATACCCTGCACCTACCACGTGACCATGTACAGAATATAATAATTGGTAAATATCCAAAATAGAGCCAAAGGCTTTTAAGGCAAAAAGTATTCCGAGTAGTAAGGCCAAATGACGACGAGCTTCCACACCAATTTCAACAGAATGCGGTTGCCAAAGTTTAAGAGAATGAAATCTCAGGACACCTGTTACGGTATAAAAAACAGCAGTACAAAAGGTTAGGAGAAACAAGGGACCAAAGAAAGCACTATAAATTGTCAGCAAAAAAGGAAGCTTGAAAAAATAGAATGAAAGATCTTGCCCAAAAATAGGATCACTTTTTCCAAACGGTGTAGCGTGAACAAACGTTAACACCTCTAACCAACCGGTAAATCCTGCTACAAAGCTAATAACAAAACTAATTAAAGCAGAAAAGATAATCAACCAAACCGTTACATTTCTTTGGCTCAAATTGAAAACCGGTTGATGCACATCTTGCACCATATGGAGACGGCTGTTTAAACGATCATTAATAAACGTGACGATGGCATGACGTATTGATAAAAGTGTTGCCGCAATAAATGCAAATAGAATTGTGCCATTAACTATCTGAATTAATCCTTGACTTAAAATTGGGGTCCAAAATAATTGTAAATATCCCAAGTCTTTGAACCACAGCCAATCCTCGTAAAAACCGCTGAAAGCAGTCAATAAAGCAATGATTGCAATTAAAAAAATCAGGATTTTAGCATAACGACCCAAAGAATATCCCCCCTTACATTTATTTTACGATAATGAGTTTTTACAGCTATACAATGCGAACCAGCTCACTATATATTCTTTCCAATTTCCGAAAATAATACCTTCATTAACCTCATATTCGGCTTGTAATCCCACTAATAGCCCCAGTACAAAGTCATGAAGAGCAATAATTGCCTTATTCATTATCCTATCACAACTGAAATTAAAGCAGATAAGGGACAATAATTGGTGGAACTGATTGGTCCTCTCCATGTTCTTCTAACCAAAGTCTAAGACGGGGATCTTGAACATTGTGCATGGCTAAAAAGGCATTTCTCTGCAGAACGGCTTTTCCGCGCCATCCAGCCGCAGTTGCTTGAAATCGTTGCTGAAACTCTCGTTTGGTTAAATTAAGAGTCTCGAGTAAATCAACGCCTCGTCGCAGCGTAGATCGAGATGAATCTGCTTGTTCCTTCTCCATCCGTTTTTGGTTGTGTGGACAAACCTCTTGGCAGGTATCGCAACCAAAAATTCGTAAACCAAGGCGCTTGCACTCCTCATTAGAAAGCATCTCCTTACTTTGAGTAAGATAAGAAACGCAGTGTTTAGCTGCAAATGTCTCTTGCCCGAGAATGTGCGCCGGGCATGCTTCGACACATCTTTGACAGGCCCCACATTGATCGATGCTAGGACGATCCGCTGGAAGCTCTCGTTCCAACAGGAGCAAAGCTAAGGATACAAACGAACCGTAGCTTGGAATAATAAGCTGTTGGTTTCGGCCAATCCAGCCTATACCAGCCCGGAGCGCGAAAGCACGTTCAATTAAAGGGCCTGTATCCACTTGCCAGCGTGGATTTCCCGTCCACCCGTTGCTAATCATGGTATCAACAAGCTCACTGATGGTCTGCCGAAGAACACGATGATAATCTGCCCCCACCGCCGAACGAGCAAGGATTCCCTCTCCCGCTCGGGGAGGAACTGTGTCAGGGAGCGGATAGGCCAAGACAACGACCGTCTGGCAATCTTGCCAACCTGCCTGGGGATCGATCCGCTGCTCAATTTCCTTTCCCTCAAAAGGCGTAGCTAAGCCTTGATTTATTCTTGTTTGTAACACTTGGGCTAACCCGTTCACTGATTTGGCCGTGGTAAACCCAATCGCCACAAAGCCCAATTCAGATCCCCATTTTTTAATCTTCGTTTGCCACCGCATTTGTTCATCAGCTTCCACAGGGATCCTCCTCGAAATTAAAACATGCCACCGGCGTAGCCGATGGCTTGAAGACATTTAGGCATTTTAAGTACCGTATTACTCATGTAATTAGTTTGCAAGTTAACCTTCTTATGAGCTGACTTATTTCGATCATCTCCTTTTCAGATGATAAGTGATATTATGTACTAGTGACCATTTGTTATGTACGCCCTCACCAAAAGGTGAGGGCCGTTAACATGGTAGGGGCATCAGCACAGCAATCATATCAGCCCTATAGGAAACGAGTGAAGTCAGACGATTCTTAGAAAGACTCTGTGATGCTAGGCACTTGCTTTTTCTTGCCATGCATTTTTTGCAGTAAATTATCCATATTCACATACATAACTGGCACGAGGACCAAGGTTACCAAGGTTGAGAGTGACAACCCGAAAGTGATCACCGCTGCCATAGAGGAAAGGGACTCAGTACCGCTACCCCCTAGAATTAGTAACGGCAACATGGCTGCCACATTAGTGACCGTAGTGAGAAGAATAGGCCTCAGACGTATAGAGCCTGCCTCTAATAAAGCTTCGGTCAAAGACTGTCCCTTGTCTCGTAATTGGTTTGTGTAGTCCACGAGCACAATGGCATTGTTAGTTACCAATCCGACTAACATGACCATCCCCATCATGGAGTTGATGTTCAAGGTATTATGGGTCAAATAGAGACCGATGATAGCTCCCACAAAAGTCGGCGGCAAGGAGAACATAATCACAAAAGGAGTGAGCAGGGATTCAAACATACCTGCCATAACCATATAGACTAAAACTATGGAAGCCAATAAGCCATCACCCAACGAACTAAAAGCCTGGGTCTGATTGCGCCCACTCTGACCAAAATCAAGCGTGTAGCCAGCTGGAACCTTCAAAGCCTTAAAGCGCTGGGTCAAGGCAGTCTGCACTTGACCAGTAGAACTTCCGAAAACGTTCGCCTGAACGGTCACACTACGCAATCCATTAATGTGATCAACTTCCGTCGGCTCATTAGAGAGAATCATCGAGGCCACCTGAGTCAACGGAACCGTTTGCCCATTTGAATTCATGATCGACACTTCAGTTAATTTAGTCACATCCTGAGAATAGGTTTCTGGATACTGAACCACAACATTATAACCATTGTCTCCTTCATAAAAGGTACTCGCTGTACTTCCTTGAAAAGCGTTCTGCAAGGCGTTGACAACCTGCTGCTCTGTCAGGTCGTTTTGAATCAAGCTATTCTGATCGATTTTCAAATCATAGGTAGGCTGCCCGCTTACCAATTGGTTATTAACGTAGCGTAAGGAAGGCGTCTCAAGCATGATTTCTGTGACCTGATTACTTAACAGGGATAAAGTATTCAAATCTGGACCAGCAATATTAACCCCAATCTGCCCAGTAGTCCCTCCGTGCCCTAAAACTGCTGCAACAGCGGTTATTTGGGCCCCAGGGATTTTTGCGAAATATGGTTGCAATTGATTAGCAAGCACGGCGGGCGATTGTTTATCAGTTAGATTTAGAGTTACGGTCAGTTGAGCAGTATTGGTTGAGGACTGATTACCTCCTGAAGTAGTTCCTATCTGCTCGTAGACTGAACTAATATTATTGAGATGTTGACGAATCAAGCTTTCGATCTGTTGGACGGTCTTGGCTGTTTGGGTAAGGGCCGTTCCAGGAGCAAGCGTGAGCGACACAGTGATCTGGTTACTCGTAGAAACCGGCATTAGCTCTGAACCAATCTGACTATAGATCGGAACTATAGCCAGAAAAAGAGCGAAAGCCAAAATAACTATTGTCAGCCGATGCTTGAGGCTCCAACTTAAAATTCGTCGATAACCCACCGTTAAATCATGCATGCCACGTCCGAACCAATCGAACGGGGCCCATCTCCGGAAAGGAGCGGTCAGGCCTGGAATCGTCTCCTCCTCAGCAAAGCGTGATCCAGTGAGAAGCTTGGAGGCTAACATAGGGGTGAGGGTGAGCGCCACGACAAGGGCGACAATGTGGGAGAAGGTAACCGTCAGAGCCATAGGTCCAAACAGTTGACCAGCGATCCCGCCAGTGAGCAAAGAAGGAGCGAAAACACATATTTGGGCCATAGCCGCCACCATAACCGCTGTTCCCACTTCTTTTGTTCCGACACTAGCCGCTTCCTTGGGCCCTAAACCCATCTGTCTGGCTCGGAAAATGCTCTCCAGCACAACCACAGAAAAGTCTACCAGAGAGCCTAAGGCAATTCCCAGACTACCCAAAGTGACGGTATTAATCGTGAGATTAAAGGAATACATCAGGATGAATGCCGTTAAAACTGAAATAGGAATGGCTACAGCGATAACGGTTGTCGTCCGTACGCTCCGTAAAATCAGGAGCATCAAAATGATCCCCAGTACAAAGCCCAGCATTGTATGTTCGCTTACTAAGTGTACTGCGCTTAAAATCCCTTGGGAGGTGTCGGTGATCACTGTAAGCTTCATGCCCTGAGGAAGTTGTTTAGTCAAGCTACCCAATGCCGCATGTACACCATCGGCAACTTGGACCGTATTCGCGCCGGTGGACTGTTGAATACTAAAAGCCACCGTAGGCGTATCATCAACTTGGGCGATCAAAGTAACATCTTGGTAGCCGTCTTGCACTGTGGCCAGATCACCCACCGAAATACTTGTCTTTCCTAAATTCAAAGGAACTTTCATTAAATCCTGAATGGAACTGAATTGTCCGTCGACTTTGAGTGGAATCAATTGAGTGCCACGCTGGGCCTGACCAACGTCCGTGGCCAAATTCGCAGCCGCTAAGGCATCAGTTACCTGGGTTACCGATAAGTTGTAATAATGGAGCTTTACAGGGTCAACATTGACCGTAATCTGGCGAGTCAAATCTCCAATCACGCTGACCGCACCCACTCCATTCACGTGCTGAAGAGCAGGGCTGATAATGTTGTCAGCTACGTCCGAAACATCTGCAACATTCCCGCCCTTGCCGCCGGACAGAGTCACCAACATAATGGGTTGGCTACTCGGATCAAACTGTTGGACGTTGGGAATTGTTGCCGTGGTGGGTAATTTGTTTTCCACGCGGTTAACAAGACTGCGCATCGTTTCCACCTGTTGGCTCATGTCTACACCGTAGTCAAAATTAACTCTTACCCGGCTGGAACCCATCGTGGATACGGAGTCAATCTCCTGTACTCCAGACAAATTCTGAAGTATCTGCTCAATTGGTTTCGTAACCTGCTGTTCTACCTCTGAAGGTGTCGCTCCCGGAAAGGATGTCGATACCGAGGCGATCGGCAGATCCATGACTGGCATAAGATCTAGAGGTAAACTTATCATAGCTACAACCCCGATCAGGATCGCAGCCAACATGACCATACTGATCGTTACAGGGCGACGAATGGATATATCCGCGATTTTCAAACTTCTCCCACCTTTCCTTGCAGATTAGTCACTCTCAACTTTTTGATGCGCTCTTTTGGGCGCCTTGATTAGGTTGAGTTACACCGGAGGGAGTCGCCAGCTTTGATACTCCACTTTGGCTAGTAGCTGAACTGTTGACTTCTTGAACGTCGCTCCCAGGTGATAATAAGTTCTGACCTTGGGTGACAACTACGTCGCCAGGCTGTAGTCCGCTACTTATCACATAGAGAGAACCAGTCATGTTTCCGATATGAACCTGTCGCTGAACTGCTTTTCCATTGACGACCACAAAGACCGAAGTTGCTCCACTTTGCATGCTTATTACACAATCAGCTGGGATTACAATCCCTTGTTGGCCGTTATTTTGAGCAAAGGCCTCTACGGGCATTCCAGGCAAAAGTTGTTGTTTCCCGGGTGTCAGCGTAATATTAACGGTAAAATTTTTACTGGTTGGATCAGGGGCCGGAAGAACTGTGCTAATTTTACCAGTTAAAGTTTCCTGAGTCGCGGGCACAAGAACCGACATCGACTGACCAACCTGCATTTTGCTGATGCTGTTAACCGGAACTGAAACGGTAGCGATCAGTGGATCCATAGAGGCAATAGTAATGAAGCCCGTTCCCGGTCCGACCGACTGGCCAACTTGCGCACTAACAGCAGTGACATAACCACCTACCGGAGCAGTGATTTGTCCATCATTAATTTGGGCCTCATAGACCTTAATCCCAGCTTGAGCAGCCTGGACCTGAGAAGCCCCGACTGGAGCTTGAGGATTGTTAATTAGGGTCTGATAATTGGTCTGGGATTGGTTTACACTCGCCTGGGCTGCCGCAACAGAATTGGCAGACGTGGTGTTAGCAGCGTCCACAGCAGCTTGGGCTTGAACAACTTGGGCTTGGGCCGTCTGTACCGCCTTTGAATCTTGGGCGGCCTGTAAAGCCGTTTGGGCAGCTACCAAAGCCGCCTGATCTTTGGTCACAGTGGCCTGTAAACCAGCATTAGTATCTGATAAATCTGCCTGAGCCTTAGTTACCGCAGCATTGCCATTCGTTATATTATTCTGAGCATTCTGTAAAGCAATCGCCGACTGTTCCAAAGTAGCCTGTGCGGCTAAGAGACTTGGATCCGTCGTAGAGTGCGCCATCTGCTGAGCCCTCTGCAACTGTTGATTAGCTGTATTATAAGCATTCTGGGTTGACGTTAGGTTAGCCTGCGCCGTTTGAGCAGTGGTATTAGCGGCATCCAGCGTGGCTTGGGCAGAAGCAAGCCCAGTTTGAGCTTGTGTATTAGCGGCATCCAAGGCAGCCTGGGCGGCATCGAGCGCCGTTTGAGCTTGTTTAACTCCATCGGCGTACTGGACATTAGCGTTGTCCAACTGGGTCTGTGCAGTAACCAAAGCCTTTTGAGCACTAGTTACTGTAGCTGTAGCTGCTGATTGAGAATTGGTTAAATTAGTTTGAGATGCTTGTAAAGCAGACTGTGACTGGCTCAGAGAATTATCTGTGCCCTGGTTTGTAGCACCCAGTTGAGACTGGGCTACGGTGGTGTTGGCAGCCGCTTGATCGCGCTGAGCTTGAAGGACGCTCGTATCAATACTTGCCAAAACTTGCCCTGGTTGCACAATATCCCCTGCTTGAACTTTAACAGCGTTGAGGATTCCCGAAGTTGCAGGTGATAGGGAAGTTTGGATGTAAGGAGTGATACTTCCTAGGAAACTATCCGTGTTGGGCAACTCGCTAAGCTGGATTTTTTCTGTTTGTACCGCGATGGCCGGAGGTTTTACGGTCGTCGCTTGTTTTGCTGCGCCACACCCGGTGACCGTTGCACAGATAAGTGTTACCGCCATAAAAGCAGCTAATTTAGGCGAC
>JGI12269J14319_10006315_pt1 | contig 10326 bp, 12 predicted proteins | sample PeaSoiSIISIP2007_FD_14319 | JGI IMG/M metagenome (IMG submission 14319) | reverse complement strand
CGCCACGGGCCTCTACTTCTCGAAGCCCACGAGAGGCGGGTCCCATCCGTTGTGGGAGCGGATACACTATGCCCCACCCCCGCCGCCCTCCGTGAACCCCGGCCCCTTATCCGGCCTAGCCCCCACCGTGCCCGAACCGAACGCCGAGATTTCCGCCGACGTGTGCGTCATCGGGAGCGGTGCGGGCGGGGGGCTGATCGCCTCCCGCGTCGCGGAGGCGGGGTACTCGGTCGTGGTCCTGGAGTCGGGCGCCTGGTTCCCGGACCTCGCCTATCCTCGGATCGAACGGGATGCCCACGACCGTCTTTTCTTTGGCCGGGGGATCGTGACGACCAACGACACTTCGCTCGCCTTCCTCGCCGGAGAGGCCGTCGGTGGAACCACGGAGATCAATTGGATGACCTGCTTGCCGCCCCGAGCCGAAGCGCGCGCGGAATGGGCTCGCCTCGGCGGAATGGCGGACGTGACCTCCCCGGGGTTCGACGCGATCCTCTGCGAGGTGGGCCAGCGCCTGAACGTCTCGACGGCGGAGAGCGCCGTCAACGCGTCGAACGACGTTCTGCGCCGGGGGTGCCTCGCACTTGGCTACCGGCAAGGCAGCGATTGGGACGTGATTCCGCGCAACGCGATCGGGTGTCGGTCTCGTTGCGGCTTCTGCACATTTGGTTGCCCGTACTCGGCCCGCCAAGCGATCCTCGTCACCTACTTGGCCGACGCGATGTGCCGGGGAACCCGCCTGCTCGCCTCGACCCGGGCCACCGAGATCGAGGTAGAAGGAGGACGCGCCCGCGGGGTCCGGGCGAGTTACCGGTCTGACGGGGTTTCGCGATCGGTCCACGTCCGGGCCTCGACGGTCGTGGTGGCCGCCGGGGCCCTCCAAACTCCCGGGTTGTTGCTTCGTTCGGGAGTCCGAGTTCCGGGGATTGGCCGCGGTCTTCGGGTCGATCCCACGACGGCGTTGGCGGGGGAGTTCCCCAGTCCGATCCGGACCTGGGAAGGTCCCCACCAGACGATTGGAGTCTACCGGTTTCAGACCATGGACGCGGAGGCCCACGGCCCCTGGATCGAGGTCGCGCCCGCTCATCCCGGGCTATCTGGGATCGCCTTGCCGTGGTACGGGGCGGCGGACTATCGCCGGCGAATGGAAAGGATCGAACACACCGCCACGCCCATCGTCCTCGTCCGCGACGTCGGAGAGGGGCGGGTCACCATCGACACGGACGGTCGCCCCGAGTTCGAATACCACCTGACCGACCGAGACCGGGCGAATATGGTGCGCGGTCTGGAGGAGACCGCACGGATTCTGTGCGCCGCCGGAGCCACGCGCCTGTTGTCGCTGCACACTCCCCCGATCGAGGTAGGAGGCGATGGCCGTCCGCTCTCGGCCAACGATCTCGACCGATTCCTGGAGGAGATCCGGCGGGCGGGCATCCGGGAGAGCTCGATCGCGTTGTTCTCCGCCCACCCGATGGGGTCCGCACGGGCCGGTCCGGATCCGCGGACGAGCGCGGCGCGTCCCACCGGAGAGGTCCACGGGATCGAGGGACTCTGGATCGGCGACGGGAGCCTGCTCCCCTCGGCCCCGGGCGCGAACCCGATGATCTCGATCCTCGCGCTGGCGTGGCGGACGGCGGGGAACATGCTCGCCTCGATGGCCGGTGACCCGGCCCGAACGACGTCCGTGGGGGGTTAGTTTAAAAGGGCCCCCCGAGTGCCGCGGCCGCATCCCGGAGAATCCCATGGTTCAGTTCAAGGTACAGGGCTCGTTCTACGCCCGTCGCAACTATTGGCAAACGTTCACGAAGACTCACGAGGCGGAATCCGCGGAGGTGGCGCGCGAGTGGGCGCTCTCGGAGATCGGGGGCTGCCATCACGTCAAGCGTTCGCAGGTCCGGATCAGCACGGTCACCGAGGTTCCCGCGGCATGAGCGCACCGCCGGACCGCCCGACCGAGCAGCAGGTCCAGGAGGACCTGATTCGTCTCGACGCGTACCGCAGTCAACTCAACGCGCTCCTTCAACAGCACCAGATCCTCAGCGCCTCGAGCGTGGACCACGTCCGCGCCCGCGAGAGCCTCGAAGGTGTCGATCGGGCCGCCTCGGGCGCGGAGCTCCTGCTCCCCCTCGGTGGCGAAACGTTCGTGCGAGGGTCCGTCGACCGGAGCGCCTCCGTCCTGATCGGCGTGGGTTCCGGGATCGCGGTGGAGATGGAACGACCGAAGGTCGTCGAACTGCTCGCGGAACGCTCGGTCCGGATCGACCAGGCCCTGCGGGACCTCGAAGGGCAGATGGGCTCCCTCGACGAACGGATCCAAGCGCTCTCCCAGCGGCTGGACTCGATCGCTCGGGAGAACGGCGCGCCGACCAATGTGGGAAGCGATTAAGGCAAGGCTCCGGCGATCCGAGCCCGCGACCCCGGACCGCCGCGAGCCTCCGGAGAAGGTCGCCCCGCCGCGGACCGAGAAGTCGCCGGTCCCCCGAAGTGCGCCCGGGCCGGGCTCGCCCTCTCCCGAGGCATCGACTCCGACTCGCGTTCCGGCGGATGACACGATCTTCACCGAGGGGTTTCTCGGACGCCGGCTGAAGGAGGGAACGATCGACGATGTCCTCGACGATCTCGAGATCGTCCTGCTCGAGTCGGATGTGGCCATTCCGGTGATCGAGCGGTTGCGCCGCGACCTACGGCGGGACCTCGCCGGAAAGAAGCTGCGGTTCGGAGTAGACGCCGAGGAGGCGATACGGGTCTGCCTCGAGCGTTCGTGCCGCGCGATCCTCGCACGACCCCCGATCGACCTCGCCAAGGCCGTTCGGGCCCACACCCCGAAGCCGTACGTGATCCTCTTCGTAGGCGTAAATGGTACCGGCAAGACGACCACCGTCGCCAAGCTTGCGATCTGGCTTCGGGGCCAAGGTCTATCGAGCGTCATCGCCGCCGGGGACACTTTCCGCGCGGGGGCCATCGAACAGCTGCTCGTTCACGGCGAGAGGACGGGGGTGCGGGTGATCCGCCAGCAGGAAGGAAGCGACCCGGCCGCGGTCGCGTTCGACGCGGTGGAGCACGCTCGTGCGAAGGGGGTCGAAGTGGTGCTCGTCGATACTGCGGGACGCCAGCACACGAACGAGAACTTGATCGAGGAGGCGAAGAAGATCCGCCGCGTGGTCTCCCCGGCACTCACTCTGTTCGTCGGGGACGCGCTGAGCGGCAACGACGTCATCGAGCAGGCGAAGCTGTTCGATGCCGCCGTCAGCATCGATGGCCTCGTCCTTACGAAGCTGGACGCGGACGCGAAAGGGGGCGCGACCCTGAGCGCGACGTTCGTCACCAAGAAGCCGATTCTGTTCGTCGGCACCGGTCAGGGGTACGCCGACCTCGTCCCGTTCGACCCCGACTGGATGATCCGACGCCTCTTCACGGAGGGAACGGCCGGGTGACCCCCCAGATCGACGTCGTCCTCGTNCGGCCGAAAGAGGACGGCAACGTGGGCGCGGTCGCGCGACTCGCCCGTAACTTCGGCGCACAGCGCCTCATCCTGGTCGCGCCCCGTGCCCGGGTCGGGACCGAGGCCCGTCGGCGGGCGATGGGGGGGCTCCCCCTTCTGCGTACGGCGGTTCGGGCCCGTTCGTTCGACCAGGCCGTCGGCGATGCGGACCTGGTGGTGGGCACGACCGACATGTCGACCGGCCGATCGAATGCCTACCTGCGGAGATCCGTCAGCCCCGAGCGGCTCGGGGAGGTCCTCCGGACCCTCGAGGGCCGGGTGGCGATCGTCTTCGGCCCGGAGGACAACGGCCTCTCCCGCACGGAGCTGCTCCGATGCGACCTCCTGGTGCACATCCCCGCCCGCCGGGAGTTCCCCACCCTCAACCTTTCCCACGCGGCCGCCGTCGTGCTTTACGCGCTGCACCGGGCCCGCGGGCCGACCGATCCCGAAACGACCCCGGCCCCGGAGGTGGTCGAGCTGAACGGGCCGGAAAAGGAGCTCCTTCTCGAGAGGCTCGGCGAGCTCCTGACCCGAACGGGATACCCCGCGCACAAACGACGGGGTTTAATCCTCCTGTATCGTCGCGTTCTCGGCCGCGCGACGCCTTCCGAGGCGGAGTTGCGGATGATGCTCGGGCTCTTCAAGAGCTACGGGCGTGCATTGGACCGCAAGGAGCATGGGCGAAGGTAACGGCGATTGGTTGAGGGTCCGCGGGATCGGACGCGAACGATTCGCGACGTATCTGGCGGAATACCTGGGAACGCTCGGCTACACGGTCGAGCGAACCGAGGTCACGGAACCCATGGAGAGCCGAGTGAAGGGGCGGCTCGAGCGGATGAACCCCGCCCTCCCTCCGGCGGCCTCCGCGCTCGAGTTCCGCCTGTACCCAACCAGCGGCGGGGCGGCGCTCGTCTGGGAGCTCCCCCTCGAAGTTCCGGTCGAGCAACGCCCGAGGATGGACCGGTTCGTTCGAGAGATCTCGAGCCACCTCGAACGGGCGATCGCGACGGAGAGCCACGCGACGGCGAAGGTCGTACGACCCACCGAATCCCGCCTGCCATGGGTAGGCGCCCCGAAGAACGGCGGCGCTTGACGGTCTCGCCGGCAGCTTTATAATGGGGGCCGGGGTCCCCGCGCCGCGTTCCATGGCGACTTCTGCCTACCGTTACATGGCCCAATCCTTCCAGCAAACCCTCGGGGAGGAGGGGGCCGCGCTCCGTCACGAGCGACTGCTCACCTGGAGACGGGAGAACACCGTGACTCGGATCGAGCACCCGACGCGTCTCGACCGAGCGAGGGCGGTCGGCTACAAAGCGAAGGGCGGGTTCGTGATCGTGCGGGTTCGGGTCCGTCGCGGGGGTCAAAACAAGCGGGCCATCATCGCGGGGCGCCGCCCCAAACGCAAGGGGATCGCGCGCATGACGCTCGCCAAGAGCCTTCGCCGTATCGCGGAGGAGCGGGCGCAGAAGCACCACCCGAACCTGGAGGTTCTCAATTCCTACTGGGTGGGCGAGGACGGGAAACAGAAGTTCTTCGAGGTCATCCTGGTCGACCCCTCTCACCCCGAGATCCTGGCGGACCCCAAGATCGCATGGATCGCGGCGCCCGTGCACAAGGGTCGCGTCTTCCGGGGCTTGACGAGCGCCGGTACCGAGGGACGCGGGCTCCGATGGAAGGGGAAGGGAACCGAACGGTTCCGACCGTCGCGGGCGCGCAATCGCCGAGATACCCGAAGGACCCAGACCAAGGTCATCCCGTAGGGCGTGCGTCGTCCGTCTCCAGCGCTTCGAGCAGATTCGGGAACGAACGCCCCGCCTTCTCCGCCGTTCGGCGGGCCCAACCATACAACCCTTCGACGTGGACGAGCTCTCCGCGGAGGATGCGCGCGAGACGACGACGATACTCTAGGTCCGGCCCGGATCGACCCGCCCCGAGGAACTCCCGGAGCCGTTGCGCGAGGTGGCCCCCCTCCGTGTCCCAGTCGGTCAGGATGATGACGCGTCCCGCCGTGGTGGTCAGACTCTGGGCGGTCTCGGAGATTGTCCGCCCGCGATGCACGAGCACGACCGTCCCGGTCAGCCCGAGCCGACGGAGCGAGCGCCGGTCTCGTTCGCCTTCCACGACCACCACGGCCCCGGCGGTGGCACTGTCGCCGAGCAGTCGGAGCCAGAGCTCCCAGAACTCGTCGAACATCGCGACCGGGTCCCGTCCCGTCGACTTCGAAATGATCGCCTCCACCCGGCCCAAAACGCGAACGGAGGCCGGCACGAGGCCGCACATCTCCTATACTCCTTCGGTTGTCCGCCCAATCCCCGAAAGCCGATGCCGGACCATTTCACCCAGTTGCTCGAATGGCGGCGCAACGAACTCGCGGTGCGCGGTCTATCGAAGATTCCGCCGGAATTCTACACCGCGACCTCCGGATATCTTGCGGAGCTCCGGCGCTCGTACGAAAGCGAGCTCCGGGAGAATCCCTCGGGTCGAAAGGGCGACATTTCTCGGCAGACGTATCAGCGGGCGATCCAAGTCGCCCGCGACATCGTCGAGGGTCGTGTCCAGAAGTCCCTCAACGCTGCGTTCCAGGCGAGCATCGGAGGAGCCCGTGACCTGCCGAACGCCCTTCCGGAGGAACGAACCATGTTCGATCAGGTCCTGAAGGTCCTGCTCGAACACCGTCGTTCGGCCGCCGCGTACATCGAGCCCGCGTCCGTCGCCGCCGCCCTCCCGAGCTCTTCTCCTTCGGTTCCGTCGGCCGCGGTCGTCGGCCCCGCGCCGAGCCGCCCTTCCCCGGTCCCTCTCACCTCGCGAGGCCGCCCCGGGCTCGTCTACGTCCGTGTGCTGAAGGACTCGCGTCCGATCGAGGTCGGCTCCGAAACAATCGACCTCAAGGCGGACGACATCCTCTCGCTGCCGCCCGAGACCGCCCGGCTGCTGGTCGACGCGAAGGTGGCCGAACCGGTCGAAAGCTCTCCGACCCGGCCGGTCACGTAACGACGGCCGCGGCGGGCGCGCCCTCGGGGGGGGCGAGTTCGAGGGCCGAGAATCGTTCGAACCCGAACAGGAGATTCTTGGCCGCGAGCCGGATCCGAACCTCAGCTTCGGGGGAGGGGGCCGTGCGGATCGCTTCCTCGAGGAGGTTCGGGAATCCCCACCTGCCGAGGGCCTCCGCTTGGCGAAGGAATCCCACCTCCCGCAGCCCCGCTCGAGCGGCCACCGCCCGCAGGCGGGTGAAGTTGACGAACACCGAAAGGTCTGAGCTCCCCGGGTCCGCGATGGGATCGTCCAAGACCCGGTGACGCCGCACGGCGCTGAGGGTACCGGAGGGGTGGGCGGAGAGTAGTTCCGATTCCTCCATCCCGTAGTCGAGTACCAAGAAGCATCCGGCCACCAAGTGGTCGGCGACCTCGCGCAGAATCCCTTCGGCCATCGGGGAGACCTCGAGAACCGTGCCAGGGGTCGCCGAGCTGGGGAGTCCCGGCAGAGGGATGGGACGCGTTCGGGGAGCGTGAGCCGAAACCCATCCGTCGTTCGCGAGTCGGACCCCCAGCTCCAACCAATCCTGACCGTCCCACTGGAGACGACGCGCTGGCTGGGCGTCCAAGAGTTCGTTCGCCAGCACGAACCCCATGAAAGGTCCGTCCGCCCCGACTCCGCTGGCCGCTCGGACCGGGATCCCGACGGACTGACCCGTGGCGGACACCCGTTCAAAGGCTCTCGCGGAGAGCGACTCGGACCGGTCGACGAGAACATACTCGACCCGCTCTCGCACGCCCGGGTCGCTCGCGATTCCCGCGACGACGGACTCGCCCAAGATGCCATCTCCCGGACCGACCTCCAGGACGCGCAGCGTACGTTGCTCCGGCAGCGCACGGGCGGTCGAGAGCACCCGCTCGGCGATGGCCCGTCCAAAGAGAGGACTGACGTGCGCGGCCGTGTAGTAGTCCCCGCTCCGCCCGAACGGGGACGACTCGCGTGCGTAGAACCCGACCCCGGCGCCGTAGAGGGCGATCTCCATGAACCGGTCGAACGGGACGAACCCGTCCGGGTCCGAAGATCGGTGGAGGTGCTCGAGGATCCGCGCGCGCCGTCCTTCGTCCATCGCCGACCCCGTCGGCGCGGGTTCGCTCATCCGCGGGAGCTCAGCCGATGTACCCGAGGTCTTCCCGGGGCGTCGGCCCGGAGGAGGGCGTTCCCTCGGTCGACCGGCCCTCGGCCTCGTGGATCTTCTGCGCGATCCGGTCGACCTCGTGCGCCTTCGCCTCGAGCGCCGTGAAGTCGACGTCGATGTGCAGGATCTTCGACAGCACCTTGAGGACGGCTTCCGCGCTGCGGGGGTCGACGAAGTAGCCGCTCGTCTCGCCCATCAGGCAGACTCCCTCCATCCCGAAGAGCCGCCCCAAGCCGAGGAAGAGGCCGCTCGCGCCGATCAGGCCGCCGCCGGGGTCGTTGCGCGAGAAGACCACGCCGAACTTCTTCATCGTCTCGACCAGCTGGGCATTGGTGGCGGCGCCGAGCACGCGCGGCTCGTCCACCACGCGTCCCTGCGCGAAGCCCGCGAGCGTGAACACCTCTCGGACGCCGAGGTCGTGGCAGTAGTCGAGCACCCTCTGCGTGATCTCGTACTGGCCCTCGGGGCTGATGCCCTGGTAGTCCCCTCCGAGCACGAGGACGTCCCGGGGGGAGCTCGCCGGGCCCTTCCAGTAGTGGAGGTCGTTCGAAACGAGGCGGATGATCCCCTCCTCGCTCACGTAGACTTGCGGAGGGAAGAACTTCGAGTAGATCGTGGCGAGCGGCTTCGCCTTGAGTTGGTCGCGGAGGTAATCGGCGGCGAGCTTTCCGACATTGCCCACCCCGGGGAGCCCCTCGATGAGGACCGGGTCGCGCAGTTGGACCTTCTCGAGCGTGCGGATCACGACGTCTTCCAACGGTGTTCGACCTCCCCCGAAGCAGCCGGGCGTCGCCAATAAAGGTTAGCTAACGGCGAGGTAGGCCGCTATCGCGACGCGTCGGTCCGCTCTTCCACGTGCCAGCCGTTCTCTCCCAGTTGAGCGTTCCAGATGTGGGTGAGGTCGGGCCGGTTCGCGACCTTCTCGATGGAGAGCGTGTGGGCGAAGTGGTCGAGCCGCGGCTCGGCCTTCAGGTCGATGACGAGGTCGGCGAGGTCCTGGAGGAGACCGAAGACCGAGCGTTCGTGGGCGACGGAGTGGGCGGTGAGGAGGGCATGCCCCCCGATCGTCTGGCAGCGGTGGCGGATCTGGCGGGCGACGGTCGTCAACTCTTGGGGTTCCATCACTTCCAGGAAAAAGTCGACGGAATCCACGACCATCCGGAACGGGGAGTCGATCTTCGCGAGGTCGGAGAGCATTCGATTCGTGAGGCTGAACGGGGTGAGCGCCCGGTCCTGGGGTCCCTCGTCGACTAGGTCGCTCAACGAGATCCCGCCCTCGCGCGCCTTGGCGACTTCGAGCCCCCGAACGAGCACCCGCTCGAAGTACTCGTCTGCGAGGTTGACGATCTTGATCTCTCCGGGGTCCCATCCGAAGTCGTCGAACGCCTTCTTGACGTCCTCAGTCCGCTCGTACGTCGTGTAGAAGAGGACCGGGACGTCGCCTACTCCGGCGTGCGCGAACTGCTTCGCCAGCAGCGGCGCTCCGGAGCCGGAGCTGCCCGAGAGGAGGGAGAGCCATCCCGGCGGCAGAGCGGTCCAGACCGGCTGGTCGATCTCGGGGATTCCGAAGACGCGTTGCGGGTCCGACACGGTCAGTGTCCCGCCCGCGCCACGTCGATCGTTTCGTCGACGACGAGGTTGAGCATCTGCTCGATTCCCGTGGTCTCCTCCTCCGAGGTCTCCAGGACGAGGGTGAGCACCCCTCTCGCTTTCAGATTGTTGATGAGGATGTGGAAGAACTCCGATAGGAGCTCGGGCTGGTTGTGGATCGCGAGCGAGTTCACGCTGTCGATCACGACGATCGACCGCGGATGCGGAAACTTGCGGAGCAGGTACTCGATCCGCAGCATGATTTCCTCGAGCGCCCGCGGGCTCTCCACGTAGGTCGCGTTCGGCAACGGGTTGGCGTAATTCATCATGATGTGACTGATCGCATCGACGAAGGAGATCCGGTCCTGGGGAACATCGAGCGCCTGGGCCAAGGTCCAAACGAACGCGGCCGGATTCGTGACCGTGAGGTAGATAGTGTGGGCGTTCGTCTCGCTCCCGACGTCCCGCAGCGTCGCGTTCAGGACCGCGAAATAATGGTCGGCGTACTCGCGCGGGTCGAGCTTGAGCGCCACCGCGCTGCCGCTCGGCAAGGCCCGGAGCCGTTCGCCGATGTCGACCTGGGGCACGGCCTACGCGCCTCCCTCGCGTCCCCCTTTCAGGTGCGGGGCCATCAAGAGGCCGATCGGGGTGAGCTCGATCACGAACTGGGCGTGGGAGTGGGCGGTCCCCCTCATCTTGACGATCTGGAGCACCCTCAGGATGTCGCCCATGCGACGAGAGTTCCACAGTAGGATGACTCCGTCCACGATCGCCTCCTCCACGCCGTGCAGCGAGTAGCGGCCGGGGGTCGGACCGATCTCCGAGACGAGCAAGGACGTGCAACCGACCTCGTTCAGTTCCTGCCCGAGGCGCAGCATGAAGTCGCGGATCTGCTCTTCCCGCCGGATCCGGTAACACACCGAGGTGAGGCTATCGAGGACCAGCCGGCGGATGCCGAGCGAGCGAACCAGGTCGCGGATGGACCGCAACAAGATCCCGATCTCCTCGGTGGTGAGCTCCTCACGTCCGAGGCCCAACCGTTCGTAGATCTGCGGGAGGTCAACGAACACCAACGAGCCGTTCTCGA
>JGI12269J14319_10006312_pt1 | contig 10329 bp, 8 predicted proteins | sample PeaSoiSIISIP2007_FD_14319 | JGI IMG/M metagenome (IMG submission 14319) | reverse complement strand
CTCGTCGTCTCGCTCGATCCCGGCGTCGGCCAGTGCGATGACCGCCAGCGCGGTGTCCCACACCGGGGACTGGCAGGCCTCGAGCCGCCGGCCGCGCTCGTCGTCGACGATGTAACCGTCGAGTCCGACCAGGCCGGCCCGCATCACCGGGTGGTCGTTCGGATACCCGAGCAGCGAGAGCGCCATGAGCGAATAGACCCAGGGGGGCTGGATGCCGCCCCAACAGCCGTCGGCCTCCTGGCGATGCACGATCCAGCGCTCGGCGCGCCGCAGCGCGAGGCGACGAAGGATGGCGATCGGCCGCCGTTCGTAGCGGTGCAGCAGGCGGTCCAGCGCGCTGAATCGCGCCGCCCAGGTGCCGCGTCGCGGGGGCGTGGTCGCCGCCACGCCGGTCCGGAGCTCGTCGAGGGTGATGGGAATCGGGCGCACCGGGCGGAACGCGTTCACGACCGAGAGCGCGACCACCGTCTGGCGGGCCCAACAGGCGAAGTCGTAGATGTTGAGCGGGACAAAGGCGGGCAAGAGCACGATCTCGGGCGGCATGACCGGCAGGTCCTCCCAGCGCCACAGCCCGAAGAGCGCCAGCCAGATGCGGGTGAAGACCCGGGTGGCCTCCACGCCTCCGGCGCCCCGGACGAACTCGGCGGCGCGGCGCAGGTGGGGGGCGTCGGCCGGGTCGCCGGCCAGCCGCAGCGCGGCGTAGGCCTCGACGGTCGTGGACAGCTCCGGCGGCCCGCCGTAGAAGTTGGCCCAGGTGCCGTCCTCGCGCTGCTGGCTCCGGATCCAGGTGGCGGCCGCGGCGGTCTCTTCGTCCGTGCGGATGCCCAGGAACTGCCGGAGCAGGAGGTCTTCGGCGTCCATCGACACGTTCGTCTCGAGCTCCCCCTTCCACCACCCGTCTTCGTGTTGGAGGGAGCGGAGCGCGTCGACGGCGCCGGCCAGCGCCTGCTCGGCGCCGGTCGCGGGCGCCGGCGGCATCGCCGCGCGTGACACGCGACCGGGGGACGCTGCTCGGGCGGTGCGGGCGACCGAGGTCATTGGTCACGCTCGGTCACGAAGTGCGCGACGGCCGCCAGTTCGGCGCGCGGCCCCGGCACGAGCTGGACGCGGTGGAGCGCGGCCAGCGCCGCGGCCAGCCGCTCCTCGGCCACGGCCATCACCGCCCGGCGCGCCCCGGTGGCTTCGATCATCGCGCTGGCCCGCGAGAGGTCGTCCCCGAACAGGGGGCCCGCCAAGAGCGCGGCGAGCTCGTCGCGCTCGGCCGAGGCGGGGCCGGCGAGCGCAATGGCCACCGGCAGGCTCTTCTTGTGCGACACGAGGTCCGACCCGACCGGCTTTCCGGTCCGGCTGGGCTCGCCCCAGATGCCGAGGACGTCGTCGACCGCCTGAAAGGCGATGCCCAGATCCGAGCCGAAGTCCGCCAGGGCGTCGACGACCTGGCCGGGCGCGCCGCCCAGGATCCCGCCGATGGCCGCCGCGCAGGACAGCAGCGCTCCCGTCTTCCCCTGCTCCATGGCCAGGCACTCTTCGGGGGTGATCGCCGGTCGCGTCTCGAACGCCATGTCGATGGACTGGCCCTCGATCATGGCCTGCGTCGCCTCGGCCAACGCCGCGGCCGCCCTGACCCCCGCCGCGTGCCCGGTCTCGAGGAGCACCTGGGTCGCGAGCGTCGCCAGGGCGTCTCCGGCCACGATCGCCCGGCCGATCCCGAACTCGGCCCACACGCTCGGCCTGTGTCGTCGCTCCTGGTCGCCGTCGATGATGTCGTCGTGGATGAGCGAGTAGTTGTGCACCAGTTCGATCGCCACCGCGCCCGGGAGCCCGTCGGCCTCCGTCGCGCCCGCGGCGGCGGCCGACAGCAGCACCAGGGCGGCCCGGATGCGCTTCCCCCCGCCGGCCAGGTGGTGCTGCACGGGGTCGCGCAGCTCGCCGCCCAGACGAGCGACGGCCGCGTCGAGGGCGGGACCCACGAGCTGCCCCGCCCGCGTGAGTGCTGCCTCGGCCGCCAGGGGCGCCGGCCGAGCGTCGGCGGCCAGGCCGTTCACGCCGACGCCCCGTGCGCGATCGCGAGCTCGTCTTGGTCGGCGGGAACGCCGAGCGCCACCGACGCGGCCCGGGCGCCACTGCGCACGGCCCCCTCCATGGTGGCGGGCCACCCGGTGTCACACCAGGCGCCGGCCACCACCAGGCCCGGGCGCGCCGCGGCGATCGCCGGGCGGTGCGCGGCCGTCCCCGGTACCGCTCGGAAGGTGGCCGCCCGCTCCCGCGACACCACGCCGTCGACGAGCTCCGCCCGGCGGGCGTCGGGCAGCACGTCGCCCAGCGCCGAGAAGAAGCTCGCGATGAGCTCCTCGGGTCGGCGGCCGATGTACTGGTCCGCGGCCGACAACGATATGGAGAGGCACTGACCCGCACCGCTCCCCCCCGCCGATTCGGTCCGGTCGAAGACGAACTGCACCGGCGAGTCGACGCAGGCGGCCATCGGGAGGTCCGTCACCCGCCGGTCGAGGACGAGGNGGACGTTGACAATGGGCGACGCGCCGAGCGCCTCGACGGCGGGCGCCAGTTCGGAGACGAGCGCGCCGGCCACGTCGGGCGGGGCGGCCAGGATCACCGCGTCGGCCTCGATGTGCTCGTCGCCGAGCGAGACGACGGGTCGGTGGTCGCCCGTGTCGAGCGAGACGACCGGGGTGCCGAGGCGGACCTCCACGCCGGCCTCGGTGAGGGCGCGCGCCGAGTTGTCCCCGTGGAGCCGCCCCAACGGCACGCGCGACCAGCCGATGTCGCCCCCACTCGGGTCGTCGAGCAGCCCGGTGCGAAAGACCATGGCGGCCAGCGCCAGCGAGGCGTCCTCGGCCGACACGTTGATGGTCGGCAGCGCGATCAGGTTCCAGAGGTTGGCGACGGCGCGCGGGGACTGATGGTGATCCCGCAGCCAGTGCCCGAAGGAGACCGAGTCGAGGGCGGGGTCGTTCGGGTCGAGGCGGCGGAGCGCGGCCACGGCCGGGCCGAGCCGGACGCGGTCGGCGGGCGACAGGTGGCGGTAGCGCAGGAGCGCCGGTGCCAGGTGGAGGGGTGCCGGCAGGTTGACGCGCCGGATGTGCGCCCGGCCGCCGCCCGGCGCCAGAACCGGCACGTCGAGGGTCGGCTGCAAGTAGACCTCGTCCGCAGCCCCGATGCGGGTGAGGAACTCCCGGTAGGCGGTGCAGCAGCGCAGGAACACGTGCTGACCGTTGTCAAACGAGCGGCCCTTACGCAGGAAGGACCACGTGAGCCCGCCGAGCTTGCCGCGGCGCTCGAGCAGGGTGACCGACGCACCCGCGTCGGCGGCGGCCAAGGCCGCGCTGATGCCGGCCAGCCCGCCCCCCACCACGACGATGCGTCTCACCAGGTGGCCCCGGCCAGGCTGCGGGCCGCCACCCACAGCTTCTCGGACGTCGGAACCGAGACCCGGCGCTCGGTGACCGCGATGGGCGAACCCTCGATCTGGAGCAGCAGCCGCCGGTAGATGCCCGCCATGGCCGACACGCAGGCCCGGCTGCGCCGGTTGAGCAGCGGGAGGAGCTCGAGGCCGCGGGCGAACCACTCGTGGGCCCTGGCGCACTCGAGGGCGACCAGCGCGGCGATCGGCTCGGGGGGGCCGCGCAGATCGGAGGGACAGGCCACCTGTTCGGCGTCGGCGCTCGGCAGGTAGACCCGACCTCGGTCGCGGTCCTCCACCACGTCGCGCAGGATGTTGGTCAGCTGCAGCGCCACGCCGAGGTCGTCCGCCAAGGCGGTCGCCCGCGGCGCCGCGGACGCGCCGAAGACGGCGAGCGAGAGGCGACCCACCGAGCCCGCGACGCGGCGGCAGTAGACGACGAGCTCGTCGAAGGTCCGATACGACGTGCCCAGCACGTCCATCTCGCACCCGTCGATGAGCTCGCCGAAGGCGCCGAGCGGCAGGTCGTAGCGGCGCCGGGCGTCGGCCACCGCCACCAGCACCGGATCGTCGGCCGAGGCCAGTGCGGCGACAGCCTGGCGGACCTCGGCTAGCGCCGAGAGCTTCTGGGCCGGCGGGAGGTCGCCGTCACCGATGTCGTCGATCCGCCGGGCCAGCGCGTAGACGGCCGAGAGGGCCTGACGCTCGGGTGGCCGCAGCAGCCGGATGCCGTAGGCGAAGTTCTTCGCCTCACGCCGGGTGATCTCCTCGCACTCCTTGTAGGCGAGCTCGAGGTTCATGCGGTTTCCCCGCGTCGGGCGGGACCGGCGGTGGCCACCCACCGGCGGAACACGCGCCCTCGGCGCGGTCGGCACCGGATCGCCAGCACGTCGTAGGAGTGGCGCTCGATCTCGTCCAATGCGGCGAGGCCCCCCGCCGCGAACGCGCCCACTGCGGCCCGGAAGCGAGGTGGGAGGGTCCGACAGAGCGGCGCGCCAGACGCCAGCAGCCCGCGGGCGCGGCCCGAGACCTCGGCGACGACGCGGCGCAGGGCGGGGCTGGCGGACGCGGCGTGCAGGTCGCCTTCCGGACAGCCGGCGCGACCGAGCACCTCGGCGGGCAAGTAGACGCGGCCGTTGGCGGCATCCTCGCCGACGTCCTGGAGGTGTTCGACGAGCTGCAGCGCGACGCAGACGTCGTCAGAGTGCGCGACGCGCTCGGGCGTGGCGGCGCCGAGAACGCCGAGGACCAGCCGGCCCACCGGCGCCGCCGAGAGCATGCAGTACTCGACGAGTGCGTCGAAGGTCTCGTAGTGGGTGACGATCTGGTCCTGGCGGTTGGCAGCGATGAGGGCCCGGAACGGCTCGAGCGGCAGCTGGCGCTCGGCGATCGTGCGGCCGACCCGCTCCAGCAGCGGATGGGTCGCCGTTCCCTGCACCGCTCGGCCCAACTCCGCCTCGAGCCAGTCGAGCAGCGCCAGCCGGTTGCCCGCCGCCTCGTCGCCGATGTCGTCGGTCAGTCGGGCGAATCCGTAGATGGCGAGCAGGTCGGCGCGCACCGCCCGGGGCAAGAGGCGCGAGGCGACGGGGAAGTTCTCGGCGCCGGCCTGGGCCAGGACGACCGTCTCCGATGGCACGGCGGGCGTGACGGAGGGGCTCGTGGACGATGACACCACCTGCCCCTCCTTCGTGTAGCGCCGATGACCGACGAGCCACCCTTGTTATACGTGGTGGGCCGATTCGTCAAGCAGGAGGGACGCGCAAGACCAAGCCCGGGGGCACTTGGCGGCCCCGAGCCCAGCGGGTGATGCCTAATAGGTCGGCGAGCGGAGCCCGAGTGCCGGGCGGATCAGGCTGACCAGAACCGTGTCGACCACCCGGCGGGCGGCGGGGATCGCCCGCGCCCCGGTCGCGGCCAACCGGGGCAGAACCCGGGCCGCCAGGCCCTGGGCCACCCCGGCCACCACCCCCGACGCGGCATCCTCGGAGCGCAACTCACGCGTCGCCGCCTCCAAGAGGAGGGGTGCCAGGGGTTCGAGGAGTCGGCGCAGGGCCCCGACCGCTTCGGCCTCGCTGAGCGCGCCGGGCTGCAGGTCGAGGGCGTGGCCGACCGCCTCGACGGTGGAGCCGGCCGCGGCGGCGAAGATGTCGTCCTTGGAGCCGAAGTACCGGTAGAAGGAGCCCTTGGCTATGCCGGCGGCGTCGCAGATCTCACCCACGCTCACGCCCTCGTAGCCCCGCCGGGCAAAGGCGATCCGGGCCACCGCGAGGAGCCGCTCCTTTGGCTGGCCGGTCCCGGCGTCGCGCAGGCGGCTGGCCAGCAGCGCATCCCAGGCTTCGGGTGCGAGGTCCTGGGGGCTCACCGACAGCAGGTCGGGCAAGAGGTCGCGGACGGTCTCGAGCGGCAGGTGCTGGCGGTCCCGCAGCAGCCGGATGATCCGCAGTGCGGCGACGTGCCGTTCGTTGTAGAGGAACCGGTTGGGAGCGACGGCGGCGGCCGCCGGCAACAGCCCCAGCCTGCGGTAGTGGTGGATCGTCGGGACCGAGACGCCGGTACGACGGGCGAGCACGGACACCGGGAAACCGGCGGACTCGGCGGGCGGCCGATCCGTGGCAACCGGGGTAGCGCTCCAGCTGGCGACGCGTTCCACGCCCCCCTATTTACCACCCAAACGTTCGTACGGGGGAAAAAGTTCCGGAGGAGCACTCCGCGGGGGTGCCTGGGACCGCGATCGGCGACCGGTCCCCCGTCTCCGACGGCGGCGAACCTAGCGTGACGGCGGTGCAGCTGGGGCAGCCGTCCGTCCGGCGCCGGCGCTTCGGCCGAGCCGGCCCCTGGGGCGCGGCGACGAGTCCCGGGACGGTGCCCGGCGGCGCCGGCGACCAGCAGCGTCGATCGTGGCGCGGCGTTCCATCTCGCCCCGGCGTTCCATCTCGCCCCGGCGTTCCATCTCGCCCCGGCGGCCCAGCGGGCGCCCGTCAGGGGCCCGGCGGCGAGCCGTGATCAAGTACATCGGCTCCAAGCGGCGCCTCGTCCCGGTCCTGTCCGCCATCGCCGCGGCCAGCGGCGCCCGCAGCGCGCTCGACCTGTTCACCGGCACCACGCGCGTCGCCCAGGCATTCAAGCAACAGGGGTTGGCAGTGAGCGCGGTGGATACGGCGCGCTACGCGGAGGTGTTCGCCCGCTGCTACATCGAGACCGACGCCGCATCGGTCGACCACCCTGCGCTGCGCGACGCGATTGCCTACCTGGATGGGCTCGGCGGCCGCGCCGGCTACGTCACCGAGACCTTCTGCGTGCGCTCGCGGTTCTTCCAGCCGTTCAATGGGGAGCGGATAGATGCCGTGCGCGACGCCATCGAGGCCGAGTTCGCGGGCAGCCCGCTCTACCCGGTCCTCCTCACCAGCCTCATCGAGGCCGCCGACCGGGTCGACTCCACCACGGGGCTGCAGATGGCCTACGTGAAGCGGTGGGCGCCCCGCTCGTTCGCGCCGCTCCGGCTGCGGGTCCCCGAGCTGCTGGTCGGCTCGGGCTCGGCCATCCGGGCGGACGCGGCCCGGGTGGGCGCGACCCTCGGACACTTCGACCTGGCCTATCTCGACCCCCCGTACAACCAGCACCGGTACTTCACCAACTACCACGTCTGGGAGACGCTCGTGGCCTGGGACGCCCCAGAGCACTACGGGGTCGCGTGCAAGCGGATCGACGCGCGGGCGGACCACACGAAGAGCGTGTTCAACTCGAAGCGGACGATGATCCCGGCCCTCACCGCCCTGGTGCGTGAGCTCTCCTGTGAGCTCATGATGCTCTCCTACAACGACGAGTCCTGGCTCTCGCTCGACGCGCTGGTCGAGATGTGCGGTCACCACGAGGCGGTGCGGACCCTGGGCCTCCCCTCGGCCCGCTACGTCGGGGCGCGGATCGGGATCCACAACCCGGCCGGCCAGCGCGTGGGGACGGTGTCCCACCTGCACAACACCGAATACCTGGTGGTCGCCGGTGCCCGCGGCCCGGTGGCCCGCGCCACCGCCGCTTTGGAAGCCGTCGGACTGGCCCCAACCGGCTGACGCTCGGCCGTGCGGCTCGCACGGCGCGGTGTCACAGTGTGTGCCGTGACGACCTCGATTGCCCCCGATCAGCGCTACGGGATCACCATCCCCTTCGCCGCACCGCTGCACGACCACCGCCGCTGGTTCGAGCTCCTGGTCGACCTCGGCTACACCGACGTCTGGTCGGCCGAGACCGACGGGGCCGACGGGTTCACGCCCTTGGCGCTGGCCGCGGCCTGGACGCCCAGCCTCAACCTGGGGGTGGCCATCGCCCCGGCCTACACGCGCGGACCGGCGCTGCTCGCCCAGACGGTGGCCGCGCTGGCCAGCGCCGCCCCGGGTCGGTTCACCCTCGGCCTCGGCACCTCCTCGGAGGCGATCGTGCATCGCTGGAACGACATCGAGTTCGACGATCCGTACCACAAGGTTCGAGACGTCCTGCGCTTCGTCCGCCGGGCCCTGACCGGCGAGAAGATCGACGCGACCTTCGACACGTTCACCATTTCGGGGTTCCGTCTCTCCCTGGTGCCGAAGGAGCCGCCGTCCCTCTACCTGGCGGCGTTGCGCCCCGGGATGCTCCACCTGGCGGCGCGCGAGGCGGACGGGGCCATCTTGAACTGGCTCTCGGCCGAGGACGTGAAGACCGCGGTCGCCGAGCTGCGTCCCGACTTCCCGGTGGTGGCCCGCATCTTCGTCATCCCCAACCCGGACCCCGACACGGCTCGCGCCATCGCTCGGCGCATGATCACCGGCTACATGACCGTCGAGGCCTACGCCCAGTTCCAGCGCTGGCTGGGTCGGGGACCCGATCTGCAGGCCATGTGGGACCTCTGGTCGGCGGGCGACCGGAAGGGCGCGCTGGAGGCGATCCCGGACCACGTGGTCGACGACCTGGTGGTCCACGGGCCGGCCGAGGCCTGCCGTGAGCAGATCCTGCGCTACGTCGAGAACGGCGTGACCATCCCCGCGCCGATGGTCATCCCGGTGGGGGTCGATCTCGAGGACACCGTGCGGCGCCTGGCACCGGGCTGACGCCCCGCCTCGACCCCTTGGGTCACCGATCGCCCGAGAGGGGACCTGGATCAGGAGGCCTTCGCCCTGTAGGAACGGTCCCGTCGCAGCCGCGGCTGATTCGTGCTACCTACGGCAAATGGACTTTCGAACGACAGGGCCAGCCGCGCTGGCCGCCCAGGTGCGCACCGGTGAGATCTCGGCCCGGGAGCTGACGGACCACGCGCTGGCCCGCATCGAGGCCCTCAACCCCTCCGTCAACGCCTTCGTCGCCCTCGACCCCGAACGCGCCCGGGGCGAGGCGGCCGCCGTCGACGCCGCGGTGGCAGCCGGGCGTGATCCCGGGCCGCTGGCCGGCGTCCCGATCGGGGTGAAGGACCTGGAGGAAGCCGTCGGCTATCCGACGACCCACGGATCGCCGCTGTTCGAGTCGCCGGAGCGAGCGACGGTGGACTCGCCGCTGGTGGCCCGCCTGCGGGCGGCCGGCTGCGTCATCGTGGGCAAGACCAACACGCCCGAATTCGGATGGACCTCCAACACCGACAACGCCGTCTTCGGCCCGACGCGCAACCCGTGGAACCTCGACCACAGCGTCGGCGGCTCTTCGGGCGGGACCGCGGCGGCCTTGGCGTCGGGCATGGTGCCGCTCGCCACCGGCTCCGACGGGGGCGGCTCCATCCGGATCCCGTCGTCGTGCTGCGGACTCAACGGGTTCAAGCCATCGCTCGGCCGGGTGCCGGCGGGTGGACCCGACCCCGCGGGCTGGATCGATTTCTCGACCAAGAACGCGATGACCCGCCGCCTTTCGGAGCTGGTCCCGGTGCTCGACGTGGTGGTCGACGCCGACCGCAGCGACCTGCGGTCGCTCCCCCGCCCCGAGCGGTCCTGGCGCGAGCTCATCGACGCCAGCGCTCTGCCCCGGCGGGTGGCCTGGTCCCCCACGCTCGGCTACGCGCCACTCGACGACGAGGTGCGCGCCGTGTGCGAGGCCGCCGTTTCGACGCTCGAGTCACTGGGCGTCGACGTGCAGCCGCTGGACAGCCTCGTCGACGTGGATCCGCTCGACGGCTGGCTGCGGCTGACCGGGGTCTGCCTGCTGCGCAGCATGCAGGGGTTCATCGACTCCCCGGCCTGGCAGCGGGTACACCCGGTCCTGGCCAGCATCGTGGAAGGTGCCCGTTCCATCAGCGCGCTCGACGTGGTGGACGTGTTCGACGAGTGCCATCGACTGAACCTGCGGCTGGTGGAGGTCTTCGACGGCGCCGAGCTGCTGCTCACCCCGACCGTGGCCGCGCCCCCGCCACCGCTCGACTCGGGCGGGATCGGGTTCATCAACGGCGAGCCGCACGCGAACTGGGTCCGCTTCACCTACCCGTTCAACATGACCCGGTCCCCGGCCGTGTCGCTGTTCGCCGGCCTCACCGGCGCGGGGCTGCCGGTCGGCCTGCAGCTCGTCGGGCCCCAGCATGCCGATGCCCTGGTGCTACGCACGGCCCTCGCGCTGGAGGACGCGCTCGGCTTGGACCAGCTGGCCCCGACCGGCTGACCGGGCCGGGACCCGGCGTCAGCCGTCGAGGTCGGCCTCGGTCACCACTCGGAGCAGCGGTTCCCCGCGTCGGTAGCGGGCGAGGTTCTCGGAGAACAGGTCGGCGCCTCTCGCGTGGCGACCGCGGCCGCCGGCCGAGTTGTGCGGGGTGATCACGACCCGCGGGTCGTCCCACCAGGGGTGGTCGCCCGGCAACGGCTCGACCTCGAAGACGTCGAGCGCCGCCCCGCCGATCGCACCGGCATCGAGGGCGGCCGCAAGGGCCTGCTCGTCCACGAGCGACCCCCGACCCACGTTCACCA
>JGI12269J14319_10006309_pt1 | contig 10333 bp, 8 predicted proteins | sample PeaSoiSIISIP2007_FD_14319 | JGI IMG/M metagenome (IMG submission 14319) | reverse complement strand
GAGCCCTCGTCGCGGTAGACGCGGACCGCCGTGCGGTACGGATCGACGTGGATCGCATCGCCGGTGCCGACGAGTTCGATCTCGACGTCCGCCACGCTGGTCGAGAGCGACCGCGGGAGGCACCGGGACAGCTCGACCGTCGCCAGCACGTCGCCGCCAAACCGGAGGAGGAGGACCACGGAGTCCGGCTCCGGCCCCCCGTCGAACAAGCTCCCCGCCAGCGCCTGCACGCGGACCACCGGCGCGGCGCACGCGGCCGCGAGAAAATCCGCGACCTCCCAACCGAACCGGTCGAGCACGCCCCGCGGATCGGGGGCGAGATCGGGGCGCGGGAGCCGAACGGCGATGTACACGGTCTGCAGCGCACCGAGGCCGCCGTCGGCAACCGCCGCGAGCGCGGTGCGTCCGCCCGGCGTGTGTCGCAGCGCGCCGCCGGTTACCAGCACGCCGCCGCCCCGCCGGCGCGCGTCGGCGATGCGGCCGAGTTCGTCCGTGTTCTCGGCCGCGGGAGCCGGGCACAGCACGGCCTTTCCGGCCGACAGCGCCGCCGCCACGATGGCGGGCCGCGCCCGGTCCGGGGTCAGCACCAGGATCCCGCGCAGCGCGGGGTCTCGGACGACGGCGTCCCAGTCGCCCGAAAACGGCACGCCCAGGCCCTCGGCCAGCGCGGCCTCGGCCGCGCGATCCCGGGAGTCGCCCCCCGCGGCCCACCGGGTGAGCCGCACCTGCGGCAGCGGCACCCCGTGATCCGCGAGCGCCGCGGCGTGTTCGCCGCCGCCGACAACGCCGAGTGGAATCAGCGGCTTCATGCGCGCGCTCCGGCGAGCCGCACGGTCTCGCCGGTCCTGGCCGACTCGGATGCGGCCAGCGCCAGCTCGATTGCGGCGCGCGCTTCGGTCGCCGGCATCGGCAGCGGCGCGCGCCCTTCGACCGCGTCGAGAAACGCCGCCCACTCGCGCGTGTAGGCCGCCGAGTTGTGCAGCAGCACCTCGCGGATCTCGGGGAACTCGGCGCCCGTCTCTGCGTACCGCGTCACCGGCGCCAGCTCGAGGTCCTTCGCGCGGATCGCGCCGCGGCTGCCGTAGACTTCGCACTGATGGAACGCGGGGTAGCTCTGCGGAAGATTGTTGTGGACCTCCGCGGACGCGATCGCGCCGTTGGCAAACCGGATCGTGATCGTGATGAAATCGGGCGCGCCCTTGGTGTTGGTCGCCACCGTCACCCGGTGTTCCGCGAGCACGGCGACCGCCTGGCCGCCGGTAAACCAGCGCAGCAGGTCCATCTCGTGCACCCCGTTGGACAGGACCGCGCCGTGCGAGAGCGTGGGGTTCCCGCTCCAGTGCTCCGGGGTGTAGTAGCGCGTATGTCCGGCTTGGGGACGCGGGCGCCGCTCGTTCTCGCGGACCAGCCGCACCGTGCCGACGTCCCCGCGGTCGATGGCCGCCCGGACTTCCATGTACCGACGCGTGAAGCGCCGGCTGTGCGCGACCATGAACAGCACGCCGGCCCGCTCGCAGGCGCCGAGCATCGCGTCCGCCTCGGCGAGCGAGTTGGCCATCGGCTTTTCGCACAGCACGTGCCGGCCGGCCGCCGCGGCCGCCTCGACCTGCGCCTGGTGGGAGAATTCCGGGGTCGCGATCATGACCGCGTCGAGGTCGTCGCGGCGCAGCATCTCGCGATAGTCGACGTACGCCGCCGCGCCCCACGGCGCGGCGGCCTTCTCGGCGAGGTCGCGATTCAAGTCGGCCGCGGCCGCGAGCGTCACGCGGTCCCGCAGCGTGCGCATCGCGGGCAGGTGGGCCCGCATGGCGATTCCGCCGCAGCCGATCAAGCCCATCCGCACCAACGACATCGTGGCCCCCCCGCGGCGCCGCACTCGACCGGCGCGCACACATGATCGAACGCCGCCGACGGGCGGCCAACCACCGCCGCCTGGTCACTCCGTGACCGCGCGCAGAGGCCCCGGGCATGGACGTCCCTCGACGGGGCGAAGAAGACCGCGGCGATGCGAGACGAGGTCGACTGGCGATCGTATTCTGCCGCCGTATTCTGCGGGGGCCGAATGTTTCCTCCAGCGCCGCGGCGCGCGCGCAGGAAGGCGGCGCACGCACGCCAAACTATCGGGCGGGTTCCCGCAGGACTGGACGCGCGCGCTTCCCCCGCCCGGCACCGCGCGAGTCTCCCGCCACCCGCAACGGATGCAGACGGCCGAGGTGCAGTGATGAGGATCAAGCACATTGAGGGCGTGCACGTGCGGGTCCCGCTCGGTACGCCGTACCACAATGCGCGCGGGCAGATGGACGCGTTCGACAGCGTGATCGTGCGGGTCGAAACGGACGACGGCCTGGTCGGCTACGGGGAGAGCGTACCCTTCAACTTCAGCGCGACCGATCCGAGCGCGGAGCTGGGCGACGCCCGCGTGCAGGCGCGGCTCATCAACGGTCCGATCGCATCCGCGCTCCAGGGCGCCGACCCGCTCGACATCGAGGCGCTCGTCACGCGGGCCGCGGATCTCGCCGGACCGAACGTCGACGCGATCGGCGGGGTGGATCTGGCCCTGTGGGATCTCATGGGAAAATCCCTCGGCCAGCCGGTGTATCGCCTACTCGGCGGCGTCTGCCAGGATCCGATCCCCGTCGACTTCACGATCGGCGCGCGGTCGCCGGCCGAGACCGCGGCGTTTGCCTTGGAGGTCCACCGCGACGGGTTCCAGGGGGTGGTCGTCAAAGTTCCGTGCCGGTCGATCGACGAGGACGTGGAGCGCGTGCGGGCCGTCCGGAACGCCCTGCCGCCGCACTGCACCATCCGGGTCGACTGCAACACCGGCCACACCCGCGACGGCGCGATCGCGTTCATCCGGCGCATCGCGGAGTTCAACATCGAGTTCGTCGAGCAGCCGGTCGCGGCGGACGATCTTGAGGGGCTCCGGCTGTGCCGGGCGGTCGGGGTGCCGATCAGCGCGGACGAGAGCCTGAACACCCTGCGCGATGCGATCGAACTGGTCAAGCAGGATGCGTGCGACATCATGAACATCAAGGTCCCGAAGGTGGGAGGCCTGCTCTTTTCGAAGCGCGTCGCGGCGATCGCCGCCGCGGCCGGCATGCCCGTGGTCATCGGCGGACGCACGACGCTCGAACCGTCCAGGGCCGCGAGCCGGCACTTCGCCACGTCGACACCGGTGACCACCGGGAGAGCGCACGAAGGACCGGGGCCGGCGTCCCAAGGTCTCAGCGACGATGTCGTCGCGGACCAGACCACGCGCCAGACCGTCCGGGCGCATGGGGGGTACGTCCGGGTCAGTCAGACGCCGGGGCTCGGCGTCGAGGTGCTGTGGGACAAAGTCGCCGCGTACGCGGTCCCGGCGTAATCCGCACCGCCTCGCCTCACCCGAGGCCGCGCACGATGCCCCCGTCGACCTGAAGCGAGGCGCCGGTCACAAACCCGGCCGCGTCGGACGCCAGGAACGCGACGACGTTCGCGACGTCGGACGGCGCGCCGAGGCGTCGCAGGGGGATGCCGAGCGCGCGCTGTGCGAGGACGTCGACCGCGTCGACACCGTCCCGCTCGCCGGCGCGGCGCGCGAGCTCCACCGTGCGCTCCGTACGAATGGATCCGGGGCACACGTTGTTGACGCGGATCCCATCCGCCCCGAGCTCGTCCGCCAGGGTCTTCGCCAGCCCGACGATCGCGAGGCGCACCGAGTTGGACAGCAGCACGCCGGCGAGCGGCTGCTTGACGCTGACGCTGAGGACGTTGACGATCGACCCTCCGCCGGACGCGCGCAGGTGCGGCACCGCGGCGCGCGTCACCCGGACGTTGCTGAGAAACGCCAGCTCGAAGTAGTCGAGGAAATCGGCGTCGCTGAGCTCGGCGAACCCGCCGTGCCGCGGGCCGCCCGTGTTGTTCACCACGACGTCGAGCCCGCCCATCTCGCGCGCCGCGTCGGACACGTAGGCCCCGATCTCGTCGGCCCGCCGCAGATCGACCGAGCGGTAGAACGGTCGTGGGGCGCCGGCGCGCTCGATCGCGTTCGCGACGTCCTCGAGCGCATCGGCCGACCGCGCGCAGATCGCCACGCGGGCCCCCCAGGACGCGAGGGTCTCGGCGATCGCGCGGCCCAACCCTCGGCTCGCGGCCGTGACGATCGCGCGCTTGCCGTCCAATCGCACGTGCATGGCGTGTCCTTTCGTCGGCCGTGTATTGACGCGGCGCGCTACGACAGCCCGAGCGACTCCTCGAACCCCGTCACCGCTCCCGCGAGCATCTGCGCGACGAGCCAGCCGGTCACGGGCGCCAGCGCGATCCCGTCGCCGCCGTGGGCGCACGCGAGGATCAGACCCGCGGGGCGCGGGCAGCGCGCGACGATGGGGCGCTTGTGGGACCCGACGGGACGCAGCCCGACCGTGTGGCCGACGACGGGCAGCGGCATCAGCGACGGGAAGAAGCGGCCGAACTCCTCGAGGAGCGCCTCGCGGGCGCGGGACGAGGGGGTGAGGTCGAACCCGGACAGCTCGCGCGTAGCGCCGAGCCGGATCGACCGGTCGGGGTCCTGGCCGACCGCCAGCCCGACCGAGAAATGGCCCTCGGTCAGATTCGTCGCAAACTTGGCCGCCAGCACGGCCGGCGCCAGCACCCGCCCCCGGAGCTCGTACGGGACGGGACTCGTCACCAGCATCTCCCCTTTTTCGAAATGGATCGGGACGTCGACCCCCACGCCCGCGGCGAGCGGCAGCGTCCAGGGGCCGGCCGCGAGGACGACGTCCCCGCAGCCGATGACGCCGGCGGCGGTCACGACGCCCCGCACCCGGTCATCGACGACGTCGAACCCGCGCACCTCGGTGTGCGGGCGAATCGACGCGCCCCGCGCGGCCGCGGCGCCGGCCACGGCCAGACACGCGTCGCCGGGTGGCACAATGGCGTCGTCCGGGGCGTAGCTCGCTCCGAGCACGTCCCGCGCGAGATGCGGCATCCGCGCGCGCAGTTCTGCCGCGTCGAGCGACTCGACGCGGACACCCTCGCGGGTCAGCCAGTCGACGCGCTCCCGCACGAACACGGCCTCCGCCTCAGAGCGGTAGGGCACGTAGCTCCCGTTGACCTCGTAGGGCACGCCCGCGTCCTCGCGCAGCGCCTCGTACAGGCGCATGCTCTTCCAAGTGAGCGCGATCAGCAGCGGGAGGTTCTTGGTGTGGCACAGCACGCCGCCGCCGGAGGCGGACGCGGTCGCCCCGCCGATCTCCCCCCGCTCCAGCAGCACGACACTGCGGCCGAGCCGCCGGATCTCGTACGCGCAGCAAACGCCGATCATCCCGCCTCCGACGACGACCACGTCCGCGCTGTCCGGCATCGGCCACCCGCCCCTTCCCGAAATGGTCCCGTCCGCGGCTACAGCGGAAGCTCCGTGCCCGCGCCCGCGGCGCGCGCGCGGCGGTACAGCTCGGCCGCCGTCGCGAGATCCTCGAGGGCGACCCCGAGGTTGAACGCCAGGATCCGGGCGTCCGGCCGCTCGCGACCCGGGTGGTGCCCGGCGACGATGTCGCCCAGCTCCGCGTCGATCCGCGTCACCGTCTGAAACAACCCGTGCTCCTTCATATGGTCGATCGAGCGCGCGTCGTCCGTCACGACGCAGTCCATCGCGTCGATCGCCGCCCGCGACCAGAACGTGTCCCGGTTGATCGAGACACTGACCGCCCCCGGCGCGATCCACTCGGGTTCGATCAGCCCATCTCGGGGCCGGTCGTTTGAGCCGGCCGTCACGACGACCGACGCGCCGTCAATCGCCTCCCGGGCGCTCCGCGCGGCGCGGACGTCGAGCCGCAGCGTCCCGGACATCTCCTCGGCGTAGCGCGCCGCGACGTCCGGCTTGACGTCGTAGGCCCGCACGGCCCGCACCGCCACCGGAGACGCCGCGATCGCGTCGAGGTTGCTGCGCCCCTGCACGCCGCAGCCGAGAATCGCGAGATCCTGGGCGCCGGCGTTCGCGAGACATTCCACCGTCAGCGCCGTCGCCGCGCCGGTGCGCATCGCCGTGATCCAGGTGGAATCCATGATCGCGAGCGGCGCGCCGGTCTCGGCGTCGTTCAGGATGTACAGCCCGAGAATGTACGGCAGGTCGTCGGCGGGACCGCGCGGCGTGCCGCTGCTCCACTTGACGCCCGCGGCGCCGAGCGACGCGAGGTAGCACGGCATCGCGCTGTAGAACGTGTCGGGGCTGCGCATGATCCAGATCTTCCCCGGCATGAGCGCCCGTCCCGCCGCGCGTTCCTGAAACGCCGAGCGCAGGAGCCCGACGATCTCGGACACTCCGAGCCCGAGGCCTTCGATGTCGGTGCGGCTCAAATACAGCAAGGTACGACCGAGCGTCACGATGCCATCCTCCCCGTGCCGCGCCGGCGTGCGAGCGGGCCGGCCCCGCGGGCTAGAAGAAGTTCGCTTCCTTGCGCACCGGCGCGGCGAACCGCTCGAGCCGGAACGCGCCGAGATCGAGCGACGCCGCGCGGCCGTCCACGATCAACTCGCTCACGAGCAGCCCGATCGCGGGCGCGTGCATGAACCCCTTGCCGTTGTCCCCGCAGGCCAGCACCAGGCCGTCGAGGCCCGACACCCGGCCCAAAATCGGGTGATAGTCGGGGGTCAGCGCGCGCACGCCCGAGTAACTGCGCCGGACGCGCGCCTCCACCAGCCGGGGGATGCGCCGCGCCCCCGCGGACAGCACGCGCTCCACCCCGTCCCACTCCACGTCGCTCCCCTCTCCCGGGCGCGTGTCCCGGTCCGTCCCGCCCAACAGCAGGTCGCCGTGACCCGTCCGGTGGATGTAGAATCCGGTATCGGCGTCGGTGACGAGGGGCATCTCGACGTCGAGGGCCGGGATCGGCGCGACGACGCTGACCTGGCGGCGGAACGGCAGGGCGGGCACGTCGAGCCCGGCCCACCGGGCAACCGACGCGGACGACGGCCCGGCGGCGATGACGACGGTCCCGGCGTCGAGCCCTCCGTCGCGCGTCTCGACGCCGCTCACCCGAGCGCCGGTCCGGCGCAGCCCGACCACCTCCTGCTCGCAGCGGATCTCGGCGCCGAGCACGCGGGCGCGCGCCGAGAATCCCTGCACCGCCGCGGAGGGCTCCGCGGACCCGTCCTCCTGACAGAAGGTTCCGCCGAGGAGATCGTCGGTCCGCAGCTCGGGCACCAACGCCTGCGCCTCCGGTGCCGTCACCGTCCGGCTCGGAACCCCGAGCGCCTGCTGCAGCGCGACCCCCGCCCGCAGCTCGTCCATCGTGCGGGCGTCACCCGTCACGATCAGTCGGCCGTGCGGACGGAAGTTGACGGAGTAACCCGTCTCCTCCTCGAAGCGGCGGTAGATCGGCAGGCTGAGCTGCGTGAGCCGGATGTTCTCCGTGGTGGAGAACTGGTACCGGATCGCCCCGGTCGCCTTCGCGGTCGAGCCCATCCCGAGCATCGCCTCCCGCTCCAGCACGACCACGCGCTGGGAGGGGGCCCGGCGCATCAGGTGGTAGGCGATGCTGCACCCGATGACACCGCCGCCGATGATGACGACGTCGGCGGATCTCATCGGCGGTCCCGCGGATGCGTGAGGCGGCCACTCGTCCGCGCACCGGCAGGACGTCGCATCCGGCTACGCGGCGGCGGTGTGGTCGGGATAGAACTCCGCGTTGGCCCGACGGAGCTCGTCGAGGTTGGCCCGGCTCATCGTGCGCCGGCCCTCTTCGAGGTCGTGAATCAGCGCAATCAGCCGCTGGTTGAGCGGCAGCGACAGCCCGTGGGTGCGGCCGATCTCTACCACCGTCCCGAGGTGCGCATCCACCTCGGTGCGGCGGTGCCGCACCGCGAGATCGCGCCACACGCCGGTCTTGGTCTTCAGCGACTTGCGGCTGACGGCGGCGCGGCGGTCGAGGGCGAGGTCGATCGCCGCCCAGTCGCGCGGCGTCGCAAAGCGCATCGGCGCGGGGGCAAACCCGTCGAACCCTTCGATGCGCACGCCCTCCGCGTCGGCGACGCGCGCGACCTCGCCCGCCAGGTTGGCGAGGACCGGTCGGTCCTCGCGACTGCCGAGCACGTCCGCCGTCTTCTCGTCGACGAGCGCGGTGGCCATCAGCATGGAGCCGTAGATCGTCTTGCCCCAGAGGTACCCCCAGATGTTGTCGGTCACCTGCGCGCGGTCCAGGAACGCGCCCCGCACGATCCCGGCGAGCGCTTCGACGCGCGGCGTGATGCGCCCGTCCAGCTCGCCGAGATAGAACGCGCCCGGCGCGCCGTACATGATGCGCCCCGGCGAGAGATAGTCCGCGGCATAGTTGATAAACGCCCCAACCGTCCGCGCGGCGCCGATGCGCTTGGAGATGACGCGTTCGTTGAGCCCGTTCTGCAGCGAGACCACGAAACTCTCCGGGCCCATCAGCGGCACGACCGGCTCGAGCGCGGCCGCGGTGTACGGCGCCTTGACCGCCAGCAGCACCGCGTCCAGCGGTCTCCCCGCGAGCGCCGCCGGCAGCGCGTCGACGGTCACGGCGCGCCCGCGCACGGTAAACGTGTCGGCGCCCTCGATCGCCAGCCCCGTCCCCTCGATCGCCGCCACGTGCTCGCGGTCCTGGTCGACGAGCAGCACGTCGCAGCCGGCCCGAATCAGGTAGGCGCCCAGCGTGCCACCCATCGCGCCCGCGCCGATGATCGTAAAGCGCATCCGCATCCCTCCCAAAACTCCCGCTGCCTGGTTCGTTCGCGCCAGCGCGCGTACGTCCCTCCGTCGACGCGCCGCGCGCGTGAAGCAGGAGCGNCGNTGCGACGGCGAGAACCCGGTCGCACCATCTCCTGACGCTCCACTCGGGTTCGCGGTCGTCGAGATCCACGTGTCCGGGTCCGGCGCGGCTCGCCACGGCGGTCATCCACCCATCTCCGCGAGGGGTCCCGCGGCGGGCCGGATCCCGGTCTGTCGGGAGCGCACCGGGCGTCAGCGCGCGCGACCGAAGTCTCGCGTCTCAGACACAGGAGGGGGCCATGCGGATCGGGGTGATGGGCGCCGGGGCGATCGGCGCCAACGTCGGAGGGATGCTCGCGAAAGCCGGGTACGATGTCACGCTGATCGATCAGTGGCCGGCGCACGTCGACGCGATGAAAACCCACGGGCTCCGGCTGAGCGGCACGACGGGCGACTTCGTCGTGCCGGTCCGTGCGCTGCACCTCCACGAGGTGCAGGCGGTCGAGGACCCGTTCGATGCCGTGTTCCTGGCGGTCAAGAGCTACGATACCGAATGGGCAACCATGTTCGCGATCCGATTGCTGCGCGAGCCGGACGGGGTCATCGTCGACTTCCAGAACGGCATCCACGACGAGCGGGTGGCCGCGGTCGCGGGCCGTCACCGGACGCTCGGCTGCGTCATCACGATCGGCGCCGGCATGTACGAACCGGGACATGCGATCCGCACCGATCCCCCCGTGGCGGGCCGGGCGTGCTTCAAGATCGGGGAGCTCGACGGCCGCGACACCGAGCGGGCGCGCCGGCTGGCCGAGGTGGTCAACCACGTCGGGCTGACCCAGGTCACGACCAACCTGTTCGGCGAGCGGTGGTCGAAGCTCGCCGTCAACGCCATGAGCAATCCGATCGCCGGCCTGAGCGGCTACCGCTCCGCCGAACTGCGGACCGTCCCGGTCGTCCGAAGGCTTGCGGTACAGATCGCCGCCGAGGTGGTGCGGGTGGCGCGTGCCGCCGGCTACGACGTGGCCCCGATCTTTGGGATCGATGCGCAGCGCTACGTCGACGCCGCGGAGGGCCGGGGCGCCGCCGAACTTGACGCCGAGATCGCGGGACGCGCGGCGGGCGGCGACGTCGGGCGGCCGTCCCTGCTGCAGGACGTGATGCGCGGACGGCGGACCGAAATCGACGACCTCAACGGGTACGTCGTGTCCGAGGGCAAACGCCTCGGCGTGCCGACGCCGTTCAACGAGGCGGTGGTCCGGGAGGTCAAGCGTCACGGGGTGGGCACGCTGACACCCGACCCGAAGCACCTGGACGCGCTCGCCCGCCTGCTCCCGGCCTGACCGGCGCGCGGCCGCGCTGGAGGAGTTGCGCACCCGCGCGAGAATGTAGCCACTTATTCGTTCGGGACAGGCCCACGGAGGGAAGCTTTATGAGGTCCCCGCACTCGCGTTGGACGTTGCTTCTGATCATCCCGCTGCTGTGCATGCCGCTCGCGCTGTGGACGACCGCGCAGGCGCAGTCGCCGCAGACGCTGGTCATCGCCATCGGCGCGGACCAGGTCGGCATGGACCCGCAGACGAACCTGGACGCGGAGTCCGGATACGTCACGACCACGCTGTTCGA
>JGI12269J14319_10006308_pt1 | contig 10334 bp, 8 predicted proteins | sample PeaSoiSIISIP2007_FD_14319 | JGI IMG/M metagenome (IMG submission 14319) | reverse complement strand
GGTGAACAGGCCGTAGCCGTAGGAGTTGAGGATGATGTCGTCGGGCCCGACGCCGCCGGCGCGCAGCGAACGCGCCATCAGGCCAGCCCAGAGCGCGATGTCGCCCCGCGTGTAGCCGACCACGGTCGGCCGGCCCGTCGTGCCCGACGAGGCGTGCACGCGCACGACCTGGCGCATCGGCACGGCGAACATGCCGTACGGATAGTTCTCGCGCAGATCCGCCTTGGTCGTGAACGGAAAGCGCGCCAAGTCAGCCGGCTCCTTCAGCTCCGAGGGGTGCACGCCCGCCTGTTCGAACTTCCTTCGATAATGCGCGACGTTGTCGAAGGCATGCTGCAAGGACCACTGGAGCCGCTTGACCTGCAGGGCCTGCAATTCGTCGCGGCTGGCGGTTTCGATCGGTTCGAGTTCCACCTTCGCTGGGCTTACCATGGTTCTCCTCCGTCAGTCGGCGATGCGCTGCCGCGGTCGCAGCGCCCCGGATCAGTACAGCAGGACCCACTCGCCATTCTTCACCTCCAGCATACGGAAGGCGGACTGGTCCAGGCCCATGTGGTCGCTTGCCGAGAGGGTGACCTTGCCCCCGGTGCCGACGTAACCCTTGGTCGCTTCGAGCGCGTCGCGCACCGCGGCCTTGTCCGTGCTGCCGGCGCGCTTGATCGCGTCGACCGCCAGCATCAGCCCGTCATAGGCGTGGCCGCCGAAGGTCGACACGTCCTCCTGGTAGCGTTCGTGGTAGGCCTTGGAATAGGCCACCACCACCGGCTTTTGCGGATCGCTCGCCGGCAGCTTCTCTGCGACGAGCAGCGCGGCCGCCGGCAGGCGGACGCCTTCGGCTGCGGCGCCCGAGAGCCGGATGAACTCTTCCGAGGCAACCCCGTGGGCGTGATAGACGGGCAGATTTATGCCGAGTTGGCGCACGTCCTTGTTCACGATTGCCGGACCCTGGCCCAGGCCGATGATGAACAGCGCCTGAACTTCCGGCGTGTTCTTGATCTTGGTCAGCTGGGGGCTCATGTCCGTGTCCTTGGGGCCGTAGGTCTCGTCGGCGACCAGGGTGATGCCCATCTTGGCCGCCATGGCCTCGCTTTCCTTGCGGCCGGACTGGCCGAAGCCGCTGGTCTCCGACAGCAGCGCGACCTTCGTCAGGCCGCGCTTTTTCATGTCCTCGAAGACCTTCTCGGCCGCCATGCGATCGGTGTGCGGTGTCTTGAACACCCACTTCTTGACCGGCTCGATGATCACCACCGCCCCAGCCAGCGAAAGGAAGGGAATGCCGGCCTTTTCTGCCAGCGGCACCATGGCCATCGTGCTGCCCGTGGTGGTGCCGCCGATCAGAATGTCGACCTTGTCGTCTTCGATCAGGCGCTTGCCGAAGCTATTGGCCTTGGTGGCATCCGAGCCATCGTCGTAGTGCACCAATTCCAGTTGGCGGCCGAGGACACCGCCGTCCTTGTTGATCTTCTCCACGTAGAGCTCGAGGGTCTTGAGCTCGGGGTCGCCGAGGAATGCGGCCGGCCCCGTCACCGACAGCACCGAACCGATCTTGATCGGATCGGCTGCGGCTGAGGCGTCCGCCAAGCCAAGGCCCATGGCTACCGCGGCCACGGCGCCAAGATGTTGCAGCAATTTTTTCATGTCTCCCCCGTTGTAAGCGTTGCGCGACCAACACAAGATGATTGCCTTGCCACTCAGATGCCCAGATACGCTTTCCTCACGCGTTCGTTCTGCAGCAGGTCCCGGCCGCTGCCTTCCAGCACGACTTGCCCGGTTTCGATGACGTAGGCGTAATCGGCGATCGCCAGCGCGGCATGCGCATTCTGCTCGACCAGGAAAATCGTCATCGCCTGCTTGCGCAACTCGATGATCGCGTTGAAGATCTCTCCGACCAGCAGCGGTGCCAAGCCCATCGAGGGCTCATCGAGCAGCAGCAGGCGCGGGCGCCCCATCAGCGCGCGCGCCATCGCCAACATCTGCTGCTGGCCGCCGGACAGCGTGCCGGCTGGCAGATGGGACTTTTGCTCGAGAACGGGGAACATGGCATACATGCGCTCCAGGTCCTGCGCGATGCGCTTGCGGTCGCCGCCCGTGTAGGCGCCCAGCCGCAGGTTGTCCGCCACCGAGAGCGGACCGAAGACCTGGCGTCCCTCCGGCACTTGGCAGATGCCCAAGCGCACGCGCCTGTCAGGGCGCAGCCGCGTGATGTCCTGGCCGCAGAAAAGGACGCTGCCGCCGCTTGCCCGCTGCACGCCGGAGATCGTGCGCAGCAGCGTCGTCTTGCCGGCGCCATTGGCGCCCACCAGGGCCACCAGCTGACCTTTGCCGATGCCCAGATTGACGCTGCGCAGGGCGCCGATGCGCCCGTAGTGGCTCGACAGCTCACGTATTTCCAGCAGGAGCGGCCCGGGCCGCGGCGCCTCTGCCGGTTCGGCACTCTGGGCCAGGGCGGGGCCGATCGGCGCTGGCGCAAGATTGCCGATACGCGACATAAGGGCACGGAAGTCCGCCTGCACGCTGGCCAATTCGTCCTGGTTGGCAGCGAGGGCGGCGTCGATCCTATCCCAGTGGGCGTCGCTGAGCCTTTGGCGCGCCGCCGGGAACAAGAGCGTCTCCTCGTGCTCGATGTGCCGCTGCATCATCTTAATGTAGCCGGTCAATGCGGCCTGGAATTGTTCGATGCCGTCAGGATGGCCGCCGCCCAGGCGGCGCTGCCATTGGCGCAGCTCGGCCGGAAGGCCAGCAATTGCGGCATGCTCGCGTTCGAACTCGGCGAGCAGCGCGTCGCCTTCGCCGGTGCGCAGGCGCAGGGTGCGGTAGAGCAAGTCCTCCTCCGTTGGCCGGTGCAGGCGCTCCACGTATTGTTCGCTGTGCTCGAGGATCAGTCCGAATAGCTCCCCGTCCTGCGGCCGATCCGGCTCGCCGAGCCGGCGGCAAAGTTCCTCCAGTGCCGTGGTCAGCCGCCGCATAACGCGATGATCCTCCGTGATGGTCTCCAGGGGCGTGCTCATGCGGCCGCGCCCAAATACGCCGCGATCACCGCCGGATTGCGGCGAACTTCGCGTGCCGTGCCTTCGGCCACCTTCTTGCCGTAGTCGAGAACGAGGATGCGGTCCGAGATATTCATCACCATCTTCATGTCATGCTCGACCAGCACGACGGTGACGCCGCTGTCGGCGATCTTCCTCACCAGCACATCGATTTGGCCCGTCTCCTTCGGATTGAGGCCTGCAGCGGGCTCATCGAGGAACACGATGCGCGGTCTTGCCGCCAGGGCACGGGCGATCTCGAGGCGCTTGAGCGCGCCGTACGGCATGGCAGCGGCCGCGCTGTCGATATAGTCATCGAGGCCGACATAACGCATCAGCGCGGCGGCCTCGGCGCTCTGGGCGGCATCGGCGCGGCGCAGCGCCGGCCAGCGCAGCATGCCCCGCAGAAGATTGCAGTCGAGCGCAAGGTGGGCGCCGACCATGACGTTCTCGCGGGCCGTCATGTTCATGCAGATCTGCAGGTTCTGGAAGGTGCGCGCTATGCCCTTGCGTGCCAGCAGATGCGGCGCCTGGCCGGAGATGGTGCAGCCGTCCAGACGAATCTCGCCGCTGCACGGCGCGTACACGCCGGTGATCAGGTTGAACAAGGTGGTCTTGCCGGCGCCATTGGGTCCGATTACCGAATAGACAATTCCGGCATCGACGCGGAAACTGACCTGCTGCACGGCCATGACACCCCCGAAGGCCTTGCTCAACTCCTGCACTTCGAGCAAGGCCATCAGCGCCTCCGCGCGAAACGCGCCGCCAGCGCCGGCACCAGGCCTCGCGGCAGCGCGATCATGAACAGCACGAGGATGAGGCCGAAGGCGACCGTCTCCCAACCCTCGAAGGTGGCCAGCGCCTGGGGCAGAGCCGTCAGCAGCACGGCGCCTACGACCGAGCCGAGCACCGACGCCATGCCGCCGACCACCACCATGGTCACGAGCTCAATCGAGTGGGAAAAATCGGCGACATTGGGCGTGACAAAGCCGACGTAATGCGCCGCGAGGCTTCCCATGATGCTAGCGAAAAAAGCCGAGAAGACGAAGATCGCCATCTTGTAGCGCGCGACGTCCACGCCCGCCCCCTGCGACGCCACCTCCGATCCGTGCAACGCGCGCAGAGCGCGGCCAAAGGGCGAGTCCATCAGATTGCTGCAGGCCCAGACGCTGAACATGAGGTTGGCGGCGAAGACCCAGTACCAGGGCTTTTCCCCGCTGAGTTCGTGCCCGAACAGGACCAGCGGCGGCACCGTCATGCCATCCGGGCCGCCGGTGTATGCCGACTCGTTCTTCAGCACGATGGCGATGACGATGCCCAGTCCGAGCGTGGCCATGGCGAGGTAATGGCCGCGCAGCCGGAAGATCGGCTTGGCGACCAGGGCCGCCAGCAGTGCCGCGGCGGTTGCCCCGGCGGCGATCGCCGCCAGCGGGTGCCAGCCGAACTGCGTCGGCAGGATCGCCGAGGCGTAGGCGCCGATGCCGAAGAAGCCGGCATGGCCCAGGCTGATCTGGCCGGCAAAGCCGATGAGCAGATTCAGGCCCAGCACGACCACGGCGTTGATCGCCATGCGGATGGCAAGGTCGTAGTAGAACGCGTTGGGCAGCAACAGCGGCAGCAACAGCACGACGGCGCCCAGCAAGATGATACCGCGGCGCTTCATACGCGCTCCGTGACCCTGGCGCCAAGCAGGCCGCGAGGCAGGAAGAAGAGAATAACGAAAATCAGCAGGAAGGGAACCGCGTCCTTGTACGCCGAGGAGATGTAGCCGGCGGCCATGGCCTCGACGACGCCCACCAGAAGACCGCCGACCAGTGCCCCCAGACCGCTGCCCAAGCCGCCGACGACCGCCGCGACAAAGCCCTTGAGCCCGAGCATGATGCCGACATCGTAGGACGTCAGGGTCAGCGGCGTGAGCAGGATTCCGCCGACCGCGCCCATCGCCGCCGACAGGGCGAAGCTCACCAGCAACACCCATTGCGTGTCGATCCCGACGAGCTGCGCCGCCACCGGGTTGCAGGAGGTCGCAAGGATCGCCTTGCCCGTGAGCGAGTAACGGAAGAAGAGCCAGAGCGCGACGACGATCGCGGCGGTGACGCCCAGCACCCACAGGCATTGCCGCTGGAGCACGGCGCCGCCGAACACGATCGGCGCGCCGCCGCTAAACGGCTCGAAAGCGAACGCGCCCTTGCCCAGCCAGACCTGGATCACGCCGCGGATGACCAGCGAAGCGCCGATGGTGATGATGATGAGGCTCACCACCTCGGCGCCCTTGGCCGGTTCGATCGCCAGCTTCTCCACCAACATGCCCACCATGGCCGGCACCGCTATGGCCAGCGCAACGGCCGCCGGCAGCGGCAATCCCGCACTAGTGAAATAGACGGTAAGCATGCCGCCGAGCATGATGAATTCGCCCTGGGCAAAATTGATGACGTTGCTGGCGTTGTAGATGAGCGTAAAGCCCAGCGCGGCAAGGCCGTAGGTTGCTCCCACCGTGATGCCGGAAATCAGGAATTGCAGGAACTGCGGCGACATCAGGCCCTCCGTGCGCGGCAGCGGTGGCCGCGTCCTTGCCCGATGGTGTCCGTTGGTCGCTCGCCCCTATCCTCAGCTAGGCGCATCGATCCGCCGAGCCTGCGGCGCAAGGCCTCAGGATACCGTCGCAAGCCCGCGTACTTCACCAGCGCCTCCACGCTGCGACCGCACGGCCGCAGCGCGCCGGCGCGCACCCATCGGCTTGTCGGCACTCGGCTCGTGCCGTGCACCGCAGCCGCCTGCGCAGATCCTCGGCATCGGCGAGCACCGTTGAGTCCGTGGCCGGCGCCTGGCACGCGCGCAGGGCACCGACGCCCAGACCGGGGTCCGCCCCGATCGGCCCGGCGCTAAGGATCATGCCGAATTCGCGCGGCTTGCGCAGGCCGGCAAACATGTCAGCGCCGGCCGCGTACCGGCAACTTGGGCAGGGCAAACCCTTGCGTAAAGGCAGCCTCGCAGATGAGGGCATATTTGCAGCGCCAACCGGCCAGCACTGCCAACACCGCGGCGACGAGGGCGACGGCAGGCAAGCCGGTCCATCCGGCGAGCAGTGCCAGCAGCGCCGGGACTACGTTGCCGACCCAGCGGAAGTTTGCATCGATCCGTCGGAGCGCCTTGATCGCGCCGGCCGGTGCTGCGTCCTTCTCTAGTGCCGTGAGATACCTGCGCCAGGCCAACAGGCGCAGCGCGGCGAGCACCGCCAGCAGGGAACTTGCCGCTGCCAGCTGCGCACTGCCCCAGCTTGCGCACACCAGCAGTCCCGCGCCTTCGGTGAGCCCGGTCGCAACCACCAACGGCAGGCTGCGGGGATGGCGCCAGGCCGCTATTCCTTTGTTGGCGGTCAGGATGCGCGCCTGGGCGTAGAGGAAGGCCAGGCCGAGCACGCCGGTAGCCCCAGTCAGCAGGCTCTGACCGCTCCATAGGGCCAGCAATCCGCACGCGAACAGCAGCAGCGCCACGATCGCCTCGCGCGTCATCCAGGACGAGGTGCCGTGGCGGAACGTGTTGAGCGCGCGCCAGGGCCGGCCGATCTCGAACCACACGCAGGTGAGCCCCAAGGCAATCAGCGCCATGCCGGCGCCGAGCACAAAGCGCACGTCGCCACCGCGCAGCCCGACGATGGACACCCACAGCAGCAGCCCGCCGCCACTGCCGCCAGCGATGAAATTGCCGGCGGCGCGCCAGTCCCAGTTGACCTGCTGGCGTGGTGATATGCGATCGGCGATCTGCTCAGGGGAGCGCGTGGGCGTGCTCATTTGCGGTCCCACACGTAATACATCGACGGATCCGTGCCCAGTTCCTCATGCATGCGGAAGTGCTCGGTTTGCGCGAGCAGCTGCGAGACGTTGCTGCCGGGATCGGCGATATCGCCGAAATGCATCGCACCCGATATGCACGAATTGACGCAGGCAGGCGTGACTTCCGGGTCGCGGCCCGGGACCTGGCCGGTGCGCGCCGCCAGGTCGATGCGATCCTGGCAGAAGGTGCATTTGGTCGCGACCCTCAACCGCGCCGGATCGAAACGTAGCGCCTCGGACGCCATCGGCTGATCGCCGTAGGCGTAGTGCGCCTCGTGGACGACCGAGCGTGCATCGTACGGACAGGCCATGATGCAGTTGGCGCAACCGATGCAAATGTCGTAGTCGATGGTCACCAGGCCGTCGGCGCGCTTCTTGGTCGCCGTTGTCGGGCAGACGTGCTCGCAGGGCGGATTGGCGCAATGCATGCATCCCACCGGCACGAAGCTGCGCCGCACGTCCGGGAACTCGCCGCTTTCGAGATCGAGCACGCGCCGCCATTGCACACCGGGCGGCGTCGCGTTGGCGCTCTTGCAGGCGGCCGTGCAGGTCTGGCAGCCCACGCAGCGGCGCAAGTCGATGACCATCGCGTAGCGGGTCATGTCGTTGCCTCCACGCGGCGCAGCGCCACGCGCACGATGTCCGAACCCGAGCCGGTGGCGTCGGTCAACTCCAGCGACATCGGCGCGATGGTGTTTAGGCTTGGCAGCTCGAGGTCCTTGGCAAAGGGCGTTGCCCAATGGTCGAACTGGCCGGTCACGACCAGGGTGTCGGGGCGTATGCCCTGCACCAGCGCGGCCTTGCCGTAGGTGGCACCGATGTGGGAGCGAATCTCGACGCGGTCGCCCTCGGCAATGCCGAGGCGGGCGGCGGTCTTGGCGTTCATGATGACGCCGGTGTGGCCGTGCATGTTGCCCGAGATCTCGTGCATCATCGCGATGCTCGCGTTGCCGCCGGCGTGGTATTGCATGCTTTTGGTGGCCAGCAGCCAGAAGGGGAAGTCCGCAATCTTGGCTCCGGCGTTTTCCAGTTCCCGCTCCCAGCGCGCCGGCACGTCGTGCCATTCCGGCAGGGCCCGGTACTCCGAGAGTTGCTCATCCCACCAGGCCATGCCCTTCTCGTGCAGGCGATTGCCGAGCTCGCGCCCCACGCGCAGCAGGCGCTCCTGGTAGGGCAGTTCGTAGCGCAGGCCCTGGCGCTCCAGGGTCGGCGTCAAGTACCACTCGAGGCGCGACATCGCAACGGCGTAGAAGCCATGCTCCTGGAACCACTCCAGACCATGCTCCTGCTTGCCGGCGGACAGCGTTACCGATGCCGCGCGGCAGACCGCGTCCCAGATCTGCTCCGGCGCGGGCTCGCGTGCCGGATCGAGGCTGTAGTCGTAGCCTTCGCCCTTGAGCGGCGCGACGCCGGAGACGCCGCGGTTGAGTGCCGCGACATAGGGCTCGAGCAAACCCGTGCGCTTGGCCAGTTGCGTGCTGATCCAGGTGAAGTCGCGGCAATCGCCCTGCGGCTCCACCGCCTTTTGCCGCAACACCACCCCCTTGTAGTCCCAGAACTGCTCCATGTACTTCGTGCCGCCCATGCGGATCATCTGGGTGGACTCCAGATCTGTGGCCTCGGGGAGCAACAAGTCGGCCATGAAGTTGGTTTCGTCGACCGTACAGGCGAAGCAGACCAGGAACGGGAAGCGGGCGACGATGTCAGCCAGCCGCCTCGTGTCCCAGAAGGAGATCGCCGGGTTGGAGCGAAATACGATCCATAGCTCGGGGAAAGTCGGCGCCGGCATGTTCCAGTCGGCAGGCCGCTCCTGCTGGAACATCCAGGCCAGTTGGGTCGGACCCAGCGCCTGGCTCCAGGCGCCGTTGTGACCAACGATGGGCACCAGCGTCTGGTGCAAGTTGCGCGTTGCCGGCGCCGCTTGCCAGTGTTCCCGGTCGGTCGGATTGAAGTGCTGCACCATGAAGCCGTCTTCGCCTGGCTTGACGCTCAGATGGCGGTTATCTTGGGGACGGTTGAGCCGGACCGTGGTGCCGAGCAGGCCGCCGGGGTTCTCCAGCGCGCCCACCAGTGCCGCCAGCACGGTGCGGGCCCAGCAGCATTCGTAGGCGCCCCAGCCGTTGTTTACCGACTTGCCTAGAGTCACCGCGACGGGCCGAAGCGCCAGCGTCTTGCCGTCGATCTCGATGGTGGCGCCGATGCTGGCGTTCTCCAGGTACTCCTCGGCAATGCGGCGGATGGTGGCGGCGGGCACATCACAAACCGTCGCGGCCCATTCCGGCGGGTACTTGGCGATGTGCTCGCAGAGCATCTCGTAGGCGGTCGCGCCCTCGACGTCGAGCAATTCGCGGCGCGCCTGGTCGGCGTCGACGACCACGGCGCGGGCGACCTGGTAGCGTCCCGCAACGGCCGGCTTTGCGCCCGGCGTGTCGAAGGCGACGGCAGCGCCGCAGGCTTGGTCCCAGACCAGCGGCTTGCCGCTGCCGGCATCGCGCAGATACAGGCCGTCGGGCGCCACCAGGTACGGCGAGGAGGTGCGGTCGCGAAGAAAGGGGACATCGAGCTGCGCCAGGCGGCGCTCGCACACCAGGACGTGAATCAAGGCAAACAGGAAGGCCGCATCGGTCTTGGGCCGGATCGGCAACCATTCCGCGGAGCAGGCGCTGGTCACCGACAGGTGCGGCTCCACCGCCACGCGCTTGTAGCCCCGCACGCGCGCATCGGCGTGGCGCAGCACCGCGCATGGTCCGCCTGTCACGTCGACGTTGGCGCCGAGCGAGATGACGTAGCGCGCATTGGGCGTGTCAGCGGCGACGGTGAAGGCGCGGTGCCAGAATTCGCCGTACAGATGCTCGGAATGGACGCACTTGACGCCCTGGCCCGAACCGAAGCTGTAGTCGATCGGGCCCCAGGCCGAGAGCAAGGCAGGGAAGGTGCCCATGTAGTTGGCCGGCGTGCCGCCATGGCCGAAGCTCGCTGCGAGCCGCGGCAGCCCCGCCTGGTCGCGCAGGCCGGTAGCGCGGATGGTGTTGAGCTTGGCCGCCACAATGTCGAGCGCCTCGTCCCAGGATATCGGCACGAAGCCCGGGTCCTCCTTGCGACCCTTCTTCGGGTTGGTGCGCATCATCGGCGTCAAGACGCGATTCGGGTTGTAGGTCTTTTGCACCAGTCCGTAGGCCTTGACGCAGACCCGGCCGCGCGCCGGATGTATGTCCTCGGCGTCGAAGTTCGGCTCAATGTCGGTGGCGACGCCATCCTCGACCTTCACCTTCATGAAGTCGGGCCCGGAGACGCAGTTGTAGCAAAACGTCGGGACGTGCTTGACCGTCTTGGCTTGCGACATTTCCCCTCTTGTCTCAGGAATTCCTGCGCTCGGACTGCGCACGGACTTCGGCGCGCCGGCTGCGGCGGCTACCGATTGGGGTCAGCGCCGCCGTACCGGCCGAATCTTTCGGCTCGCTGCCCAGCGTAAAAA
>JGI12269J14319_10006304_pt1 | contig 10339 bp, 9 predicted proteins | sample PeaSoiSIISIP2007_FD_14319 | JGI IMG/M metagenome (IMG submission 14319) | reverse complement strand
CAAGCCGTAGCCCAGGTTCACGTCGACGAATCGCTCATCACCTATCTGCTGAACATCGTCGGCAAGACGCGCGAGTCCGAGTATCTTTCGCTGGGAGTATCTCCGCGAGGCTCGCAGATGCTCTACCGCGCCGCCCAAGCCATGGCCTTCCTGAATGGCCGCGACTACTGCACTCCCGAAGACTTCAAGCCCCTGGTCGTCTCTGTCTTCGCTCATCGCGTGGTCGTAAGTTCTCTCTACGCGTCCACTCTGAAAAAGTCCGAGCAAGCCGAGCAAGTCCTTCGCGAGATCGTGGAGAGCGTCCCGGTTCCGGTCTAGTTTGTATAATCCCGTTCATGTCATTTCTACGTTTCCTCATGCTCTTGTCGCTCGTAGTCTGGCTCGGCGGTCTCATCTTTCTCGCGTTCGTCGAAGCTCCCACAGCCTTTTCGCCCGGACTTCTCCCTACCCGTCACATGGCAGGATCGATCGTAGGCCGCTCGCTCGATGTTCTGCACTATATGGCCATCGTTTCCGGAATTGTTTTTCTGATCGTGTCCATGCTCTACAACCGTATGGCTGCTGGAAATGCGCGCCCGTTGGCGGCGCGGCACCTTCTGATCCTGCTCATGCTGTTGCTGACCGTGATCTCGCAGTTCGCCATTTCCCCAAAGATGCACGCCCTTCGCGCGGAAGTAGGCGTGATCGATAACGTGCCTCTGGACAATCCTCTACGCAGGGAATTCGACCGCCTGCATGTCTGGTCAGAAAAGTTCGAGGAGGCCGTGTTGTTGCTAGGGTTGGTCGCGCTATATACAACCGCGCAAGCCTTCCACTAACCGGCAATTGCAACCGCTCTTCTCATCGAAGAGGGCTACTGCACCGTCTTCCCTGCCTGCGGCGGCTGCGGTTTTAACGTGACGTCAAGGTACGCCAAATACTCGGCGATCAGCTTATAGCTGTCGTAGTAGTCATTCATCTTGATGGCTGCCATCTTGTCGAACGGCGAATGCAGGATCGACCAGGTCTGCTGCGTTATGGAGTGCAGCGTGATGGGCGGGATGTGGTAACGAGCGAACGGTTCGGAATCGGCGCTGGCTCCCTCGGGCACGTTCATGGCGGTCACCGGGAGTTTGCTCGCATACGCTGCCCGGCCCAACACATCGAGTAGCGCCTTGTCAGCATGGGAAGCCCAGACTTCAGTGGGACCCGCTCCTAGACTATCGAAATTCACCATGCCTTCGATGTGCGCACGCTGCTCGGCGGTGAGATGATCCACGTAATACCGGGATCCGATCAAACTCTTTTCCTCGCCCGAGAACCCGATGAAGATCACCGTATGCTGACGCTGCTGCGCGCTCAGGCTGTATAGCAGGGCGGGCAACAACACTGCTCCGGTCCAGTTGTCGACCACGCCGTCGCCAAAGCTCTCGACCTTATCAGTATGCGCGCCGACCACGATGACTTCTTGTGTTTCGCCGGGCAGCACACACATGACGTTCGGTGGGAGTTTGCGGTCGAGCGCTTGCTCGGAGAGATTCGCATCCGTGCATCCGGACTCGACGAACCATTTCCGAATCAGCGCTTCGCGTTCGCCGTTCTTGGTCGAAAACGATTTCAAGTGCGCTTCAACAACATCGCGCGCCTGCAAGCGGAAGAAGATCTGTGACGAGGTTTGAGCTGAAGCGCAGACGATGCAAACGACGCAAACGGCCAGCGCTGCGGCAAGGGGGCGCAGGAATTGTCTGGGGAGAGTTTTGCCGTAGCACCGCATTCTTCCGAGCCTAGCACGATGGCGCGGGGCAATGCACACCGGGCGCGTATGCGCAACGCTCACAATGATTTATCCTTTTGACTGCACTGATAGCTGACAACTGAAAGCTGAGAGCTGCCTTCATGAAATCCGGCATCATCGGTCTGCCGCAAGTCGGCAAGACATCCTTATTCCGCATACTGACGAAGGTGAATCTTTCCGAGCACGCGCTTGCCAACCCGCGCGAAGCCCACATCGGAGTCGCCAAAGTTCCCGACGAGCGTCTCGACAAACTGGCCGCGCTCTACCATCCGAAGAAGTTGACCCACGCCTCGGTCGAGTATGTGGACGTAGGCGCCATCGGCCAGGACGCGCTGAAAGAGACCGCCTACATCGGCCATCTCCGCCAGGTAGACGCGTTGATTCACGTTCTCCGGGCGTTTGAGAGTGACGAGATTCCTCACGTCGGCCCCATCGATCCGCTGCGCGACATCAAGAACGTCGAATTCGATCTCATGGTCAGCGATCTTGGCCAGATCGAGAAACGGCTCGAGCGTCTGGAAAAAGATTTGAAGAAGATGAAGACGCCGGAACTGGAAAAAGAAAACGAGCTCCTCATCAAGGCCAAAGCCCATCTTGAAACCGAAAAGCCGCTGCGCGAGATGGAAATGACGCCCGAGGACAAGAAGCGCATCCGCGGCTTCATGTTTCTGAGCGAGAAGCCGATGCTCTACGTGCTCAACATCGGCGAGAGCACCGAACTCGGCAAAGATCTGGAAGCGGCGGTTGCAAAGTATAAGCTGAGCGAAGTAGCCACGCGCCCGAATGCCGGAGCCAGCGCCATCTGCGGCAAAGTGGAGGCCGAACTGGCGGAGATGACGGACGAAGACGCGGCGGAATTTCTCGGCAGCTACGGGCTGACAGAAAGCGGACTCGCGCGGCTGATCCGCAAGAGCTATCACCTGCTAGGGCTGATCTCGTTCTTCACCGCCGGCGAAGACGAATGCCGCGCCTGGACGATCCCGCTGAATACCCGTGCCCAGAACGGTGCCGGCGCCATTCACTCCGATCTGGAGAAACATTTCATCCGTGCAGAAACGATTCGCTGGGATCAGTTGCTGGACGCGGGATCCGAAGCGAACGCGCGCGCCAAGGGTACACTGCGCCTGGAAGGCAAGGAGTACATCGTGCAGGATGGAGATGTGATGCACATCAGGCACAGCGGATAACGAGGGTATGCCATGGCCGCCGATTACCAGCAAATGGTGCAGAACATCAAGGAGTTCTACAGTTTTTCCGGCAAAAAAGTTCTGGCGGTTGGAGCCGGCAACGGACCGCTTACCGATCTCGTTCTCGAATCCAGGAAACTGGTTGTCATTGACAAAGACCCCGCCGCAATTCACTTCTGGGGTGCAAAGGTCGCCGCCGATGGGCTACAAGATCGAGTAGATGTTGCTCAGGCGGACTTCTGTGAGGCCTCGCCACGTGGGGATGTCGTCTACTTCGAGTTTTGTCTGCACGAAATGAATGATCCGGCGCGGGCTCTGCGACACGCCTTGACGCTGGCTCCTGAAGTGCTCGTCTTCGATCATCTGCCGGATTCCGAATGGGCTTTCCATGCCGCCGAGGAGGATAAAGTCCGGCGCAGCACCGACGCGCTGGCAAACTTCGCCTGCTCGCGCCATCAGGAATTCCGCACCGAGCAGCGCTTCCGGGAGTATCAGCAGCTTGTTGAGAAAGTTTCTCCTCAAGGCGAAGTGGCGTTGCAGCGCGCTGAGCGATATCGCGGTGCGGCGGACATCGCGATTCCGATGACCTATGGCTTGACCCTGCTGGATAGGGAGGCGAGTTTGACTACGATTGGATCAGTGCACGTGAAAAAACCGATCCAGCAAGAACATGCAAGCCGCTCCGACGAAAACCAATAGCGCCATCTTCACGCCAGGCTCTTTATTTACTTCGGGAATCAGGTCCGACGCGGCCACATAGATCGTAACGCCCGCCGACAGCGGCAAGCCGAAGCTTACTTCGTGACGGAATACGGCCATCGTCATCACTCCGGCCACGGTCGCTGCGCCCAGCAGCATGGATGCTCCCCAGGCGAAGGCGCGGCTTCGGCCACTCGCCAGCATCACTGATGAGATGGTGAATCCTTCCGGAATTTTGTGGAGAAAAACCGCCACGAAGATGATCCAGCCGAGCGCCGGAGAAACGAGAAACCCGGAGGCGATCGCGATGCCGTCAAAAAACGTGTGAATCAACAACCCGATCAGAACCGAGTAACTTTTATGCGAGTGGACGAACTCGTCGGCGTGGGTTTCTTCCCCAAAGTGAAAGTGCGGGGTGACGGTATGCTCGAAGAAATGGACGAGCAAGTATCCGGCGAGGATGAGAAATCCGGCGTACGGGCCACGCAGTTGAACGCTCTCCGGCACCATTTCGACCAGCGCCGTAGCCAGCATGAAACCCGCTCCGAGCGCGACGAAGTAGCGCAGGTAGGAACGCTCCCAATTCCGCTGAACGATGATGGCGCCGCCGAACACATTCGCGCCCGCCGCCGTCAGCCCCAGCAGCACACTGGTCAGAATGGGAGACATGAGGAAGAAGGATAGCAGGAAGCAGTGGCCAGTGGTCAGTTGCCAGTACGCCTGCACTTGATTTTGGGTGGCGCAGCGCTTCAGCGCTGCGATCACAGCTTTTCCAGCGTCGGCTTTAGCCGCTGTGGAGAAACTGCGGCGGCGGAGACATATGTTATCGCCTGCTAGAATCCGCGCATGCTTTATTGGCTACAACTCATCGGATGGCTGGCTTGCGCCGTGTACTCGACCATCCCCGCCTTCTGGTTCATGATTCATCCGTTTGCCGAGCGGTGGCGTGCGCGGCATCGCTCGCCGTATGTTCTGCTGGTGCCTGTGTGGATGACGATGTGGGTTGTAGCTGCGCTGATGACCCGGCCATGGCGAGGTATTTTGCTTTACCGAGCGGACTGGACTTGGGTCGCTGCGACTCTGCTTTTTGCCTGCGGGCTGTACATCTACTCGCAATCCGGAAAGAATTTCAGCGCAAAGCAACTGGGCGGGTTGCCTGAAGTTCATGGCGGAAATCGCGAGCAGCGCTTGGTAACGGATGGAATCCGGTCGCGGGTGCGGCATCCCGTGTACTTGGCGCACCTCTGCGAGATGCTGGCATGGAGCGCCGGAACCGGCCTAGCGGTGTGCTGGGCCCTGGCGGCATTCGCAGTGGTCACGGGAACGGTGATGATCCGCATGGAAGATGCCGAGTTGGAGGAGAGGTTTGGAGACTCCTACCGCGAGTATCGCAGATTGGTGCCAGCGGTTTTGCCGCGAGTGTTCGCGCAGCGCCAGCTATAATCCGCAGTGACTGAAAACTGACAACGGTTCCATGCGCTTCGAACTTTTCATCGCAACCCGCTATCTTCGCGCCAAACGCCGCCAGGCGTTCATCGGCATCATCACCGGCATCTCCATCCTGGGAGTAGCTGCAGGAGTGGCCTCGCTGATCGTCGCCCTGGCCGTCAATAACGGCTTTCGCCAGGATTTGCAGGCGAGGTTGCTGGGTTCGACCGCGCACATCAGCCTGTTACGAGTGGAAAGTGACGGCATTCGTGATTGGCGTCCGCTGCTGGACAAACTGTCGCAGCAGCCCCACGTGGTAGCGGCCGCTCCGGCGATTTACGAGCAGGTGTTGATTTCGCGCGGGCCGCGCGCTCGCGGAGCCGTGCTGAAGGGAATGCTGCCGCAGTACGAGCGGAAGGTCAGCGATCTGCTGAACTCGGTGACGCAGGGATCGGCTGCGGCGCTTGAAGAGTCTCCCGCCGCAGAGCCAGAGGCCCGTGTGGGGACGGGCACCCCATCCGTCCATGCTGGGTCGAAGACCCCGCCCGGTACCGCCGCTTCGATCGCAGAATCTCCCGACGACTTAGCCAGCGTGCAGCAGCGTGTTACCGCCATGCCACCGATTATCCTCGGCAACGACATGGCGGGCGAGATTGGCGCGACCGTGGGGTCGGTCGTGCTGGTGACTTCCCCGCAGGGCGAACTGACTCCGTTTGGTATGGTGCCGAAGTATATTCGTTTTCGCGTCGCGGGAATATTCAACTCCGGCTTTTTCGACTACGACTCCTCCTGGGCGTTCATCCGTCTGGCGGATGCGCAGCAACTCTTCGGACTCGGTGATGTCATCTCGGTCATCCAATTCAAACTCGACGATATCTACCTGGCGGGCGACGTGGCGCGCTCGCTCGAACAGGCCGCCGCTCTTATTTCAGGAAGCCACGGCTTTATGGCCACCAGTTGGATGGAACAGAACAAACCTTTATTTCGCGCGCTGCGCCTGGAGCGCGTGGTGACCTTCATCACCATCGGATTGATCGTGTTCGTGGCCGCGCTCAACATTCTGATCTCGCTGATCATGATGGTCATGGAAAAGACAAAAGATATCGCCGTGCTCATGTCGCTGGGGACAAAGAAGCGGCAAATTCGGCGCGTCTTCATCGCCCAGGGTGTGCTGATTGGCGTGATTGGAACCGCGATCGGCCTGGTGTTCGGCTACGCCATCTCATGGGCAGGCGGACACTACCACTTCATTTCGCTCTCGCCCGAAGTCTATTCCATCGACTACGTACCGTTCGCGCCGCGGCTGATCGATGGCGTGATCGTGGCGCTGGTTTCCATTGGGATTTCGTTTGTGGCCACAATTTATCCGTCGTGGTCGGCGGCGCGAATTTTGCCGGCGGAAGCACTGAGGTACGAGTAGGGACTCCCTCTAGACGCACGGCTCATCTCGGTTGTAGCGTGTAAGGTCATGCGTCCCCCTCCCAGCCTGAGAGACAGTCCGCGATACCCGGTAGTTGCAGGCACCTCATTGCTGGCTATCGGAGTAACACTTGCTTGGTGGGCGAAGATTGATGTCTCCCCGTTGTTCGAGACGGCCATGATTCGGCGGGGCGAACTCTGGCGGCTGGTCACCAGCGTCCTGCCCCACGCCGGAATCCTGCACCTTGTGTTCAACATTTATTGGCTCTGGGTCTTCGGCACTCTAGTTGAAGAGATATTTGGTCATCTCAAGACGGCGGCCTTGATCCTTCTCTTCGCGGTTGGCTCCGGAGCGTGGGAGTTCGCCCTTGCCACCGGTGGCGTCGGACTTTCTGGAGTCGGGTATGGCCTGTTCGGGTTGATTTGGATGCTCTCCCACGACGACGAGCGCTTCAAGGATGCGATCGATGCACGCACGGTTCAGCTCTTCGTCGGCTGGTTTTTCTTTTGTATCTTCGCCACCGTCACCAAGATCATGCCAGTCGCCAACATTGCCCATGGCGCAGGCGCTGTGCTCGGCATTCTCACTGGATTCGCTATTACGCGCCCGGAAAATCGTGGACCGATCGCGGCTGGTCTGGGCGCGGTTCTTTTCCTTGGATTATGGGGAGCCACCCTGGGAAGACCGAAGATCAATTTGTCGGGAAACGCCGGTTACGAAGAAGCGAAATGGGGCTACGACGCGTTGATGGCTAAGAAGAACCAGGAAGCAGTGCGGTGGTTCCGCGATGCCGTGGCCTACCAGCCAAGGATGCCCGAGTTCTGGTATGACCTTGGCTTCGCATGCCAACAGTCAGGCAATTTACGCGAGGCTCTCGCCGATTACCGCAAAGCCGCCGAGCTGGGGGACTCGCATGCGCAGTATTACCTCGGCACGCTGTACGAAGCCGGGGGCGAAAGTGTGCCCAAAAACACCGGACAAGCGCTCTACTGGTATCGCAAGTTAGCGGAACAAGGCGACGCTGATTCTCTCAACAACGTCGCGTGGGAATACGCGACCAGCAACGATCCAGCAATTCGCAATCCCTCAGCCGCTTTGGAATGTGCTCGCAAAGCCGTCAACCTTCAGCAAGATCATCCCAACCCCAACCATCTCGATACTCTGGCGGAAGCCTTGTACGCGAACAACCAGCCCGAAGAGGCTGTAAAAACGGAGTTGCAAGCAATCGCACTGGCATCTTCCAGTCAAGAGAACGGGTTTCAGAAACGGCTTGGAAAGTATCAACTTGCGCTGCAGAGCAGGAAACGACAGATCGGCGGGAAGTGATTTCCGCAGCTCCGGCCAGCGTATTCGCCAGCTGCTCTCATCGGTGACCACGGTCACATTGCAATTCTTTTCCAGAGGTATACAGTTTTTCGCATAGCTCGTTTCCGAAATTGGAATCGGAAACGCGCTGCCCCTCGTCGTGGTCTAATGGACCGGGACGGTTTCTCGCGTAGCGGCGGGAGTCGCCGTCTACCTTGGTACTTCGGAGGGCGCATTTGCATCCAATGACTCAAGACCCCATGCTGAGGGTCGAAGGGTTAAGTAAGGTGTTTCGCTCAGGCGAAGCCGAGCTGGTGCTCTTTGAGAATCTGTCTTTCCAGGTCACGAAGGGAACGATGCTCGCCATCGTCGGACAATCGGGTGCCGGAAAGAGTACCTTGTTGCACATCATTGGAGCACTTGATCGTCCATCGGCAGGTGCGGTATATTGCGCAAACTCCCGCGTGAATTCGCTCTCTGAGGATGAAGCCGCCGAGTTTCGTAACCGCGAAATCGGATATGTGTGGCAGTTTCACTACCTGTTGCCGGAGTTTACCGCCTTGGAGAACGTCGCCATGCCGTTACTGACACGCGGGCAAACGTTATCCTCTGCAAAACAGGAGGCTTCGCGGTGGTTGCGCGAGGTGGGGTTGGAAGCGCGCGGGCATCATCGTTCGGGAGAGCTTTCCGGCGGCGAGCAGCAACGGCTGGCGCTGGCAAGGGCGCTCATCACCCAACCGCAAGTGCTGCTGGCCGATGAGCCTACCGGGGATCTCGACGGACGTACCGGGGAGTTGGTTTTCGAACTGGTGGCGCGGTTGCATCGGGAACACCAGTTGACTTCTTTAATCGCCACCCACAACCTGGCATTTGCACGACGGTGCCATCGCGTTTTACGGTTGCATCAGGGCAAAATGGAAGAAGTGGCACCCGAATCGCTTCCGGCGTGACGGAAGGCAGAACCGAACGACCGCCCGAAAGGTAGAAACTGAGGGTTACTCCAGGGCGGATATCGCTGTAAGATTTGGCGATCTGAATGCATAATTAAGGGTTGAGTCAGGGTTTGGCGGAGGGCGGGGCCCTTCCGCGGGAAGTCGGGGGGAGTTGGTCATATGTTCGAACGCTACACGGAGAAAGCCAGGCGCGTAATTTTCTTTGCGCGGTACGAGGCCAGCCAGTTTGGGTCTCCTTATATTGAGACCGAACACCTGCTGCTCGGACTGCTGCGAGAAGATAAGGCCCTGACCAATCGCTTTCTGCGCTCGCACGCGTCGGTGGAATCGATCCGGAAGCAGATCGAGGGGCACACCACTATCCGGGAAAAGGTTTCCACTTCCGTCGATCTTCCCCTGAGCAACGAATGCAAACGCGTGCTGGCCTATGCCGCGGAAGAGGCGGAACGGCTTTCGCACAAGCACATTGGAACCGAGCACCTGCTGCTGGGATTGCTGCGCGAAGAAAAATGTTTTGCGGCTGAGATTTTGCACGAACGCGGATTGCGCCTTTCGACCATCCGAGAAGAGTTGGCGCGCACCAGCCAGGAGAAAGCTGCACCCCAACGCGGACAGCGCGAATCTTCGTTATTGAGTGAGTTTTCCCGCGACCTCACGCAGTGCGCCATGGACAGCCAACTCGATCCCTTGGTTGGCCGCGACGGCGAAGTGGAGCGCGTAGTGCAGATCCTGTGCCGCCGCACCAAGAATAATCCGGTGCTGATCGGCGAGCCGGGCGTGGGCAAGACCGCCATCGTGGAAGGCCTGGCGCAGCGCATCGCCGACGGCGAGGTTCCTTCCTTCCTGGCTGATAAACGCATTCTGGCGCTCGATCTTTCCCTGATCGTAGCCGGCACCAAATATCGCGGCCAGTTTGAAGAGCGCCTCAAGACCATCATGAAAGAGCTGATGGAGTCGCAGAATTCCATCATCTTCATAGACGAACTGCACACCCTGGTAGGCGCAGGATCGGCGGAAGGCTCGCTAGACGCCGCGAACATCCTGAAGCCGGCCTTGTCGCGCGGCGAAATTCAGTGCATCGGCGCAACCACGCCCGCTGAGTATCGCAAGTCGATCGAGAAAGATCGTTCGCTCGAGCGCCGCTTCCAGGCCGTCAAAGTTCCGCCACCGAACGAAGTCGACGCCGTCAAGATTCTCTTCGGAATAAAAGAGCGTTACGAAAAATTTCACGCCGTCACCTACACCGACGACGCCATCAATTTTTCCGTGTCGCATTCCAATCGCTATATTCCCGACCGTTTTCTGCCGGATAAGGCCATCGATCTGATCGACGAAGCCGGGGCGCGTGTAAAGCTGCGCCAGACCACGCTGCCGGAAGAATTGACGGAAGTCCAGAAGCGGATCAAGTTCATCGTCCATCGTATGGAGAACGCCATCGCGAACCACGAGTTCGAGAAGGCGCGCTTCTACTCGGATGAAGAACGCAAAGAGCGCGAGAACCTGCGCGCCCTTCGCGAAAAATACCACCTCGATGAATCCTCCACCGGCGTAGTCGGTCGGGAGGACATCGAGG
>JGI12269J14319_10006303_pt1 | contig 10339 bp, 7 predicted proteins | sample PeaSoiSIISIP2007_FD_14319 | JGI IMG/M metagenome (IMG submission 14319) | reverse complement strand
TCGCCAGCCGCATGGGCGCGACCACCGTCGAGGTCCCGTCCAGCCACGTCGCGATGGTCTCCCACCCAGACGAGGTAGCGCAGCTCATCAAGACGGCCGCCGTAACCGTCGCCGCCCAGGCAGGGTAAGGAACCCGGGCCGCGCCGTCACGCTGTCTCAGAGGCCCCCGAGCAACGCGATGAGATCGGCGACCTGGTACGCGGTCGGGAAGTCCGGCGCCGGATAGCGCAGGGTACAGCCGTCTGCGAGTTCCATGCCCGGAATCAGCATGGCGTGTTCGGTCATGCGGGTCTTGAACACCTGAACCTCCAGGACGACCGGTCCGTCGAACCGCACCGGACGGACGGCCTCGCGGTCGGCCAGCGCCTTGGGCACCTCCTGCTCGATCCTGTCGCACGCCTCATCCGGATGCAGCAGGGCGGCCGCACGTGCCCCCAGGGCCCGCTTGACTACCACTGCATGCATGCCCGGCGCCACCTCCGCGGCCTCCGCAGCCACGCTGTCATCCCCGGCCACCAGGACGGGAGGCACGCCGCTGTGCGCCGCAAGCGCCGTGTTCAGGCCGAGTTCGCCGAGCGAGCGCCCGTTACAACGGACGTCTGCGACGACCGCGCCGGAGATCGTATGGGCCATGACCGAGCGCGGCGTCCCCGCCTTGCCGTGATAGCCGATGAACAGCACCGCATCGACGTCCGGGGCCAATCCCGCCATCATGCCCCCGGGCTTGGGCGTGCCGCGCAGGAGCTCGGCCCGCCGGTCCAGCAACTCGGGCAGGAGGTTCCTGAACTGAGCATGCGCCTCGGTGACCAGCACCTGCGCGTCCGGGTCGTAGGCGTACACCCCGCGGACCGCGGCGCTGGCTTCCGCCGTGAGCAGGGCACGGTTCCTCTCGTACTCCGCCTGGCCGGGCCTGACGTCATCGACGTCGACTGCTCCGGCGATGCCCTCCATATCGACCGAGACCAGAACCCGCACCACGGTCACCCCTTTCCGTGTCAGCCAGGTCCTTTCGGCTGGGTTCTTTTGTTCAGGTCTGCGCAACGCACGAGGAGTTTACGGGGTCTATATGGCAACCGGGGGATTCGGAGGCCAGTATGCGGACGATCACGGTAAGACTGCGGGTGCTGGGTTGGCTCGGTTTGCTGGCCACGGTGGCAGTGGCCGGATGCACGGCGACCTCGACGCCAAGCCCTGCCGCGCCAGGCCACGGCCGGTCAGCTAGCCCTGCGGCGGCCACCGAGGTATCGCCTGCGGCATCCAGTTCTGCGCCAGCCGGGACGGGGGGCGTCCGCAATCTGCCGGTCAGCCGGGATGTGCGTAACGAGCTAACCGCGGCTTATGTGAACTCCAGAGGGATCCCGCTTTCTGATGTGGCGGGCACCATACCTGGCAGCGTCTACTACGCCTACGATCCGGCTACGGACACGTACTGGGCCGAGGCCACCTTCCGGCCGTCCCGCACGGCTTCATTCAAGGTCTTGGTCGGTTTCCAGGATGGTGGGTCCATCGGGCTGTTCGCCAGGGCCGCCCGCAGCGGCTGGCAGGTGCAACAGGGCGGGGTACCCGTCGTCTGTAGCGAGGTGCCGTTCTTCCCGCCCGCAGTGCTGATGGCCTGGTCGCTGTCGACAGACACGGCTAATTTCGGCTGCCGTGTGCGACCGGTTCGCCAGGCGAGTTCGGCGACCTTCGCCGTCACCATCTCGATCTCCTCCGACTGGCAGCTGACCCCTGACCTGGGGGCAGAGCGGTTCGGCTACGACGGCGCCTCGGGCTGGGTACAGCTGAATGCCATGGTCGAGCCCTCAGGGCTGCACTATGCGTGCACCGTGGCAGCCACCGGCAACGTCTTGCACCCCTACGGCCTGCACCCGCAGATCATCTACCGCAACATCGGCGGTCGGCCGGGCTGCCTGATCTTTCCGTCCAGTGACGCTCCCCGTCAATCTCACCGGACCGGGTATCCCGCGTTCCAAAATAGCGCCGCGCTGGTCGAGTACCGGCAGCCGGTATTCGCAGGGGGCGGTTGTCTTACCCCAACGGGCCAGCACTGCCTGTATCCCCTGCTACTCATCTACGCTGACCCTGCGCACCTTGCGGACATCGCGGACGGTGTCCGGCTGCATCACTAAACGGTCGGCCGCGGCCTAGCATCGCTGTCATGCCCCAGCAGATCAGCGCCCGGCTCGACCTGACGCGGCCGCAGATCCTGGGGTTCCGACGCCGCGCCGGAGCGCTCGACGCACGGCTTCCGGGTGGACCCGATTCGCTACGGCACGCGGCCTGGGCCGGGCTGCAGGACAGCATGCCGCGGGCCGCCCTGTTGTCGATCCATGCGCGCGTCGAGGGGACCGAGCCATCCGCGTGGGAGGACCCTTCACTCGTCCAGCTGTGGGGACCGCGGTACAGCGTTTTCGTCGTTGCCGCGCGCGACCTGGCCGTCTTCTCGCTCGGGACGCTGCCGGACGACGCCAAGGGTCGGCGGCGGGCGGAGGACCTCGCGGCCCGCCTCTACGCCACCCTCGGCGGCGCGCGGATGACCCATAGCGAGGCGTGGGATGCGATGGGCGTGGGCAACGCTAACCGTCTCAGGTATGCGGCCGCGACCGGCACCGTCCTGATCCGCTGGGAGGGCGCGCGGCAGCCGTACGTCTGGTCCGTGCCGCCGCCTGACGTCGACCCTCGCGACGCCCGCCTCGAGCTCGCGCGCCGGTACCTGCACGTCTACGGTCCAACCACGCCGGCGGCGTTCGGCTTGTGGGCGGGCATCGGCCCGCGGCCTGCCGTCGCGGCCTTCGAGGCGCTCGGCACGTCGCTGACGCCGTCCCGGACGCCGGTCGGTGACGCGTGGATCCTCACCCAGGACGAGGCGGCCTTCCGCGCCGCACCGGCGCCTGCGGCGCCCGTCCGGCTGCTCCCGAGCGGCGACGCCTACTTCCTCCTCCAGGGAGCCGATCGCGACCTCCTGGTCCCGGACGCCGACCGCCGCGGCGCGCTCTGGACGCCGCGCGTCTGGCCCGGTGCCCTCCTCGTGGCAGGCGAGATCGCCGGGACGTGGCGGCGCGCGGCCGCCCTGTTGACGGTGCAGCCCTGGCGGCGGTTGTCGGCCGCCGAGCGAGACGCCGTCGCAGCTGAAGCCGAGTCATTGCCGCTCCCAGGTATCGACCGGCGGATCACCATCAGCTGGGACGACTGAGCTGCCGGTAGCGGTCGACGATTCGGCTACGGACAGCGCTACTGGATCAGCTTTCTTTCGTAGGGAGTTGCGACAACTCGACTATTAAACGTCCTCGCGTCTAATCGGCGTGGCTACCACCGAACGCCGATTCTTGTGCTTACCGTCCGAAATATGAAGCACGTCATTAATCCGGGTGACAAATACGGGAGGCTCACCGTCATCCGGGAAGTGCGCAAGGCCGCGGCGGGCGGGAGACGCTACCGGGCCGCGCTGTGCCGGTGCGATTGCGGGAAAGAGGTCACCCCGCTCATCACCTCCCTGAAGTCCGGCGACGCGCGGTCGTGCGGATGCTCGCGCGGGGAACCCAAATGCGAGCGGAAACGCTGCCCGGTCTGCGGAACGCTCGCCCTAATCCGGCGCGACCGTAAGAGCTGCTCCCGCGCGTGCGGGTACGAGCTGGCCCGGCGGCTCCGCCAAGCCCTAAACCCGTCCTATGACGTATGGCACCACCGCGTTAAGAAGGCCCGCGGGCCGGCCACCGGATACGCCTGCGTTGATTGCGGCCAGCCGGCGCAGGACTGGTCAACGGTGAATCCCGCTAGCAATGACGTCCGGATACGATTCGAGCCGCGGTGCCGGAAATGCCACCGCTCCTATGACGGCCGCACCGGCGAGGGTAACCCCCGGGCCAAGCTGACCACGAGGAAAGTAAGGCAACTCCGGGCCCGCCGAGCGCAAGGCCTGACGTACCGGCAGCTCGCCGCCGAATTCGGCATCAGCGACGTGTCAGCCTACGCGGCGGCCAACCGCAGGACCTGGGCCCACGTGAGCTGACCGCTGGATCGGGCCCGCGCTTGCGGGCCGGGCGGGCTGAATCGGATACTTGGGTGGGCCTGGGGGCCGAACGCTGGAGGACTGGGTGGGCGAGGAATTGCCCGGGCGTGCCGGCGGCGTGCCGGCTGCCTTCTCCGCTGGCTCGCGGATGGCCGGGTACCGCCTTGAGGAAGAGATCGGCTCGGGCGGGATGGCGGTCGTCTTCCGCGCCCTGGACGAGCGGCTCGACCGGCCGGTGGCGCTGAAGATCCTGGCTCCGGCGCTGGCGGCCAACCAGGACTTCCGGCGCCGGTTCCTTAGCGAGTCACGGGCCGCGGCGGCGGTCGATGACCCGTACATCATCCCCGTCTACGAGGCGGGTGAGGCGCTCGGCGTGCTGTTCATCTCGATGCGCTACGTGTCCGGCGGCGACGTCCGCAGCCTGCTGCACCGCGAGGGGCCGCTGGCCCCGGCCCGGGCGGCCGCCATCATCTCGCCCATGGCGTCGGCGCTGGACGCCGCGCACGCGGCGGGGCTGGTCCACCGGGACGTCAAGCCGGCCAACATGCTGGTCGACGCGCGGCCGGGCCGGCCCGATCACGTCTACCTGTCGGATTTCGGGCTGAGCAAGGGCCGGTCGTCCGGGGCGGCGACGACGCCCGGGCTGCGCCTGGGGACGGTGGCCTACATGGCCCCGGAGCAGATCGAAGGCCGGGAGGTCGACGGGCGGACGGACCAGTACGCGCTGGCCTGCGCGGCGTACGAGCTGCTGACCGGGGTGGTGCCGTTCGACCGGGACCAGGACATGGCGGTGATCTACGCGCACCTGTCCTCGCCACCCCCGTCGCTCTCCTCCCAGCGGCCCGGCCTGCCCCCCGAAGCCGATGAGGTCCTGGCCAGGGGCATGGCCAAGCATGCCCAGGACCGCTTCCCCACCTGCCGGGAGTTCGCCGAAGCGCTGCGGGAGGCGTTCGGCCTCCCCGGCTACGACCACGACCCCTGGGCCTCCCTGTCCACGGCAGCAAAGACCCGCGCGCCAGCAGCCGCGGCCCGGCTAGGCGCGGGCGCGACCCGCCCCCTTCCCGGCGGCCAGCGCGAGCTTCCCACCGGGACGGTCACGTTGCTGTTCACCGACATCGAGGGGTCGACGCTGCTGCTCGGCCGGCTCGGCGAGCGCTACGCGGACGCGCTGTCGGCGCAGCGGACGATCATGCGGTCGGCCATCGCCCGGAACCGCGGGCTGGAGCTCGGCACGGAGGGGGATAGCTTTTTCGCGGTGTTCACGTCCGCGGCCGACGCGGTCGGATGCTGCGTGGCCGCCCAGCAGGCGCTGGGCCGGCACGAGTGGCCCGACAACGCCGCGGTGCGGATCCGGATGGGGATGCATTCCGGTCAGCCGAACCCGTACGAGAACGGCTACGTCGGCATGGACGTGCACCGGGCGGCCCGGATCGCGGCCACGGCCCACGGCGGCCAGGTGGTGCTGTCGGAGGCAGCCTGGCGGCTGGCCGAGCCGGACGTGCCACTCGGAGTAGGCGCGTCCGATCTCGGGTTCCACCGGCTGAAGGACATCGAGGAGCCTGAGCGCATTCTCCAGCTGACCGGGCCCGGGCTGGCGGAGACGTTCCCGCCGCTCAAGAGCCTCGGCGCCCCCACGAGCCTGCCCACCCCGGCGACACCGCTGGTGGGCCGGAAGGCCGACCTGGACGATCTGCTCACTGCCCTCACCGACCCGCAGTTCCGGCTGGTCACGCTGACCGGCCCGGGCGGGGTGGGCAAGACGCGGCTGGCCATCGCCGCGGCCGCGTCGCTGGATCACGCGTTCCCGCACGGCGTCTACTTCGTGGCCCTGGCCTCGGTCCAGGACCCGGAGGTGATGTGGAAGACCATCGCCGGGGACCTGCGCGCCGAGGGCGACGATGCGCTCGCGGTGACGGCGCACCTGCGGGACCGGCGCCTCCTGCTGGTGCTGGACAACCTGGAGCAGTTGCCCGGCGCGGCCGGGGTCGTCGCCGAACTCCGGGCCGCCGCCCCCCGCCTGGTGGTGCTCGCTACCTCGCGCAGGCCCCTGCATCTCCCTGGGGAGCATGAAGTGCCAGTGCCCCCGCTGTCGGTCCCGGCCGAGGCGGCCGGTGCCGGGGACGTCGCCGCGACCGCCGCGGTCCGGCTGTTCGTCCAGCAGGCGGGCCTGGTCCGGCCTGGTTTCGAGGTGACCGAGGGCAACGCCGCCGACGTCGCCGCGATCTGCCGGCGGCTGGACGGGCTGCCGCTGGCCATCGAGCTAGCCGCCTCGCGGGCCCGCCTGCTCGCGCCGAAGGCGCTGCTGGCCCGGCTCGGGTCCAGCCTGCCGCTGGCCGCCGCCGACGCCGGGCGGCCCTCCAGGCAGCAGACGCTCCGCGCCACCATCGGCTGGAGCTATGACCTGCTGGCCCCCGCCACCGCGACCGTCCTGGCCCGGATGGGCGTGTTCGCCGGCGGCTGCGACCTGGACGCGCTCGCCGCCGTCGCCGATCAGGAAGGCGACCCGCTGGAGGCCGCCGCCGAGCTGATGGACGTCAGCTTGGTCACGGTCACCGAAGGCCCCGACGGCGAACCCCGGATCGGCATGCTGGAGATGATCCGCGCCTACGCGCTTGAGCGCCTGACCGAGGCCGGGGAGCTCGAAGCAACCCGGCTCCGGCACGCCGAACACTTCACGGCGTTCGCCGAACAGGCCAAGGAGAAACTCAACACCTCCGAGCATCTGGCGGCCATGGACCGCCTCGAGGCCGAGCACGACAACCTGCGCGCCGCCCTGGCCTGGTCCCTGGGGACCCAGCCCGCCGACCCGGCCTGGACCGCTATCGGCCTGCGGCTGGTCCAGGCGCTAACCGGGTTCTGGTACCACCACGGTCACACGACCGAAGGGCGGCGGTGGCTGGAGCGGGCTCTCGACCTGACCTCCGAGGAAGCCGGGGCACCCCTGGCCACGGTCGCCCACGGACTGGGGCTGCTGCTCAGCGAACAGGGCGACGACGCCGCGGCGCGCCCGTTTTTCGAGCGCAGCCTGGCCATCTGGCGCCAGCTCGGCGATCAGGTCCAGCAGGCCCGGGAGCTCAACAGTCTCGGTATCAGCCTCCATCACCTCGGCCAGATGGACGCCTCGCGTTCAGTGCTGGAGGAGAGCATCGCCATCGCGCGCAAGCTCGGCCACCAGGGCAGGCTCGCCACGGCGCTGTCCAACCTGGGCCAGCTGGAAAGCGCTGCGGGCAACTTCGACCGCGCCACGCGCGCGCTGGAGGAGGCGCTCGCCATCGACGAGGGCAGCGGGGATGTGTTCGGAGTGGCCATCGACCGGCAGTCGCTGGCCATGGTCAGCTTGCGCGCGGGCCGTCCGCGGGAGGCCAGCGAGCTGCTGTCCCGCACCCTCGACTACGTGATCAGCTCCGGCGACCCCGATTTCCTGGCCAACGTCCTGGAGCTGTCGGCCTGCATCACCGCTGAGCTCGGCGACGGCTTGCAGGCGGCGCGCCTGGTGGGCGCGGCGGAGGCCCTCCGGCAGAAGACCGGCATCCAGATCGCGCCCACGGACGTGATCCTGCTCGAGCGATTCACCGCTCCGGCCCGCGCCGCCGTCGCCCGCCACGCCTGGGACGCCGAGCTGGCCGCCGGCCGCGCGCTTACCCAGGATCAGACCGTCACGCTCCTCAAGTCGGCCGTCCAGGCCACCTGACCGGTGCCCGCCCCCGCCTAGCACCCAGCCCACCCCAACCAGGCCCGATATGATGCTTCCCACCATGACCGCCCTGGAGCGCGTGCCCGGCAAGATCATCGCGGTGCACACGAGCTACCGGAGCCGCGCGGCCGAACGCGGCACGACCCCGCCCTGGCCCTCGTACTTCCTCAAGCCCACCTCGTCGCTGGCCGAGAGCGGCGACCCCGTCGCGCGCCCGCCCGGCTGCGAGCTCCTGGCCTTCGAGGGCGAGGTAGCACTAGTCATCGGAACGCCGACCCGCGGGGTCAGCCGGGCGCAGGCCTGGGACCACGTGGCCTTTATCACCGCCGCGAACGACTTCGGCGTCTACGACCTGCGCTACGCCGACCGGGGCTCCAACCTGCGGTCGAAGGGCCTCGACGGCTACACGCCGGTCGGCCCGCGCCTGCTCGTCGCCCGCGCCGTGGACCTGGCCGCGCTCCGGCTCCGGACCTGGGTGAACGGGGAACTGGCCCAGGATGCCTGGCCCGCGCGGGACATGCTCTTCGGCTTCGACGACATCGTCGCCGACCTGTCCAGGCTCATCACCCTCGACCCCGGCGACGTGATCCTGACCGGCACGCCGACCGGATCCACCGTGGTGCGCCCCGGCGACGAGGTCGAAGTCGAGGTCAGCGCGGGTAACTATTCCTCGGGCCGGTTGCGCAGCACCATCGTCGAGGCGGACTACCCGCTCGACCCGCCCGGCGCCATGCCCCGCGCCGACGACGCCGAGCGCGCGGCCGCCTACGGCGCGGCCCACGCCACCACCGCCGGCGCGAACAACGCCGAGATCCTCGAAGCCCTGCGCGAGGTGTCCACCGCGACGCTGGCCTCTCAACTCCGCAAGCGCGGCCTGAACGGCTTCACCCTCGACGGGCTCCGCTCGACCCGGCCGCAGACCAGGATGGCCGGGTACGCCAGGACGGTCCGGTACCTCCCGCTGCGCGAGGACCTGTCCGCCACCCACGCCGCCGGGATGAACGCCCAGAAGCGCGCCATCGAGGAGATCCGCCCGGGCGAGGTCCTGGTCATCGAGGCGCGCGGCGAGCACACCGCCGGCACCATCGGCGACATCCTCGCGCTGCGCGCCCAGGTCCGCGGCGCGGCCGGCGTCATCACCGACGGCGCGATCAGGGACAGCGCGGCGCTCGCGCACCTTGAGATCCCCGTCTACCACGCCGCCGTCCACCCGGCGGTCCTCGGCCGGCGGCACGTGCCCTGGGAGACCGGCGTCACCGTCGCCTGCGCCGGCGTCACGATCCAGCCCGGCGACATCGTGGTCGGCGACGCCGACGGCGTGGTCGTGCTCCCGTCAGGCCTTGCGGCCGACATCCTCGCCGACGCCCGCGAGCAGGAGCGCCAGGAGAACTTCATCATCACGATGGTCGCCCAGGGCGAGCCCATCGCCGGCCTCTACCCCCTCACCGACCGCTGGCGCCCCGCCTACGACGCCTGGCTCGAGGGCCAGCCCCACGAAGAACAGGCGCCGTCGTGAGGTTCCGCTCCGACCCCGCGAACACCATCCGGGGGTCGATCGCGCCCCTGGTCACGCCGTTCACCGCGGAAGGCCAGCTCGACCTCGAGGGTCTGCGCGCCCTGATCGCCTGGCAGCTGGAATCCGGGTCGCACGGCATCTCGCTGGGCGGGTCGACGGGGGAGCCGAGCGCCCAGACGGCCCAGGAGCGGATCGCGGCCATGGACGCCGCGGCCGGGCAGATCGCCGACCGGGTGCCGTTCCTGCCCGGCACCGGCTCGGCCATGCTCGAAGAAACCCTCGAGCTCACCGCCCACGCGCAGGCCATCGGCGCCGACGCGGTACTCGTCATTACCCCGTACTACGCCCGGCCCACCCAGGACGGCCTGTTCGCCTGGTACGACACGGTGGCGGGGGAGCATCCCGACCTGCCCGTGCTCATCTACAACGTGCCGTCCCGCACCGCCGTCGACATCGCGCCCGAGACCGTCGCGCGCCTCCGCAAAAAGCACGCCAACATCGTCGGCATCAAGGAGACCACGAAGGACTTCGAGCACTTCTCGCGCGTCCTGCACGCGTGCGGCCGCGACACGGTGGTGCTATCCGGCATCGAGCTGCTCTGCCTCCCGCTCCTCGCCCTGGGCGGCGCCGGCTTCGTCAGCGCAGTCACCAACATCGCGCCAAGAGCCGTCGCCCAGATGTACGAGGCCTGGCAGGCCGGAGACCAGGACACCGCGCGGGAGCTGCACTACGCGCTGCACCCGCTGGTCGACCTGATCTTCACCGAGACCAACCCCACTCCCGCCAAGTGGGTGCTTCACCAGGCGGGTCTGCTCGCCTCCGCGCACGTCAGGCCGCCGCTGGTCGGCCTCAGCCACGCCGGCCAGCAGAAGGTAACGGAACTCCTCCGCGCGGGCTCGCCGGTGCTCAACGCCCCGGTGACCGCCCTGGCGCAGGGCTGACCAGCATGGCCACCAAACCGGTAACCCCGCCCGGCCTGCCCACCAGGCTCGACCACTACATCGGCGGCGCCCCCGCCGCCAGCACGGACGGCGCCACGTTCGAGGTCGCCGACCCCGTCAGCAACCAGCCGTACGCGACCGTCGCGGCCGGCGGGCCCGAGGACGTGGATCGCGCGGTC
>JGI12269J14319_10006298_pt1 | contig 10345 bp, 9 predicted proteins | sample PeaSoiSIISIP2007_FD_14319 | JGI IMG/M metagenome (IMG submission 14319) | reverse complement strand
CCCCCCCCGCCAGGGGCGGTCCGCCGCCTGGCGGATCCCGATCCGGCCCGAGACCCCGGGCGCCGCCGGTGGTGGCACCCCGTCGTCGCGCACCGCGAGGCCCCGGTCGCCGCGGACGAGGTCGGCACCGTCCTCGTCGCCGGTGATCCCGAAGGCCTGGCAGAGCTTGGCCGGGCCGCTCGTCAGATTCCGGTCGGAGGTCCCCGGGGGACGGGCCCGGCGCATCGACCCGAGGCCCGACACCGGGGAGAGGGCACGGAGAAGGACGGCGTGTCCCGTCCCCTCGGGACCGCAGACGACGTTGGCGCACCAGTGCATCCCGTAGGTGAAATAGACGTAGAGGTGACCGGGCGGACCGAACATGGCCGCGTTCCGTTTGGTCTGGCCCCCGAAGGCGTGGGAAGCGGGATCCTCGGCCCCCCGGTACGCCTCCACCTCGACGATCCGGCCCACCCTCGCCCCCCGGACCAGGAGCTTGTTCAGCAGGAGGGCCCCCACCTCCACCGGATCGCCGGCGTAGAAGGAGCGCGGCACCGAGGGCGCCCCGGACGGCGCCACGCCGGGGCGGCGTCGGGCCGCCCCGGCCGTCACGATCCGGTCCCTCGACGCCTCTGGCTCTTGCCGGGTGACCCGGTCGGTCCCGGCGACGGCGTCTCGGGGCCCCCGACGGACCGGGGGGCCGACGCGGCGTCGAGGGCGTGGGCCACCCGCTCCCGGTCGAGCTCGATCCTGTGGCCGAACCGTTCGGTCTGGACCGCGACCGGACCCGGGCCAGCCCCGCCGGGCGAGGTCCGCCGGGTGACGGCCACGCCGGGCTCGAGGAGATGGAGGGCCTCGGTCCCGAGGGCGGGGTGGGCCTGGACGAGCTCGGTCAGGGGGACGCCCCGCTGGAGCGAGTCGCGGACGAGGGACCCCACGATGGAGTGGGCCTGGCGGAAAGGGACACCGCGCTCGACGAGCCACTCGGCCAGGTCGACGGCCGCCGCCGGGGCCCCGTCGGCCGCGGCCCGCATCCGGTCGGTGTCGAACTGGGCGGTGCCGAGCATCCCCGTCATGGCCACGAGAGCCCGGCCGATCTGGTCGACGGCGTCGAAGAGAGGCTCCTTGTCCTCCTGGAGATCGCGGTTGTAGGCGAGGGGGAGCCCCTTCAACGTGGCGAGCATCCCGGCCAGATGGCCGATCAGCCGGCCCGCCTTCCCCCGGGCCAGCTCGGCCACGTCGGGGTTCTTCTTCTGGGGGAGCATCGAGCTCCCGGTGGCGTAGGCGTCGGCCAGGGTGACGAATCCGAACTCCTCGCTCGACCAGAGGACGAGCTCCTCCCCGATCCTCGACAGGTGGACACCGAGCAGCGCCAGGTCGAAGAGGGCCTCGGCCACGAAGTCACGGTCGGAGACGGCGTCGAGTGAATTCTCGAACCGTCCGGCGAAGCCGAGGTCGGCGGCCACCGCGTCGGGGTCGAGGGCGAGTGACGACCCCGCCAGCGCGCCGGCCCCGAGGGGGCTCACGTCGAGCCGGACGACGGTGTGCATCAGCCTGTCCACGTCGCGCGCCAGCGCCCAGGCGTGGGCCAGGAGGTGATGGGCGAGGAGGACCGGCTGGGCGCGTTGGAGGTGGGTGTAGCCGGGCAGGTAGGCGTCGCCGGCCTCGGCGGCCCGGTGACTGAGAACCTCCTGGAGGTCGATCACCGCCCGGGCCACGAGGAGCAGCTCGCGGCGCGTGTAGAGCCGGAGGTCGGTCGCCACCTGGTCGTTGCGGCTCCGGCCGGTGTGGAGCTTGGCCCCGACGTCGGCTGCGATCTCGGTCACCCGGCGTTCGACGGCGGTGTGGATGTCCTCGTCCTCGGCCCGGAAGGCGAAGGTCCCCGCCGCCAACTCCTCCTCGACCCGCTCCAGGGCGGCCAGGAGGATCCCCGTCTCGTCCTCGTCGAGCACCCCGGCGCGCCGCAGGCCCCGGACATGGGCCCGCGAGCCGGTCAGGTCGTCCGCCGCCAGTCGGCGGTCGAACGGCAGGCTCACGGTGAAGGCCATGACCTCGTCGGCGGTGGCCCCGAGCCTGCTCTCCCAGAGCGTCACCGGGAGCCGCCCCCCGAGCCCTCCGGGCCGACGGAACCTCCCGGGCCGACGGAACCTCCCGGGCCGACGGAACCTCCCGGGCCGGCGGAACCCGACGGTCCTCCCTGACGGGCGGCCCAGGTGGCCACCCCGAGACCCCAGAGGCGGACGAACCCCTCGGCGTCGGCGTGCTCGAAGGTGTCGGACGCGTCGTAGGTGGCCAGATCGTGGTCGTAGAGAGACAGCGGGCTCCGCCGGCCCGACACCGTGCAGGACCCGGGGGCGAGCGACAGCCGGACCTCGCCGCTGACCGATCGCTGGGTGGAGGCGAAGAAGGCGTCGAGCGCCTCCTTGAGCGGCGAGAACCAGAGGCCGTCGTAGACGAGCTCGGCCCACCTCGGCTCGAGTCGCGCCTTCTCGTGGGCGACGTCGCGCTCGAGGGTGATGTCCTCCAGGTCGGAGTGGGCCAGGATCAGGGCCAGCGCGGCGGGGCATTCGTAGATCTCCCGGCTCTTGATCCCGACCCGCCGGTTCTCGACCATGTCGAGCCGGCCCCAGCCGTACCCGCCGACCAGCGCGCCGAGCTCGGCGATGAGGTCATGGAGGGCCAGGGCCCGGCCGTCGAGGCTCACGGGGACGCCGGCCTCGAAAGCGATGACGACGTCGCACGGCGTCGTGTGGACCGGCCGGGTGAGGGAGTAGACGTCGCAGGGTGGAGGCGCCCAGGGGTCCTCGATGACGCCGCACTCGATGGCCCGGCCCCAGAGGTTCTCGTCGATCGAGTACATCTTCTCCTTCGTCGCCTCGATCGGGATCCCGTGGGCCGCCGCGTAGTCGACGCAGTCGGCGCGCGACATCCCCCAGCGACGCGCCGGGGCGAAGATCTCGAGGTCGGGCGCGAGCGCCCGCGTCCCCACCTCGAACCGGACCTGGTCGTTCCCCTTCCCCGTGCAGCCGTGGGCCACCGCGTCGGCCCCGTGGCGCCGGGCCTCGGCCACCAGGTGGCGGACGATCACGGGCCGCGACAGGGCGGAGACGAGCGGGTACTTCCCTTCGTACCGGGCGTTGGCGGCGATGGCGGGGACCACGTAGTCACGGGCCATCTCGGCCCGGGCGTCGATGACCACCGACTCGACGGCCCCCGCGGCCAGGGCCCGCTGGCGGATCACCTCGAAGTCGCCGCCCTGGCCGACGTCGACGGCCACCGCCACCACCTCGAGGTCGCACTCCTCCTGCAGCCAGGCCACCGCCACCGAGGTGTCGAGGCCCCCGCTGTAGGCGAGCACCACGCGCTTGGCCATCACTTTGCTCCGTTCTCTGTCGCTGTCGTCATCCCGGGCGCTGTCGTCATCCCGGGCGCTGTCGTCATCCCCACCAGGTCGGCGAGCCGCGTCGCCACCACGGAGCCGCCGGGGTCCTCGGCCGCCACGACGAGCACCGTATCGTCACCCGCCACCGTTCCGACCACGCCCTCGAAGCCACAACGGTCGAGCGCCGACCCGACCACGTGGGCCGACCCCGGGGGCGTCCGGAGGACAACGAGGTTGGCCGAGTGGGCCACCTCCACCACCCACTCCCCGAGGACCCGTCGGAGATGGTCCTCCGGTGCCACCTGGTGGACGGGGAGCTCGGGGAGGGCGTAGACCGACTCCCCTCCGAGGACCCGGACCTTCACCGCCCCCATCTCCTCCAGGTCCCGCGACACCGTCGCCTGGGTGGCCTCCACCCCGTCGCCGGCCAGGAGCGCCACCAGCTGCCCCTGGCTCGTCACCGCGTTCGTCTCGAGGAGCCGTGCGATCCGGTGCTGGCGTTGGGGCTTCCCCAGTTTCACGACGTCCCCAATTTCACGACGACCCCGGCCCGAGGAGCCAGATCAGGAGGCCCCGCATGGCGTGCATCCGGTTGGCCGCCTGCTGCCAGACCCGGCTCCGGGGTCCGTCGATCACCTCGGCGGAGATCTCCTCCCCGCGGTGGGCGGGCAGGCAGTGGAGGAGGATCGCGTCGGGCGCGGCCCGGGCGAGGAGCTCCTCGTCGACGGTGAACCCGGAGAAGGCCTTCCGCCGGAGGACGGCCTCCTCCTCCTGGCCCATCGAGGTCCAGACGTCGGTGTAGACGGCGTCGGCCCCGGCCACCGCCTCGTCGGGGTCGGTCGTCACCTCCAGGTCGCCGCCCAGCCGGGCCACCCGGGCCAGGTCGTCGTCGTCGGGTCCGTAGCCCTCGGGGGTGGCCGTCCGCAGCGCCATCCCCGTCATGGCCGCCCCCAGGGCCAGCGAACGCCAGACGTTGTTGGCGTCGCCGACGTAGGCGAGGGTCCGACCCCCCAGGTCGCCGTAGACCTGCCGGAGGGTCAGGAGATCGGCGATCACCTGGCAGGGATGGGCCCGGTCCGAGAGGAGGTTCACGACGGGCACATCCCCGAAGGCCGGGCTGTCGGCCGCACCGTCGCCGGCCGCGCCGTCGGCCGCACCGTCGCCGGCCGCACCGTGATCGGCCGCACCGGCGTCGAGAGCGGCGGCCATCCGGACGAGGACCTCGTGGTCGAGGACCCGGCCGCAGATGACGGCGTGGAAGCAGGCCAGGGTCCGGGCCACGTCCTCGGCCGGCTCCCGGGAATCGATCCCCACCTCGGGTCCCTGGATGTAGACGGGATGGCCGCCGAGGGACGCCACCGCCAACTCCGTCGAGCTCCGGGTCCGGGCCGACGGCTTCTCGAAGACGAGGGCCGCCCCCCGCCCGGCCAGGACGGGCGGGGCCTCCCCCGCCGGCCGGGCCGCCAGGGTCAGGACCTCGTCGAGCTCGGCGCAGGAGAGGTCGTCGACGTCGAGGAAGTGCCGGGTCACGGCGTCACCGGCGCCGGGGAGGCCTGGGCCGAGAGGGCCCGGCTGAGGACCCGGCCCAGGATGGCCACGGCCTCGTCGATCTCCTCGTCGGAGACGAGGAGCGACGGGGCGAGGCGGATGGTGTCCGGACGGGGCGCGTTCACGACCAGGCCCGCCCCCAGGGCGGCCGACGTCACCTCGGCGGCCACCAGGCCGTCCTCGAGGGAGGCGCCGAGGAGGAGACCCATCCCCCGGACCCCGGTGACCCCGTCGAGCCCTTCGAGGGCGGCGGTCAGCCGGGCCCCGGCCCGCCGGGCCCGGGCGGGGACGTCCTCGGCCTCCATCACGGCCAGGGTGGCCGCCGCGGCCGACATGGCCAGGGGCTGGCCCCCGAAGGTGGAGCCGTGGTCCCCGGGCCCGAAGGCCGCCGCCACCTCGGCCCGGGCCCAGCAGGCGCCGACGGGGACACCGTTCCCGAGCGCCTTGGCCATGGTGATCACGTCCGGTCTCACCGTCGTGTGCTGGTAGCCGAACCACCGGCCCGTCCGGCCGAGACCGGTCTGGACCTCGTCGGCCATGAAGAGGATCTCCCGCTCGTCGCAGAGGGCCCGGACCGCGGCGAGGTAGTCCGACGACGGGACGATCACCCCCGCCTCCCCCTGGATCGGCTCCACCAGGACGGCCCCCACCCGATCCGGGTCGCAGGCGGCGTCGAGGGCGTCGATGTCGTCGTAGGCGACGTGGACGAAGCCCTCGGGGAGAGGGGCGAACCCGGCGTACTTGGCCGGCTGACCGGTGGCGTGGAGGGTGGCCAGGGTCCGCCCGTGGAACGAGTCCCAGGTCGACACGAGGACGTGGCGTCCCGGGCCGGCCCACTTCCGGGCCAGCTTCAGCGCGCACTCGTTGGCCTCGGCCCCCGAATTGGTGAAGAAGACCTGGCCCCCGGCCCGGTCCACCCCCCCGCCGATGAGCCGGTCCAAGGTGGCCGCCACCCCCGGTCCGACCACGTTCCCGAAGAGGTTGGAGACGTGGAGCAGCGTCCGGGCCTGTTCCGCCACCGCCTCGGCCACCGCCGGGTGGGAGTGTCCGAGCGAGGTCACGGCCAGGCCGCCCAGGAAGTCGAGATACCGCCGTCCCCCGGTGTCCCAGAGGACCGACCCCTCACCCCGGACGAAGGTCACCGGGGGCTCGGGGTAGGTGTGCATGAGCGCCGACCGGTCGACCGCGCCGGTGGTCACCCCGTCTCCGGTCGGCGTCATCGGGTGTCCTCCCCGGTGGTCTGCGGGCGTTGTGAGGTGCCCACGTCGGCGCTCACCATCGTCCCCACCCCTTCGTCGGTGAAGAGCTCGAGGAGAAGGGCATGGGGGATCCGGCCGTCGAGGATGTGGGCCCGGGCCACCCCGGACCGCACGGCCCGGATGCAGGCCTCCGCCTTCGGCACCATCCCCCCCGCCGCCGCCCCCGAGACCACCATGGATTCGAGCTCGTCCACCGAGACCGTCTGGAGCATCGTCCCGGGGTCGTCCGGGTCGGCCCGGACGCCGGAGACGTCGGTGAGGAAGACGAGCTTCTCCGCCGTGAGCGCTCCGGCCACCGCCCCGGCCACGGCGTCGGCGTTGATGTTGTAGGCCTGGCCGGCGGCGTCGGCCGCGATGGTGGCCACCACCGGGATCAGGCCCTGGGCGAGGAGCCGCTCGATGAGCGAGGGGTCGACCACCTCGACGTCGCCCACGAAGCCGAGCTGGCCCGGCCGGGCCACGGCCGTGATCAGGTTGGCGTCCTCACCGGAGAGACCCACGGCCAGCGCGCCGTGGACGTTGATGGCGGAGACGATCTCCCGGTTGACCTTCCCCACGAGGACCATCCGGGCGATCTCGAGCGTCTCGGCGTCGGTCACCCGCATCCCGTCGCGGAACTCCGGGACCTTCCCCAACCGGTCCATCATCGATCCGATCTGGGGCCCTCCCCCGTGGACCACCACCGGGAGCATCCCCACCGACCGCATCAGGACGACGTCCTCGGCGAATTGCGCCAGCGCGGCGGCGTCGTCTCCTGCGGCGTCGGCCCGGGCGTTGCCCCCGTACTTGACCACGACCACCTTCCCCCAGAACCGGAGGATGTAGGGGAGGGCCTCCACCAGGATGGCCGCCTTGGCCGCCGGCGCGTCGGTGGGTGTCCCGGTGGAGGTCTCCGTCTCGAGGGGCGGGGTCACGAGGTCGTCCTGTTCTCGTCGATGTACCCGTGACCGAGATCGACGGTCATCACCGCCGCTCGACCCGTCCCGAGACCGAGATCGCACGAGAGCTCCACGAGGGGCTCCGCCATGTGCGCCCTCACGGCGGTCTCGTCGTGGGCGGCGGCCACCCCCCGCCGGCAGACGACGGTGTCCCCGTAGGCGATCTGGACCCGACCCATCTCGAACGCCACCTCCGCCGAGCCGAGTTCACTCACCACCCGTCCCCAGTAGGGGTCCTCACCATTGAGAGAGCACTTCACCAGGTTCGAGTCGGCCACCTTCCGGGCGGCCCGGTGGGCCTCGTCGTCGGACACCGCACCCGTCACCACGACGTGGGCCACCCGCGATCCCCCCTCGGCGTCGCCCGCCATGGCCGTCGCCAGCGCGCCACAGGCCTCGGTCAGGGCGTCGGTCAGGGCGTCGGGATCCTCCGGGGGCCCGGCCCGGCCACCGGCCAGGACCACCACCGTGTCGTTGGTCGAGGTGCACCCGTCGATCGTCATCCGGTTGAAGGTGCCGTCGACGGCCACCCGGAGAGCCGCCCGGAGCGCCCGGGGGTCGCAGGCCGCGTCGGTGGTGAGGACGGCCAGCATGGTCGCCATGTTGGGGGCCAGCATGGCCGCCCCCTTGGCCATCGCGCCCACGGTCAGTCCCCGGCCCTCCACGACGACCTCCTTCCGGACGACGTCGGTGGTCATGATGGCGGTGGCCGCCCGCTCACCGGCGGCCGATCCCCCGGCCCGGGCGGACACGAGTCTCGGGATCCCGGCCACGATCGGCCCCATGGGCAGGGGGATCCCGATGAGCCCCGTCTGGCAGACGAGGACGTCGGCGGCCCGGACCCCGAGGCCCTCCCCCACCAGCGCGCACATGGACTCGGCGTCGGCCACCCCCCGGTCCCCCGTCGCCGCGTTGGCGTTCCCGCTCGAGACGATCACGGCCGCCGCGTTCCCCCCGGTGGCCTCGAGGTGGGCCCGGCTCACCGTCACCGGGGCCGCCGCGGCCAGGTTCCTCGTGAAGACCCCGGCGGCGGGGACGGGCCGGCCGTCGTCGGTGGCCACCAGGGCGAGGTCGGCCGCCCCCGACGCCTTGATCCCGCAGGCGATCCCCCCGGCCACGAACCCCTCCGGGGCGGTGACGCTCACGGGAACACACCCATCGTCGACAGCCCCCTCGTCTCGGGCCATCCCCGGACCAGGTTGACGCACTGGACGGCCTGGCCCGACGCACCCTTCCCCAGGTTGTCGAGCGCGCAGAGGACGAGGACCCAGCCCGTCCGCCCGTCCACCCGGGCGGTGATCTGGGCGGCGTTCGACCCGAAGGTGGCCTTGGTCGACGGCGGCTCCTCGGAGACCGTCACGAAGGGGGCCCCGGCGTAGGCGTCGGCCAGGATCCCGAGGACGTCGGCGGTGGTCACCTCCCCGGTGGGCCGGGCGTAGCAGGTGGCCAGGATCCCCCGGGTCATGGGGGCGAGATGGGGGGTGAAGAGGACCTGGGCCCCCACCGCCTGCTCGATCTCGGGGGTGTGCCGGTGGGTCAGGAGCCCGTAGGCGGTGAAGTTCTCGTCCACCGTGGCGAAGTGGAGGGCGGCCGACGGCGCCCGCCCGGCGCCGGAGGTCCCGCTGGCGGCGTCGACCACGATCCCGGTCGTCTCCACCGCCCCCGCTCTCACGAGCGGGGCCAGGGCCAGGGCGGCGGCCGTCGGATAACAGCCCGGGGCGGCGACCAGCCCGGCCCCCTCGAGCTCGGCCCCGAACAGCTCGGGGAGCCCGTAGACGAACCGGCCGAGCAGTCCCGGTGCCTCGTGCTCGGCCCCGTACCAGGTGGGATAGGCGGCCGGGTCCCGGAGCCGGAAGTCGGCGGCCAGGTCGACGACCATCCCCACCCGGCCCACGAGGGCGGGGGCCATCTTCTGCGACTCCCCGTGGGGCAGGGCCAGGAAGACCAGATCGAGGCCGTCGAGGTCATCCGTCCTCACCTTCGAGTAGCACAGCGACCGGTAGGCCCCGGCCAGCGACGGGTAGACCGAGGCCACCGGCTGGCCGGCCTGGCTGTCGGCCCCGGCCACCACCACCTCGAGGTCCGGATGGCCGGCGCACAGGCGCAGCAGCTCGGCCCCGGCGTACCCCGACGCCCCGTCGATCCCGACCTTCACTGCCCGACCTTCATGGCGCAACACTATACATAGAACTGCATACTCATGCGCCCGTCGTGGGGGCAGATTCCGGGGTGCCGGCTGTTAGGTTGAACCGATGCGGGTCCTCATCACCGGAGGTGCCGGCTTCATCGCGTCGCATCTGGCCGACCACCTGCTGGAACAGGGTCACTCCGTCGTGGCCCTGGACGACCTCTCCACCGGCCGCCACTCGAACGTCGAGCATCTCCTCGGCCGCCCCGATTTCGAGTTCGTCCTGGGGTCGATCCTGAACCCCGACGTGGTGGACGACGTGGTCGGCCGGTGCGAGGCCGTCTTCCACCTGGCCGCCGCCGTCGGCGTCCAGCTCATCGTGAACGAGCCCCTGCGGAGCCTGGCCACCAACATCCGCGGCTCGGAGATCGTCTTCGAGAAGGCCAACAAGTACGGGACCCGGGTCCTCGTCACCTCCTCCAGCGAGATCTACGGGAAGAACCGCTCCGACCGCCTCCACGAGGACGACGACCGCATCCTCGGGTCGCCCCTGAAGAGCCGCTGGGCCTATTCCGAGGCCAAGGCCATCGACGAGATCCTGGCCTACACCTACTGGAGGGAGAAGGGCCTCCCCACCGTCATCGTCCGGCTCTTCAACACCGTCGGCCCCCGCCAGACCGGCGCCTACGGGATGGTCATCCCCCGCTTCATCGCCCAGGCCCTCCACAACGAGCCCATCACCGTCTTCGGCGACGGCTCCCAGACCCGCTGCTTCTGCTACGTGGGCGACATCGTCCTGGCCCTGGCCGCCCTCATCGACCACCCCGACGCCTACGGCCGGGTCTTCAACCTGGGATCGGACGAGGAGATCTCCATGGCCGCCCTGGCCGAGCTCGTCCGCGAGGAGACCGGGTCGCGCTCGGAGCTCCGCTACGTGGCCTACGAGGACGCCTACGAGGAGGGCTTCGAGGACATGGCCCGCCGTGTCCCCGACACCACCCGGGCCCGGGAGCTGGTGGGCTTCCGGCCCACCGTGGGGCTCCGGGAGATCATCCGCCTGGTGATCGAGGAGCAGAGCCAGGCTCTGTGATGCCGGTAACGTTTCTCCGGT
>JGI12269J14319_10006294_pt1 | contig 10348 bp, 10 predicted proteins | sample PeaSoiSIISIP2007_FD_14319 | JGI IMG/M metagenome (IMG submission 14319) | reverse complement strand
AACTCGTGGTCAGCGGCTATCCGCCCGAGGATCTGGTGCTCAAGCCGGCCTTCCAGGCCGCCTGCCGGGACGCGGTCGAGAGCTTGGCGAAGGATACCGCGGACGGCGGGCCGGCGCTGATCCTAGGCACGCCCTGGCAGGACGACGGCAAGCTCTACAACGCGGCGCTGCTGCTGTCCGAGGGCGCCATCGCCGGCAAGCGCTTCAAGATGGACCTGCCGAACTACGGCGTGTTCGACGAGAAGCGCCTGTTCAGTGCCGCCCCGCCCCAGGGGCCCATGAGCTACCAGGACGTGCGCCTGGGCGTCATGGTCTGCGAGGACATGTGGACGCCCGACGCGGCCGAGACCCTGGCGGAGACGGGAGCAGAAATCCTGCTGGTTCCCAACGGCAGCCCCTACGAGCATGAGAAGCAGGACCAGCGCATGCAGCTCGCCGGCGGGCGCGTCACCGGGACGGGATTGCCCATCATCTACGTCAACCAGGTAGGCGGCCAGGACGAGCTGGTGTTCGACGGCGCCTCCTTCGCTCTTGACCACGATGGCACCTTGAAGGCCCAGCTCCCGGCCTGGCGGGAGACCGTCCTGCTCACCCGCTGGCGTCGCGGCAATGCCGGCTGGAGTTGTATCGCCGGCGATATCGTCGAGCCGATCTTCGGGCTTCCCGGAATCTATCAGGCGATGGTGCTGGGCCTGCGTGACTACGTGGAAAAGAACCGTTTTCCCGGTGTCGTGCTCGGCCTTTCCGGTGGCGTCGATTCAGCACTTTCCGCCGCGGTCGCCGCCGACGCCCTCGGGCCCGAGCGGGTGAGGGCCTTGATGCTGCCGTCCCCTTACACCAGCCAGGATAGTCTGGACGATGCTGCTGCCTGCGCCCGGGCGCTCGGGATTCGTCTCGACAGCATCTCCATCGAGCCGGCGATGAAGGCCTTCGGCGCCATGCTGGCGCCAGTGTTCGAGGGGCGGAAGCCTGATACGACGGAAGAGAACATCCAAAGCCGGGCCCGCGGTCTCACACTCATGGCCTTCTCCAACAAGCTCGGCCACATGGTGCTTTCGACCGGCAACAAGTCGGAGATGTCGGTCGGTTACGCCACTCTTTACGGCGACATGTGCGGCGGCTATTCGGTGCTGAAGGACGTCTACAAGACCACGGTCTACGCGCTCGCGCGCTGGCGCAACGGCGCCACGCCCGAGGGAGGGCGGGGACCCGTGGGCGTGGTCATCCCGGAGCGCATCTTGACCAAGGCGCCGACGGCGGAGCTCAAGGCCAACCAGACCGACCAGGACACATTGCCGCCTTACGACGTGCTGGATGCGATCCTGGAGGGCCTGGTGGAAGGCGAGATGACAGTGGATCAGATCGCCGCCAAGGGCCACGACCCCGCCACGATCCGCCGGGTCTGGCGCATGCTGGACGTCGCCGAATACAAGCGGCGCCAGGCCCCGCCAGGCGTCAAGATCACCCGCCGCGCCTTCGGGCGGGACCGGCGGTATCCGATCACCAACGGCTTTCGCAGCTGACGTTCCCCGGNGTGCCGTATCGTGGTGAGTGAAGCCCCAGTGCCGCGCCTGCGCTTCGCGCCGAGCCCGACGGGCCGCATGCATGTCGGCAACGCCTATATCGCGCTCGCCAACTGGCTCTACGCTCACCGGCACAGCGGCAGCTTCCTGCTGCGCTTCGACGACACCGACCGCGAGCGCTCGACCGCGGCGCATGCAGCCGGGATTGAGGCCGATCTCCTCTGGCTGGGGCTTGCTTGGGACGAGAAGGCATCCCAGTCGGCGCGCTTGCCGCGCTACGACGAGGCGGCGGCCAATCTCAAGGTCGAGGGTCGGCTCTATCCCTGCTACGAGACGTCCGAGGAGCTGGCTTTGAAACGCAAGCTCCGGCTTCAGCGCGGCGAACCGCCGGTCTACGACCGGGCGGCGCTGGCGCTGAGCGAAGAGGAGCGCCAGGCGCTGGAAGCCGAAGGCCGGCGTGCCCATTGGCGTTTCCGGCTCTCGGGCGGGATCAGCCGTTGGATCGATCTGGTGCGCGGGCCGCAGCAGATCGATGAGGCGAGCCAGAGCGATCCGGTGCTGATCCGCGCCGATGGAAGCTACCTCTACACCTTCACCTCCGTCGTGGACGACATCGACTTTGCCATCAGCCACGTGATCCGCGGCGCCGACCATGTGACCAACACCGGCGCCCAGGTCGAGCTGTTTCTGGCCCTGGGCGCAACGCCGCCGGAATTCGGCCATCTGCCCTTGCTGGCCGGCGCCTCGGGCGAGGGATTGTCGAAGCGCCTGGGAAGCCTGTCGTTGACCGAGCTTCGCGATCTGGGCATCGAACCGCTCGCGCTGGCGAGCTATCTCTCGCGCCTCGGCGCGGGGGCCGCCGAGCCCAGGACCAGCCTCGATACGATCGCCGCCGATTTCGACCTCGCCCGGTTTCATGGCGGAGCGCCGCGTTTCGACCTGGCCGAGCTTTGGGCGATGAACGCGCGGCTTCTGCATTTGCTCTCTTTCACCGCCGTCGCCGATCGCCTGCCGCCGACGGCCGATGAGGCCTTCTGGTCGGCGATCCGCGGCAATATCCGGCAGCTCGCCGATGCGGCGGGTTGGCTGAAGATTGTCCGGGGTGCGATCGAACCTAAGATCGAGGACGCAAGCCTTACGGCTGCAGCAGCCGAACTTCTCCCGGCGGAACCCTGGGATGCCTCGACCTGGGCCGGCTGGACCGCGGCGGTGAGGCAGGCAACGGGCAAGAGCGGCCGCGCGCTCTATCATCCGCTCCGCCTAGCGCTGACGGGACTCGAGGATGGACCGGAGATGAAACTCTTGCTACCGCTTGTCGGCCGCCGGCGGGCTCATGCCCGACTGCGCGGAGTNACGGACTGAAGCCATGGCAATCCAGCTTTACAACACGCTCACCCGCCGCAAGGAAGCCTTCGCGCCCATCGATCCGGCGCGGGTGCGGCTCTATGTTTGCGGCCCGACGGTCTATGAGCCGGCCCATGTCGGCAACGCGCGCCCGGTCGTCGTCTTCGATACGCTCGCCCGCCTCTTGCGCAAGGTCTTTGGGCGAGAACACGTGGTCTACGTGCGCAACATCACCGATGTGGAAGACAAGATCATCGCCGCGGCGGCCGAGAACAAGGAGAACATCGCCGATCTGACCCAGCGCACGACCGAGGCCTATCACGCCGACATGGCCGCGCTCGGCGCCCTGCCGCCCGACGAGGAGCCTCGCGCCACGGCTCACATCCCCGCCATGGTCGCCATGATCGAGCGCCTGCTCGCCAACGGCCATGCCTATCAGGCCGAAGGCCACGTGCTGTTCCATGTGCCCTCCATGCCCGAATACGGCCAGCTTTCGCGCCGGTCCCAGGAGGATATGATCGCAGGCGCCAGGGTCGAGGTAGCGCCCTACAAGAAGAGTCCAGCCGACTTCGTGCTGTGGAAGCCGAGCAGGCCGGAGGATCCGGGCTGGGAAAGCCCCTGGGGCCGCGGCCGGCCGGGTTGGCACATCGAATGCTCGGCCATGTCCGAAGCGCTGCTGGGTGTTACCTTCGACATCCATGGCGGCGGCATCGACCTCATCTTTCCCCACCACGAGAACGAGATCGCCCAGAGCCGCTCGGCGCATGACGGCGCGCCGCTCGCCCGCGTCTGGATGCATAACGGCTTCGTCCAGGTCAACGGCGAGAAGATGTCCAAGTCGCTGGGCAACTACATCACCGTTCGCGATTTGCTGGAGGAAGGGCATAAGGGCGAGGCGATAAGGCTTGTGCTGCTCTCGGCCCATTACCGCCAGCCGCTCGATTTCACCCGCGAGGGCGTGAAGGAGGCGACGGCCCAGCTCGACCGCTTCTATGGTGCGCTTCAGCGCAGCGGCGATGACCGGGGGGCGGCGAGTGAGCCATCAGGGGACTTCATGGCTGCCCTGGAAGATGACCTGAATACGCCGGCCGCGCTCGCCGCACTCCACGAAGCGGCCGCGAGGCTCAACAAGGCCACGAGCCCGGCCGAGCGCGCCGCGGCCAGGGCGTCCCTGCTTGCCGGCGGCGCTTTGCTTGGGCTGCTTCAGCAGCGGCCAGCGGATTGGCTGAAGGGCGGCTCGGGCGGTCCTGATGCAGCCGCCGTCGAAGCGCTCATCGCCGAGCGCATCGCGGCTCGCAAGGCCCGCGACTTCGCCAAGGCCGACCGCATCCGCGATGACTTGGCGAAGCAGGGCATCGTTCTCGAAGATGGCCCCAAGGGCACGGCCTGGCGGCGGGCGGGATAGGGCTCAGGCCTTCTTGAACACGGCTTCGAGATTGTGGCCGTTCGGATCGATGACGAAGGCGGCGAAGTAGCCTTCCTCGTAGTGCGGGCGGAGTCCCGGCATGCCGTTGTCTCGTGCGCCGTGGGCGAGCGCCGTTGCATGAAAGGCTCGAACGGCATCCTCGCTCTTTGCCGCAAAGGCGATGTGCACCGCTTTGGAAACCGGGGCGCTGGCATCGGCCTGCCGCACCTCGAACATGTCATGCGGATTGGTGCCGAAGCCGACCACCACGGCTTGAACTTCGAGCACGACCTTGAATCCGAGTACGGCGAGGACGGGCTCGTAGAAGGCCCGGCTGCCTTCGAAGTCGTCTACCTTGATTTGAACGTGGTCGAACATGGGCATGGGTCAGCGCTTTCGAGCTTGCCGCGACAAAGAGGCGCCCTTCCATGCACTTTGGCTGTGCGCCGGAGGGCGATGATTTGTGCCGAGCATCTTAGAGGGCTCGGCGAGGATTCTGCGAGGGGCACGAGAGGGGCAGGGCAGGGCGCATTGCGCTACCTCAATTACCGCGGGCGATAGGCCGTTCCTTACTGTACACTGCCAGTGGGGCCGCGCAGGCTCGATCGATACAGGAAGCGGATGGCGGCATCCCTCGATATCGGCGACCGAATCGTCTTCGAGGTCGACGGCCTCGACGCGCTGCTGGCGGCCTTGAGCCAGCGCGGCTACCGCGTGATGGGCCCCACGATCCGGGACGGCGCCATCGTCTACGACAGCGTGGCGGGAACCAAGGATCTGCCGCGAGGCTGGACTGATCGCCAAGAGGCCGGGACCTATCGGCTCGAGAAACGCACCGACGAGGCAATGTTCGGTTTCGCCGTCGGACCCCAGAGCTGGAAGAAATTCCTTCATCCGCCGGTCGAGACCCTCTGGCGCGCGAGGCGGAGCGAAGGGCAAGTCGAGATCGAGGATAGCCCCGGAGAGGACCCGAAATTTGCCTTCATCGGCGTGCGTGCCTGCGAGCTTCATGCCATCGCGATCCAGGACCGGGTACTGCTGGGCGATGCCTTCACCGATGCCGGCTATCGCCGACGGCGCGATAGCGCCTTCCTGATTGCGGTCAATTGCGGAACCGCCGGAGGGACCTGCTTCTGCGTTTCCATGGGGACCGGGCCGGAAGCGTCATCCGGCCATGATGTCGCGCTGACCGAGCTCATCGCGGACGGGACCCATCGCTTCCTGGCGGAAGTCGGCAGCGCGGCCGGCGCAGAAATCCTGGCCGGCCTCGGCCATCGCCGGGCGAGTGCCGAGGACGAAGCGGCGGCCGAAGTTGTGATCGCGCGCACCAAGGCCAGCATGGGTCGCCAGATGGATGCCGAGGGCGTAAAGCAACTGCTCCAGCGCAACCTGGAACATGGGCGTTGGGACGATGTGGCCGAACGCTGCCTCACCTGCGGCAACTGCACGATGGTCTGCCCCACCTGTTTCTGCACGACGGTGGAAGACGTGACCGGGCTCGACGCCGGCTCGACCGAACGGACGCGCAAGTGGGATTCCTGCTTCACCATGGATTTTTCCTACATCCATGGCGGAAGCGTGCGCGCATCGGGCAAGTCGCGATACCGCCAATGGATCACCCACAAGCTTGCCAGCTGGCATGACCAGTTCGGCAGTTCGGGCTGCGTCGGTTGCGGGCGATGCATCACCTGGTGCCCCGTCGGGATCGACATCACTGAGGAAGTGCGGGCTATCCGGGAAAGCGAGGAGCACTGAGCATGGCGATCGAGGGACTCGAACGCATCCTGCTGGAGCATCCTTTCTTCAAGGGATTGCCGCCGGCCCATGGCAAGCTGATTGTCGGCTGCGCAAAGAATGTGGCCTTCGAAGCCGGAGACTATCTCCTACGCGAGGGCGAGCCGGCCGACTGGTTCTATCTCATCCGCCACGGCCGGGTGGCGCTCGAGCTCAAGGCGCCGGGCCGCGCGCCCGTGACCATCCAGACCATTCGCGAAGGAGAGGTGGCCGGCGTTTCATGGCTGATCCCGCCTTATCGCTGGACCTATGACGCCAGAGCCGTGGAACTGACCCGCGCGCTCGCCCTCGACGCAAAATGCCTGCGCGGCAAATGCGAGGAGGATCATCACCTGGGCTACGACCTGATGAAGCGCTTCATGCCGGTGCTGATCCAGCGCTTGCAGGCGACCCGCCTCCAGTTGCTCGATCTCTATGGCGCGACCGTCTGAGGCGATTTTGCCCCATCCGAGCCAGGACAACGCGATGCTGCCGGCNATGGCGCGCGTCCGGCGGACGCAGCGGGAGACCCNCGATGTCTGGACCCTGGAGCTCGAGGAGGATGGGGCGGAGGGCGGGCGGGGCTTCGAGGCCGGCCAGTTCAACATGATGTATGCCTTCGGCGTCGGCGAAGTGCCGATCAGCATCAGCGGCGATCCCGGCGCCGCCGGGCCGCTGGTCCACACGATCCGCGCCGTCGGGCCGGTTTCGAGCGCGCTCTGCCGGCTGAGGCGCGACGATCGCCTGGGGCTGCGCGGGCCTTTCGGCAGCGCCTGGCCCGTGGAGGCTGCCAAGGGCAGCGACGTGATCGTGGTCGCCGGCGGCCTGGGCCTGGCGCCATTGCGCCCGGCCGTTTACCGGATCCTCGCCGAGCGCGAGCGTTACGGCAAGGTCATGCTCCTCTACGGCACGCGCAGCCCGGACGACATCCTGTTCCGGCGTGAGCTGGAGACTTGGCGCCGGCGCCTCGATGTCGAGATCGAGGTGACCGTCGACCACGCCATCGGCCAATGGCACGGCAATGTCGGGGTGGTCACGACGCTGATCGAGCGGGCGGGATTCGATCCGCTGCACAGCCTGGCCATGGTCTGCGGCCCCGAGGTGATGATGCGGTTCGCCGCCGCGGCGCTGGAGCAGGCCGGGGTCGGGCGCGAACGCATCTACGTCTCGCTCGAGCGGAACATGAAATGCGCCGTGGGCCATTGCGGCCATTGCCAGTTCGGGCCCTTCTTCCTGTGCAAGGACGGGCCGGTTCTGCGCTACGATCGGGTGAGCGCCATTTTCGGCCTGCATGAGATTTGAGGGGTTGCGATGGCTCAGAGGCAACGCAAACCCAAGCTCGCCGTCTGGAAGTTCGCATCCTGCGACGGCTGCCAATTGAGCCTACTCGACTGCGAGGATGAACTGCTGGCGCTGGGCGCCGCGGTCGAGATCGCCTATTTCCCCGAGGCGACCCGGGCGGTGGTGAAGGGGCCCTACGACCTTTCCATCGTCGAGGGCTCGGTCACCACGGCCCATGACGCCGAGCGCATTGGCGAAGTGCGGCGGCAATCGAAAAAGCTGATCACCATCGGCGCCTGTGCCACGGCCGGCGGGATCCAGGCCCTGCGCAATTTCGCCGATGTGAAGGAGTTCGTCTCCATCGTCTATGCCTCGCCGCAGTACATCGAGACCCTGGCCAGCTCGACACCCATCGCCGAGCATGTCCCGGTGGACTTCGAGCTGAGAGGCTGCCCCATCGACAAGCGCCAGTTGCTGGAGGTGATCGCCGCGTTCCTGCAGGGCCGCAAGCCCAATACCCCGGCCCACAGCGTCTGCGTCGAATGCAAGCGGCGCGGCAATGTCTGCGTCACCGTGGCCAAGGGCACGCCCTGTCTGGGGCCGGTCACCCATGCGGGTTGCGGCGCCCTCTGCCCCTCCTTCGATCGCGGATGCTACGGCTGCTTCGGACCCATGGAGACGCCCAATCCCGCCTCGCTCAGCCGGCAAATGTCGGTGCTCGGCCTCTCCGAGGGCACCATCGCCCGGCTCTACCGCAGCTTCAACGCCGGCGCCGAGCCGTTCCGCAAGGAAGGAGGGCGTCATGGCGCGTAGGACGGTCCAGGTCGATTACCTCGCCCGGGTCGAGGGCGAGGGTGGGTTGCATCTGACCCTCGATGGCGGCGAGGTGAAGCAGGTTGAGCTTCGCATCTTCGAGCCTCCGCGCTTTTTCGAGGCGCTGCTGCGCGGGCGGTCCTTCGCCGAGGCGCCGGACATCACCTCGCGGATCTGCGGCATCTGTCCGGTGGCCTATCAGATGAGCGCGGTCAATGCCATGGAGGACGCACTTGGCATCGCCGTCGACGGGCCGATCCGCGCCTTGCGCCGGCTGCTCTATTGCGGGGAATGGATCGAGAGCCACGCGCTTCACATTTACATGCTCCACGCGCCGGACTTCCTCGGCTACGAGAGCGCCATCGCCATGGCGGGCGATCATGCCGAGCTCGTGACCCGCGGTCTCAAGCTGAAGAAGATCGGCAACGAAATCATGCGCGTGGTGGGCGGGCGCGAGACCCATCCCATCAATGTCCGGGTCGGCGGCTTCTACAAGGCGCCTTCCCGGCGCGATCTTAATGGCCTGGTGGAATCGCTGAAATGGGCGCTGCAAGCAGCACTCGAAACCGTCGCCTGGGTCGCGGACTTCGAGTTTCCCGATTGCGAGCGGGATTACGAGTTCGTGGCGCTGCGTCACCTCGAGGAGTATCCCATCGCCGACGGGCGCATCGTCTCCAATCGGGGCCTCGACATCGCCGTCGGCGATTACGAAGGCCATTTCGAGGAAATTCACGTTCCCCACAGCCACGCCCTTCATTCCCGCATCAAGGGCCGCGGCAACTACCTGGCGGGGCCGATGGCGCGGTACAGCCTCAACTACGACCGGCTGACGCCCACCGCCCAGGAAGCGGCGCGGGCAGCGGGGCTGGGTCCCATCTGCCGGAACCCCTACCGCAGCATCGTCGTGCGGGCGGTCGAGGTCGCCTATGCCTGCGAGGAAGGCTGCGGCTGATCGCAGGATACGAGGAGCCGGCGCGTCCTGCCGTCGAGGTGCAGGTGAGGGCGGGTCGGGGCGCAGGCTGCACCGAAGCGCCGAGAGGCATCCTCTTCCACAGCTACCGCCTGGCCGAGGATGGCGCGATCCTGGACGCGCGCATCGTGCCGCCCACCTCCCAGAACCAGGGCAGCATCGAGGACGATCTGCGCCACTTCGTCGGCGCCTGGACCGAATTGCCGGACGAGGCCCTGCGCTGGCGCTGCGAGCAGACGATCCGCAACTACGATCCTTGCATCTCCTGCGCCACCCATTTCCTGAAGCTGACGGTGGATCGGCGCGGCACGGCCTCCGGGCGATGGACCGGCAGAGGCGTAGCCGCCTCATCATCGGCCTCGGCAGCTTGGAGCGCGGTGACGACGCGATCGGGCGGCTGGTCGCGAGGCGCCTCAAGGCGCGCGGCCTGGCGGAGGTGACGGAGCTGGAAGGCGAGGCGACGGCGCTGGTGGAATGCCTCGACGGTGTCGACGCAGCCTATATCGCCGATGCCGCAGTCCTCGGCGGAGCGCCGGGCGAGGTGTTCCGCTTCGATGCCGCCCGCGGGCAACTGCCGGCGAACCTGGCGAGCTTCTCCACCCACGGCCTCGGCCTCGCCCAGGGCATCGAACTGGCACGCGCGCTGAAGCGCCTGCCGCGGCGCTGCTTCGTCTATGCGGTGGAAGGCCGGTGCTTCGATGTCGGCGCGTCCATTTCGCCAGCGGTCGCGGCAGCCGCGGCCGAGGTCGAGCGACGCATCCTTCTCGATTTGGAAGAGGGGGCGTGAGCGATGCATGAGGCGTCCCTCATGGCGGGTCTGACGCGGCGGATCGCCGAGATCGCGAAAGCCGAGCAGGCGGTCAGGGTGCGCGCCGTGCATGTCTGGCTGGGCGCCTTGTCCCACTTCTCGGCCGAGCATTTCCGCGAGCATTTCGAGGACGCGACCCGCGGCACCTTGGCCGAGGGAGCCGAGCTGGTCGTCGTGGTTTCGGACGATATTGGCGACCCGCGGGCCCAGGACGTGCTGGTGCAGCGGGTGGAGATCGAAGATTGAACGGTCCTCTCGGCAGCATTTTGGTCACGCCCGCCGGCCGTCACCGCATGAGGGTTGAGGTCGGGGGCGCCGTCCAGGGCGTGGGCTTCCGGCCCTTCGTCTGGCGTCTGGCCAGGCGTTTGGGCCTCGCCGGCTGGGTCGCCAACACCGGCGATGGAGTCAGGCTCGAAGTCGAAGGCGAGCCC
>JGI12269J14319_10006290_pt1 | contig 10352 bp, 7 predicted proteins | sample PeaSoiSIISIP2007_FD_14319 | JGI IMG/M metagenome (IMG submission 14319) | reverse complement strand
GCCGTCTGGGCCCTCTGGGCGCGCGCCAGAGCCAACGGCCCGGCACCGACTTCGCTCACGAGCAGCCGGTTGAGTTGTCTCGGGCTGTATGCGAGGCGTGCCGCCAGTCCCGCCACGCCGTCGCGGTCGACGACCCCCTCGCCGATCATGCGCATGGCGCGCGCCACCGCGTCCTGGCGGACATTCCACTCCGGGGAACCGGGGGACGCGTCGGGACGGCAACGCTTGCAGGCGCGGAACCCGGCCCGTTGGGCGGCAGCGGCAGTAGAGAAGAAGCGGACGTGGTTGCGTCCCGGTGTGCGCGCTGGGCAGCTCGGCCGGCAGTAGATGCGGGTCGAGGTCACCGCCGTCACGAACCAACCGTCGAACCGGTCGTCTCGTGCCAGCACCGCCCGGTAACAGCGCTCGAAGTCCTCGACCATCCTGCCATCCTGCTCGGCGACAGCAGCGGTGGCTAGCGGGATTCGGACACGGCGGTGGGGGTGGCCGGCGACCCCGCCCACAAGAAGGCGGCGCCGGTCACAGTTCGAGCGTGGTGGACTCGGGGCGATGCCCGGCCCGCCGTAGAGCCTTGGCCTTGGTGCGCACGAGGGCGTCGCGTGGCCCGCGCGCCACCATGGCTGCGTCCCGGGCCGCCGTTCCGGCGAGCTCGCCGACTTCGACCACGCTGGAGACGAGCCCGATGCGCAGCGCGGTGGCAGCGTCGATGGTCCGTCCGGTGAGGCAGAGGTCTCGGGCGGGTCCGGACCCCACCAGGTCTGCGAGGGGTGAGAAGACGACGTCGGACCAACGCTGTTCGGGGTGCCCGAAGCGGGCGTCGCGGGCCGCCACCCGAATGTCGCACATCACGGCGAGGTCGAATCCGCCCGCCAGTGCCGGGCCCTGCACCGCGGCGATGATCGGGAGCGGGAACCACAGGACGGTGCGGTGGAAACGGTCCGCCGAGCGCCACAAGCGCTCCTGGAAGCCGGGCTCGTCCACCGAGAACTCCGACAGGTCGAACCCGGCGCAGAACGTGTCTCCCGCAGCCGCCAGGACCAGGCAGCGCACCCGCTCGTCGGGTGCGAGGCTGTCCAAGNCGTCGCTCAGCTCGTCGCGCAGGGCGATCGACAGCGCGTTCTTCTTCCCGGGTCGGTCCATGACCACGGTCACGACACCCTCGTCGACCTCTGAGACCTGTACCAGCTCGCCCATGGGCCCTCCCGACGCTCACTGTGCATGACGAGGCGCGGGATGGGCAAGAATCGATCCGTGACCACCCCCTGGCTCCGAGTGAGCCTCGACGTGTCGAGCTCCCGGTGAGCCAGACCGCCGAGCCCACGCTTGCGCTCCACCTGGCGGCCCGTGCCGCACACCGGCCCGATGCGCCTGCCGTCGTCATGGGTTCGGGCGGTGAGGTTCTCTCCTACCGCGAGATCGACGAGCGTTCGAACCGGTTGGCGCGGCTGCTGCGTAAAGCAGGGCTCGTCACCGGCGACCACATCGCCATCCTCATGGGGAATTGCGCCACCTACCTCGAGGTGGCCTGGGCGGCGCAGCGCTCAGGGCTGTACTACACGGCGCTCAACAGCCATCTGCGCAGTGCGGAGGTCCAGTACATCCTGGACGACTGCGGCGCCACCGCGCTGGTGACGGCTGCGGACATGGCCGAGGTGGTGTCGGGCCTCGACCTGCAAGGAGTCTCGGTGCGCCTGTCGGTCGGGGGCGGTATTCCAGGGTTCAGCGGGTACGAGGCCGCGGTGTCGGCATTCGAAGCCCGGCCGGTCGCAGACGAGTCCGAAGGGCGCGAGATGCTCTATTCGTCGGGGACGACGGGACGGCCCAAGGGGGTGCGCAAGGAGCTCCCGAATACCCCCATGGGCGATCTGTCGGCGGCCCCGGTCCAGATCGCCCTGGGGTTGGCGCGGCGCGGTGTCGGGCCCGGTTCGGTGTACCTGTCACCGGCCCCCCTGTACCACTCGGCACCGCTCGTCTACTGCATGTCGATGCTCCGCCTCGGGGCGACGGTCGTGGTGATGGAGCACTTCGACGCCGCGCAGTGTCTGGCGCTCATCGAGCGACATGGGGTGACGCACGCCCAGTTCGTCCCCACCATGTTCGTCCGGATGCTGCACCTGCCCGACAGCGAGCGTCAGCGCTACGACCTCTCGAGCCTGAGGTCGGTGGTGCACGCCGCGGCACCGTGCCCGGTGGAGGTGAAGCACCAGATGCTGGGGTGGTGGGGCCCGATCATCGACGAGTACTACGCCGGCACCGAGGACATCGGATCGACGTGGATCACCGCGGCGGAGTGGCTGGCCCATCCGGGATCTGTGGGCCGCCCCCTTTCGCCCGCCCACGTCGTGGGGCCCGACGGGGAGGAGTTGGGGCCCGGCCAGGAGGGGGTCGTCTACTTCGAAGGGGGGCGGCCCTTCGAGTACCACAACGACCCGTCGGCCACCGCCTCGATGCTCAACACCCAGGGGTGGCGGACCCTCGGGGACATCGGCGTGCTCGACGAGGACGGGTACCTGTACCTCACCGACCGCCAGGCCCACATGATCATCTCCGGGGGAGTGAACATCTACCCCCAGGAGGCCGAGAACGTCCTCGCCGGCGACCCCCGTGTGGCCGACGTCGCCGTCATCGGCGTGCCTGACGCCGAGATGGGCGAGGCGGTCAAGGCCGTCCTCGTGCTCGTCGACCCGTCATCGGCGGGGCCCGATACCGAGGCCGGGTTGATCGCACTGTGCCGGGAACGGCTCGCCGGCTACAAGTGCCCCCGCAGCGTCGACTTCGTGACCGAGCTTCCGCGCGACCCGAACGGCAAGCTCTACAAACGGTTGCTCAAGGAGCGCTACTGGGAAGGCCACGACACGCGGGTCGTGTGATCCCACGTCACGGGGGAGTCACCCCGCGACGCTTGTCGTCGTGGTCGACGTGGTCGACGTGGTCGACGTGGTCGACGTCGGATCCGGTGGCGGGCTGGTGGTGGTCGTCGTCGTCGAAGTCGGCGACGCGTTCTCCTGGGACGCCGAGGGAACCGTGAACTCCCATGCTCCGGCCGCGCAGTCGGTTGGAGGGGACGACGTGACCGCGTAGACGCCTGGCTCGGCCGCCAGCGCCGTGACCGGCAACCCCGGCTCCGATGCCAGGCACGCGTGCCCCGGGTCGTTGGTGGCGAAGCCGGTCAGCTGTCCCTGAACCTGGGACGCGGCCGCGCCGGCCAGTGACGCGGGGTCGACGGGGCTGAGCGTGACCGTGACCCCGTTCCAGGTCCCCCTGTAGGAATAGCCGAGCGGGGCGGTGGTGGTGGTCACCGTCGCCCCCGGACCCGGTCGCAGGCCCTTCACGGGAGGGGCGCTGCCCTGCAGCGCGGCCTGCATGGCCGGGGCCGACCCTTCCATGCCCAGCGCCCAGATGCCGACTCCGGCGATGCGGTACGTGTCGGCCAGCTGGGCCTTCAAGGCCAACGAGGTCGGGTTGTCGAAGAACGTCTGATGCCACTGCGAACCGACCTGGTACGAGGTCCAGGGGGTCTGGGTCGTCGGGTCCCAATAGACGTGGCCCCCGGTCGCCACCACCTGCGAGTAGCTGAGCGGTGTGGGCGGTCCCGTGGCCGGATCGCCGAGACCCGGCCCCGCCGTGGGCCAGTCGTAGCCGTAGTAGGGGATACCGAGGATCACCTTGGAGAGCGGGACCGCCGCTGAGTACTGCTGCACGGCGTCGAGGTCGGTGAATCCAGTACCGGTCAGGGGAGCGGTCGGGGAGGGCNTCGTCCGGCTGTTCATGTCGTAGGCCATCACGAAGAACCCGTCCACGCTGGGGGCGAGGCCCCGTATGTCGTAGAAGCCCGACGGGTCGCCGGCGGAGGAGGCGTAGGTGTCCATGGTCACCTGCCAGTGCGGGTTGGCTTGGTGCATCGCGCTCGACACCGCTGCCATGAGCGCGTCGAGACCCGCCTGGTCCTTGCTCCCCTTGCCCTCGAAGTCGATGTTGACCCCGTCGAGGTTCTTGGCGGCGACGAGCGCGACGAGCGCAGCCGCCAGGCGCGGTCCGGTGCCGGGGTCGCCTGCCATCTGGTCCAGGGCGGACTGGTCGAAGCACGAAGCGGTCAGCACCACTCGGTCCCCCGCACCGTGGGCACGGGTCACGAGGTCGGCGAGGGCCTGGCTCTGGTACCCCACCCACCCCGGGCCGCTCTGCTGGACGGTGCCGTTGCCCGCCACGTCGACGCTGAAGAACGCGAGCGTGGTGAGGCCCTCCAGGTTGAACCCCGACGAGCTCGGAAGGGCCCAGTACGGAGCGAATCCGAACAGCTCATGGGCTCGGAGGGCGGGCTCGCCTTCGAGCGACGGGGGCGCGGGCGCGGGTGGGGCCGTGGCCGGCGGCAGCGCCACCGTGCTCGGGGAGTCGGCGAAGGAGTTCGCCATCTGGTTCATGATCGACACGCTCTGTCCCTGGCCGGGGACGGGGACGGGGACGGGAAGGGTCGCGGCCAGGGCGCCGCCCGTGCCAAGCGATCCCAGTGCGGCTCCTCCCCCCACCAGGGTGAGCGCCACCAGGCAGGAGACGACGGGGCTGATCCGAAAGTGGACCGGGGCGGCGTGGCGAGGCCGGCGCGGCGGGCGGATGTCGCGCCCGACGCGCGCCACGAGCGGGCCCAGCGTGTGCAAGGAGAACGGCGCGGTTTCCTTCGCACGGACGGCGTGCACCCCCCGGCGCGCCCCGCCCCCGGAGGTGGTCCGGAGGAAGTAGTCGGCGGATACCGCGACCGGCGCCTCGCCGTCGCGGGTCTGAGGGTGCGCTCGCGCTCGACGGGTCATGGGGTCTCGATCAGCTCGTGTCGCACGGGGGGCATCGACCAGAACCCGACGGGCTCCCGGGCCGGGGGCCGCCGGCCCAGTGTTGTAGGTGTGGCATCAGTTGACAAGATGAGGCGCACCGAGCTGTCGAGCTTCCTTCCCGCTCCCCCCCCGGTTGTCGGCAGCGCGGGCCGAAAACTTCATCAACGGGCGGGCCCGGTGTTGTGCTCTGCCCGGGCGCGCCGGGGGCAGGTCCTCAGATTCGTGGCGGGTTGACCGCTCCGGCGGGCCGGCGGCCCCATGACGACGACCCGCGAGCTGGGACCTACCGGCCCAGTGTTGTTTCAATGCCGGAAAGGGATGTGCCGATGACCGACTCATGCGGGGGAGGACCTGGCGCGCCGGCCGGCGGACACCGACTGCCGCCTTGGGCGTACTCGCCCTCGCGGTCGCCGCCGTCAGCTCGGTGATCGCCACGCTCGACGCCGGGCCCGCCCGAGCGGGGACGCCGGTGCCGGGGGCTCCCGGATGCCCGATGTTCCCTTCCGACAACATCTGGAACACCGACATCTCGTCCCTGCCGGTCGACGTGCACAGCGCCCAGTGGCTCGCCAGCATGAATTCTTCCTCGACGTTCCTGCATCCCGACTTCGGGCCCTCGGGGGACCCGACGAACCCCTACGGCATGCCGTACACGGTGGTTTCGCCCGGCCATCCCTTTGTGCACGTCACGTTCCAGTACCCGAGCGAGAGCGACCCCGGTCCGTATCCCTTCGGCGCCGACACCCCCATCGAGGGAGGCCAGAGCGCCACCGGCGACCGCCACGCCATCATGGTCGACCCCTCCACCTGCACGCTCTACGAGCTCTACCAAGCCCAGTACAACGGCGGATCCCCGACGGCGGGGTCGGGCGCGATCTGGAACCTGCGTTCCAACGCCCTGCGCCCGGCCGGGTGGACCTCGGCCGACGCCGCCGGCCTCCCCATCCTGCCCGGGCTGCTCCGCTACGACGAGGTGCAATCGGGCCAGATCACCCACGCCATCCGCATGACGGCGACGACGACCGACCAGAGCTATCTGTGGCCCGCCCGTCACGAGGCGGGGGCCCGCAGCGACCCTTCACTCCCTCCGATGGGGGCGCGGTTCCGCCTCAAGGCCAGCTTCGACATCTCGGGGTACTCGCCCCAGGCGCAGGTCGTGCTGCGGGCCATGCAGCACTACGGGCTGATCCTCGCCGACAACGGGAGCAATTGGTACTTCGGGGGCACCGCCGATGCGGCGTGGCCCCTGCCCCTCGTCGACGAGCTGAAGAGCATCCCGGCCAGTGCGTTCGAGGCGGTCGACGAGTCCTCGCTCATGGTCAGCCCCGACTCGGGCCAGGCGGGCGTGCTCGACGCCCCGGGCCCCGGCTACCGGCTGGTGGCCGGGGACGGAGGGGTGTTCGCCTTCGGTGACGGCTTCTACGGTTCGGCGGGCGCCCTTCCGCTCAGGGCACCAGTGGTCGGCACCGCTGACACCGCGTCGGATGCCGGCTACTGGCTCGTGGCCTCCGACGGGGGCGTGTTCTCCTACGGCGACGCCCATTTCCTCGGGTCCATGGGGGGGAAGCATCTCGATTCGCCCGTGGTGGGGATGGCGGCCACACCTGACGGCGGCGGCTACTGGCTCGTGGCCTTCGACGGGGGCGTGTTCTCCTACGGCGACGCCCACTTCCTCGGGTCCATGGGGGCGAAGCATCTCAATTCGCCCGTGGTGGGGATGGCGGCCACCCCCGACGGCGGCGGGTACTGGCTCGTGGCCGCGGACGGGGGCGTGTTCGCCTACGGCGACGCCTCCTTCCTCGGGTCCATGGGGGCGACGAGGTTGCACAAGCCCGTCGTGGGGATGGCGGCGAATCCCGGCGGCGGCTACTGGCTGGTGGCTTCGGATGGGGGGGTGTTCTCCTTCGGCGCTCCGTTCGACGGGTCCGCCGGTGCCCTGGCCCTGTCCAAGCCGGTGGTGGGCATGCGTGTCCTCCCCGGTGGAGGCGGGTATTGGCTGGTCGGCGCGGACGGCGGGATCTTCACCTACGGGGGCGCCAACTTCCACGGCTCGACCGCCAACGACCTCCTCGACGCGCCCGTGGTCGCCCTGGGTTGAGGAAGAAGAAGGCGGTCGCCGCGATTGCCGCGCGTGCGGAGGGCGCGGCGGTTAGCGTTTGGGCGTGTTCCGGAAGCTCGTCGTTGGCCTCTCGATGACAGGTGCGGTCATCCTCGGGTTCTCGCTCCCCGCTGCTGCGGACGGCACCTGCTACACGAATTGCTCTCCGGCTCCCATCGGTGCGGTGGGCCAGGGTTCGGTGGTGCAGGGCCAGGTGACACCGGGCGTGGCCGCCTCGCAGGCACCCGCGGTCACCGTGCCGGTCGCCACGCAGTCCGTGCCTTCCTCGGGCGGTCTGCCCTTCACGGGCGCGGACGTCGAGCAGGGCCTCGGTGCGGCTGCGGTGTTGCTCGTGGCCGGGGCGGCGATGATCCGCGTCAGCCGCCGCCGGGCACGCCTCACCGGCTGAGCCTCACCGGCTGAGCCTCCCGAAGGCGGTTCCGCCCCCGGTCCCGAGCCTCGCTCAGGCCGGGCCGACGTNGGTGAGCTCGATGAAGTTGCCCGCGGGGTCGTTGACGAATGCCGCGAGCACCGTGGTGCCGAAGTCCACGCGGGTGCTCGGCTCCCCGAGGAACGGAGCGCCGGCGGCGCGGAGGGCCTCGACGGTCTCGTCGAACCTGTCGGTGGGGACGTGGAGCGCGTAGTGGGGGAAGCCCCGGCCCGGGGTGGGCATCTCGTCGGTCTCCACGAAATGGAGCTGCAGGTCCCCGACCCTGAGCCACATCCCGGGGATTCCCAGGTCGGGGCGGGGAAGCTCCTCGAAACCGAGGACGCCGCAGTAGAAGTCACGGGCGGCTCCGAGGTCGGTCACCGCAATGGCGACGTGGCTGAAGCCCGTCACGGTGATCGAACCTGGCGTCATGGCTCCCCCTTCGCTTCAGAAGCGGTTCCGAGGCCCCGCCACGGGTGTCGCCGTGCCACTGTAGTGACCCGCGCCGGCGCCATCCGGGGGAGCCCGGGACGCCGATGGCACAGGAGGAGCCCCCATGGGACAGCCCGCTTCGGTCACGGCCCTGGGGCCGATCGCGCAGCTCGGGTACGTGGTCGACGACGTCTCGGCCGCCATGGAGCACTGGATCGGGGCGCTCGACGTGGGCCCGTTCTTCTACCTGCCGTCACCGCCTCTCAACGACCTCCGCTATCGCGGTGAGCCCACCGATGCCCGCATCGCCGTGGCCATCACCTACTCCGGGGACCTCCAGGTCGAGTTGATCCAGCCACTCGACGACCACCCCTCCCCCTACCGGGACTTCCGGGCCCGGTACGGCAGCGGCCTCCATCACCTCGCCCACTTCACCGACGAGTACGACGCTGCTCTGGCCGTGTACCGCCAGCTCGGGCGCACGCCCTACTACGAGGGTCGGGGGCTCACCCCCGACCAGCGGTTCTCCTACTTCGACTCCCCGTTCCACGCGGGGACCGTGAGCGAGGTCGTCGAGACCAGTGGGTTCGGCGGGTTCTTCGAGCACATGCGGGGACAGAGTGCCGGTTGGGACGGCACGAACCCCATTCGGACCATCGAGTTCTGAGGGTCGCCGCCCATGGGCATGGTCAGGACGGGTTCCCGCGAGGGGCTTGCGGGTCTCGACCGGCTGCTCTGATCCGGGCAGCCGTCGGCGCCCTGGTGCGGGCGCGTCTCCCCATGACGAGGAGTGCCGCCGCCAGTCCCGCTGCGCTGCATGCGGCGAGGACGATGCCGAGCGTGAAGGTCCCGGGCCAGTACTGCAGGTCGACGGTGTGACTCCCCGGCGGGATCCGGGCCTGGAGCATGATGGTCGAGAAGCGCTCGAGTTGGAGAGGGCGGCCGTCGATCGTGGCGTGCCAACCGGGCACATCGGTGAGCCGGAGCCGGAGCACCTGTGTCCCGAGCGCGTGGGTCTCGAGTTTCCACTCGGCGGCGTCGGGGTGGGTCACGTCCACCGGCGTGCCACCCGCGTTCGAGGCCGGGAACCCCCCGCTCGGCGTCAGGGGGGTCAGCGTGGCCAGGGCCGCCCCGGGGACACGGTAGAGGTCCTCGTCGCCGACGGCCGCGTCGAACACGGTGCCACGCGGGCCCGGTGTTCCCCGGGGCTCGAGGACGAAGCTCACGCCGAGGGTGCGGGCCTGGGACGCGCTCCGTATCACGGGGCACAGCGCGCTGATGGGGACGCCCGGGGCGACCTTCAGCGCTCGGAAGTACGCGCTCGGGGTGATGGGGTCGTAGGAGGACAGCTCGTGGACCGCGAACGCACTGTTGGTCTCGGGGAGGATGCCCAGGGTCGGGGGGAGCTCGCAGGAACGCACTCCGAACCCGACCAGGGACGACCCCACGTCGCCGGCGAGGGTCGCCTCCGCGGCGGTGGGGGCCAGGTAGGTCGCACTCGACGACCACGTCGGTGCCCCCACCGCGGCGAGGAACGCCGTCTCGCACGCCAGGAGGACGGCAGCCGCCCCGAGCCCCGCGCCCAAGCGCCGACCGACGACGGTCCGGTCCTGACCCCCGCGGCGCCGGAATCGCGGCCCGAGTGCGGCCACCACCAAGAGCCCGAGCAGCGTGGCAGCCGCCGGCCAGATGAAGCTCTCGGCTCGGAGTCGGGCGGGCCCGGGAGCGAGATGACCTCGCCCCACCACCCACAGTCCGGCCACTCCCAGCCCGATGAGGCCGAAGCCGGCCCCCAGCGACAACCGGATCCGCCAGTCCCGGGGAGCTCGGATGACGACGTCCAATCCGACGCCCGCCAGCACGGCGATTGCGAAGGTGACCATGATCAGGCCCAGGTGCCAGCGCACGCGGAACGGCAGGTGGTTCATCAACGTTCCCAGCTCGGGCACGAAGATGAGAGCCGCCATGGCCAAGCCCAGGACGGTGATGGCGAACACCTCGGCCCGTCGTCGGTGCACCACGGCACCCGTGGCCGCCAACACAAGGGCGATGGCCCCCACGTAGGTGGCGTCGCCGATTCCGAACCAGTGGCTCTTGGCCACCGGCAGGGCGTCGAACCCCTGGAAGACCAGATTCACCACATCGTGGGCGGACAGGGCGCCGTTGGCACGCTGGGAGTGGATGAAGACAGAGCCGGTGACGAGCGGGACGCCGGGCAGGATGAGAGGTGCGGCCAGCGCCCCCCCGGCCACGGTGGCGAGGGTCAGTCCGCCGAGAGGACGCAAGAGCGCCCCCGGACTCCCGAGCCTGCGGGCGCGCGACGCGAGCAGCACGACCAGGAAGATGAACAGCCCGGCACCGAGCAGGACCAGGGCGTCGGGTTGGCCCGCGTAGACCGCGCATGCGACGACGAGGGCAAAGAACACGACGGCGCGCACGCCGTGGCGGCCGCGCACCACCAACAGGGCAGCGGCGAAGAGCCACCCCGTCCAGGCCATCACCGACGCGATGGGCCAGCCCAGAAATCCCATGAAGGCGCCGCTCAGCTCGAAGACGACGCCGGCCA
>JGI12269J14319_10006277_pt1 | contig 10366 bp, 7 predicted proteins | sample PeaSoiSIISIP2007_FD_14319 | JGI IMG/M metagenome (IMG submission 14319) | reverse complement strand
GCAGAGCTTCGCGGGCACCATCGCCGGGGGGACGTCGGAGATCCAGCGCAACATCATCGCCGAGCGGGTGCTCGGCCTGCCGCGCAAGTAGCCACACCCGCGCACGCAGCCACACACAGGGAGGGACCATGCCGAGCTACGGACCTGAGGTGCTGGGGCCCCCGCCCCGGGACCCGGCACAGAAGTACTGGGACCCCGAGGTCCAGACCATGGACCCCGAGAAGATGCGGGTCCTGCAGAACGAGCGCCTGGCCACGCTGCTGCGCAAGGTCTTCGACGTGCCGGTCCCCCTCTTCCGGGACAAGCTCGTGGCCGCGGGCATCGGCGCGCCCGAGGACGTGAAGACGGTCGAAGACCTGCGCCACGTGCCGCTCACGGTCAAGCAGGACCTGCGCGATTCCGAGGCCGCGCACCCGCCCTTCGGCCAGTACCGCTTCACCGAGGCGCGCGCCGCGGTGCGCGTGGGGACGTCCACGGGCACCACGGGGACGCCCACCATCTCGCTGTGGACCAGGCGCGACATCTGGATCGAGTACGAGTCCTCGGCCCGCACCTGGTGGCGTCTCGGGTACCGGCCCGGGATGATCGCCACCCACGCGCATCCCGCCTACCTCTACGGGGGAGGCCCCATGCTGTCGGGGTCGTACGAGTACTTCGGCCTGCTCAACATCTGGGTCCCCCCGCCCGACACCGACGAGGCCGCCGAGCAGGGCCTGCGCTTCTGGACCCGGGTCACCCCCGACATCCCCTTCATGGGGTTCTCGACGGGCCGGTTCTTCGAGGTGGCGGCCAAGCTGGGGATCGATCCCAAAGACGCCGGGCTCGAGTTCAAGGGCATGCCGGGGTTCGGCATGGGCAAGGGCATGCCCCTCATGACGGCGGGGGCGGAGTGCTACGCCTATGTGGGCGGGGCCTGCGGCCAGCTGCCGGGCGCGCACATCAACGAGGACTGGGGCATCGTCCAGGCCGTCGACCCCGCCACCGGGGAGGAGGTCCCCGACGGGGAGTGGGGCGACCTCGTGGTCACCACGCTCGACCGGGACAACGGGCTGCTGCGCTACGACCTCGAGGAGGCGTGCGCCATCCTGCGCGAGCCGTGCCCGTGCGGCGAGACCAGCATCCGGGGGCTGTGGGGCGGCCGCTTCAAGGACCTCATCTCCGTGCAGGGCAAGCGCTTCCAGGCCAACGAGGTAGAATCCGCGCTGCGCGGCGTGCCCGACGTGGGCGAGCCCACCCTCGAGTGGCAGATGGTCAAGCCCACCGACGAGGCCGCCCCGCTCAGGGTGCGGGTGGAGCGGGGCACGGGCGCGTCGGCCGACGACGACGCGGTGGCGGCGCGGTGCGCGGCGGCCCTGCACGAGCGGCTCGGGATCGACACGGTGGTCGAGGTGCTCGAGCGCGAGACCATCCCCCGTTCGGGCTACAAGGCGGCCCGGGTGGTCGACGAGTGAAAGACAGCCTCCACGACATCACCCTGGCCGACGTCCTGCGGGCCCACGTGGGGACGCGGCCCGAATCGATGGGCGCGGTGTGCGGCGGGCACCGCCTCACCTTCGCCGCCCTCGACACCCGGGTGAACCGTCTCGCCAACGCGCTCGCATCGGCGGGGGTCGGCACCGGCGACCGGTTGCTGTGGCTGGGCCAGAACTGCCACCGCCTGCTCGAGGGGCTGTTGGCGGCGGCCAAGCTGGGGGCGGTGTTCTGTCCCGCCAACTGGCGCCAGAGCGCAGCCGAGTTCGCCTTCGTGATCACCGACAGCGACCCCGCTGTGGTCTTCTACCAGGAGGCCGAGATCGGCGACACCTTGCGCCCGGCGCGCCACGACAGCGGGTCCAAGGCCCTGTGGATCGGCCACGACGTCGAAGGGGAAGGGGGCTACGAGTCCTTCCTGGCCGGTGGCTCGGAGGGGGACCCCGCCGCCGACACCGACGAGCGCGCTGCGGTGCTCATGATGTACACCGCCGCCTTCACGGGGAGCCCCAACGGCGCCCTGCTCTCGAACCGGGCGCTCGTGCTCCAGGGATCGTTGATCGCCCAGATCCAGGGCGTGGGCGCCGACTACGTCTATCTCAACTGCGGGCCCCTCTTCCACGTGGCCACGTTCATGACCACGCTGGCCACGTTCCTGGTGGGCGGCACCAACGTGTTCACACCCCGCGTCGACGCCGAAGCGCTGTGCCGGCTCATCGCCGAGGAGCACTGCACGGGTGCCTTCATCATGCCGCCCACCATGGACCAGATCGTCGAGTTCAACGGGGAGGGTCGTTTCGACCTCAAGAGCCTGCGGGGCTTCCCCGGCAAGCCCGAGTGGACGGCGATGATCACCGTGGACGACAGCCCGTGGGGCAAGCGGCCGGCCGGCTACGGGCAGACCGAGGTCATGGGCCTGGCCACCTTCAACGCGCTGCAGCCCAGCATCGGCTCCAGCGGAAGGCCGGCGCCCTTCGTGCGCATCACCACGCTCGACCCCGACGGCGCCGAGCTCGGCCCCGGCGAGACGGGGGAGATCGGGGTGCGCGGGCCCACGGTGATGAACGGCTACTTCAACCGTCCCGAGCTCAACGAGCAACGCCAGGCGGGCGGCTGGCACCACACCAACGACCTGGGCCGCGTCGAGGCCGACGGGTCGCTGACCTTCATCGGCCCCAAGACGCGCCTGATCAAGTCGGCGGCCGAGAACATCTACCCGACCGAGGTCGAGGGGTGCCTGAAGACCCACCCCGCCGTGGCCGACGCCGCCGTGATCGGCGTGCCCGACCGCACCTGGGGACAGAACGTCACGGCCATCGTGGTGCTGCGCGAGGGCCACGCGGCGAGCGCCGAGGACATCATCGGGCACTGCCGGGAGCGGATCGCCTCCTACAAGAAACCCAAGGGTGTGGTGTTCACCGACGCGCTCCCCCGCAACGGCTTCGCCATCGACTACGACGCCCTCGACGCAAGCTACGGTGGCGGCGGCTACCCGGGCGCCGGCCACTGACCGGGAGACGAGCCGCCCACTCAACGGCAGACACACAGGAGGCCCGACCGTGCTCCACGCGTCGCTGTCCCGCTTGTCCCGCCCCTCACGCTCCTCCCGCCCGTCCCCCCCACGCCCTCGTACCCGGCACACCCCGCTCGGCGGGGGCAGACTATGCGGCCTCGCCGTCGTCCTGTCGACCGGTGTCGTGCTCGGCGCGTGCAGCTCCTCCCCCTCCGCCACCAGCTCCTCCACCGCGGCCGCGTCGGCCACCACGTCCGGGTCCAGCGCCACCACCTCGGGGGGATCGTCGGCCGGGGGCGGGTCGTCCGATGCCAGTCAGCTCAACGCCCTGTCCTCGTCGGTGCAGGCGGGCCAGCGGGCCACGTTCAAGGCGGTGTACACCTCGCACAGCACGACGGGCACGTCGCAGACCATCACGATCGAGCAGATGCCGCCCAAGTCGGTGTTCTCGGTCTCCACCGGGAAGATCCTCAACGACGGGACCAACAGCTACTTCTGCGGCGCCCAGGGAGGATCGGAGCAGTGCGTGGAGGAGTCCTCCACCGGTCCGAACCCCTTCGCGTCCCTCACCCAGTTCTTCAGCCCCACCACGCTGCTCAACGAGTTCCACGCGGCCGAGGCGGCCGCGGCGGCCCACAGCGCGGGCTACAGCCTGGCCTTCTCCGACTCGACGTACGCCGGCTTGACGGCCAAGTGCGTCAACTACACGAACTCGACGCAGACCGTGAAGTACTGCGTCACCGACTCGGGCATCCTCGCCTATGCCCAGGCGCCCGGAGGGACCTTCGAGCTCACGAGCTTCTCGTCGTCGCCCGCTGCCGCCGACTTCGCCCTGCCCTCGGGCGCCCCGGTCATCACCCTCCCGTCGGTGCCGGTGACGAGCCTGCCCTGACGGGACCCGTCCTGATGCCACCTGCGCCCGACGAGCGCCGCGCCTGAGCGCCTCAGAGCCCGAGCAGGTGCGACAGGCGCTCGAGGTGCTCGGCCCCGGTGCCGAACAGCGCGGCGCCGGCCTTGGCCCGCTTGACGTACAGGTGCATGTCGTGCTCCCAGGTGTAGCCGATACCGCCCAGGCACTGGATGCCCTCCGTGGTGAGCAGCTTCTGGCAGTCGCCGACACTGGCCTTGGCCATGGCCACCGCCACGTCACGGCGCTCGTCGGACTCGGCGATGGTGGCCGCCGCGAAGTACGCCGTGGCGCGGGCGGACTCGAGCGAGACGTACATGTTGGCCAGCTTGTGCTTGATGGCCTGGAAGGACCCCACCTTCACCCCGAACTGCTCGCGCTCTTTCACGTAGGCGTGGACGATGTCGAAGATCGTCTGGCATGTCCCCACCATCTCGGTGGCCAGCGCCACGGTGGCCTCCTGGACCGCGCCGCGCAGGGCCGGGCCGGCTTCGCCGGGCTCACCGAGGACGCGGTCGTCCTCGACGCGCACCGCGTCGAGGACGACCGTGACGTAGCTGCGGCTGGCGTCGAGGCTCGTCAGGGGCTCGGTGTCGAGCGTGGCGCCGGGGACCACGAACAGGCCGATGCCCTCGTCGCCGGCGCTCCCCGGTAGGCGGGCCGCCACCACCACCTCGTCGGCGACATCCGCGTCGAAGACGAAGTGCTTGTGCCCGTCGAGGACGAAGCTCGCTCCGTCGGGGGTGGCGGAGGTCGAGATGCCGGGGGCGTCGTAGCGTCCCGCCGCCTCGGCCACCGCCAGGGTGCCCACGATGCCGTCGTCGGCCACCGCCCCGAGGAAACGGTGGCGCTGCTCGGCGCTCCCCGCGCCCAGCACGGCCGGTACGAACTGGGTGGCCGTGGCCAGGAACGGCGCCGGGCACAGCACGCGGCCCAGCTGCTCGCACACCACCGCCAGCTCCACGAAGCCGAGGCCGAGGCCGCCGTCGGTCTCGGGGACCGCCAGCGCGGGCCAGTCGAGCTCGGTCATCGTGCTCCACAGCTCCTCGGCGTGCTTGTGCTCCTCGACGACGCTGCGCACCAGCGAGATCGGGCACTCGCGCTCGAGCACGGCGCGCACCGACTCCTGCAGCGCCTGTTGGTCGTCGGAGAGCTCGAGCTCCACGGGCTAACCCGCCGCGACCACGAGGGAGTCGACGGCCACCGCGCCGTGGCGGCGCACCACCACGGGGTTGAGGTCGAGCTCCACCAGCCGGTCTCCGCACGCCGCGGCCAGGCGCGCCACGGCCAGTACCACGTCCACGAGCGCCTTCACGTCGCCGCGCTCGCGGCCGCGCGCCCCCGCCAGCAGCGGGAAGCCGCGCAGGCCCTGCACCATCTCCTGGGCGTCGCGCCGGTCGATGGGCAGGGGCCGCACCGCCACGTCCTTGAGGATCTCGGCGAACACGCCACCGGTGCCCACCAGCACGGCGGGACCGAACACCGGGTCGCGGGTGATCCCCACGATCATCTCGGTGCCCCCCTCGACCTGCTCCTGGATCTGGACGCCCTCGATGCGCGCCCCGCGCTTGGCCCGCGTGGCGCGCCCGACGAGCTCGCTGTACACCGCCTTGGCATCGCTGGCCGAGGACACCGACAAGCGCACCAGCCCGGCGTCGGACTTGTGGGGGAAGTCGGGCGAGGCGATCTTCATCACCACGGGGAAGCCGATGGCGCCGGCGATGCGCGCCGCCTCGGCCGCGGAGTGGGCCAGGCCCTCCCCGGCCAGGGGGACGCCGAAGGACTCGAGCAACCGCCGCGACGCGTCAGCGCCGAGGGGGGAGCGGCCCGTGCCGCCGGCATCGGTGAACACACCCGCCGCCTCCTTGGGGAGGCGGCTCGGTGTGGGCTTGCGGGAGCGGAACGACGACGACGCCTGTTGGTACCCGGCGAAGGCGTGCAGCGCCGCGAAGCAATTGCGGAACGAACGGAACAACGGGACTCCGGCGTCCACGAGCGTCCTGAAACCCTGCTCGTCGGTCTTGAAGGAGTTCCACGTCACCACGATGGGCTTCTCGACGTCGTCGATGAAGGCCACGATGTCCTCGGCGAAGCGGTCCGTGAGCCGGCCCAGGGCCCCGGTGAGGCCGATGACCACCACGTCGATATCGGGATCGGCGGCCACGAGGTCGAAGACGCGCTTGCGCTCCTCGACCGGGGCCGACACCAGGAACTGGGCGCCGTTGTCGACGGGGTTGGCGACGGTGAGGTAGTCGGGGATCATCTCGCGCAGGCCCGCCTGGGTGCGCGCCGAGAGCACCGGCACGGGGACACCGCTCGACTCGGCCACCTCGGCCATGAGCGTGCCCGACCCGCCCGAGATGGAATAGAGACAGCACCGGCCCCCGGTGCCCGCGGGCAGCTTGGCGAACAACGCGGCCGTCTCGAGCAGCTCGTCGAGGTCGCGCACCCGGACCACCCCGTACTGCGCGAACAGGCCCTCGACCACGGCGTCGGACCCGGCCAGGTGACCGGTGTGCGAGCTCGCCATGCGCGTCCCCGCCTCGGTGCTCCCCATCTTGAGCACGACCACCGGTTTGCCCTGGGTGTTGGCCGCCTCCAGGGCGCGTCGCAGCTTGGCGGGGTCCTTGAACCCCTCGAAGTAGCCGGCGATGACGGCGGTGTCCTCGTCGTAGGCGAAGTACTCGATGAAGTCGGCGGCTTCGAGGTCGAGCTCGTTGCCGGTGGGCACCCACCGGCTGAAGGCCACGCCGAATTCGGTCCCTTGCACCAGAGGGCGCCCCTGGTGCCCGCTCTGGGTGATGAGCCCGATGCGGCCGCCGCGTCGTGCCGGGGGCTCGGGGAGCACCTCGAAGGCGTTGGTGTTGGTGTTGGGGCCGAAGACGCGGATGCCGTAGCGGTGCGCCATCTCGCCCACCTCGCGCTCGAGCGCGGCCCCGGCCTCACCCACCTCGCTGAAACCGGCCGTGAAGATGAGCACGTAGGGCACGCCGTGCTTGCCGCACTCCTCCACCGTTCTCGCCACCAGCCGGGTCCCCACGTTCACCACCGCCAGGGTGATCTCGGCGGGGATGTCGGTCACGTGCTCGTACACGGGGATGTCGCCGATGGTGCCGCCCTTGGCGTTGACCAGGTACCAACGGTCGCCCCACCGCTCGCCGTAGGAGGCGCGCAGGCGCTCGGGCCTGGCGTTGCGGTTGACCGAGCCCACCAGCGCCACCGCCTTGGGGTGGAAGAACTCCTCGAGGTCGGTCCGCCTCTGGGGGCCGGCGGTCCGGCGCGCTGCGGCTTTCGCCGGTGGAGCCTTCGCGGATGCGGCACCCTTCGGGGTCACGGTGGGCCCTCGCCCCTCAACCGGCCGGGGTCTCGCCCGAGAGCACCGAGAAGTCGAGCCGCGACGTGAGCATGCCGGCGGAGAAGCCGCCATCGGCGTAGACGTTGGTGCCGGTGATGTAGCTGGCCGCGTCGCTGTTCAAGAACACCACCAGGTGACCCTGCTCCTCGGGCGTGGAGTTGCGCCCGCCCAGGGGCTTGGGGAACCGGTCCATGAAGTCCTTGCCCATGTACGCCTCGAACGACGGCATCATGGGGGTCTGGGTGGGCCCGGGGCTGGTGCAGTTCACGCGGATCCCCTTGGGCGCGAGGTCCAAGGCGGCGTGCAGCGTCCAGATGATGATCGCCTGCTTGGAGAGGAGATATCCCTCACCCACCGCGTCGGGGTGCTCCTCGCACCACTTCCGGCCCTCGGCGTAGCCCGACGTCGCGATGAGAGGCGCCACCTGGTCCATGACGTTCTCCCACCCGAAGGCACCCGCCGAGGAGATCGTGGCCACCGCCGAGCCCGGGGCCATGTGCTCGGAGACCAGCCCGGTGAGGTGGCGTGCCGCCACGAAGTTCACCAGCATCACGTCGAGGCCCGAGAAGGGGGGGCCGGGAAGGCCCGCGCAATTGAACAGTGCATCGAGAGGGCCGCCCAGCTCGGCCACCGCCGCCTCGATGGCAGCAGGGTCGCGCAGGTCCACCGAGCGGTAGCTGGCCACCTGCGACGACGGCTCCTTGACGTCGAACACGTGGACCTCGGCGCCGAGCTCGATGAGGTCGCGCACCGCCGCGGCCCCCATGCCGGCACCGCCCCCTCCGCTCACGAGCACCCGCTTGCCCTCGTAGCTAAACACGCCGGCCATGCCCGATCCTCCCCGTCCGTGCCGCCCGGTCCCGGGCGAGCCCTCTGTCCCGTCGCCGGGCGTCGTCAGTCTGCCGCGCCCCGACGTCCGCGGTCTGCTGCGGCTGGCGCCGGGGGCGGTCGATGCGCCCTCAGCCGCCCATCTGCAGTCCCGCGGCGCGCGAGTGGAACACCTGCGCGTTGATGGCGGGGCCGATGTCCTCGGGCTCCCAGCGGGCGGGCTTGCCCTTGGGCTCCACCGTGGCACCGAGCGTCCAGGGCACGTAGTGGGTGATGCGATGTCCCACGGCGCGAAAGACCTGCCCCGTCACGTGCAGCGCGTCGTCGGACGCCAGCCACGCCACCATGGGCGCCGAGTTGGCCGGGTTCATGGGGTCGTAGTCGGCCCCCTCGTCGAGCTGGTCGGGCTCGCGCACCTCGGCGTCCTTGCGCAAGGTGGCCGTGATGCGCGTCATGCCCCCCGGGGCCACGGCGTTGGCACGCACCCCGTAGCGGGAGAGCTCCAGGCTCGAGATCACCGTGAGCGCGGCGATGCCCGCCTTGGCCGCGCCGTAGTTGGCCTGCCCCACGTTTCCCTGCAGCCCGGCCGACGACACGGTGTTGACGATGGCGGCGCGGGGCTGGCGGCCGGCCTTGGACTCCTCGCGCCAGTACACCGCGGCGTGGTGAGTGGTGGCGAAGGTGCCCTTGAGGTGGACGCGCACCACGGCGTCGAAGTCGGTCTCGGACATGGAGAAGAGCATGGCGTCGCGCACGATGCCGGCGTTGTTGACGAGCACGTCGAGGCGCCCGAACTCGTCGACCGCCTGGCGCACCAGATTGGCCGCTCCGGACCAGTCCGCCACGTCGTCGTAGTTGGCGGCGGCCTCCCCGCCCCGAGCTCGGATGATGTCGGCGACCTCCTCGGCGGCGCGCTTGTCGACGCCTTCGCCGTGGACGGTCCCGCCCACGTCGTTGACCACGACCTTGGCCCCCTGGCGGGCGAGCTCGAGCGCCTCACCCCGGCCGATGCCGTGGCCCGCCCCGGTGACGACCGCAACCTTGCCCTCGAGCAGTCCCATGGTGTGTTGTTCTCCCTTTCGCTCGGCAGCCGCGTGCCATCAGCGCGTGGTGCCGTCTTCTCGCGGGCGACCCGACCCGGGTCACGCCCCTCGTGCCGGCCGACTAGCCCAGCCGGTAGAACTCCCGGGCGTTGTCGCAGACCATGCGGCGCCGCTCGGCCTCGGGCACACCGCCCATCGACTCCTCCACGATGCGCCGGCTGTAGGGCCAGTCGTGGCGGTGATGGGGGTAGTCGGTGGACCACATCATGTTGTCGACGCCGATCCAGTGCCGCACCGCCACCGCGAACGGCTCGCGGATGAAGGTCACCTTCCAGTTGCGCCGGAAGTACTCGCTCGGCAGGAGCTGGAGCTTCGAGGCCGTCCACGTCCGGTTGCGCCAGTAGTGGTCGTCCATGTGCTCGAGGAAGTGCGGCACCCACCCCGCTCCGCACTCCACCGCCACCATCTGCAGGTCGGGGAAGCGGTCGTAGATCCCCGAGTAGATGAACTTCGACATGAACTGCGACGCGTCGCCGACGGGGCCGCCCATCTCGGCCAGCCCGATCTCGCGCCCGGCCGACGCGGCCGCCTTCTGGAACGAGCCTGCCGTACGCTTGCCCGCCTGGCGCAGGCCGCTGTGGATGTGGACGGGGATCTGCTCCTCCTGGGCGGCCTCCCAGAACGGGTCGTCCTCTGCGGAGAGGTTCGAATTGCCCGAGGGGTAGGCCGAGATGATCACGCCCCGGTACCCCGCCGCCTTGGCGTCGCGCAGCCACTTGACCGAGGTCTGGACGTCGACGCCCGGCATCTGCGCCAACCCGATGAGCCGCTCGGGGTCGGCCGCCATGAACTCGTCGTGCATCCAGGTGTTGTAGGCCTCGAGCCCCGCCAGGTGGTAGTCGTCGTCCTCCTGGGCCATGAAGGCGCCCATGGTCCGCTGCGAGGGGAACAGCACCTCGGCGTCCACGCCGTCGAAGTCCTGCTCCTCGACGCGGGCCTTGCCCATGTAGGAACCCTGGAGGATGGAGTCGTAGGTCGAGCCGAACCACTCCAGGTCCTCGTAGCGCTTGCCGAAACGCCCCGCGTTGGTGACCAGTCCGAGGGGCATCGGCGCCGTCCCCGGCACGAGCTCCCACGCGTCGCCGCCCTTGGGGTCCTTCACGAGCTTGGGGGCCCGGTCGTGAAACTTCTTGGGCAGGTACTTCGTCCACATGTCGGGCGGCTCGACCACGTGCCCGTCCGCCGAGATG
>JGI12269J14319_10006275_pt1 | contig 10367 bp, 9 predicted proteins | sample PeaSoiSIISIP2007_FD_14319 | JGI IMG/M metagenome (IMG submission 14319) | reverse complement strand
CCCGCCAGTATGGTCAGCCCCGCCGGCCTGGCTCGTTTCCTCGGCGGCCGGCNGTGGCTCGCCGTCGGCGTCGTCAGTGGTCGTCGACTGGCCGAGCCGGATCGTGCCCGCATACTCCTTCTCGGTCAGCATCAGGTGACCGAGCAGTCTGGTGGCCTTCTCTATCCCGATGACCAGAACACCGGTAGCCATCGGATCCAGCGTTCCGGCGTGTCCGACCCGCTTCGTCCCGGCCAGCCGCCGGATCCTTGCCACCACATCGTGCGACGTCATCCCGGCAGGCTTGTCGATGATCACCAGCCCCGAATCGGTCACGAGCCCTCGGCGTCGTCCGTCGGGCCCGGCGTCCGGTACGGGTCAGGGTCACCGGCGTGCACGGCATCGGATCGCGCCGCGGCCAGCGCCGCATCAGCCTCACGCGCCCTGGCTACCAGATCCTCGATCGTCTTGGCCCCCTCGGGCAAGGTGTCTTCCTTGAAGGTGATCGACGGCGTGTGCTTGAGCCCGGTCTGCCTGCCGACCTCGGCCCGGATCACTCCGGTCGCGCTGGTCAGCGCGGCAGCCGACGCCGCCTTCTCCGCCACCGTCCCGTAGACCGTGTAGAACACCGTCGCCTCGCGCAGGTCGCCGGTTACCCGGGCATCGGTGATCGTGACGAACCCGAGGCGGGGATCCTTGATCCGCCGCTCCAGCATCGCGGCGACGATCTGCATGATCCTCTCACCCAGTTTGCGCGCCCTGGCGGGATCCATCGCCGTTCACTCCCCCTCGTCGTTGAACAACCGCTGCCTGGCGGACAACAGCTCGATACCCGGGCGCGCCGCCACGAATCGCTCGCACGCCTGGAGCACCTCGACGGCCCGGGCTGCCGTCGAGGTGACTACCGCAACGCCGATCTCCGTCCTGCGGTGCAGGTCCAGATGGCCGGTCTCGGCGACGGCAAGGCCGGGAAACCGCCGGTGCACGTCGGCGATCAGCGGCCTGACTTCGGACCGCTTCTGCTTCAGCGACCTGACATCGCCGAGCAGCACGTCCAACGTCAGCGCTCCCACGTACACGCCAGCCCCTCCCGCTTCGCTAGCGACCGCCACCGGTGCCGACCGCAGCGGTCGGCACCGGCACAGTCATCAGGCGCGCGGCACCTCTCGCATCTCGAAGGTCTCGATCACGTCGCCGATCCTGACATCGCCGTGGCCGATGCCGATGCCGCACTCGAAGCCCTCCCGGACCTCGGTCGCATCGTCCTTGAACCGCCGCAGCGACTCCACGGTGAGGTTGTCGGACACCACGACGCCGTCCCTGACCAGGCGCGCCTTGGCGTGGCGGGTGATGGTCCCTGACCGGACGATGCAGCCAGCCACGTTGCCGACCCTCGGCACCCGGAAGACCTCCCTGACCTCGGCCGTGCCGAGCTGGACCTCTTCGAACTCGGGCTTGAGCATGCCCTTGAGCGCGGCCTCGATCTCCTCGATCGCCTGGTAGATGATCGAGTAGTAGCGGATGTCCACGCCCTCGCGCTGCGCCAGCTCGCCGGCCCGGCCGGCCGGCCGGACGTTGAAGCCGATGATCACAGCTTCGGACGCGATCGCCAGGTTGACGTCGTCCTGGGTAATCGCGCCGACACCCCGGCCGATTACCCGCAGCACCACGTCCTCGCCCACGTCAAGCTTGAGCAGGGCATCCTCCAGCGCCTCGACCGAGCCGGAGACGTCACCCTTGATGATCAGCAGCAGTTCCTCGCGGGCGCCCGACTTGAGCGCCGACTCCAGGTCCTCGAGCGTGACTCGTGGCCTGCGCTGGGCGAACTGCGCGCTGCGCTCCCTCGCCTCGCGCCGCTCGGCGATCTGCCTGGCCACCCGGTCGTCGTCGACGACGAGGAAACTGTCGCCGGCCCCGGGAACGGCGGTCAGACCGAGCACCTGCACCGGCCTGGATGGCGGCGCCTCGCTGACCTGATCGCCGTTCTCGTCGAGCATGGCCCTGACCCGTCCGTGTGCCTCGCCGCAGACGATCGACTCGCCGACCCGCAGCGTTCCGCGCTGCACCAGTACCGTCGCGACCGGGCCACGGCCCTTGTCCAGGTGCGCCTCGATCGCCACCCCCTGAGCCGGCTGATGCGGGTTGGCCCGCAGGTCCAGCTCGGCGTCGGCGGTGAGCACGACCGCCTCGAGCAGTTCGGGGATACCGGTGCCGTTCCGCGCGGACACGTCGACGAACAGCGACTGGCCGCCGAACTCCTCGGCCACCAGGCCGTACTCGGTGAGCTGCGCCCGGACTCTGGCCGGATCCGCGCCCTCCTTGTCGATCTTGTTGACCGCTACGACGATCGGCACGCCGGCCGCCTGAGCGTGGTTCAGCGCCTCAGTGGTCTGCGGCTTCACGCCGTCATCGGCGGCCACGACCAGGATGACCAGGTCGGTGGTCTCCGCGCCGCGGGCACGCATCGCGGTGAAGGCCTCGTGACCGGGGGTGTCGATGAAGGTGATCGCCCGCTCATGCCCGTCCACCACCGCGTTGACCTGGTAGGCACCGATGTGCTGGGTGATGCCGCCAGCCTCGTGCGCGACCATGTTGGTGTGCCTGATCGCATCGAGCAGCTTGGTCTTGCCGTGGTCGACGTGACCCATGACGGTCACCACCGGCGGCCTGGGCACCAGGTCGGTGTCGTCGCCCTCGTCCTCGCCGAACTCGATGTCAAAGGTCTCGAGCAGCTCGCGGTCCTCCTCCTCCGGGGAGACGACCTGGACGTTGAAGTTGAGCTCGGCTCCGAGCAGCTGCAAAGTCTCGTCGTTGACCGACTGAGTCGCGGTCACCATCTCGCCCAGGTGGAAGAGCACCTGCACGAGCGCGGCCGGGTTGACCCCGATCTTGTCAGCGAAGTCGCTCAGCGATGCGCCCCGCGACAGCCGGATGACCTGACCGTTCCCGCGCGGGACCGCGACGCCGCCGATCGACGGCGCCTGCATGTTGTCGAACTCTTGACGCCGCTGCTTCTTCGACTTCCGGCCGCGGGACGGTCGCCCGCCCGGCCTGCCGAAGGCGCCAGCAGTTCCGCTCCGGCCGCGGCCGCCCGCGCCGGGCCTGGACGGCGCCATGCCGGGGCGTGGCGCGCCGGTCGCGCCGCCGCCAGGACCTCCCCGGCCGCCCGCGCCAGGGCCGCCCCGGCCGCCTGGCCGGGTTCCGATGCCTGGACCGCCGGGTCCGCCGGAGCCGCCAGCCGGACCGCCGCGGACGCCGAACGGCCGTGGCGGCATGCTGCTCGGACTCGGTCGCGGCCCGCCTGGACGCGGCCCGCCTGGACGTCCCGCGTCACCTGGGGCGCCTGGTCCCGGCCGTCCGACCGGGCGCGGGCCCGGTGGCCTCGGACCGCCTGGCGTGCCTGGCGCACCCGGCCGACCGACCGCCTGGCCTGGCACGGTGGTCCCGGCCGATCCGGCCGGTCCCACCGGTCCGGTGGTGCCTGGCTGACCGGGGCGGACCGGCGGTGCCGATCCCATGCCGGTGGCCCGTGAGCTGAACGGGTTGTTGCCTGGGCGCGGCCCGGGGCGGGGCGCTCCCGGCCGCGGAACGGCCGGGCCACCACCAGCCGGCGCGGCCGGCCTGGCGGATCCTGGCACCGGACCCGGGCTGACCTGACCGGCTCCGGAACCCGGCTCGGGCTGGGAGAACGGCACCCGGGGCACCCCGGAAGTGGTCGGCCCGGCACCGACGGCGCCATCGCCTGCTTGCGGTGACTCGACGAACCCGCCCGGCCCGGCCGGTGCGGCCGCTGCCGGATGGGAGTCGGCAGGCTCCGCGGCGAGCGGAGCAACAGGCGGCGCGGCCGCCTCTGCCACGGCCGGACCAGCGGCATGGCCATTGGCTGCGCGCTTACCGCCCGCGGAGGCTGATCCTGCCGCGGCCCTGACGGCCGCCGCCTGATCGGCGAACGCCTCCTTGAGCCTGCGGACTACTGGCGCCTCGATCGTCGATGACGCCGAACGAACGAACTCACCCATTTCCTGGAGCTTGGCCATCACGGCCTTGCTCTCTACCCCGAACTCCTTAGCGAGCTCGTATACCCGGACCTTCGCCACTGCGCTCCCTCTACTCGGCCCGGGGAACCGGGCCTGTCGGCCGGTCCGGGGCAGCGCGTGCTCCGTCCGGCGTCAGCTTCTGCTGTTCATCGCCGCTTGCTCATCGAGCGCTCATCACAAATCTCAGCCTGTCTCTCCGGCCCAGCCTGCTGCCGATTGCCTGTCCTGCCGCCACGGCAGCTCATGACGTGCCAGTCCTACCGTGCCAGTCCCACCTAGCCGGTAGCTGACCTGCCACCAACTGCCGCACCCGACCGGCCGCCCTTGCTCGCTCGCGAGCCGGTCAGGACTCGGCGAGGTAGCTGGCGAGCCCGCCGTCACAGAGCGGTCCCTTCGCGCGTAGCGCTCGGGGAATCGCCCGGCGGCGCCTGGCTCGCTCCAAGCAGCCCTGGCTGGGGTGCAGGTATGCGCCCCGGCCCGGCATCCGTGCGGCGGGGTCGGCGACGACTTCACCGCCCACCGCCACCACGCGAAGCAAGTCGGACTTGGCGGCACGAGCCCCGCACCCGACGCACGTCCGGATCACTGATCCGGGCATGACCGGAAACGGGGACCGCATGGCCGCCTTGCAAACAGCTTACAGGGCCGGCGCGTCGGCAGCACCTGGCACCGGGTCGCCCATCGGCGAACCGTCATCAGCGGCCGGCTCGCCGGACTGGTTGTCGGGCTGAATGTCGATCCGCCAGCGGGTCAGGCGGGCGGCGAGCCGCACATTCTGGCCTTCCTTCCCGATTGCCAGCGAAAGCTGGTAATCGGGAACGATCACCTGAGCGACCCTGGCCGCCGCGTCAATCACCCGCACCTCCGAGACTCGCGCCGGGGACAGGGCGTGCCCGACGAACTCGGCCGGGTCATCTGAGTAGTCGACGATGTCGATCTTCTCGCCATGCAGCTCGGCCATCACGTTGCGCACCCTGCTGCCCATCGGCCCGATGCAGGAGCCCTTGGCGTTCACGCCTGGCTCCCTGGCGATCACCGCGATCTTGGACCGGTGCCCGGCCTCCCGTGCGATCGCGGCGATCTCTACCGCCCCAGAGGCGATCTCAGGCACTTCGAGCTCGAAAAGCTTGCGTACCAGATCAGGGTGGGTACGCGACAGCGTCACCGACGGGCCGCGAAAGCCCTTCCTGACGTGCAGCACGTAGCACTTCAGCCGCTCCCCGTGTACGTAACGCTCACCTGGCACCTGCTCGGTCGGCGGCAGGATCGCCTCGATCCGGCCCAAGTCGACCAGCACGGCCTTCGGGTCCCTGCCCTGCTGGATCACGCCAGCCACGATGTTTCCCTCGCGGCCGGCGAACTCGCCGAAGGTGAGCTCGTCCTCGGCGTCTCGCAGCCGCTGCAGGATCACCTGGCCAGCCGTGGTCGCCGCGATCCGGCCGAACCCGGCTGGCGTATCGTCGTACTCCGCGGTGACCGCGCCGTTCTCGTCGGTCTGCGCCGCCCACACCGTGACGTGACCGGTGTTCCTGTCCACCTGAACGCGCGCCGACGGTGCGGAGCCTTCGGACCGGTGGTACGCGACCAGAAGCGCGTCCTCGATGGCCCTGATCACCAGGTCCATCGAGATGTCCTTCTCAGCCTCCAGGCTGCGCAGAACCGCCAAATCAATATCCACCTGGCTCCTCCTCGTCCGCGTCACCAGCGTCCCCGGCCTCGTCCAGGCGGCCGAACTCCACCTGCACCCGGCCTGGTCCAAGCTCCGCATAGCCAAAGGTGCGCCTCGAAGCCATCCACTTCCAGGGTGACGCCCGCGAGATCGGCGTCGATCACCCTGCCTGCTAGCAGAGCGGGACCGGCGGGCGCATCCCGTTTCGAATCGTGATCTTCGGCAGCAACCGGCACGGTGACCAGCCGACCGGCCGCGCGCCGCCAGTGCCTGGGCTGGGTCAGCGGCCGGTCGACTCCAGGCGATGACACCTCGAGCGTGTACGGCGCGTCGCCCATCGCGTTTCCGGCGTCCAGCCTGGCCGATACCTCGCGGCTGACCTCGGCGATGTCGTCCAGGCTGATGCCGCCGTCGGTGTCCACGATGATCCTGAGCACTCGGCGCCGGCCGGCCGAGCTGACCCTGACCGCCTCCAGGTCGATGTCCATCGCCGCGAGCACGGGCTCGACCAGGCTAGTCAGCCTCGCCACGTCGGCCGCACCAGGCGCGATCCGGCCGGCCCCAGGCTCGCGTCCAACGGTTCGCGGACCGCGACCGGTCTGGCCGGTGCCACGGCTCGATCCGGTGGCGCGCGGATCACGGCCGGCGGCGACCCGGTCTGCGGCCCGCGCCGTGCGCGGCGCGCCGCGACGGGAGTTCTCGCGCATCACGCCTCCTCGCCGAGCACTCTGCTGTTGTCTGGCCGGGCTCTAGCCTAGCCGTGACTGAGCGTCGCGGTTCTGACCTAGCATTGTTAGCCCAGCTTGCGGTCGGCCGGACTCGCTCGCGGACAGTGACGAGTCACCCCTGGCCGCTGTCCCTGACGCCCGGCGATCGAACGCCTCAGCGTCCCGCGCATGGCATGCTGGGTGCCGCGCGGGATCTGCGAGCCCGCACCGAGGCGATGGTGGAGGTCAGGTGGCGGCGGATCCAACGCGCCGGGTCGTGCTGACGGCGGCGGCAGCGGCCCCGCTGCTGCTGGCCGGCTGCAAGGGGGTTGGTGCGCTCGGCCCATTGCCGAAGCCTGCGTCCGCCGTGGTGACGCTTGATCACGCGATCACTGCCGAGGAGCTGATGGTCGCGCGGTACCAGGCAGCGCTCGGCGCCCTGACCGGCCAGGCGAAGATCACGACCGTGATCGGAACGCTGCTCGCCGAGCATCAGGCGCACCTGGACCGGCTGCGGTCGCTGCTGATCCTGCCGCCGAGGATGGCGACGGCCAGCCCGAGCCCAAGCCCGTCACCGCCGGCGGTGCCGACCGGGCACAGCCAGGTGATTGCCGAGCTCACCGCGGCCGAGCGAGCCGCATCGACGCGACTGACGCAGCAGCTTCTCGGTGCGCCGCCGCCGCTGGCGCAGCTGATGGCCAGCATCGCCGCATCGGAAGCGGCGCACCCGGTGGTCCTGCTCCAGGCCGGGCTAGGCTGATGCGCAGGTCAGGACTGATGCGCGGATCAGCCGGGCGGTTGGGCAGTCCGGACGCCCGCGCACTGGCGGCCTTGCAGCCGGCGCTCGCGGCCGAGCAAGCCGCCAGCTACGGATACGGAGTCGCCGGTGCGCACCTGACCGGGGCACGGTACACCGAGGCGGTCAGCGACTGGATCGCGCACCAGCGGGCCAGAGACGACCTGGAGAATCTGATCTCCGGTTTCGGCGGCCAGGCCGTTCCCGCCGCCGCGGCCTATCAGCTTCCGGTCGCGGTTCGCACTGCGGCGCACGCCATTTCACTCGCGATCATCTTGGAACAGCAGGTCACGGCCGCCTATCTGGGAATGGTGGCGCTCCCTGATTCGCAACTGCGGCTATACGCTGCCGGCCAGATGCAGGCGGCAGCCATCCGGGCGACCCGCTGGAGCGACCGATCGCAGGCGTTCCCCGGGCTAGCCAGCGCGCCGCAGCCTGGTCACGGGTAACTCTGGCGGTTAGTCCGCGGCTAAATCCTTGGCGGAGAGCACCCGCGCGATCAGCGAGGCGGCACTCGCCATGTCGTCGCCCGGGGCGATCCGCTCCGCCCAGGGCCACCAGAACCAGCACAAGCCGTCCTGACTGCGGCCCACGTAGACGTCCTCGGCCAGTCTCGACGCCGACGGGTTCACCACGTGCAGGCTGGGAACCCGGCCAGCCGGGGTCATCAGCCGGGTGCTCAGCCCATGCCTGGCGAGTTCCTCCGCCAGGCCTTCCAGCCGGTCCAAGAAGGGCGGCGGTGGCGCCGAGCCCCAGTCGTCTCCCGCATCGCCGGCCGCCATAGTCACGTTGTCACCTTTAGTAGTCAGAGCACTGCACTGAGTAATGAGAAGCTCTAAGGATGCCCATCCTCGGGTGCGATCCGCAAGTCGGATCGCCAAAGTTTCGCCAATTGCCTGGCGACCACGGCTGGCACTGTCACAGCTGGCACTGCCACTGCTGACAGCAGAAAGGCCGGAGGATCAGCGCAACGGCTCGGGCAGCGGCTCAGCGTGCAGCACGGTGAGCCGGGACACCGCGCGGGTGAGCGCGACGTAAAGGCGGTGCAGTCCGCGCGCCTCGGCCGCGGCGATCCTGGCCGGCTCGACGACGATGACGTGATCGAATTCCAGGCCCTTCGCCAGTCCGACCGGGACAACGAGCAGCTGACTTCCGTCGGTGTCACTGTCCAGGATGGCGTGCGGCAGTCCTGAGCTCCGCAGCACGGCCGCAACGCCGGCGACATGATCGTCGGCCGCGATCACCGCGACCGAGCCAGGGCGGGTCAGCGCCTCGGCGCAAACCGCGCGGAGCGTCCCGGCCATCGCGTCGTCCGGCACGCCGTTGATGTTTAGCGAGCCCGGGTCCTGCCGGACCGACCTGGCCGGGCCCAGGTCCGGGGCTATCTGGCGGAGCAGGCGGCTGGCGAAGTCAAGTATCTGGCGTGGCACTCGGTATCCGGTGTCGAGGATCTCCAGCGTCGCTTCCGGTTTGCCAAGATGACCGAGCAGTTGTTCCCAGCTGCGAGCCGCCCAGGGCGTGGTTCCCTGGGCGATGTCCCCGAGCACCGTGGCTGATCCGGTCGCGCACCGGCGGCCGATTGCCCGGCAGGCCATCGGCGACAGATCCTGCGCCTCGTCCACCACCACGTGCGCAAGGCTGGCCGTCCGCTCGATCAGATCCCTGGCCTCATCGATCAGCACGGCATCAGCCGCCGACCAGCGCGCTGACCCGGGACTGCGCGGCGGGCTTGGCCAGCGGATCGCCTCCTGCTCCGCCTGGCTGAGCAAGCCGTCCCCGGCACGGCTGAGCAGCTCAGGATCGGACAACAATCGGAACACCAGGCGGACGGGGTCGGCCTTCGGCCAGATCGAATCGACCGCTGTCCGAACCTGGCTGGTCCGGCGGACTGCGTCATGCGTCCGGTCGTCGCACGTTTCGCCGGACGCCTCCATCCGCGAAAGGATCACGTGCGCGATCCGATGCGAGAGCATGTCCCGGCCGGTTCCGTACCGGACTCCGCGCTGGCGTAGCCCGTCGACCAGCCGGGCCAGCTCGGCAGCGGGGACCCGCCAGCGCCTGGAGCCGCGAACGAGCATGATTCCGTCCGCTGGTTCCCTGACCTGTTCCCACAAGGCCCGGTGCAGCACCTCGGCCATCCGGGCATCACCCTTGATCCGGGCAGCTGCCTCGGGGTCGGTTCGGCGGACGGGAACGGTCGCCAGCAGGTCGGTCACCGAGGTCTGGGTTGCGTCGAACTCGCCGAGCGCGGGCAGCACGTTGCGGATGTAGGTCAGGAATGCCCGGTTCGGCCCGACGATGAGTACGCCGCCGCGGTTCATCCGCTCCCGGTGCGCGTACAGGAGATAGGCAACCCGATGCAGACCGACCGCCGTCTTCCCGGTGCCTGGCGCACCCTGCACGCAAACGGACTCGGTCACGTCGGCCCGGACGATATCGTCCTGCTCTGGCTGAATGGTAGCCACGATGTCGCGCATCGAGCCCGACCTGGGGCGTTCGATCTCCTCGATCATGATCTGGCTGAGCGGCGCCGGGGATCTCGGAGCGGCCGGCCCGGCGATGAACAACTCGTCCTCGTACGCGGTCAGCTCGCCACCGTTGAAACCGAACCTGCGCCGCCTCGCCAGCCCCATCGACTCCGCCTGGCTGGCCCGGTAGAACGGCCGAGATACCGGCGCCCGCCAGTCGATCACGACGGGATGGCCGTCCGGATCGTGCACATGCCGCCGGCCGATATGAAACAGCTCAGCGGCCAGTTGCCCCGCGTCCTGGCCACCGGCGGCCTGGGCCAGGTCCGCGTGGTCGCGGTAATCCAGCCTGCCGAAGAACAGCGGGGTATCCGGCAGGTCGCGCAGGGCCTCAGCCCGCCGGTACAGATCGGCCTTCAGGTACTCCTGCGATACCCGGTCGCCTGCCAGTGCAGGCAGCGAGAGCACGTCGTCGCGCATCAGCCGGAGGAACTCTCGCGAGCTGGCCAGGTGTGCTCGTTCGGCGGCGAGAACCTGGTCGGTGCCGATACCGGCCGGGCTAGTGCTGGCCGGGCCGGTGCTCGCCGGGCCGGTGCTCGCCGGGCCGGTGCTCCCCGGGCCGGTGCTCCCCGGGCCGGTGCTCACCGGACTGCTGCTCACCGGACTGCTATTCGCCGGACTGGCCGGGGGCATCGTGAACTCCTTGATGAC
>JGI12269J14319_10006274_pt1 | contig 10369 bp, 9 predicted proteins | sample PeaSoiSIISIP2007_FD_14319 | JGI IMG/M metagenome (IMG submission 14319) | reverse complement strand
TTCCACCGGCGACAGACTCCGGGCACGATAGTGGTCGAGCAACTCCGTTGCCGACAATAGGGCCGGATCTTGATCCAAGTCGAGGCTCCCGTATTGTGCCGGTCTATTCGCAATACCCCTTGCGTCCGGACCGGCCCGACGCGGCTCCCCGCAGCCACGCCAGCATCAGCATCCGTCCTTCGAGGCGCATTGTCGAGATGGAGTCGGGGAAGGTAGATTGCCGGCCGTCGAGGGGGGGCCCATGGCCGGCAGTTCCTTCACCGCGGGCCAAAGGCGCCTCAGCCTGCTGGTGATCTATCTCTCCATATTCGGGGCCGGCGTGGCCTGGGGCGCGCTCATGCCCTTGATGGCCCTTCGCCTTGCCCGCCAGGGCGTCGACGCAAGCATGATCGGCCTCAATACGGCCATGTCTCCCCTGGCGATCCTGGCGGTCGGGCCTTTTCTGCCGCGTCTGATCGCGCGCCTTGGTACCCTCGCCTCGATCTGCTACGGGCTTTCCGCAGCGGCCATCACCGTGCTGTTGCTGCCGGCCTTGCCGAGCCTGCCGGCCTGGTTCGTGCTTCGCTTTCTCGGCGGGGCGGCGGCCTCGGTCGAGTGGGTGGTGAGCGAGACCTGGCTCAACCTGGTGGCGAGCGAGCGCGACCGTGGGCGGATCATGGGCCTCTACGCGACCATCCTGGCCCTGGGCTTCGCCATAGGCCCCACCCTTGTCGGGTTCGTGGGCATCGACGGGTGGACGCCGTTCCTGCTAGTCGTGTTGGCGATCCTGCTTTCGGCATCCCCGCTGCCCTTTGCCGGCGGCCTGGCACCCGCGATGCCAGCCCATCAGGAAGTGCCGCTCACGCGCCTGGTGAGGGCTCAACCGCTGGTCATGGCCTGCGCGCTCTTGGGCGGGGTCGTCGATCTGGCCCTGTTCGCGTTGCTGCCGGTTTACGGCCTGAGGCACGGGTTGGACCAGGCCCACGTCTTGATTGCGGTCAGCGTGTTCGCCGGCGGCAATGTCGTCCTGCAGATCCCCATCGGCTGGATCGCCGATCACCTGAGCCGGCGCGCAATGCTGATCACATGCATCCTGGCGACGATCCTGGGCGCCCTGCTGCTGCCGGCCGCGGTCGGCCACGGATCCTGGCTTTATCTCCTGGTCTTCTTCCTTGGCGGATCGACCTTTGCCATATACACCCTCGGCCTCGGCCTTCTGGGTGATGGCTTTCCCACAGGCCAGCTCGCGGCGGCGAATGTCGCCTTCGTGATGGCCTATCAAGTCGGCAGCGCCGGCGGTCCGATCCTCGCTGGCACGGCCATGGACATCTTCGGCCCAGAGGGCCTGACGGGCGTGGTCGCAGCGGCGGCACTCGTCCTGCTTGGCGTATTCATGAGGCTGGCGCCGAAGCGCTAGCTTGTCAGCGCGCTTCCTCGGCGGCGATCCGCGCCAGGATATGCTGGGCGGTGCCGAGATCCTCATGCCCGCCGCCGCCGGATTTGAACAGCGTGATCTCCTGATCGTTTTGCCGGCCCGGCTTCTCGCCGCGGGCGAGTTCGAAGGTATCGGTGATGTCGGCGTCGGTGATGATGCCTTTGGCCAGGGGCTGGCAGATGTCGCCGGCATGGTCGGCGGCGGTGAAGCGGGCATCGACGAACACCCGCGCCCGGGTCACGGCCTCGTCGTCGGCCTCGCGCATATGCTGGAGATAGCCGCCGACGAGATCGACATGCTGCCCCGGCCTCAGCCACTTGCCCAGGATCAGGGGCTCGACGCTCATGGTCGCGGCGGAGATCACGTCCGCCTCGGCGACCGCGCTCGCCAGGTCGGCGACCGGCTGGAGGATCTGGCCCGATCCGCTCATGGAGCTGGCGAGGGACTTGGCGCGCTCCGGCGTCCGGTTCCAGATCAGCACCTTGCGGATCGGACGGACCGCCGAATGAGCTTCGATGAGCGGCCGTGCCATGGCGCCGGCGCCGACCATGAGCAGGGTCTGGGCATCCGCCCGCGCGAGATATGTCGCCGCCAGTGCCGAATTGGCCGCTGTCTTGCGCAAGGTGATGGCCGCGCCGTCGATGCAGGCGAGCGGCAGGCCATTGGTCCCGTCGAACAGAAGGTAGAGGCCCTGGACCGAAGCGATGCCTCTGGCCTCGTTGTCGGGAAAGACACTGACCAGCTTGGCGCCGTAGTTGCGTCCATACTGCCAGGACGGCAACAGCAGCCAGTCGTTGTGCTTGCCCCCCGGCAGCGGCTGGCTCAGCAACACGGTCTCGACGCGGTCGACCCCGCGCCGGAACAGCTCCCGCAGCGCCTCGACCAGCGAGGGGTAGTCCAGCAGGCGATGAACCTCTTCGGCCGTGACGACGCGCATTGGCTTGCCCTCAGGTTCGTGCGTTGTGTTCACAGAGTCAGCAGTTGCCACGGGCAAGAGCAAGGCTTCACTTCACCTGCAGTGCCCCTTTTAGGGCGCGGGAAGAAACCCGAGCAGCGCGGCGATCACGGCCTCCGGTGCGTCTTCCTGCACGAGGTGGCCGGCTTCTGGNATCCGCATGAGACGGGCGTTCGGGATGAGCGCTGCGAGCCGCTCGCCCTGCTCGACCGGAATCCACGCGTCCTTCTCTCCCCACAGGATTAGCGTCGGAAGATCGAGCGTCCGATAGCGGTCTTCGACCTCGTCGGTATACCGTTGGTCCATCTGGGCGATCTGCCGGTAGAACGCCGGCTGCCCGATTTCCCCGAGCCAGGGCGTCACATAAGGCTCCAATTCGCCGTCGCTCATCTCGCGGAAGACGGCGCCGCGAATATACGCGCGGACGACCGCCAGCTGGATGTAGGCCGGCAGGTCGGCGAATGCCCGCTCGTGCGCACGCACATGCCTGACGAAGGGGGAGCCCCAAGGCGCCAGGGCGACGGGGTCGATCAGCGTGAGGCTTCGATAGCGGCAGCCGCTCAGAAGATGGGCGCGAAGAGCTGTCGCTCCACCGAAGTCATGGGCGACGACGTCCGGATTCTCGAGCCCCCAATGGGCGACGAGACCAGCGAGGGCGCGATTCTGGATGCCCAGGGAGACGTCTTGGCCGGCGCGCTTCTCCGATTGCCCATAGCCAAGGAGGTCGTAAACGTGAACCTGCCGATCCCGGGCCAGCAGAGGAGCGATCCGGCGCCAGACGTAGGAGGAAAACGGCGTGCCATGCACCAGCACGACCGGCGGGCCTTCACCGAATATGGCGTACCGCAGTTCCTGACCCTCGAAGGCGAAACTGCGATCGAGATGCCATCGTCCGGTTGCGGTCATTTCGAAGCTGCTTGGCGACGAGGCACGCGCATCCCTCCGCGGCCAGGCCCCTTGCTGGAGTTCACGTCACGCTGTTCGGCAGCTCGGCCTTGCGCCGGGCGATGAAATCCAGCAGCGCTTCGTTGATGGCGGGGTCGAGAGCCGGCGGCTCGTAACGGGCGAGAAGCTGCTTGGCCGCCTGGGTCGCCCGCTGGTCGAGGTCGCGCCCGCCCTCCGCCTCCCATTGCTCGAAGCTGTTATTGTCGGCGAGCTGGGAGGTGTAGAACGCGGTCTTGAAATTGCGCTGGGTGTGGGCGCAACCGAGATAATGCCCGCCCGGCCCGACCTCGCGGATCGCCTCCATGGCCCGGGCTTCCTCGGAGAGATCGAGATTGCCGGCGAAACGCTGGAGCATGGCGATCTGGTCGGCGTCCATCATGAACTTGCCATAGCCGGCGGCGAGGCCGGCTTCGAGCCATCCGGCGCTGTGGAGCACGAAATTCGCCCCGGCATAGAGGGTCGGCAGCATGGTCGCCATGGATTCGTAGGCCGCCTGGGCATCGGCGATCTTGGAGCCGTTCAGCATCCCGCCGGTGCGCAAGGGGAGCTTGTATTTCCGGGCGAGCTGGGCGGTGACGTAGATCATCATCGCCGGCTCCGGCGTGCCCACCATGGGCGCGCCCGACTGCATGGAGACGGTGGTGACGAAATTGCCATAGACCATGGGCGCGCCCGGCCGAACCACCTGGGCGTAGGCGATGCCGGCCAGGACCTCGGCATTGAGCTGGGCGATGGCGCCGGCGGTGGAGGCAGGCGCCATGGCGCCGGCCATGATGAAAGGCGTCACCAGCACCGCCTGGTTGGCGCGCGCGTAGCAGGCCAGCGCGCCCAGCATGGTCGCGTCCCAGACCATGGGCGAGTTGCAGTTGACGACCGAGGTCAGCACCGGATGCTCGTCGATGAAGGTTTCGCCGAACAGGATCTGGGCCAGCTTCACCGTGTCGGCCGCGCGCTCGGGCGCCGTCACCATCCCCATGAAAGGCTTGTCGGAAAACTTGATGTGGGAATAGACGATCTCGAGATGGCGCTTGGGCACCGGCACGTCCACCGGTTCGCAGATGACGCCGCCGGAGTGATGCAGCACCGGGGTCATGTAGGCGAGCTTCACGAAATTGCGCAGGTCCTCCAGCGTGCCGTAGCGCCGCTTGTTGTCGAAGTCGCGCACGAAGGGCGAGCCGTAGACCGGGGCGAAGACGGTGTTGCGCCCGCCGATGACGACATTGCGCTCGGGATTGCGGGCATGCTGGGTGTATTGGGACGGCGCCAATGCCAGCTTGGCCATGAGCAGCTCGCGGGGCAGGTGGACGCGCTGGCCCTTCACGTCGGCGCCGGCCTCGCGCCACAGGCGGATCGCGTCCTGGTCGCGGAAATCGATGCCGATCTCCTCCAGGATGGTCATCGACTGCTCGTGGAGCAGTTCGATCCCCTCCGCGTTGATCAGCTCATAGAGCGGGATCTCGCGGGTGATATAGCGCTGCTGCACCAGGGGCGCGGAGGCCCGTTCGGCCCGCCGGCTCGCCGTGCCGCCGCGCCTCGTGCTTGTCGTGGTTTCTGCGGCCATGGGGGAAAGCCTAGCGCCTTTGTCCGGCAGCGTCCACGGAGGCAGCATCTGCAGGCCGGGCGCGCTCGCGCAGTTGCCGGATCAAGCAGCCGGCCGATTTCCGTCTAGCGCATCGTCGGCATGACGTATTCGGCTCCGGCGCGGATGCCGGTTGGCCAGCGGGCGGTGATGGTCTTGAGCTTGGTGTAGAACCGCACGCCCTCGGGCCCATGCATGTGATGGTCGCCGAAGAGCGAACGCTTCCAGCCGCCGAAGCTGTTGAAGGCCATGGGCACCGGGATCGGCACATTGATGCCGACCATGCCGACCTTGATCTTGGAGGAGAACTCGCGCGCCGCGTCCCCGTCGCGGGTGAAAATCGCCGTGCCGTTGCCGTATTCGTGGTCATTCACCAGCTTGACCGCGCTGTCGTAGTCGGACACCCGGACGACCGAAAGCACGGGGCCGAAGATCTCTTCCTTGTAGATGCGCATCTCCGGCTTCACGTGGTCGAAGAGGCAGCCCCCGAGGAAGAAGCCGTTCTCGTAGCCCTGGAGCTTCAGGCCTCGGCCGTCGACGACGAGCTTGGCGCCTTCCTTGACGCCAAGGTCGACGTAGCCTTTGACCTTGTCGAAATGCTGCCTGGTGACCAGCGGGCCCATCTCGGAGTCGGGATCGGTGCCGGGGCCCACCTTGAGAGCGCGGATGCGGGGCGTCAGGCGCTCGATCAGAGCATCGCCCGCCTTGCCGACGGCGACCGCGACCGAGACCGCCATGCAGCGTTCGCCGGCCGAACCAAAGGCCGCACCCATGACCGCGTCGGTCGCCTGGCTCATGTCGGCGTCGGGCATCACCACCATATGGTTCTTGGCCCCGCCGAGCGCCTGGACGCGCTTATTCGTCGCGGCACCGGTGTGATAGATGTACTCGGCGATCGGGGTCGAGCCGACGAAGCTGATCGCGGCCACTTCGGGATTGTGGAGCAGGGCGTCCACCGCCTCCTTGTCGCCGTTGACGACGTTGAGCACGCCGTCGGGCAGGCCCGCTTCTTTCATCAGTTGGGCCAACACCAGCGAGACCGAGGGATCGCGTTCCGAGGGCTTGAGAACGAAACTGTTGCCGCACGCGATCGCGATCGGGAACATCCACATCGGCACCATGGCCGGGAAGTTGAAGGGCGTGATGCCGGCGCAGACGCCGACGGGCTGGCGGATCGCCCAGGAATCGACGTTGGTCCCGACGTTCTCGGTGAACTCGCCCTTCAGGAGCTGCGGGATGCCGCAGGCGAATTCCACCACCTCCAGGCCGCGGATGCAGGATCCCTTGGCATCGCTCAGCACCTTGCCGTGCTCGGAGGTCAGGATCGCCGCAAGCTTGTCGAGATTGGCCTCCACCAGGGACTTGAAGCGGAACAAGACCCGGGCGCGCTGGAGAGGCGGCGTCTGGGACCATGCGGGAAAGGCCTTGCCGGCGGCGGCGACAGCGGCATCCACCTCGGCCTTGCTGGCCAGGGACACGCGGGCCTGCACCTCGCCGGTCGCCGGATTGAAGACCTCGCCGAAGCGATTGCTCCGGCTCTCGACCGGCTTGCCGTCGACCCAATGCCAGATGGTCCTGCTCATGATGCCAAATCTCCGGGGCGCGATGATTGGGGGGAGAAGCGGCAATCTAGCCCATCGTCCCGGCTGTGCAAGCGCCCTTGCGTCCCTATGATGGGCGGCCATGGCCGATACCCCACCCGATCCCCTCAACGCCTTCATTCCCCATGACCAGGTGCGCTTCGCCGGCGCGCCCGAAGGTCCGCTGAAGGGCCTTCGCTTCGCGGCCAAGGACATCTTCGATATCGCCGGCCATGTCACCGGTTGCGGCAATCCCGACTGGCTGCGCACGCACCAGGCCGCGACGGCGACGGCCCCGGCGGTCGCGCGACTCCTGGCGGCCGGCGCCGAACTCGCCGGCAAGACCATCACGGACGAGCTTGCCTACAGCCTGAACGGCCAGAACTTCCACTACGGCACGCCGGTCAACGTCAATGCGCCCGGCCGGATTCCCTGCGGTTCCTCCAGCGGCTCGGCCGCCGCGGTGGCGGGCGGGGTGGTGGACTTCGCGCTTGGCTCCGATACCGGCGGCTCGGTCCGGGTGCCGGCCTCTGTCTGCGGCATCTACGGCATCCGCCCGAGCCATGGCCGCGTTGCGATCGAGGGCGTGATGCCGCTCGCGTCTTCCTTCGATACGGTCGGGTGGTTCGCCCGCGATCCGTCAGTCCTGGCCCGGGTCGGCGCCGTTCTGCTGGGAAAGGATGCGAGCCTCCCAGGCCCCGGCGTCGCCCGCATCACCGACGCCTTCGCGCTCGCCGAGCCGGCTGTCCAGGCGGCCCTCGAGCCCTTGGCGGCGCGCATCGAATCCCTGCGCCGGCGCCGGCCGGCCATCGAGATCGGAGGGCTCGCCGACTGGATGGCCACCTTCCGCCGGCTTCAGGCGAAGGAGATCTGGGCCCAGCACGGCGCCTGGATCGAGCGTGAGCGGCCGCGCTTCGGGCTCGAGATCGCCGCGCGCTTCGAATGGGCCCGCGGCGTCGCCCAGCAGCCGCCGGCCGGCGAGGCGGAGCGGCGCATGGCGTTTGCCGCCAGGCTGGGGACGGTGCTGGCCGAGGCGGGCCTATTAATGCTGCCGAGCGCGCCGGACATCGCGCCCTTGCGCGGGCTTGCCGGCCCATCCTCCCAAAGCTTCCGTGACCGGACCTTGAGCCTCACCTGCATCGCCGGGCTTGCCCGGCTGCCCCAGGTGAGTTTGCCCGCGGGCCGGGTCCAGGGCTGCCCGGTCGGGCTTTCGCTGATCGGCCCTTGGGGCAGCGACCGCGCGCTTCTGGATTTCGCCGCTCAGCTCTCGTAGCGGACCACGGATTCGAACGGCACGTCGATGCGCGCCCGCCCGTCGAGGAAGGCAAGCTCGATGATGCAGGCCGCACCCACCACGTCGGCGCCCACGGCGCGCAGGAGCGCGATCGCTGCCCCCATGGTGCCGCCGGTTGCCAGCAGGTCGTCCAGCACGACGACGCGCTGGCCCGGTGCGACGGCATCGGCCTGGATTTCCACCGTATCGGTGCCGTATTCGAGGTCGTAGTTGAACGGGATTACCTGGCCCGGCAGCTTGCCGCGCTTGCGCACCATGGCGAAGCCGAGGCCGGTCAAATAGGCCAGCGGGGCCGAAATGAGGAAGCCGCGGGATTCGATCCCGACCAGCAGGTCCGGCTCCAGGCCCGCGATCCAGCCGGCGAGGTGGTCGACCGTCGCTCGCCAGGCGGGGCCATGGGCGAGCAGGGTCGAGATGTCGTAAAACAGTATTCCCGGCTTCGGAAAGTCCGGAATCTGCCGGATATGGTTCTTGATCTGCATGTCCCGCCCATGTCCCCCAGTGTCGCGGGGACGCATGCTAGCGGGGTTTATCGTGGGAAACCATGGCGTTGGGACGAACCCAGGCGTACAAAGGCGGCCTTATGGGCCCGGAAGGCGAGGCTAGCCCACTATATCGGGCCTGGGGGCGGATAGAGGGGAATGGCTGACAGCGGCGCATCGGTGAACGCCCGGGAAGCAGGCGGCGAGCTCGTGATCGGCCTCAAGGGCGCCTGGACGGTGCGCTCGGTCGCGGCTCTCGACCAGGCGATGGCGGCAATCCGGCCGGGCGGCGCCCGGAAGGCGCGCTTCGATCTTTCCGGCCTCGTCACCGTGGACAGCGCCGGCGCCTGGCTCATCGCACGCACCCGGGGGGCGCTCGCCGCGGCCGGCGTCGAGGTGAAGCTCGAAGCGGCCGACGAGCACCAGAAGGCGCTGATCGACAAGGTCCTGGCCGCGGGCCTGCCCGAACCACGCGGCCGGCTGCCCCATCACTACCTGATCGACATCCTGGCCCGGGTCGGGCGCGCGCTGATCGAGGCCATCAAGCTGGGGCGCGACCTGCTGAGCTTTTTCGGCGCCGTGGTCATCGGGTTCCTGCGCCTGTTCGTCGAGCCCCGGCGCATCCGCTTCGTCTCGCTGATAAGCCATATCGAGCAGACCGGCCTGAATGCCATGCCGATCATCGGCCTGATCTCGTTCCTCATCGGCGTCGTGCTCGCCTACCAGGGCGCCGACCAGCTGCGCCAGTTCGGCGCCGAGATCTTCACCGTCAACCTGGTCGGCGTTTCCGTGCTGCGCGAGATGGGGATCCTGCTGACCTCCATCATCGTCGCCGGCCGGACCGGCAGCGCCTTCACCGCGCAGATCGGCACCATGCAAGTCAACGAGGAGGTGGACGCGCTGCGCACGCTCGGCCTCGATCCGCTGGACGTGCTGGTGTTGCCAAGGGTGATAGCCCTCATCATCGCGTTGCCGCTGCTGACCTTCTATTCGGACATCCTCGCCCTATTGGGCGGCGGCGTTGCCTGCGTGACCCTGCTGGGCATGTCGGTGCAGCAGTTCCTCACCCAGCTCCAGGCCGCGGTTACCATGACCCATTTCCTGGTCGGGCTTTCCAAGGCGCCGGTCTTTGCCGCCATCATCTCCATGGTCGGCTGCTTCGAGGGCCTCAGGGTCACCGGCAGCGCCGAGAGCGTGGGGCGCCTCACCACCAAGTCGGTTGTCGAGGCGCTCTTCCTCGTCATCGTTTTCGATGCCTTCTTCTCGGTCGTCTTTTCCTACCTCCACATATGACCGAAACACCGACCATATCGATCCGTGGGCTCGTCACCCGCTTCGGCGAGCAGACCGTGCATGACGGGCTGGATCTGGACGTAAGGCGCGGCGAGGTGCTGGGCGTGGTGGGCGGGTCGGGCACCGGCAAATCGGTTCTGCTGCGCACCGTCGTCGGCCTCAACCGGCCTGCCGCCGGTCGGATCGAAGTGCTGGGCCAGGACACGGGCCATCTGAGCGAAGGGGCCTGGCGCAGTCTGGAAGCCCGCTGGGGCGTGTTGTTCCAGAGCGGAGCCCTGTTCAGCTCGCTGACCGTGGCCGAGAACATCATGGTCCCGTTGAAGGAGCATGGCCATCTGCCGGGCCGGCTGATGGCGGAATTGACCGCGCTCAAGGTCGCCATGGTTGGCCTCCCCCCCGATGCCGGCGACAAGTTCCCCTCCCAGCTCTCCGGCGGAATGAAAAAGCGCGCCGGACTGGCCCGGGCGCTCGCCCTCGACCCGGAGCTTCTGTTCCTGGACGAGCCCACGGCCGGGCTCGACCCGATCGGCGCGGCGGCCTTCGACGAGCTGATCCGCAGCCTGCAGCAGAGCCTGGGACTGACGGTTTTCATGGTGACCCACGATCTGGACAGCCTGAGTGCGATCTGCGACCGTATCGCCGTCCTCGTCGACAAGCGGATCAAGGNCGATACGATGGAGCATCTGCTGGAGGATCCACACCCGTGGATTCGCTCGTATTTCCATGGCCCGCGCGGCCGCGCCGCGCGCCATGCGGAAGCCTAGGCGGAGTGCCGTAGACCGCCTCCCATGGAGACCCGAGCCAGCCATATCGCCGTCGGCGCCTTC
>JGI12269J14319_10006272_pt1 | contig 10373 bp, 9 predicted proteins | sample PeaSoiSIISIP2007_FD_14319 | JGI IMG/M metagenome (IMG submission 14319) | reverse complement strand
AAGATGCGGCGCCTCATCGAGAGCGGCTTCTTCGGCCGCATCCTCTCGCTCAAGGCCGACTTCGGCTATTGGGTCTTCGAGGGCGACGGTATCGCGGCACAGCGCCCTTCCTGGAACTACCGCAAGCGCCAGGGCGGTGGCATCATCCTCGACATGCTGTGCCACTGGCGCTACATCCTCGACAATCTCTTGGGCGAGGTGGAGGCGGTGAGCTGCCGCGGTGCCAATTTCATCGCCAAGCGCTGGGACGAGCGCGGCAAGCCCTACCGCGCCGACGCCGACGACGCGGCCTTCGCCACCTTCGAGCTCGCGGGCGGCATCTTGGCACAGATCAACAGCTCCTGGTGCACGCGCGTGCGGCGCGACGATCTCGTCACCTTCCAGCTGGACGGCACGCGCGGCTCGGCGCTGGCCGGGCTCACGCGCTGCTGGATCCAGCCCAGCCAAGCGACGCCGAAGCCGGTATGGAACCCGGATGCGCTGAGTAGCCACGACTTCCTCGCCGAGTGGCAGGAGGTACCGGACTCCGAGCCCTATCCGAACGGCTTCAAGGCGCAGTGGGAGCTCTTTATCCGGCACGTCATGGAAGGCGCTCCCTTCCGCTGGGACCTGCTCGCGGGTGCCAAAGGCGTCCAGCTCGCCGAGCTCGGCCTCAAGAGCTGGGCCGAGCGGCGCTGGATCGACGTTCCCAAGCTGGAGGGCTGAGCCATGCCGACGATCAACCTGCCGGCCGCAGACGGGCGGCTCCTGCCCTACCGCACGAGGCCGCCCAGCAATCTGCCCGCGCGCGCGAGTGCCTCCTTCAACCGCGTCGCCTTCGCGGCCACCCATGTCGTCGCCGACGCGCTCGCCGACAACGATCCCTGGCTCGATGCTTCCGTTGACTGGGACGCCACGATGGCCTACCGCCGCCACCTCTGGGGCCTGGGGCTCGGCGTCGCCGACGCGATGGACACCGCACAGCGCGGCATGGGGCTCGATTGGCCCACCTCGCTCGAGCTCATCCGCCGCTCGGTCGAGGCGGCGAAAGACATTCCCGGCGCCCTCCTCTTCTGCGGCGCCGGCACCGATCATCTCGCAGCGGGTGCGACGATCGACGCGGTCATACGCGCCTACGAGGAGCAGATCACAGCTATCGAGAAGCTCGGCGGGCGCATCGTCCTGATGGCGAGCCGGGCGCTCGCCGCGGCCGCGCGCGGGCCCGAGGACTACGCGCGCGTCTACGACCGCATCCTCTCTCAGCTCGCCGACAAGGCGATCATCCACTGGCTCGGCGACATGTTCGACCCGGCACTCGCGGGCTATTGGGGCGATCGCGACCTCGATGCGGCGAGCGAGACCGCACTCGACGTGATCGCGCGCAACGCGGCCAAGATCGACGGGGTCAAGATCTCGCTCCTCGACAAGGAGCGCGAGATCGCCATGCGCCGCCGCCTGCCGCAAGGCGTGCGCATGTACACGGGCGACGACTTCAACTATGCCGAGCTCATCGCCGGCGACGGCGAGCGCCATTCGGATGCGCTCCTCGGCATCTTCGATGCGATCGCGCCCGCCGCGTCCGCGGCGCTTGCGGCGCTTGCGCGCGGCAGCGACAACGAGTTCCACGACATCCTGGCGCCGACCGTGCCGCTCTCGCGCCACATCTTCAAGGCGCCGACCCGCTTCTACAAGACGGGCCTGGTCTTCATGGCCTATCTCAACGGCCATCAGCGCCACTTCGTGATGGTCGGCGGACAGGAGAGCGCGCGCTCGATCCTCCATCTGGCCGAGCTCTTCCGCCTTGCGGACGCGGCCGGCCTGCTCGCCGATCCCGAGCTCGCGCGCGAGCGCATGGCGGCCGTGCTCAAGACCCGCGGCATCGACCCATGACGCGCGACCTCTCCAAGGACAACCGCTTCCTCTCGATCAACACGGCGACCGTGCGCGCGTGGGACCTCAAGCAGGCGGTCGAGGGCATCGCGCGCGCGGGCATCCCGGCCCTTTCCGTGTGGCGCGACAAGCTTCAGGCGGTGGGCGTGGCGGAGGCGGCGCGGCTCATAAGACGGCACCGCCTCGCCGTCAGCGGCCTTTGCCGCGGCGGGATGTTCACGGGCGAGGGCCGCGGCGGGCTCGCCAAGGCGCTCGAGGACAATCGCCGCGCCGTCGACGAGGCCGCCTCCATTGCCGCCGCCTGCCTGGTCGTCGTCGCCGGCGGCCTCGCGCCGGCCTCGCGCGACATCGCGGACGCGCGCCAGATCGTGCGCGAGGGCTTGGCCGAGCTCTTGCCCTACGCCCGTGCTGCGGGTGTGGCGCTCGCGATCGAGCCGCTCCACCCCATGTACGCGGCCGACCGCGCCTGCATCAACACGCTCGCGCAGGCGAACGAGCTTTGCGAGGCGCTCGGCGAAGGTATCGGCGTCGCGGTCGACGTCTACCACGTCTGGTGGGACCCGAACTTAGCTAACGAGATCGCGCGCGCCGGCAAGGGCCGCCGCATCCTCGCCTTCCACATCTGCGACTGGCTGGTGCCGACGACCGACCTCCTGCTCGACCGCGGCATGATGGGCGACGGCGTCATCGACATTCGGGCGATCCGCGCACTCGTCGAGGCGGCCGGCTACGGCGGCTTCTGCGAGGTCGAGATCTTCTCCAAAAACAACTGGTGGAAGCGGCCGCCCGAGGAGGCGCTGGCCACAGCCGTCGAGCGCTACCGCACGGTGTGCTGAGCCGGCCGCCGCTTCCACGTCTCGAGCGGGATCATGGCGTCGAGGTCGGGTGCCAAGGCCACGCCGTAACCCGGCGTCTCGAGCGATCCCACCTTGAGCCGCCCGCCGCGCACGGAGAGGACGGCGCCGCCGTCGATGCGCTCGTAAAGATCGCCGTGGCGCTGCAAGGCCTGCTCGCGCTCGGCGTTCGAGCAATGATCGAGGCCGCGCACGTAGTGATGACCGTTGCGCTCGACGTGCTCGATGCCGAGGAGGCGCACGGTGGCGAGATCCTGCTGCAGCGGCACGATCGGCAGATTGGTCAAGTCCTCGGCACTCATGAAGACGCTCTCGCCGCGCGCGCGATGCGCCTCGACGAGCGTGCGGTTGAGGAAGGATTTGATGACCCCCTTGCAATTCTTGCTCGAAACGCCGGCGTAGCCGAGCGCCAACGCCGTCTTGAACGACTGAGGGTCGTCGTCGCTTTCGTCGATGATCACGGGGAGCTCGCGACCGAAAGCGGCGATTCCGGCCGCGGCCTCGGGATCGAGTGCTGCGCGCCGCGGCAACGGCTGCTCGAGGAAGAGAAGAGAGGCGCGCAGGCGCGCGAGCTTCGGGCTCTTGCCGATGAAGGCCCAGAGCTTCCGAAGCGCGTCCAGGCTCCTGTACTGCTCGTTGCCGTCGAGGGAGGCGTGGTAGGTCTCGGAGATGAGCGAGTCCAGCACGATGGCGATCGATTCGAGGCGGAGGAGATCCGCGAGCACGTCGCCGCCGAGCTTGAGCTTGAAGTAGCGCAGGCCCTGTTGGCGCACGTAGTCCGTAAGCGTGCGCGGCAGTCCGTCGTCGCGGTCGCCCTCGCCGAGCTCGGCATCGCTGAGCGGGTCGAGAAGGCCGACCGTGTGCCGAAGTGCCAAGGACGGCGCGGGTGCTGCCGAGAGCCACGCCCGCAGATGATCCGGGCCCGTCTCCGCATGCATCTCATGAGGCCTCAGCCCGATGCCGTCATCGAGCAAGAGCTCGCGCAGGCTCGCGCCTTGGCGGCGGCCGAGCGCGTCGATGGCGGCGCGCTCGAAAAGCGCCGAGCCGAAGGCGCCCACGAGCTTGTTCAGCCCGGCCGCCAGCGCGCGGCGCTGGCACTCGGGGTAGGCCTCGCGCCAGAGCGCGAAGAGAGACGGCGCCTCGCCCGCCGCGCGATAGACCTCGGCCGCGATCTCCGCCGAAAGGAGGAGATCCTCGGCATTGCGCTCCGCACTCTTCGTGGCGTCCTTGTCGAACCATTTGGGCATGAGATTGTCGCCGGCATAGCCGGTCGAGGCCGCATTCCCGCTTTGCACCTCGACCGCGACATGGAGGAGCGGGAAGCCCTCGACCGTCTCGGCGCCGAAGCGGAAGGGAAGCCGGGTGCGCACCTCGCGCACGTAGAAGCGCGCGCCCACGACCGAAAGGCTCAGCGGCACGGGCGGTCCTCCGGCGATGGCGTCATTCCCCTCCTCCTCGGCGCCCAATCCGCCACTTTCGCGGATCGCCCCGGCGGCGCCGCCACACGGCTATCATATTAACGGCAGCCTTACCAAGAGGAGAGAGCCAAAGGGAGATGGCCAGAGGGAGATGGCCAAAGGGGGATAGCCAAAGGGAGATGACCAAAAGGAGATGACCAAAGGGAGATGAATCGTGCGCTGCCGCTCCTGCTGCTATAGTGCGCGTCACCGTCAAAGGGTGCCGGCAAAGCGGACGGGCGCCCCAGGGAGAGCAAAGCAATGACTTCGCCCATCAAGCGCGTCCTCGTCGTCGGCGCCGGCACCATGGGCCGCGGCGTCGCCAAGTCCTTCGCAGACGGCGGCTTCGAGACCTTCGTGTGGAGCCGGCGCGGCGCGGACGTTCCCGGCCTGCCGCCGGGGGTCAAGGCAAGCGCAACCCCACCCGCGGAAGTGCCCGATCTCGTCGTCGAGAACGTGCCCGAGGAGGTCGCGGTCAAGTGCGAGACCTACCGCGCGCTCGAGGCCGCCTATCCCCCTTCCGTCATCATCGCGACCAACACCTCGGGGCTCTCCCTCGACGAGCTCGCCCGGGGCCTCGCGCATCCCGAGCGCTTCCTCGGTGCCCACTACTTCCAGCCCGCGGACGTCTTTCCCATGGTCGAGGTGATCGCCGCGACGGCGACCGCCCCCGAGGTCGTCGCGCGCACGGCGGAAGCGATGCGGCGGACCGGCAAGGAGCCCATCCTCGTGCGCAAGCCGGTCGAGGGCTATCTCATCAACCGCCTCCAGCATGCGCTCCTGAACGAGGCCTATCACTTGATCGAGATCGGCGCCGCCACGCCCAAGGAGATCGACGACATCGCGAAGCATCTCCTCGGCCCGCGCATGTGCGTGACCGGCGCCATCGAGCAGAAGGACATCAGCGGGCTCAAAATCCATGCGACGGCACAAGTGGCACTCGTGCCCAAGCTCGCGCATACGGGAAAACCCGTGCGCTTCGTCCAGGACATGGTGGCGCGCGGCGAGACCGGGCTCAAGTCCGGCCGCGGCTTCTACGATTGGCGGGAGTGCGATGCGGAGGCGGTGGCGGCGCAGGCGAGCGAGCGCTTGAGGCGCGTGCTCGCCTTCCTCGCCCGCGAGCTCGGGCCGGACCGTCCCCGCACGCGTCCCAAGGGACGCAAGCTCGGCGCGTGAAGGAGGTATCGAGTGGCCAATTTCCACGTCAGCGTCGGCGAGCAGGTCAAGTTCTCCAAGACCGTGAGCGAAAGCGACGTCTATCTCTTCGCCGGAATTACCGGCGACTTCGCCGGCAACCACGTCAACGAGGAATACATGAAGCGCTCGGCCTACGGCGGACGCATCGCGCACGGCGCACTCCTCGTCGGCTACATGTCGACGACCTCGACCATGATGTGCGCGAAATGCGTCGAGCGCGGGATGGATGAGACCCCGGTCTCGCTCGGCTACGACCGCGTGCGCTTCTTGAAGGGCGTCAAGCTCGGCGACACCATCACGGTCCGCTACACGATCGCCGAAATCGAGCCCGAGCGGCGCCGCTCGCGCGCCAAGATCGAGGTCACCAACCAAGAGGGCGAGCTCTGCGCGGTCGCCGAGCACCTCCTCAAATGGGTGAAGAACGAGGGCTAGCGCGTGACACCCCTCGGCCTTGACGCCTCCCCGACATTTGCCTTTAAATCGATCTAATCGGAGGCTAGGCTCAAGGCCGAAGACAAGGCGAACGGGAAAGGGAGGAACAAAATGACAATCAACGGGTCGGGCAACGGGTCGGGCTGGATCAATCGGCGCGCGCTCCTCAAGCTCATGGGAGTGGGCGGAGCCGCGCTCGCGGGTGCGTTGCCGCAGCGCGTCTTCGCGCAAGCGCACAAGACCACACTCGTCATCGGCATCGACATCAGCGATACGATCACGCTCGATCCCGCGCGCATCGCCCAATACACCTCGCCGATGACCGCCGAGGCCGCCTACGAGACGCTCGTCACCATGGCGCCCGGCGACTACATCAACCTGCAGCCGGCACTCGCCACCAAGTGGGCGCGCACGCCCGACGGCAAGGGCTGGCGCTTCAGCTTGCGCGACGGCGTCAAGTTCCCGAGCGGCAACGCGATGACCATCGAGGACGTCAAATGGTCGTTCGACCGCGTGCTCAACCTCAAGGACCAGCCCGCGCAATATGTGGCGCACGTCGATCGCGTAGAGATCGTCGATGCCCACACCTTCGACATCCTGCTCAAGCAGCCGGATCAGCCGCTCCTCACCATCATCGCCGCACCCGAGTTCGTGGTGCTCGAGAAGAAGCTCGTCGAGGCGCACGGCGGGAACGCCGGCGCCGGCGCCAAGGACGACGACAAGGCGACGCCCTGGCTCAACGAGAATTCGGCCGGCACGGGGGCCTATCGCCTCACGGCGTGGGAGCGCAACGCCCAGATCCAGCTCGTGCGCAACCCGCACTACTGGCGCGGCACCCCGCCCTTCGAGCGCGTGGTGATCCGCCACTTCAGCGACAGCGCGGCCCAGCTCCTGGCCCTTCGCCGCGGCGACGTGGACGCCGCCTTCAACCTCATTCCCGAGCAGATCGCGACCTTGAAGAGCGAGCCCGAGGTGCGCGTCGACCGTCTCACCAGCCTCGACTTCGTCTATATGGCGTTGACCCAGGAGCCCGAGTTCAACAAGGCGCTCGCGGTCAAGGAGGCGCGCCAGGCGATCGGCTATGCCATCGATTACGACGGCATCAAGAACTCGCTGCTCGGCGGGGCCGCCGTGCGCCCGGCGCACTTCCTCCCCATCGGCACGAGCGGGTCGACCGAGGCGATCGCGCGCGAGATCGGCTTCCGCCAGGATTTGGCGCACGCCAAGGCGCTCCTCGCCAAGGCCGGCCTCCCCGACGGCTTCGAGTTCGAGATCGCCTACGGCAACGCCGACGTTGCCGGCGTCTCCTACCAGCTCCTCGGCCAGAAGATCCAGGCGGATCTGGCGCGGGTCGGCATCAAGGCGACGCTCAATCCGATGGATCAAGTCAACCTGCGCACCCAGTACACGACCGGCAAGGCGCGCGGCGGCGTGCTCACCTTCTGGAACCCGCCCGCGGTCGAGAGCGAGCTCTGGGCGGCGGCGGTCGTCGAGCGGGTCGCCAAGCGCGTGCACTGGACCCCGCCCGAGGACATCGTCAAGCTCGTGCATGAAGCGGCCGCCGAGCGCGATCCCAAGAAGCAGGCCCAGCTCTGGGTCGAGTGGCAGAAGCGCGCGGTCGATCAGGCCAATCACTTCATCCTTTTCCAGCCCATCTACCAGATCGGCGTGCGCAAGACGATCGGCAAGTTCCCGCTCACCGCCGCGGGCTGGCAGCTCGACATGTACGGGGTCGCGCCGGCGTAAGGCTGGCGTGCTGATATTCCCTCTCCCGCTTTGCGGGAGAGGGGCAAATTGCAAGCTCAAAACCCGTTGAGCTCGGCCGGATTGTCGACGAGAATGATTTTCTACGCACTGGCGCCGTCCAGCAGCATGGGGCAGGGCTACCGCGGATCGGTCTTCGCCTCGATAAAGGCGCGCAGCACGGCATTGATTCGGGTCTGGTATCCCCGACCTCTCTGGCGAAACCATTCGAGCACGTCGTTGTCCAGCCGCAACGTGACCGGAGATTTGCCGCGGGGCCACACCACTCTTGCGTTGGCCCAATCTGCGGCGGTCGTCATCGCCGCATCGGGGTCATCGCCCGCGTTGCGTTCAATCTCCGTGTCGGTCAGCCGGCGCACCCGCTTCCAATCGGTCCTACCTTTCGTCTTCCTCGCCTGCGCCGGGGAGATGCGCGTAATACGCTTCTTGCTCATGCTGTCCCGCCTTTCGCGCGCTGATGATCCGCGAGGTCGATGGAATGCTTGCGAATTAGGAAATATAGGTACAATTGTCAATACGAGGCGCCGATCACGTTGAGCCCCTCTCTCGCTTGCGGGAGAGGGAGGGGCCCGCGGCCGTCAGGCCGTGGGAGGGTGAGGGACAACCCCGCTATCTGGCAATCCCTCACCCTTCCCATCCCTTCGGGATGGGCCCCTTCCCTCTCCCGCAAGCGGGCGAGGGATTTTGGGCGGGCTCGCAGCTCAAAACCCGTAGAGCTCGGCGGGATTGTCGACGAGGATGCGCCGGCGCGTCGCCTCGTCGGGCGCCCAATCGAGCAGGAGGTCGAGCAAGAGCGCATCGTCGGGCAAGCTCGTCCTCCCCGGATGCGGCCAATTGCTCGCCCACAGCATGCGCTCGGGGGCAGCTGTCACCAGCTCCTTGGCGAGCCGGCCGACGTCGCCATAAAGCGGCGGACCCGCCTTGGAGACCTCGTAGGGAGCCGAGAGCTTGACCCAGACGCGTCCGCTCGCGACCAGGCGGAGGAGGCAGCGGAAGGCGGGATGCTCGGGCGCCACGGGCTCGAGGAACTTCCCCACATGGTCGATGACGATGCGGCCGGGCCAGCGCTTGATCTGTGCCTCGCGCTCGGGCAAGAGCCTTCCGTCGAGCTGAAGCTGCACGTGCCAGCCGACCGACTGCACGCGCGCCGCGACCTCATCCAGGATATCCCACGCGATGGCGCCGCCCGGCAGCATGTGAAAGCGCACCCCGCGGATGCCCGCCTTGGTGAGGCGCTCGAGCTCGCTCTCTGTGACGCGCGTGTCCACGACCGCGATGCCGCGCGCGCGCTCGAGGCCGAGGCCAGCGATGCCCGCGAGCGTGCAGCGGTTGTCGAGGCCGTAGGCTGAGGGCTGCACCACGACGGTGCGGGAGAGCCCGAGACGGCGCTGGAGGGCCTGGTAGACCTCGACCCGTCCCTCGGGCGGGGCCGAGACCGCGGTCGGTGCGAGCGGGTATTTGCTGTCGTAGAGGTGCATGTGCGTGTCGCAGGCGCCGGCCGGCGCCTTGAGACGCGGAGATGCAGACGATTGCGTGCTTGCCATTCCGTGTCCTCCCCGACTCAAGACTTCTTAAGACGCGCGAGACGCGTCGCCTTCTCGGCATTGACGGCACCCGGCGGGAGCCGCCCGGCCACGAGTTCCGCCACCTGCTTGACCGTGTCGAAGGCCTGGTGCTCGATCGCCTGCGGCGTCAGGCCCGCGCTGTGGGGGGTCGCGATCACGTCCGCGCGCCGTGCCAAGTGGAGAGAGGGCATCTGGTCAGGTGCCCGCCCGACGTCGAGGGCTGCTCCCGCGATGCGCTTCTCCTCGAGCGCCTTCTCGAGTGCCGCCTCGTCGACGAGATTGCCGCGCGAGAGATTGATGAAAAAAGCGCTCGGCTTCATGCGGGCGAATGCGGCGGCGTTCATCAGATTCTCGGTCTCCTCGGTCGCCACCGCGAGACAGACGACGAAGTCGGCCTCGCCGAGGAGTGTGGCGAGATCGACCTGCCGCACCCCGGTCACCGCCACCCTCTTATGCGGATCGGCGACCGACACCGTCATACCGAGCGCCTTGCCGAGCTCGGCGAGATATTGCCCGATGGCGCCATAGCCGATGATGCCGAGCGCCGAGCCCTTGAGCTGGCGGCCCGTGCGCGCCGCGGGAACGCTCCCCTTGCGGTACTCGAGTGCGGCCGCGCTGACGTTGCGGCCGAGGTCGACCATGAACCCGAGGGCCATCTCCGCGACCGAGGCGACGAAGCCGGCGGTCGCGTGCGTTACCAGCACGCCCGCCGCACTCGCCGCCGCCACGTCGATGTTGCGGATGTCGATGGCGCAGCGCAGGAAGGCGACGAGGTCGGGTGCCTGTGCGAAGAAGGCCGCCTCGCCGGGCGTCTGGCGGTCCGAGACGACGATCTCGCAGCCGCGCGCGGCCTCGGCGAGCGTCTCCGCCGTCAGCACGCGGCCAGTGCGGTTGATGCGCACCTCGCCGAGCTTCTCGAGGGCCGCGACCGCGCGCGGGCCGTAATAGTTCGCCAGCATGTCCGGCACGTGCGTGAGGAATATCCTTGCCATGCTCACCCCACCTCGACCACGCGCCCTTCCGCCGAGGAGCGCAGCAGCGCCTCGATCAGGCGCTGCACCTTGAGCGCCTCGCGTCCGTTGATCGCGGGCTCCCGCCCCTCGTCGAGGGCGTCGAGGAAGTCCGCGATCAGCGCCCGGTGGGCGTCGTTGGAGAAGGCCATGGGATCGGCACCGCCGCTCAACGACGGCCCGCCGCTCTCGCTGACATGGCGGCCGTCCTTGTAATAGACGTCG
>JGI12269J14319_10006270_pt1 | contig 10373 bp, 9 predicted proteins | sample PeaSoiSIISIP2007_FD_14319 | JGI IMG/M metagenome (IMG submission 14319) | reverse complement strand
CTCAGCACCGGACTGTCACTGCTTTGGCAGACGCGCTTGCCCTGGAAGGGGATGCCCGCAAGCAGCTTGTCGAGCTAGCGCGTGACGGCAGGCTTCGGGATCACTGGACGCGCCCCGCCGGCCTGTGTGAACTGCCCCGGCTGGTTGACGACTTCACCGGCCGCGCCGCGGAACTGGTCTGGATCAGCGAGCTGGTATACGCCGAGAGTCCACCGGGTGCCGGTGTGGCACGGCTTATCACCGGCTCGGGGGGCATGGGGAAGACCACGCTCGCCATCCGGGCGGCCCACCTCCTACGGCCGAGCTTCCCCGGCGGGGTGTTCTTCCTTGACCTGTTCGGCATGTCCCCGCAGCCTGCGACCGCCGCCGACGCGTTGCGGCTGCTGCTTCGCGCGCTCGGTGTCGCGGATGAGCAGATCCCCGAGGATGCACCTGGGCGTGCTTCGGTGTATCGATCGCTGCTGCGGGACAGGCAAGCGCTGGTCGTCCTGGACAATGCCGGGTCGGAGGAGCAGGTGCGCCCGCTACTGCCGGGAGACGGCGCGAGCCGGGTGCTGATCACGGCCCGGCGCCTGCTGGCTGGCTTGGAGGGTGTACGCCGGCTCGGTCTCGGACCCCTGTCGTTGCCGGAGGCCACGGAGCTACTGACCGGAATCCTGGGCCAGCGCGCCGTCGGTGGCGAGGGATCGGCACTCAACCAGCTTGCCGAGTTGTGCGAGGGCATGCCGCTGGCGCTGCGGATCATAGGGAACCGGCTGGTCAGCCGCCCCGGCTGGGATGCCGCCCAACTCGCGGCCCGGCTGGCGGACGAGGAGCACCGCCTGGATCAGTTCAAGGCCGGTGACCTGAAGATCGCAACCGCGTTCGGGATGTCGTACGAGCAGCTCGCAGAGGCCGCCCGGCGGGTGTTCCGGCGGCTGGCCGTGGTACCCGGCCGCGACTACGATGCAGCCCTGGCCGCGGTCGCTGGCGAGGTGCCGGTGGAGGTCGCCTGGGATGCTCTGGACGAGCTCGTCGACCTCGGCCTGCTGCTGGACAGCGCCGCGGGACGATACCGGTTCCACGACCTGGTCCGCCTGTTCGCTCGCACACGGCTCGAGGAGGAGCAATCCCCAGCCGAACGTGAGGCACTGACGGCAAGGGTGACGTCGTGGCTGCTGCGGATGGCCACGACGGCCGGGCGGTGGTTCGAACCCGGCTATGGTCGTCCCGTTCGGCCTGACCAGGACCTGGTCGTCTTGTCCAGCGCGGAGGAGGCCGAGAACTGGCTGCGCGCGAACGTGGACAACTGGCTGGGTGCGTTGCGGTCCGCGGCGGCGATCGGGCTCTTGGAGACGCTTCAGCCGAACTTCCGGCAGGCCGAGGCTCTGGAGACGCTAGCTGCCCTGCTGGCGGAGGAAGGCCGGACCGAAGAGGGTCGCCGCACCTACGTGCGTGCGGCACAGGTGTACGAGGTGATCGGTGACGCCGAGGCGGGCAGCCGCTGTCAGGCCGCGGCGCCCCCGGCACCCTGACCCGGTCGGAGCCGTCCCCGGTGCACAGTCCTTGCGCAGGTACTTCTGCGTGCTGTTCTGCATGGTGCCGCCGATTCCCCGCTTGTTGACTCGGGGTGCACCGGGACCGGCGTCAGGGCCTGTCCCGCCAAGGTCAGGAGCGACCATGGCCATCAAGAACATCGTGCTCGTACACGGCAACTTCGTGGACGGATCAGGCTGGCAGGGCGTCTACGATCACCTCACTGCCGACGGTTACCGGGTAGCCGTCGTGCAGAACCCCACCCTCTCCCTCGGCGGCGACGTCGCCGCCACTCACCAGGTGCTCGACAGCCTCGGCGGCCCAGCCGTGCTGGTCGGCCATTCCTACGGCGGAGTCGTCATCACCGAGGCCGGCAACCACCCCAATGTCGCCGCGCTCGTCTATATCACGGCGTTCGCGCCCGACACCGGGGAGTCGGTCAGCTCGATGATCGCCGACCCGCCGCCCGGTGCGCCGGTGCCGCCGATCCTGCCGCCGGTCGATGGGCTGCTGTTCCTGGACCGGGACAAGTTCGCCGCCGCCTTCGCCGCCGATGTGCCAGCGAAACTGGCCGCGTTCATGGCCGACTCCCAGGTCCCGGCGGGCGTGGACGCGCTGGGCGGCGCGGTCACCGAGCCTGCCTGGCGCAGNAAGCCGTCCTGGTACCTGGTCGCCACGGACGACCACATGATCCCGCCTGCCGCCCAGCGCGCCATGTCCGAGCGAGNCAAGGCGACCGTCACCGAGACCCCCGGCAGCCACGCCGTGTTCGTCTCGCGTCCGGCTGTCGTGGCCGCCGTGATCAGCCAGGCTGCCCAGGGGCCTGAACGACCAGCCCTAGACGCCGCACGAACCCCTTACTCCTTCGGCAATCAGCAGGTTCGCGGTGCCTGTGCTGTCAGATGCTCCAGAGCGCCTGAGTGGGGGACAGGCGGGCGGCGCGGATGGCGGGCAGCAGCCCGGCGAGGGCGCCGATGACGACGGCGGCGGCCAGGCCGCCGGCCCAGGCGTCGGGCGGGATGACGATGGCCCAGCCCTTGGCGTGGGCGTAGGCGGCGGTGGCGGCCGCGCCGGCGATGACCCCGGCGACGCCGCCGGCCAGGGACAGCAAGATGGCCTCGGCCAGGAACTGGGCGCGGATCTGGCCGTGGGTGGCGCCCAGCGCCCGGCGCAGCCCGATCTCGGAGCGGCGTTCCAGCACCGAGATGACCATGATGTTGGCCACCCCGATCGCGCCGACCAGCAGCGCGATCGCGCCCAGTCCGAGGAACAGGGTGTCCAGGGCGCCCTTGGCGTCGGCCTGGGCGGTGAGCGCGCTTGAGGGCTGGGAGACGGTGACCTGGTCCGGGTTTGCCGGGCTGGCCTGGTAGCCGAGGAGGTTGTCCACCCGCGTGGTGGCGGCCTGGGTGTTGACGGTGCGGACGTAGATCTCCGACGGGTTCCCGTCGAAGTGCAGGTACTTCTCCGCGGCGGGGAACCCGATCAGGACCGCGGAGTCGATCTGCGGTGCCAGCACGGCGGGGTTCAGGATGCCGGTGACGTAGAACCACTGGCCGCCGGCCCAGATCCGCATCCCGGGCCGGATCCGGTCGATGCCCAGCAGTTGCGCGGTGACGGCGCCGAGCACAGCGGCCGGCTCGCGGGCGGTGGCGGCGTTCAGGAACCGGCCCTGCGCGAGGCTGGTGCCGGCCGCTGCGGGCAGGCCCAGGGTGGCCGCCTCGACGCTGAGGGCGTTGGTCTCGATCGAGGGGATGAGCGGGGACTTGTAGACGCTGACGCCGCCGACAGTGCCGGTGTCCTGCACCGCGGTGACCCCGGGCAGCCGGGCGATCATGCCCGGCGCCGCCACCGGCAGCTCGGCGGTTTCGCCGGAGAGGGTCTGCCCGTTGGTGGCGGTCAGCAGGTTGGTGCCCAGCGCCTGGATCTGGGCCAGCAGCGCGGCGGAGGAGGAGGCGGCCAGGCCCAGGACGGCGACGATCGCCGCGACGCCGATCGCGATGCCCAGCGCGGACAGCCCGGCGCGCAGCTTGCGGGTCCGCAGCCCGGTGCTGGCCAGGGCGGCCAGGTCGGAGGGCCGCAGCCGGGCCGCNGCCGGGGCGGCCGGCCGCGGCGATGTGGTGGTCATGACGGTCCTTCCTGCGCGGGCCGGGAGCGGGCGGGCCGCCCGCCGCCAGCCCCGCCGGCGGCCGCCTGGCCGGGGACGGGGCTGGTGTCGGCGATGATGTGCCCGTCGAGCATCTCGATGCGACGGTGTGTCCGGGCGGCGACCGCGTGGTCGTGGGTGATGATGATGATCGTCGTCCCGGCGGCGTTGAGTTCCTCCAGCAGGGCCAGGATGGCGGCGCCGGTGGCCGAGTCCAGGTTGCCGGTCGGCTCATCAGCCAGCACTACCGGCGGCGCGCCCGCCACCGCCCGCGCGATCGCGACCCGCTGCCGTTCCCCGCCCGACAGCTGGGTCGGCCGGGCGGCGGCCCGGTGCGCGAGCCCGACCCGGTCCAGGGCCTGCAGCGCCAGCCGCCGCCGCGCGCCGCGCCGCCCCCCGGCGTACAGCAGCCCGTCGGCCACGTTGCCCAGCACGCTCTGGTGCTCGGCGAGGAAGAACTGCTGGAACACGAACCCGACCCGGGAGGCCCGCAGCCCGGCCAGCTCCCGGTCGGTCATCCGCGCCACGTCCAGGCCGGTGACGCGCACCGTCCCGGCAGTCGGCTTGTCCAGGGTGCCCATCAGGTGCAGCAGCGTGGACTTGCCCGACCCCGACGGGCCCACGATGGCGGTCAGCTCCCCGGCGCTCACCGCCAGGCTCACCCCGGCCAGCGCCTGCACCGGAGGCGACCCGGGATACTGCTTGGTCACCTGCTCCAGCTCCAGCACCGGCACCCCGCCCGGCCCGTCCCAGTCGGCCAGGGCCGTCCCCGCGGCGGTCACGACGCCGCCACCACGACGCGCTGCCCGGGACTCAGCGCCCCTGTCACCTGCACCAGCCCGTTAGCGCCGTCGTAGATCCCGGGCGTCACCGGCACCCAGCGCCGCGTGTTCCCCGGGCCGACGACCTCCACGACGTACCCGCCCGGCGACTGGGCCACCAGCGCCGTCACCGGCACCGCGAGCACCGGGCCAGGGCTGCTTTCGGTGGTGATGTTCACCGTCACCGGCGCCTGGTCCAGGGTTCCCGCCGCCCCCGGATCGGTCAGCCTCACCTGCACCGGGATCGTCGTGGTCGGGCTCTGCCCCTGCCCCGACCCGGACGTGGTCGCCACCGTGCCGACCGAGGAGACCACGCCCGGCGTGGTCGTCCCGTCCGGCAGCGTGATGCTCACCGTGTCGCCGGCCTTGACCTCCGACTGCTGGGAGACGTCCAGCGGGATCGTCACCAAGTGCCGGTCCGAGGTCGCCGCCAGCACCGGCCCGGACGCCGGGCCGCCCAGGCTCCCGGTCACCTGGCTGACCCGCAGCGCCTCCGGCTCGAACACCACCTGCCCCAAAGACAGGCTCCCCGGCGGGAAGGAGACCCCCAGGTGCTCTTCCAGCCGCTGCACCGCGTACGCCGTCTCCCACGAGTAGTAATCCCAGCCCAGCGCGAGGATATCCGCGCGGTCGGCGTAGCCGAGGTCCACCAGGTCGTGGTTGAGCTGGGTCACGTCCTGGCCGGTGATCCCCTCATCCAGGGTCCGCCAGTCCGGCACGCTGCCGTACAGCAGCACCACCGGGGAGCCGTTGCCCGTCTTGTACAGCGCCTGTCCCTGGCTGATCACCTGCCCAGCCGACGGCAGCCAGGTCAGCGTCCCGCCGCCCCGCCCGGCCACCGTGTAGGACCCGGCGTACCCCAGCGTCGCGTTCACCGGCGTGGTTGCCGCGATATCCTGCCGGGTCACCGGCTGCGTCGCCGGCGCGGGCGCCCCGTGCTGCCCGGCCCCGGACGCGGCGGCCGGGGAAAACACCCCGGCCCGCCACGCCGACACCGCCCCGGCCGCCAGCACGACCACGATGCCCAGGGCCACCCAGCGGCCACGGCCGCGCGATCCCCTTGCCTCCGCGGCCGCCAGGGCCTCCGCCTGCTGCCCGGCCTCCCGGCCGCGCGAAACCGTCCCGCTCATGACCCGCCTCTTCGCGCCGGCAGCGCGGCGGCCGCCAGGCCGGCGCCGGGCAGTCCGTATTGGCGCAGTGGATTCGGCGCGGCAATGCCTTTCACGGTGACACCGTCACTGACGGCAGCCCCGTGCCTGCGGGCAGCACGTACTGGCATTCGTGGGCTTTGGCGATAATCTGCGGCGAATGCGGGTCAAAGCCGTCTCTGCTGACGCTTATAACGAATTCCACGCGCCCATCGGAACTGGTGGGGTCGGGGAAGTTCGGCACCCCGTGGGAGCGCATGCACTGGGCGAACTTCACGTCGTCGGTCAGCTGCTGCCGCTGCTGGGCCTGGGTCGGCGCCTGGTACGGCCACAGGTCCTGGCAGGCTCCCTGGGCCGCGGTGAGCCGGGAATCGCTCACCCCGACTTGCTGCCCCGACGTTATCTTAGGCATCTGTCCGCTGCTGTCGGGGCCGGGGTAGTCCGGCACCCCGTGGGAGCGCATGCACTGGGTGTAGGCGACCAGCTGGGAGGTCGCTGACCCTCCCGCATTCGGTGAGCCGCCGGACCCGGTGGATGACGGGCTGCCGCTGCATGCCGCCGCCAGCAGGGCGGCGGCGGCCATGACGGTTATGACGGCTGCGACTCGCGCCCGCCGGGGCCAGGGCGGTCGCGGGCCGGGTCCGCGGCAGGGGCAGTTGTTCATCTCGTGCCTCCACGCGGCTGGCACTGTGACTGTGGGTTCATGACAGCCAGCGTGCCGGCCGGCGGCGGCGGGCGCATCACGCGCCGGGGGTAGCGCGGGTCCCTCGCTGGAGGGATACGCCGGAGGGTTGCGCGGAGGTAGCGTGCAGGTGTGCTGGACCGGGTGCGACGCAGGGTGTGGGGGCTATCGGGCCGGCTGATCGCCTCCTACATTCTCGTCACGCTCGCCGTCGTGGTGCTGGTCGAGGCGCTCGTGCTCGGCTTCGAGGTACTCCCGCTGGTGAACGGTGCCCAGCTGCAGGCTCAGGTGGACGCGACCGCGAAGAGCTACGCCGGGCAGCTCGCCCAGCGCTACCCCGGCGGCGTGCCGGCCGGAACCGTGCTCGGCGACCCCGGCCAGCCGGCGCAGCCGGGCCAGGCCCCGACGACCCCGGACGGCAGCACGCTGGTCGTTCCGGCGATCACCGGCCCGGTCCACAGCGACCAGGCGGTCACCGCGGTCGTGGCGGTCGCCGCCGACGGCATGGTCGTCGCGTCCTCCGCGCCATCCCGGTACCCGCCCGGACGGGCGGCGGCCAGCGAACTCCCCGCCCCGGCGGCTCCGGCGAACGCAGGCGGCCCCATCAAAGGCGGCAGCGTGTCCACGCCGTACGGCAACGTGCTCTTCATGGTCGGGCGGGCGGGCCGCGCCGGCATCGGCAAGCCGCCGGCCAGCGCGCCGGGACGGGTCGCCTACGTCTATGTCCAGGCGCCATGGTCGCCCGGGTTCATCAACCCCATCCGCGCCTGGAGCGAGCTGGGTCAGCTCGGCGACGCCGGCCCGCTGTTGTCGGCCCCCTACGCGCTGATCTTCGCCATCGTGCCGGTCGGCGTGCTGTTCGGGCTGCTGGCCTCACGCCGCCTCGTCCGCCGGGTACGCCGCCTGGAACGNGCCACCCTCGCGGTCGCNGACGGCGACTACACCGTCACCCTGCCCGTCTCGGGCCGGGACGAGGTCGGCCGGCTGGAGGCGAACTTCACCACCATGACCCGCCAACTCGGCTCCGCGCTGGCCGCCGAACGGCAGCGAGCCAGCGGCGACGCGCGCGCCGCGGAGCGGGCCCGGATCGCGCGGGAGGTCCACGACGCGATCTCCCAGCACCTGTTCGGCCTGCGGATGATCGCCGCCGGGATGCGCCGGGCCGACCCGGGCAATCAGCAGGCCCGCGCGATCGAGCGCATCAGCGAGGAGGCACTGCGCGACATGCAGGCGCTCCTGACCGAGCTGCGCCCGGCCAGCCTGGACGGTGCCGGGCTCGCCCCGGCCCTGCAGGAGATCTGCGCGGCCTACCACGACCGGCTCGGCGTCACCGTCGACGCCAGCCTGGACGACGTGACCGTCCCCGCGCCCGTCGAGCACGCACTGCTGCGCATCACCCAGGAGGCATGCGCCAACGCCGTCCGGCACGGCAACGCCCGCCGGCTTGCCGTGTCGATGACCCGCCAGGACGGGCACGTCGAGCTTGCCGTCCGCGACACCGGCGCCGGCTTCGACCCGGCCGCCCCGCACGCCGGCTCCGGGCTGGCCCACATCCGGGACCGGGTCACCGAACTCGGCGGCACCGTGGACATCGACAGCGCACCCGGGCACGGCGCGGCGCTCACCGTCCGGGTGCCGGTGCCATGACGATCCGCGTGGTGATCGCCGACGACCATCGCGTCGTCCGGGACGGGCTGTGCTACCTGCTCGGCCAGGAACCAGACGTCGAGGTCGCGGGCGAAGCCGGAGACGGCCGGCAGGCGGTAGACGTCGTCGCCGCCACCCGCCCGGACGTGCTGCTACTCGACCTGTACATGCCCGGACTTGACGGGCACGCCGTGATCGCCGCACTGCACGACACGCCGCACCGGCCTGCCGTCGTCGTGCTCACCTCCGCCGCCGACGACGAGCACCTCGTCCGCGCCATGCACGCCGGCGCGACCTCCTACCTGCTCAAGACCGCCCCGGCTGAGCACGTCATCGCCGCCGTCCGCGACGCCGCCGCCGGTACCGCCAGCCTCAGCCCCGAGCTGCTGACCCGGCTCACCCAGGCGCTGCGCCGGCCGCCGCCGCCGGACCCGCTGCAGCCGCTCTCACCGCGCGAACGCGAGGTACTCCGGCTGATCGCCTGCGGTCACAGCAACCGGCAGATCGCCCGGGACCTGGCGATCGGCGAGCAGACCGTCAAGACCCACGTCCGCAGCATCCTCACCAAACTCGGCCTGCAAGACCGCGTCCAGGCGGCGATCTTCGCCCTCCGCCACCAGGCCGGTAGCTACGAGCACCGGCCGTAACCGTGTGGGGTTTCAGGATCCGCATGAGCACGCAGATCACCCATTCCCGCACAGTCAAGCGGCCCACGCGACGACCCGGCGCAACACGCATATCGGTTACCGCACTCCGGGTGTCACTGTCTGTAATAGGCGGTAGTGCCCGGTGGCCGGACCAAGCAAGAGGTCCGGGACAAGCTCAAGGCGGTGCACGCCGAGCTCGACCGCGGCCTGCATACGTCTGCCACGTACACGGTCCGGCAGGCGGTGGACGACTGGCTAGAGGGTGGCCTGCCGGGACGGTCAGAACGCACGCGGTCCATCTACCGGGAGGCGCTGATACCGCTCCTGGAGCGCATCGGCGCCAAGCCGCTCCGGGAGCTGACGGCCCGCGATGTCCGCAAGGGGCTCGAGGCGCTCAGTGACAGGCTGTCGACCCGGTATCTGCAAATCGCTAGGGCTTCGCTGGCTCGGACGATCACGGCCATTTGCGCACAGGGTTCAACCGCCCTCCTTGCCGTGACATGATCTCGGCCGAGTCCTCCGAGTCAAGGCCAAGCCGCTGACGCGGTGGGTCCCTGACCCATATCGCGTCGCCTGCCGGGGACTCTGGCGACGGGCAGCCACGTGCGATGGGGACGTTCGGCGAGACTTTCGGCCCTGGGCGGTGCGGATATGTCAGAGAACCCTTGCCAAAAGACAGCGAGAACGTTCTGCATGGAGGATCGAAATGGTGTAGATCATCACCGGTGGTATCGTTTACCTGATACTCGTGATCACTCTTGGCGTTATGTCGATCAGGAAGGGTCATTGGGTGATGTTCATCATCGGGTTCTTCTTGCCATTCTTCTGGCTCATCGGCGCGCTGATGCCTTCGCGGCGGCTCGCCTACTAGGCGGGCCAACTCCAGGGAGAGCGTTGCACGGGGGCGAGTATGACGAACCAGCACTTCCAGGCTCTGTCGGCGGCGAAGCGGCGGCGGCTCATCTTCTGGGCGGTCCTGCGCAGCGTCCTGGTCGCGGTGGTGCTGGTCGTTCTGTACTACGTGCTTCCGCTGGACCGGCGATGGGGTTCCGATACGGCGATCCGCCTGCTGATTGGCATCGTGGTCTTCGCGGGTGTCATGGTGTGGGAGGTCAGGGTCATCGCTGGCTCGCGCTACCCGGGTCTGCGGGCGGCCGAGGCGCTGGGGTTGATCCTTCCCTTGTTCCTGGTGCTGTTCGCCTCCACCTACTTTGTGATGGAACGGGCCTCCGCGGCGAGCTTCACCGAGCCGTTGACCCGCACGGACGCCTTGTACTTCACGGTAACGGTGTTCTCCACGGTGGGTTTCGGGGACATCACCGCCAAATCCGAGACCGCCCGGGTGGTGCTCATCGTCCAGATGCTCGCCGACCTCGCATTTCTGGGCGCCGGCATACGAGTGCTCGTGGGGGCCGTGCAACGCGGCCGGGAACAAAGCTCGGGTACGGGCGATGACACCGGGCCGACCGCCGGGTAACGGCATCCCTGGCGCTTGGTACCGCCTTGGTGACGCTGTTCGACGGAGTGAAGCTGCTGGTCACCAACTGGCGGCTCACCCTGGCCAAGGTGCTCCCGGCTGCGATGTGCCGATGAGCCATCATGACCAACCGGGTTCCATCCCGGGACCCGCTGCGCCGCTGTCCGTTCCCTGGTCCGGATTGACGGATATGAGCTCAACGCCCAGCTCCTGGATTTGCTCGATGAGCCCGAGCAGGTGCGCCTGATCGGTCACCTGGCCGGTCAGCACCGTCATGCCCGCAAGCCGCTGCA
>JGI12269J14319_10006262_pt1 | contig 10381 bp, 10 predicted proteins | sample PeaSoiSIISIP2007_FD_14319 | JGI IMG/M metagenome (IMG submission 14319) | reverse complement strand
GTGGCGGCAACAAATTGTTCGTGGGTGAGCGGGGGCAGAGATCGCGCAGTGCCGTCGCGGCGGCGTCCCGGCTGGAACGCCCAGAGCACCAAAGGCTCCTGCTCATGGTGCCGCACGATGCCGGGGCCGTCCAGGCTGCCATTCTTGGAGCGATCGGTAAGAGATCGGCAAACTGCTGTGCTCGACAGGATATTGTCGTTGGTGTCCTGCCACTTCATGGAAAGAGGCGCCAGGTGCCAGTTGTAAGCCCCGGGAACACCGGTGCTATCCGCGTTGGCGGACTGATGACAGGTAGCACAGTTCAGGCCCGGCACGCCCTTGCCTCCTAGCCCCCGCACGACGTTGAACAAATGACGGTGCCGGTCGTCGCCTTGCTCCGGATAGTTCGTGGCGGTGTGGCAATTGATACAGCGAGGAGTTGTCAGCACGGAATAAACCTGTTGCCAGGCGGCGAGACCCGCTTCAGGCGTTGTTAAGGCAGCTTTTTGACTAGTTTCCTGCGCGGGGGAAAGCATGCTTGACCACGCGAGGCATGCGATCAGATTGAGGACAGCGGACAACCCACGGAATGCCGCGTCGGAGTACACCATGCGGACCTCCTCTTCTAGTCCAACCTTTTGCCTGCAAACAAATGTATTCGATTGATCTTACTCCGATGCAACGTTCCTGAATTCGGTTTTGCTGACGCGATTCTATCCGGGACGCTCCTTGCTCATTCACAATTGGACACTGGTTGAATCGGAAGCAAACAAATCAACCATGCATGCGTTGGCAAGTCGTGCCGAGTTGATTGATGCAATTGAGAGCCGTTTTGACCCCGAGGGATTGTCAGTGAAGCAGTGGATCAACTCGGCAATTTGCAGGAGGCTTGGACTTAGCAATGTCGTGACCTGCTTCCTGACTCGTTATTACATTAACGCATGTGCATCCTCGCCGCACCGAGTTAATGGAATCTGATCGGAAGCGCCGAGATATTCGGCGCCGGCGAACTCTGGCATTGCGAGCAGATCCTCAAGAACCTCCAGCGGGCGTCCATGACGCGCCAACACCTTAGCATTTTTGGAATCGGCTCAGACCGCCACCACCTTTACCCTCAGTGCGCCGATATCGACGCCTAGACAGGACATCGCGGCTTTCTTGCTGCAGAAGTTAGGAACTGTCGGTCGACACACGCCAACACACATAAGTCCGTTTGCTCCTTCTTATCTACTCTTGATCAGTCGGCAGCACTCAGCTAGAACCGGGCGTCTCCGCGCTGGCGCCTGCTTGGATTGCAGAGGTGGAGCGCTGACTTTCGGAAGACGACCCGGTCTAATTCTTATTTACACCCTATTGCCTGTACCTGACAGTGATGTAGATCACGGCACTCCTCATCGAGATTGCAGACCGCTGTGATTGCACACAAGCACGGCCTCCGGTGATGTGGATCACGGCAGATTCAGACACTAAGGGTCACAATAAAAATAAGCCTCGGACGCTAAGAGTTCCGAGTCCCACGCGCAGGCCGCCTATGGCAGGCATAGAGGAAAAACGAGAAACCGGCACCAGCCTTATATTCCTTGGGATTGCCATGTGGGTCGTTGATTCCCTGGTGGTCTTCTTTCTGCCTTCGGGAATTAAGTTGGGGCGCCAAGCGACGTTCCTCAACATCATCCTCGCTCTGGGCGTGGTCGGTCTGGCGCTGCTGGTCATCGGCTTAAGGGCACGAGGCAAATCCAGCGCCGAGTAGTCTCGCAAATTTCTAGCACAAGGGGGGAAAACATGGCCCACTCATACTTGGTTCTAGGAGCCGGTCGCCAAGGTTTAGCCGCGGCATATGATCTGGTGCGTTTTGGCGAGGCCTCGCAAGTCACGCTGGCTGATGTCAATCGTGAACAAGCGCAGGCTGCAGCAGACAGGGTGAACCATCTCGCGCGCACCCGGATAGCCGATGCGATCGGCCTCGATGTCCGTGATGAAAGCGCCACGCGCCGCACGCTGAAGGGTTACGACGTCGCCATTAGTGCGGTGCCGTATTTCTACAACCTAGCCCTGACCCAGGCAGCGATTGAAACTGGCGTGTCGTTCTGCGATCTGGGCGGCAACACGGAAATTGTCCGCCAGCAGCACGCGCTTGATCGGGAGGCACAGCGCGCCGGGGTATGCATAGTTCCTGACTGTGGCATGGGACCCGGCATGGGTAATAACCTCGCAGTCTATGCCATGGAGCTGGTGGGCGATCCCGAGGAAGTTTATCTCTATGACGGTGGCCTGCCGCAAGAGCCGCAGCCCCCGTGGAATTACGCGCTGACTTTCGCCATCGAAGGTCTGACCAACGAATACTACGGAGGCATGACCATCCTGCGCGATGGCAAGCTGTTCCACGCCCCCTGTTTTACTGAATTCGAGATGACCGATGTTCCACCGATTGGCAGGCTGGAAGCGTTTCTGATCGCCGGCGGCGCCTCGACCGCACCGTGGAGCTTTCAAGGCGAGCTTCGTACCTACCAACTCAAAGTGTTGCGCTATCCGGGCACGTTCACGCAATTGAAGGCGTTCTCCGACCTCGGCCTGTTCGACCTCAAACCAGTTCGTGTGAACGGAAAAGAAGTGGTTCCGCGCGAGCTCTTCAACACTCTATTCGAGCCGCAAGTGCGATTCGACGACGTACAGGACGTGTGTATCGTTCGGGCGCACGCAAAAGGAAAGAAGAACGGGCAAGCAACCGAGGCAGTCGTCGAAGTCATCGATTACTACGACAAGACTACCGGATTCACCGCGATGCAACGCATGACCGGTTGGCACATCTCAATCGTCGCTGTAATGATGGCCAAGAAGGAGATCTCCTCGGGCGCGATACCGTTGGAATTGGCTGTGCCACCCAGGGCTTTCGTACGTGAAGCCAAAAGGCGCGGATTTGATATTACTGAACGCTGTGGACCCGCCGAAATAGTCGAAGAAGCATACGCTCTAATGGGTTAACACAATCCCGGCATTTGCTTGCGCACCGCGCAGTCCAGTTCGCTGGGGATCCGTGAGCACATATTTGTCTGGTGTCGCAAATCTGTGCCCCACGGTTACAGGATCCCACTTTTCTCGTGCGAGCAGGTTGTGCTGACGACCTGCTACGCAGATATGCGTCCTAGCGCTCCACCCACAACGGCGTGCCGTCCGGTTGGCGAAATGCAAAGGTCTGATCTCCACGGGTAATCTTGCGAGCGATCATGGCATCATGACCTTCGAAGGTGACTGCCGACCCCACCACTTCGATCTGATCTCCCTTGCTGAAGCTCACGCCATTGCCGTGAAGAAAACGGCGAGGCGCCACGTGCACCTGCAAAGTTCCAGTGTCGGTTTTAACCACTAGATGCGTGCCCTCATCTCCATTGATGGGGCACCAGAACTGTTGCACATCTTGAACCACGCCTTCGACTTCACCTTCAGTCGCCGCGCTGTACCGTGGCGCGCGCTGTCTCGCGCCGTTGCCAAGGATCAGAACTACGACTAGCACGAAGGCAACCAGTGTAAGTATTTTGAGCATTCTCATCGCGCTTCTCCTCTCTGTCAAAAATCGAGCGATCCAACGCTCCATCGTCACACGGTCATCTGCTGACCGTCAGCACCGGGCACTTCGAGTGGCATATCACTTCATAGGACACCGTCTTGGGAGTATGGGCGGAAACTTTTGCAAATAGAGGCCGGTTTGCTCCCATGACGATCAGGTCGGCATGCCGCTCGTCGGCGACCTTCAAAATTCCTTCCGCCAGGAAATCACAACGGACCACACACTCCGTTTTCGATGAGAGCTTGATGCTCGCTGGCAGCAGGTTCTCCAGTTTCTGCGTCGTGCTTGCTCTCACCGTGGCTTGCCATTCAGTAATGGTCTGTGCGTGGTAGAAAGTCAGTCCGGGCCCAGGTAAGGCTGCTGGCGGCAACAAGTGGAGAAGAATCAGCTTCGCTTGAAACTGGTTCGCGAGAAGCAAGGCGTACTCGAGAGCTTTCGCAGACGCGGGATGAAAATCGGTTGCAAACAGGATTCTGTGGATTTCTCCGCTTGCACCGGATGCAACATCATCAAGGTGCGGTCCGACGGTGATCACCGGACAGCTGGCTCTTCTCACCACCTCTTCGGCCACTGATCCTAGTACAAGCTTCTTGAGGCCTCCACGCCCGTGGGTTCCGAGCACCACTAATTCGATATTCTGCTGATGGATTTCAGCCGAGAGCACATTCCATACTGAGCCCGTTCGCAGCACCATTTCATGCGTGATTGATGCGAGCTCGCCTCGATGGTCCAGGTCTTCCATCTCGCGCACTGCCTCGTGCCGCACCCAGTCCCTGGGGGGCTCTGGAATAAACGACCTAAATTCCGCAGGTAGCACATGCACGACATAGATCTTTGAGCCGTGGAGACGGGCTATCGCGGTGGCATAATCGAACGCTTTCTCGGAGGCATCGGAAAAGTCAGTTGCCAGGAGAATGTTCTTAAACGAAACCGTCGCTTGCGGCTGTGGAAACTGCGCTTGCTGGACTTCAGTCAGAGCTGTCATACGCACCTCCTTCACTTAGGACGCTAGGCGGCGGGCTTCGAGGGGATCTCCCAAAGCCGGTATCTCTTTTGCTGGAATCTGGCTCTCCTCAAGGCTCTGGATCGTAGCCGTCAGCCAATTCCGAAGAGCCTCTTCTAATTCTTCTTGTGTGCCAGTTTGATAGAGGCTGTCTACCGTCTCGCTGTCATCATTTAATCGGATGTAGTGGCACGGTACCGCCTCGCGGCGAAACTCAGAGGGCACAAACTGCATAAGGTCACAATTCGGACAAATCGCGGCGCCGTACCGTGGGCAAGGTGAGTCTTGGAATATCAACAGTGGCCGGCCAGGAGTTGGAGCGCGGCATAGACCTAGCTCGAGGAACTCGAGTTCGATTCCTAGAGTATCGAGGACATCGCAGTTCTGTCCGGGCATACGTGTCTCCAACGGCTGGCATTCCAGAATCGCCCGGTCGCTATCTCTTTTATAGGCTCGAATCCAACCGCCTTCAGTGATTAAGCGCACATGCTCAAGTGACTAAAATGTGGGCAAGAGATTTTCTGGATTGTTCGACGGTGTTGGGCCGGATGTTCGGTTAGTGGTGCGAACAAAGTCAAAGCCAAAGCACTGGAACGAGTCTGAGTGCAGCCAGAGATGTCAACAGAAAGAGGCTCTGAGTGCCTGTCTTTCGATCGGCCAAGAACCTGCAGACGGTAGCCACCGCGGCGGAAGAAATGGGAATCAGCATCAAGGATATCGCCAAGAACGCGACCGAAGCCGCTAAGGTCGCCAGCGCCGCCGTGAGCGGCGCCCAAACCGCCAATACCACCGTGTCCAAACTGGGCGAGTCTTCCGCTGAAATCGGCAGGTCATCAAGGTCATCACTTAGTGATGCCGATAACTGTTGAGGCGGGCACTCCGATCAAAGTGGCGATTGACTCCGAGGTACGGATTCGCGCAGTGGTCAGACAATTCAGGGCAAAACAACGGAGCCGCTGTATGCGTTCGACAAGTTGCTGATTCCGGTTGGGACGGTGGTGAGCGTTGCTCTGGCTCTGGTGCCATTTCTGTTCAAAGAGTCGAGGTTCGGGCTGGAGCCATCATTTCCCGACCTTCTTGCAACTCTCCTCTTCCCACTCCACCGGCTTGGTTTCAGTTAGTCGGTACCAGTCCCTGTGAGCTTAGCGTTCAAATGCCCCGACCCTGTCTTTGCCCGGTAATTCACCTGAAGGGAAGCGGTCCTTAATCCTGTGTCCAAAGGTGTGAAAATCACTTTGATTTTGCAACTCTGCGGGTAGTTAAGCTCATGGGGACAATTATTTGTCTGTGAGAAGTCGCCTTTATCGGTACCCGTTATCTCGATGGATAGTATCTGGAAGGGTTCCTTGCAAATCTCGTCATTCTTCAGAGTTGCCGTGTGGGGATCACTACTATCTCCGACCTGTATGCTGCCGAAATCCATACTCTTAGGTTTCAGGACCAAGAACCCGCAGCTCGCAGAAACGGGGAGCGTCATCGTAACTAAAACCACCAACATCCCTAGAAACCACAACAAACCCGAGCCAATCAACGTTTTCATCACGAATCTCCTTTTGCCTCAAAAACCGCGCCAATCATACACCCGTCCCGCTTTTCGCTGCTAGTGCGAAACGATTTTCATACGCGGGGAAATACATGAAAATTCGACTCGTACCAAGGAAGAACCTATGCAAGTCAGTTACGACCGGATAACAAAGACCATCGAGCGCGAGTGGCTGGCTGAGATTATCGCGGGCACCAAGCCGCCAGGAATCTTCGTCTAGTGAGTCGAGTTTGGGTCACGATTGCCTCCCTGCATCGAATATCGACGATACTCGATTAAGGTGCTCAGTCCGTCTTCCCATGTGAATCACCTCTTATTACACGTTCATGATTGCTCGCGCGGCGTGGGGGAATTCAGACAAGCACTTGCGGTTCACCCGGTAGTTAATGTTCCGCGTCGCTCTGCCAGAACGAAACGACAGTCGCGAAGAATCTTCAGATGATGCGATATCGACGACTGTTGAATCGAAAAATGCTTCACGATCTCGCCAACGCAAACCGGGTCGTCATTGTTGGCCAGTAAGTTGAGAATGCGAATACGCATCGGTTCGGCGAGGGCTTTGAAGCAACAGGCGTGCTCCTTGGCGCGAGACGTGATCTTGGTAGACTTCACCTCGGGACAACAATTGGCAGCAGGGCATTGTGTCGTCGCTCGCCCAAAATCGGCGGGGAACTCCAAATCCACCTTAATTTTACTGCGTTGCGCAAACCCCTCTACGTACCAACGAAGGGCGGAAGCAAGCTCAGCCTCATCCAGCAAAGGCGGATGGAGCAAGTGGGAAATCGTGCGAACTTCTGTACTGAGTTCCTGAACCAGAGCGGCACCGTCGTTCACCAAGAGTTACTTACTATCGGCAACAGCATCGTCGGCGATCAGGCGGAATCCCCTACGCCCAGCTTCGTCGGTAAGGTCATGCAATTGAGAGCGTCCTCGTTCTACATTTCCAGCTTGAATATCGATCTCGCCTAGTTCCAGTCGCGCTTCGAGCTGACAGCGTACGCAACCCACCGCCACGGCCTTCTCGAACGCAGGTCGGATGGTACGCCTTGCGTCATCAAAATGATGCTGTGCGCCTTGAACGTGAGCAGTGGCCAGTGCGACATCAAAACTGACCGTCGGATCATAGTTCTTTGCCAAAAGAAAGTTGCTTTGTCCCAGGATTTTCTCAGCCTCGGCAGTTTTGCCCTCTTGAATGTTCTCTCGCGCTAGGACGATCTCGGCTTCGATTTCACCATCGGTTATTTTCTGTAGCCGAAACTGGTCGATCACGGACCGAAGCGTGCCCATGTCCACCGGCCCTGCCTGCGCCAATGAAAGTTCCGCAAGCGCAACCTGATCCAGAGCTGTGTCAGTCTTTGCGCCAGTTTCGCGATCGACCGAAAGCGCTTCAGAAAGCGCCTCCTTCCCGCCGAGGAAATCTCCTTGCCTCAAGAATGCCATCCCTAAAGACCGCTCAGCGTCCGTATAGTCCGTCTTGGCGCCCGTCTCTTTGAGGACCGCAACTGCCTCTTTGTACATCCGCAATGCAGTGGCCATGTCTCCCTGTGTTTCAGCGATCGAGCCGAGGGTTTGTGCCGCAGCTCCGAGAATAGATTTGTTCCCTTCACTACGAGGGTCCAGGAGCGGCTCCAGCATGCCTTTTGCTTCGCTAAACTTCCCCCGCCGCTGAAGCAACTCGGCAAGATTGTAGGTCACAACGCCCCTGATCAGGTTCAGTTTGGTAAATATGGCGACGGAATCGCGGAAAAGGTTCTCCGCTCTTGGCAGGTCGCCTTGGATCTCATACATCGAGCCGAGGCATGAGAGTGCGGTTGCCAGACGAGCTTGGTCGCCCTGTTTTCGGAATATGTTTAGCGCTTGCTCGATGCTGCGCTTGGCTCCGATAATATCGCCTTGGGTCGCTAAGACCCCACCAATGTTCATGGAGGCGACTGCTGATCTGTCGAAATCACCCGATTCGGCGAACATTCGCTGGGCTACTGCATCGGCGTCGACTGCGCTGCTGAGACTTCCAAGATAAAATAAAGCAAGTCCGTCAAGCTGCTTCGCGCGTGCCAGTAACACCCCGGCCCCAGCGATTTCCGCTTTCCTAGCCGCACTATTGGCCAAGGCTTGTTCTCGTTTGTAGTCTCCGAGGTTGCCGGCAATCTTGGCTTCCGTAATATCGATTCGTGGATCATCGCGCGCCGGAGGCGGAGACTCTCGTAAAGCGGCAAGCGTCGCTGTTGCTTCAGTGCTGTTGCCTATCGAGTCTTGCGCTGCGGCGAGGTTCAAACCGTAGTCAAGATTGTCTGGGTACGATCGCTGCAGTCGGGAATAGACTTCAATTGCCTGCGTCCACTCTCCATTCATCTCGTGATAACGCGCCTCGGTTTGCAGTCGCGCTTGTTGTGGCAGACTGCCGGCGAGGTCCATTGCTTTTCGAGCTGTAGCCGTGGCCTTCTCGTCGTAGCCCAGATCGGACCATGCGGTTGCCAAGGCCGAATACGCCGGGGAATATTCAGGCTGCAAACGAATCGCTCTTTCCAACAGACCACTCGCCGCTACATCGTCGTAGACCCGCAATTTTGCGAGTCCGTCAGAGTAAAGCCGGGCTGCCTCTAGATTCGAAGGCAGCGCGAGCTTAGCCTCTTGCGCCTCGCTTGAGGTCAGCGTTTCAACACCCAGTTTTGCCCGGAGTTGTTCGCCGGCGCGAGACGCTAGATCGAACAGGTCCGACTGCGAGCCGACGATGGCAAAGCTCGCAACCGTATCCCCGGTTACCGCATCTTGCACGCGGGCGTCGAGGCGGACCCGTCCGTTGCCTATTTGCCCAATCGCAAGATAGGAGCCTGCAACCACATAATCGCAACCAATGTCGTTGCGAATCTTGGTCAAGGTATTGCTGCCATAGCTATCTTTATTGGTCAGCGAGAGTTCAAGCTTGGCTCGGGCAACATCCTCCTCCGGCACCGTTCTGAGGTGGTCACCGGCAGCCAATTCCGTCGCGAGCATCTCGGTAAATGCCGTCGACAACCACACGTCCCGCGCATTTCCCGAGGCATTCGTAAAACCCATCACCGCAACTGAGCGGCGCGTGAGACTCGAGGGAACAACTGCCGGTTGAGCTTGCCCTTCCGAGGCATGCTGATTTCGGTGGCCATAACGATACCCAACATAGACAACGAGCGGAACCAGGAGCAGGATTGCCGCGGCCCAGTATGGCCAATTGCCATGCATTGCTTGCGGCGCGGTCGAGAACTCATCGGGTACCGTTTCGACTCGGGAAAGTTCAGCGGAATCCAAGGTCGTCGCGCTTGGCGGCGCGTCGTCGGGGACTGGAATCTGGGTGGCTTGAATCTCGAACACTGGAGTCAGCGATTCGACGCTGGCTATAAAACGATAGCCTATCCTTGGCAGGGTTTCGATGTAGCGCGGTTCGAGAGAAGTATCCTGCAGGGCGCTCCGCAGCCTTTGCACTGCACTATTGAGGCCCGCTTCAAAATTGACGAAGACGTCGCTCGGCCACAACTTCCGTCTCAGATCCTCGCGGGAGACAACCTCCCCCGGCTTCTCGAGGAGCATGGCCAGAATTTGAAATGACTGATGCGGGATCTTAAGCCTGAGGCCCCCTTTACGAAGTTCGTGCGCTTGCAAATCGACTTCATACAGCCCAAAACACAAGCGGGGAGCTGACTTTGAGTTGCTCGTGCCCGACGAAACCTTATTCAAGGGCTCGGGTTCGGAATTACCTGACTCAACAGGGGACATTGTTCACGGCCAGATCGAGGGCGGTGGGGACCGCTTTCGCAAAATCACTTTCAAACAGTGTAACGGCAATGTCAAGCCGATTGCGGCTAGTTGTCAACACTACCGCAAGCAGGCAGTAAGTATCTACACATCAGCCATTTAGCTTGTGATGTGGATGTGAGAGACGTGTGACTTGTGATGTCCGGCCTCTATGGTAAGTTTGCCGCGTATTTCGGCTCAATGCAGTTAGGTAGCTACAACGTACGCCGGCATTTGATGGATTCTTAGAAGATAGACATTTCGCCCCAAGGAGAAGCTTCATGAACCGAATAACGTTTCTAACTATTCTCACTGTGCTGCTCGCTGTCTCGGCGTACGCCAAGCCAAAACCCGTCGCTGTGCACACCTTCATTTGCAAAGGCGTGGATCAAGGTCCTTGTCCGAACGGGGGTCTCCCCGCATGGATCATCCAGTCGTCGGATGGCAACATTTACGGCGTCGCTGAAGTAACTACCGAAGTCGATCCCTCCGGAGGCGGCTTGGTATTTTCCCTGACACCCTC
>JGI12269J14319_10006261_pt1 | contig 10381 bp, 7 predicted proteins | sample PeaSoiSIISIP2007_FD_14319 | JGI IMG/M metagenome (IMG submission 14319) | reverse complement strand
TTTTTGTATGTTGGTTTCCCTTTTTTCCGAGGAAGCTCCGACACCATGAACTACGCCGAAGCCGGGGTCAGCCTCGACCGCTCCGACAAGGTCAAGAACAACATCGCCGCCGCCGTGAAAAGCACCTTCGGCCCCCGCGTCATGGGTGGATTCGGAGGATTCGGTGGGTGTTTCGACGCCCGGAACCTGGGCATCGAGCCCGTCCTGGTCTCCAGCTGCGACGGCGTGGGCACCAAGCTCAAGCTCGCCTTCCAATCGGGGATCCACAACACGGTGGGCCAGGACATCGTCAACCACTGCGTGGACGACATCCTGGTGCAGGGTGCCAAGCCCCTGTTCTTCCTGGACTACATCGCCACCGGCCGCCTCCAGGACGGGGTGGTCGAGGGAATCGTCGACGGCGTGGCCAAGGCCTGCCGCGAAAACGGCGCCTCCCTCGTGGGAGGCGAGACCGCGGAAATGCCGGGCTTCTACCCCGACGGGGAATACGACCTCGCGGGATACATCGTGGGCGTGGTGGAGAAGGAAAACCTGCTGGACGGTTCCCGGATCCGTCCGGGAAACACCATCCTGGCGCTGGCGAGTTCGGGCCTGCACACCAACGGGTACTCGCTCGCGCGGAAGGTCTTCTTCGACAAGGCGGGACTTGGGCTGGATGCCCGGTTGGACGGGCTCAACGGCACCCTGCGCGAGGCTCTGATGGCCCCGCACCGATCCTATCTCAAGGCGCTCCATCCACTGATCGAGGAGAAGGCGGTCAACGGCCTGGTGCACCTGACGGGCGGGGGGTTCCAGGGGAACATCCCACGCGTGATACCCAACGACACGGACGCCGTCATCGACCGCCGCACCTGGGAGGTGCCGGCCCTGTTCCGCCAGATCGCCGGACTCGGCGAGATCGATCGCGACGAGATGGACAGGGCCTTCAACATGGGCCTGGGCATGCTGGTGGTCGTCGATGCCGATCGCGCCGACGAGCTGAGGAACAGACTCGAGGAATCGGGCGAGACCGTGCATTCCGTGGGCCGCATCGAGAAGGGCTCGCGTACCGTGCGACTCCTGGGCTGAGTCCCGTGAAGCTGTGGCTGTTCAACACGCTGGGGAGGCGACTGGAGGAATTCCGGTCCCTCGAGCCCGGCCGGGTGGGGATGTACTGCTGCGGGCCCACCGTCTACCATTACGCCCACATCGGAAATCTGCGGACGTACGTCAACGAAGACTTCCTGAGGCGTGCGCTGGAGTACGCGGGGTACCGCGTCAACCACGTGGTGAACATCACCGACGTGGGGCACCTGACGTCCGACGCCGACGAAGGCGACGACAAGATGGAGAAGGGTGCCGCCCGCGAGGGACGGACGGTCTGGGAGATCGCCGAACATTACACTCAGGCGTTCTTCCTCGATTGGGAACGGCTGAACCTGCTGCAGCCCACGCATTGGCCGCGCGCGACCAGGTACATCTCCCAGCAGATCGAACTCGTGCGGGAGCTGGAAGAGCGGGGATTCACCTACCGCACCGGCGACGGCATCTACTTCGACACCGGAAGGTTCCCGCGATACGGTGACTTCGCCGGGATCCAGACGGACCAGTTGCTGGCCGGAGCGCGGGTGGATGTCGGGCAGAAGCGCCACCCCACGGACTTCGCCCTCTGGAAATTCAGTCCCGCGGGAGCGCATCGGGCCATGGAGTGGGAGAGTCCCTGGGGAACGGGATTTCCCGGGTGGCACGTGGAGTGCAGCGCCATGGGCATGGCCCTGATCGGACGTACGCTGGACATCCACTGCGGCGGGACCGACCACATCCGCGTCCACCACACCAACGAGATCGCCCAGAGCGAATGCGCCCACGACGGCCAGATCCTCGCCCGCTACTGGATCCACAACGAGTTCCTGAAGACGGAATCCGACGGCAAGATGAGCAAGTCGTCCGGCGAGTTCCTGACGCTCCAGCTCCTGGTGGACAGGGGCTTCCACCCGTTGGATTTCCGCTGGTTCTGCGCCACGGCGCAATACCGCAAGTTCCTGACTTTCTCCTGGGCGAACATGGAGGCGTCGCGCGACGGCCACCGCGCGTTCCGGCGCCGCGTGGAGCCTCTCCTGTCCGCGTGGAACGCTGTCCGTGCCGGCGAACTGGATTCTCCCCACGTCGACTCGCCGGCGGAGAAGGCTTGGCGGGACCGATTCGAGGAGGCCATCGGCCAGGATCTGAACGTTCCCAAGTCCCTGGGGGTGGCCCAGAGCCTTTCCCGCGACACCGCTCTCCCGGAATCCGCTCGCGGCAGGATCCTGTCCGATTGGGACCGGATCCTGGGTCTGGAGCTCTCCGAGCCGATTCCGGATCCGGCCCCCGCGGACGCGGGCGCGGAGCTATCGGGCTGGGTCGCGGCGAAGCTCGCCGAACGCGAATCGGCGCGGGCGCGGAAGGATTGGGAGGCCTCGGACAGGATCCGGGCGGAACTTTCGACGCGGAAGGTGGTCGTCAAGGACACGGCGGAGGGCGCCGTCTGGTCCGTGGAGGCGTGAGGGTCGGGGCCGAACCGCCCCGCACCCGATCCCGCTATTCCTCGGTGAACTCCACCAGGCTCTTCGATTCCAGGCCGAACCGTCCCTTCTCGTCCTTCACGATCCGGATTCCCTCGAGCCGGTTCTCCAGCCGGTCCGCCAGGATCCGGATCCTGCTCTCGAGGTTCGGGTTCAAGGGGTCCAGTCCGAGGTCGGGATCGCGTCGGAACTCGCGGTGCTCGAAGACGGTCCTCCCCGTCAGGGTGTGGGCCATCAGGACCTTCTGGAGGATCTTCGCCGGCACGCCGCGGAGCAGGTGCTCGCCGTTGCAGGACATCGTGGCGTCCTGGCGGTGGAACACGAACGACAATTTCCGCCTGAATTGCCCGAGGAGTTCGTCCTGCCTTTCGGCGGCCGTGTCGCCGGGCGGGTCGGTGCTCGGGGACATCGCCTCCTGGATGAGCTGGGCCAGCCCCTCCTCCACGGGACGGGAGGGCCGTTCCGACCAGCGGAGCCGGAGGATGTAGCACAGGGATCCGTAGACGGCGCCGCGCTTCAGCACCCTTCGGCGGCGGGCGGGGCACTCGACGTCCTCCAGGACCTCCTGCACCGGATGGTCGGGGACTTCCCGGAGGGCGTCCGGATCCAACCCCTGGCGGCCCAACCAGTCCCGGAAGGAGACGGCACGGCTGACGGGCCTCCCGTCCAGGCTCCAGCCGTCGTCCAGCCGGACGGGATGCAACCCGCGGGGGACCGCTTCCAGGACCTGCGGAATGCCGCGCACCTCGCACATGCACCCGACCTCCTCGAAGGGCGCGGCGCCGAGGCGTTCCGGGGACCGTTCCAGTTGCAGTCCGAGCCAGATTTCGGCGTCGTAGCCGGGATAGCGTCCCGTGAAGTCCCTGTCGTGCACCTGGAGCACCCAGCCTTCGCTCCCCCGCTCCGACCTGGCGTGGTGGATCAGCCGGGTCAGGATGGAGGGGGCCACAACCTTGAGGGAGGCGTCGAGCACCTCGAGGATGGTGTGGTGCAGGTCTCGGGTCCTCACCAACTGGAACAGGATCCTCCCCGCCAGCACCAGGGTGCCGCGCGCGGAGAGCACCGTGCCCCGCTGCCGGTGGAAGACGTTCTCGCGCACGAACGGGACGAAGTCCAATTCGCGATGGAGGCAGAATGCCTCCACGGAGTCGAGCACCCGCAGCTGGTAGTCGAGAGGGGTCAGGGACCTTTCTTCCCAGAGGTACTCGAAGAGTTCCGCTCCCGTCAGCGGGGCACCGAGGGATTCAAGAGGGTGCCCCAGCCAGAATTCGCGCGCCAGATCCGGCCCCCCGGTCAGCAGCAAGGCGCGGTGCAGGGAACGGAGCGACGCGTTCCATACGAGGCTTGTGCCCGGCTCGAAGGTGAGGGATCGATCAGACACGTCGACAAAAGACTACTTCACCCGGTGAGAGGGCGGAACCCGATCCGATCACCCGTACAGGAAGGCCATCATCCGGTCGGGAGGTCCCTCGATGGGATCCCCATCCCGGTCGAACCACATTTCCATGGGCAGGATGTCGGGATCTTCGGCGGGAGCGGTCCCCAGCAGCTCCTCCTCGGTGAAGTCGTTGGTGTGGAAGTCCTGGGGCAGCCGCTCCTTGCGCTCCTTGCGCATCAGGTGGTACCACCACAGTGATTCCCGCTCGCGCATGGAGTGGAACTTGGGGAAGGATTTGGCGATCTCCTGGGCGTGGTCGGGGGCTTGGAGCTGGAGGATGATCCGCTTCATCGCCGTCTCGATGTCGACGCGCCCGGTGCGTTCGGGAAGGGGAATGTGGATGAGGACCANACCGTCCACGAAATAGTCTTCGGCGTCGTGCCTGGCCTCCATCTGCCGGTAGTGCTCGACGCACATCACGTAGGGGAGCGGTTCCCCGAGGTCCGGTTCCGGAACGTCTTCGGGCCGGAGTTCGTTCATGACCGGAACGGCCTCTTCCAGGCGGCGAGGCAGTCTTCGACCGACACGGAAAGGACCGGGGCGGCGTCCAGCAGGATCTCCAGGAGCGGATCGGACAGGATCTCCCCGATCGCGGCGAAGGAGCCCGGCTCCAGCAGGGCTTCGAAGGAGCCGGCGTCGGCCGGGCGGACGGTGACCACCAGCCTGCCCAGCGACTCGCTCCACAGCAGACGGCGGGGATCCGAGACCTCCCGCGCGGGAACCTTGGAGAGGTCGGCCCGCAATCCCAGCCTGCCCGCCATGGCGGTCTCCGCCAGCGCAACGCCCAGGCCGCCGTCCGAACAGTCGTGGGCCGACCGGACCAGACCTGCGCGGGCCGCCCGGTGGAAGGAGGCGTAGAGACCGAAGGTGGCGTCGGCGTCGGCGAGGCGCGGCACCGAGTTCCCCACGAAGCCGTGCAGCGCGTACCACTCCGAGGCGCCGCATTCGTCCCGGGTGGTTCCCAACACGTACACCAGGTCGCCGGCCTCCTTGGCGTCCATCGTCAGGGAGCGCGAGATGTCCGGCAAGGTGGCCAGGGCGGTGAAGAGCAGGGTGGGAGGGACCGAGATGCGCTCGGCTCCGGACCCGTAGTCGTTCTTCATGGAGTCCTTGCCGGATACCAGCGGCACGCCGTACGCCAGGCAGACGCGCTTGAGCGCCCGGTTGGAGCGCACGAGCTGCGCGGCCTTGTGCGCGCCGTCGGGATTGGACGGACTCTCCACGGGGTCGGGCCAACAGAAGTTGTCCAGGCCCACGGCGGTGGCGGGATCCGCCCCGACCGCCACCAGGTTTCGCACGGCTTCGTCCACCGACGCCTCGGTCATTGCTTCGGCGTCGATGTCCGAATAGCGCGGAGCGATGCCGTGGGCCACCGCGAGGCCCTTCCTGGAACCGGGAACGGGACGCAGGACGGCGGCGTCGGAGGGCCCGTCGTTCGCCGCGCCGGTGAACGGCTTGACCACGGAACGCCCCTGGACTTCGTGGTCGTACTGCCTCACCCAGGCCTCCTTGGAGCACACGTTCCAGGAAGAGAGGATGGAGAGCAGGTCGGAGCGGGCATCGCCGGGCAGTTCCGCGGGTTCGGCATGGTCCGGAGGTGTCCAACGGGCCGGGATGACGAGTTCCGGCAGGCCTTCGTGGAGGAATTCCATGTCCAGGACGCCCACCACCGATCCGGCGTAGCGGAGCGTCAGCCTGCCGGAGGCGTCGAACTCGCCCAGGTCGGTGGATTCCACGCCCCTGCGCAGCGACAGCTCCAGGAACTCGTCCAGCTTGTCCATGGGAACGGCGACGCTCATGCGTTCCTGCGCCTCGGAGACGAAGATCTCCCACGGATCCAGNCCGGGGTACTTCAGGGGAGCCTTCTCGAGATCCACCACGGCGCCGCCGCAATCGCGGGCCATCTCGCCCACCGAGGAGCTCAAGCCTCCGGCACCGTTGTCCGTCAGGGAGCTGTAGAGGCCCAGGTCCCGGGCTTCCAGGAGGAAATCCGTCATCTTCCGTTGCGTGATGGGGTCGCCGATCTGCACGGCCGACACCGGCGACGCTTCCGTCAGGGCCTCGGAACTGAAGGTCGCGCCGTGGATGCCGTCCTTGCCGATGCGACCACCCACCATCACGATCCGATCCCCCGGGCGGACCTTCTTTTCNGACGAATTCTCCCAGGCGCCTTCCGGGGTGGGGAGGGTCGCGGGCATGAGTCCGCCGGTGCCGCAGAAGACCAGGGGCTTCCCCAGGAACCGTTCGTGGAACACGATACTTCCGTTGACGGTGGGGATTCCGGATTCGTTGCCGCCGTCCTTCACGCCGCGGTGCACTCCCCGCAGCAGCCGCCGTGGATGCATCAGGCGCGGAGGCAGGGGCTTGTCCCAGTCGGGGGGAGCGAAGCAGAACACGTCGGTGTTGAAGATGGGCCGGCACCCCTTGCCGGTGCCCAGGATGTCGCGGTTGACGCCGACGATTCCCGTCATGGCGCCGCCGTAGGGATCCAGGGCCGACGGGCTGTTGTGGGTCTCAGCCTTGATGGCCACGAAGTGGGCTTCGTCGAACCGGAACACGCCTGCGTTGTCCGTGAACACGGACACGAGATCCGGTCGGCGCCCGGCGAGTTCCCGGGTCGTGGCCTGGATGAAGGTCTTGAAGAGACCGTGGATCTCCTCCTGGCCCGCGGCGTCGCTGTAGAGGATCCGGGCGCCGAAGATCTTGTGCTTGCAGTGCTCGCTCCAGGTCTGGGCGATCACTTCCAGTTCGATGTCGGTGGGATCTTCGGGCAGGCCTTGCCGGGCCCGGAACAGGCGGGTGGGCTCGCCGCGGTAGTGGTCCCGGACCGCCTTCATCTCCTCCAAGGTCAGGGCCAGCACCATCCTTCGCGAAAGGGCCGTCAGGGCGTCGTCGTCGTCGGGTAGGGGAATGGTCGCCGTCGCGGGCCGGTGGCCGCTGACGACCGCGCGGGAGCGGGCCGGGATGCGCGCACCGCCATCCCAGTCGGGGCGGGACAGATGGACGCAGTCCTCGATGAGATCGTTGTGGAGGCTGGCGGCCGCCTCGGCCACGCGGGACGCGTCCATGCCTTCGACGAGGACTTGGAGCGATCCGTAGACGCGGGGCGAGCCCGGTGCATGGCCCAGCAGTTCCGCGAGTCCCTCCGAGGCGGTGTGGCCGACGTTGTCGGTGACCCCCGGGCGGAATCCGATCTCGAACAGATCGGAGAAACCCGGGAGGATGATGGCCGCCAGCGGATCGTCCAGGCGTGCGACCTCGGAAACGGGATCGGAGAAGAGTTTCTCCATCGCGCGCGCCAATTCGGCGGGGGCGAAGGTTCCCTCCAAGGTGAACACCCGCAGGGTGCGCAGCCGCGACACGGGGATGCCGGCATCCTCGGAGAGCTGGGTGGCCAAGCGACGGGCCAGGGAATCCCCGAGATCGGGCCGGACGGCGACTTCGATGCGATGGAGGCTCATGGAAGGCGGGAAAGGTAGCAGGCTTGGTGTCCGGGACCGCGGGATCGAATTGGTGCCGGAAGATGAAGCGGTGCTTCGTTATAAAGATTTCTGGATATTAGTTTCGAGATGGCTGTTTTTTTCGGTCGCCTGGAGGTTCCCCAGATGCCATTCAGTGGATTCGCACGATTCCAAGCCCCGACTTCCGGGGCGGAGTACGCCGACTGGACCGTTTCCGTATGCACTCCCACGGCCAGGGAACTGACGGGGTTGGAGCAGGGCACGAAACTCCTGGACGTTCCCTGGACGGTGGTCGGGGGGAGCCATACCTGGCGGGAGCTGGTTGCGGAGGTCTTGTCGTCCGGAACGAGGCTGCGCGTCGACCGCATCCATCCTGCCGGAAGGTCGCCTGCGGTTTTGGAGCTGCACGCCTCCGAACCCGGGTGCCTGGACCTGATCGTCCAATCCACCATGCGCGAGGATTCGGCCTTCAAGTCGCTGGTGGACCAGGCCCCCACGGGGATCTTCGTGCAGACCGGGGGGAAGATCGCGTACGTGAACCGGGCCTCCTGCGAACTGTTCGGAGCGCGGCAGGTCGAGGATCTGCTGGGGAAACCCGTCGTCGAGCTTTTCCAGCCGGAGTTCCGCGACCGGGTGGCCGAGCGCCTCCGGGACCTCAACGAACGTCGACAATCCGTGGCGCTCGCGGAAGAGGCCGTGCTCCGGCTGGACGGATCCGTCGCCATCGCCGAGGTCTCCGCGATTCCCTTCCGGTTTTCGGGGGAGGACGGCGCGCTGGTGTTCATCGAGGATGTCACGGAGTCGAAGCGGGGCGAAAGGCTCCTGGCCCAGGAGAAGGAACGGCTCGCGGTGACCCTGCGCAGCATCGGCGACGGGGTGATCACCACCGACACGGCGGGCCGCGTCACCATGCTGAACAAGGTGGCCGAAGCCTTGACCGGATGGACCGTCCAGGAAGCCGCGGGGCGGCCTTTGTCGGATGTCTTCCCGATCGTCCACGAGCTCTCCCGCGAACCCTGCCTGGACCCGGTGGCCAAGGTGCTGGAGACGGGCCGGGTGGTGGAGCTCGCGAACCACACCTGCCTGATCTCCCGGGACGGGAGGGAACTCGTGATCGCGGACAGCGGAGCCCCGATCCTCGACGATTCCGGCGACATCGTCGGGGTGGTGCTGGTGTTCCGCGACACCACGGAGAAGCAGAAGCTCGCGGATTCCATGCACAGGGCGCAGAATCTCGAGTCCATCGGGGTCCTGGCGGGCGGGATCGCCCACGATTTCAACAACCTTCTCGCCGGGATCTTCGGCAATCTCTGTCTGGCCTTGGACAGCGCGAGGCGGGGGAACCTGGTGGAGACGAGACAGGTCCTGTCCGGCGCCATGGATATCTTCGACCGCGCGAAGGGCCTCACCCAGCAACTTCTCACCTTCTCCAAGGGGGGGACTCCCGTGCGGAAGGTGCAGGAGATCGGGAAGCTTGTGGAGGACAGCGTGCACTTCTCGCTGAGCGGAGCCAACGTGTCCGCGAATTTCCGCATCGCCGAAGACCTCTGGCCCTGCGACTGCGACAAGAACCAGATCGGCCAGGTCGTGGACAACATCGTCATCAACGCCATGCAGGCGACGCCCGAAGGCGGGACGGTGGAAGTCGTTGCGGAGAACCGGCTGCTGGAACCGGGACCCGACGGGCCGCCGGAGCGTCGCGGACCTTTCGTGGAGATCCGGATCCGCGACCATGGCCAGGGGATTCCGAAGGAGATCCTCTCCAAGATCTGGGCGCCCTTCTTCTCCACCAAGACCACGGGCCACGGACTGGGCTTGGCGACGGTGTTCTCCATCGTCCAACGGCACGACGGCTGGGTGGACGTGGAGTCGGAACCCGGGAAGGGCTCCACGTTCCGGATCCTGCTTCCGGCCCAGCCGGGGAGATCGCCCTCGGTTCCCGCACCCGGGTCGGTCCCCGCACCGGCTCGGGGCAAGGGTCGCATCCTGGTCATGGACGACGAGGATTACATCCGTCTGTTCATGGATCGGATGCTCGAATCGCTCGGCTACGAAACGACCACCGTCTCCAACGGGTGGGAGGCGGTCCAGGCGTTCCGGCGCGCGGAGGAATCGGGGAAGCCGTTCCACGCCTGCATCCTCGACCTGACCATCCCCGGGGGAATGGGAGGGAAGGCGGTGGCCCTTCGGATCCTGGAGATCCGTTCGGACGCGGTGCTGGTGGCCTCGAGCGGGTACTCGGACGATCCCGTGGTTTCCGAACCGGGCGCCCACGGCTTCCGCGGCAGCCTGAGCAAACCCTTCCTGAGGGAGGACCTCGCGAGGCTCCTGGAAGGGGTCGTGGCGGCTTGATCGGCATTTGACATCGGAGGGTCCGATCGACTACACTTGCGGCCTCGAACGCAGCTGTAGCTCAATTGGATAGAGCATCTGACTACGGATCAGAAGGTTTGGGGTTCGACTCCCTACAGCTGCACTTCCCGGTCCCTGGAGGCGGCGATGAGCGTGGCGGAGACCCTCGACAGCGTGCTCGACAAGGTCAAGGGCCTCGTTCAAGCGGAATCCGTGGTCGGCAAGCCCATCCAGGCGCCCGACGGAACCATCATCGTGCCGGTCTGCCGGATCTCGGTGGGTTTCGGTGGCGGCGGTGGGACGAAGACCGAAAGCGAAGGTGTGGCCACCGGTGCGGGCGCCGTGGTGACGCCGGTGGCGTTCCTGGTGTTGCGGCCCGATCGCACCGATCTGGTCCCGTTGGACCGCGAATCCTGGCAGTTCGGCAAGATCGTGGATTTCATCCCCGACATCATCGAGAAGTTCCGCCGCAAGTCTCCGGAAAAGCCACCGGTCTGACCACCACCGACCCCGGCGACGGGTTCGGATCCTGAATCGAGGGGGTCCCCGGCGGGTCCTGGCGGGGGGTACATTTGCCCCTCCCGTCTCCC
>JGI12269J14319_10006251_pt1 | contig 10388 bp, 10 predicted proteins | sample PeaSoiSIISIP2007_FD_14319 | JGI IMG/M metagenome (IMG submission 14319) | reverse complement strand
ATCAGGCGACGGTTTCCTACCTGGGAGTCTCCACCTCGGCCTCTGCGGACGCCTCGGTCCGGAGCCAGGCCGCCGCGACGGTCTACGTCAGCATCCCCTTGGTCGGCGCCGTCTCGATTGTCGCGGCGCTTGCGCTGGGCGCGTTTCTGCTCAGGAGACGGAGCGGCTCGAAGCGCGGTCAATCGATGAAGCAGTAGACGCTGCTGCCGCAGCAGACGAATCGCCGACGCTTACAAGTGCGATGCCTGCGGGAGAGAATGGACGAAGGACGCATACAAGAACGTATGGAGCTGACTGAATGATTTCGGAATAGGCCTACTTCGAATTCGTGCCCACAAGCTCCTTGCACAGCTTCTCCATCTCGGGCAGCCTCTCAGCGACCGACTTCGCGAGCTCTTCGGCGACCTGCTCCGTGTCCAAGTCCTTCGCGTCGTAGCTCGCGTCTGCGATCGGGAAGAGGATGCTCAGCGTGGTGCCCAGCCACGGGTCGACCTGCAGGGAGTCGTAGCTCTCTCCCACCGCCGCTTTCGCGCCGTACTTCTTCCCGTACTTTGTCATGGCCTCCTCGAGCCTGCGGCTCCGAAGGTCAACCTCGTTTGATAGAGCCTCATGCTCGCCACCGAGGAGATGTCGTACTTCCCGTCCGACGTTTGGGTGACGCTGAGGAGTCCCGACGGTTAATGGCCGGTCAAAGGTCGGGCGTGTCCCGAGGAGTTAAGAGAACCAAATCCTGCTTGACAGTGGGGATGTTCGTGCTTTTCATTTAACTGCGAGTATCTTCCAAAGAAAGACGGGACTCAAAGCGGGTCAAGTTTGCGCATCCGACTGTGTGCGGCCCTCGGACGGGCTAGACCGCAATCTTGTAAAGACTAGGAGTCGGGGCCGAACCGACCCAATCCGTACTAGGCTGCGGTCTGCAGTCATATGGGGTCAGTCCATGGACAGGCCATATTTCACTTGAGTTCTTTTCGTTGCCCTTTTCTGTTCCAGATGGTGCAACGCCCGCCGAGGCATCGTGAAGAAGCCGAAGTCGATGCCTTGAAGAAGCCGCGACGCGCCAGTGGCTTCGTTCGTTTAACACGCTCGTAACAAATCCGATTTAAATAGACGCGAAAAATTGGCGTTCTTTACGACTAAAGGTCGCACGTTTGAGGTGAGCGTGGTCATCTCCAACAAGCCGGGCGTGCGAGAGCCCGAGGGTGAGACCATACTCCACGACCTCGTCGCCAAGTCGGGTTTCGAGCAGGTCGAGTCGATCCGCGCCGGCAAATACCTCCGCGTGAAGGTCGTCGCGCCCGACCCCGCGTCCGCGAAGAAGCTGGTCGAGAAGATGTGCAACGAGCTCCGGATCTTCAACCCGGCGGCGCATTCGTGCGAGGTTTCCATCGGGAGAGTCCCAGGCCAATGAGAGTCGCCGTGATACGGTTCCCAGGAAGCAACTGCGACCTCGACATGATGGCCGCGCTCAAGACGATCAAGGGGATAGAGCCGGACCTGGTCTGGCACGAAGATGCCGCCCTGGGCAGAGGCGGCTACGGCGCCGTGATACTTCCGGGCGGGTTCGCCTTCGCCGACCGTCTCAGGGCAGGCGCGATAGCGGCGAACTCGCCGGCCATGGCCGGGGTGAAGCGGCTCGCCGACCGCGGTGTCCCCGTGCTCGGAGTCTGCAACGGGTTTCAGATTCTCGTGGAGAGCGGCCTCCTTCCCGGCGCGCTCCTCCGCAACTCTACGCTGAAGTTCGTCTGCAAGTGGACGCACGTCCGAGTGGAGAACACGCGGACCCCCTTCACCTCGGGGCTCAGCGAAGGCCAGGTCCTGAGCATGCCCATAGCGCACGGCGAGGGGAGGTTCTTCCTTCCGCACGCGGAGCTCGCGGAGCTCGAGAAGAACGGGCAGGTCGCCTTCAGGTATTGCGACTCCTCCGGAAGGACCACGCCTGGGAGCAACCCCACTGGGACGCTCCACAACATCGCGGGGGTCTGCAACAAGGCTGGGAACGTCGTCGGGCTGATGCCGCACCCAGAGAGGGCCGCCGAGGCGCTCCTGAGCCCGCTCGGCCATCCAGACGGCGCGCTCGTCTTGTCGTCTCTTCTGGTTAGGTCCGGAGGAAGGCGGCGGGCTTGAAGGCGGAGCAGCTGGGCCTGGGCCTTACCGCCCAAGAGATTGCCACGGTGAGGAAGTCGCTGGGGCGCGAGCCCAACGAGACGGAGTGGTCGATAATCGACGCGGAATGGTCCGAGCACAGCAGCTACAAGTCCTCTCGCGGGCTCCTCAAGCTCTTCCCGACGACGGGGAAGCGGGTCGTCCTCGGGCCGGGATACGACGCGGGAGTGGTGGACGTCGGGGACGGGTACGTGGTGACGCTCCACATCGAGAGCCACAACCACCCCTCCGCCGTGGACCCCTACGGTGGCGCCTCGACCGGCATAGGCGGTGTCCTGAGGGACATCCTCTCCGTGGCGAGCAGGCCTATCGCGCTCGTCGACATCCTGCGCTTCGGGCTCATCGAGAAGAGCGGCCACTCCCGGTGGCTCCTCAAGAACGTGGTCAGGGGGATCGCCGACTACGGCAACTGCGTGGGCGTCCCGACCGTCGCCGGGGAGATAGAGTTCGACGACTCATTCGAGAGGAACTGCCTGGTCGACGTCGCCTGCGTGGGGCTTGGGAGGAAGGACGACCTCATACTCGGTGAGGCGAAGGCCCCAGGGGACGTCCTCGTACTGATAGGGGGGAGCACGGGGAGGGACGGGATCAAGGGGGCGACCTTCGCGTCGAAGAACCTCAAAGAGGACGCCGCGAGCGAGCGCTCCTCCGTCCAGGTCCCCGACCCGTTCATGAAGAAGCTCCTCCTGGACTCCCTCCTCGAGATAGTCGCGAAGCACGGTGAGGTCCGCGGGATGAAGGACCTCGGGGGAGGCGGCCTCTCGACCGCGCTTTCCGAGGTCGCGTCCAAGGGAGGCACCGGCGTCGACGTGGAGCTGAAGAGGGTCAGGCTCCGCGAGGACGACATGTCGCCTACGGAGATAATGATATCAGAGTCCCAAGAGAGGATGCTCCTCGTCCTTCCCTCAGGCCCCGGCGGCGGGAAGGACGTGATCTCTGTGCTCGAGAAGTACGGGGTCCCCTACTCGGTAATCGGGAAGGTGACCTCCTCGCCGAGGCTCGTGCTGAGGTGGGACGGAAAGGTCGTCGCAGACCTCCCCTCCTCCCTCGTGACCGACGCCCCCCTCATCGACTGGCCTTACAAGAAGCCGTCAGCGTCTCGTGTCGCCCCCCGATCCGCGCTCCCCGAGGACGAGCCCCGCCTCAAGGACGCGCTCCTCACGCTCCTCTCGTCCCCGAACATCGCGAGCAAGAGATGGGTCTACCAGCAATACGACCACGAGGTGGGGTTGAGGACCGTGGTCAGGCCGGGGCAGGCAGACGCCGCCGTGATGAGGCTACCCAACGGGCGATTCCTCGCCATCAAGGGAGACGGAAACAGCAGGCAGGCGTCCGTCGACCCGTACGCGGGGGCGGCTGGCTGCGTGGCCGAGGCGTGCAGGAACGTCGTCGCCGTGGGCGCAGAGCCGATCGCACTGGTCGACCACCTCCAGTCGGGGGACCCCTCCGACCCCGAGGTCTACTGGGCCTTCCGCGAGAACCTCAGGGGAATGGCCGACTACTGCAAGTCCTTCGGCCTCCCGGTGGTGGGCGGGAAGGTGAGCTTCTACAACGAGGACTCCGCGACGGGCCGCGCGATAAAGCCGAGCCCGATCGCCCTGGTGGTGGGCCTAGCCCAAGAAGAGTCGGGCCTCAGGACGATGGCGTTCAAGGCCGCGGGAGATTCGATAGTGGTGGTCGGCGAGACGAGGCCCGAGATGGCGGGCTCCGAACTCTCTGCAAGGTTCCCGAAGAGCATGGGCGTCCCCTCGCGCTCCCCGCGCGTCGACGCACAGCAAGACCTGAAGACCTGCCGGGCCATCCTGAAGCTCATCGGGAAGGGCCTAGTGGACGCGGTCCACGACTGTTCGAGCGGCGGCCTCGTCGTCGCCCTCGCTGAGATGGCCGTCTCTGGGAGCCTTGGCGCGAAGGCCGACCTCGCCCTCGCCCCGAGCACCTGCCGCCGGACCCTGGAGACCGCCTTCTCAGAGTCCCACGGGAGGTTCGTCGTCTCCGGAGGAGACGGGGCTGCTATCGCCTCGTCCCTCAGGGGCGCGGGCGTGACTCACGCGGTCGTTGGGAAGGTAGGCGGGGCGTCGCTCTCTCTCACGGCTAGGCGCTCCCGCCTCGCGAGCGTCCCCGTCTCCTCCATGAGAGCGAGGTGGGAACGGGCGATACCGGAGCTGATGGATTAGATGGGCGCCAAGGAAGCTTGTGGGGTCTTCGGCGCCTACTCGAGCAAGGGGACCGACGTCGTCCCGAAGATACTGAAGGGCCTCGAGGCGCTCCAGCACAGGGGGCAGGAGTCCTGGGGGATAGCGGTCCATGGGAAGCCCGTCTTCAAGCGAATGGGCCTGGCCTTCAACTGGATCAACTTCGCGCGAGAGCTCAGCGTGTACAAGGGCGCCTCGGGGATTGGACACATCAGGTACTCTACCAAAGGCCGCTCCAACCTCGGGAACGCCCAGCCGATTCAATTCGGCACCGAGTTCAGCGTCGCCCACAACGGGACCATCGTCAACACGGGGGACATCCAGAAGACCGTGCTGGCGTCGCGCACGGGCGCCGACTGCTCCACCGATACCAAGGTGGTCGGGCACAGGCTCCTCCAGATCCTCAAGGAGGAGAACGACTGGTTCTGGGCCTTCGAGCGCCTGGCCAAGGAGGTCAAGGGGGCCTACTCGTTCACGATACTCAACAAGCAGGGCGAGGTCTTTGCCGCGAGGGACCCGAGGGGCTACAGGCCCCTCTGCATCGGGCTCATTGAAAGGTCCGGGACCTACATCGCGGCTTCTGAGAGCTGCGCCCTCACCGCCGTCGATGCCCAGTTCGTCCGTGACGTGGCGCCGGGGGAGATGATACGGCTAGGCAGCCCCAAGAAGGGGTTCGAGGCCTTCCGGTTCGCGCCCAAGGTAGCGCCCGCCCACTGCTCCTTCGAGTACACCTACTTCGCCCATCCCGCGTCGGTCATCGACGGGATCAACGTCTACGAGGCGAGGAAGAACGTCGGCAAGATTCTCGCCCGACGGAGGAAGATGAAGGGGAAAGTCGTCATCCCCGTCCCCGACTCGGCCCGCCCCGCCGCGCTCGGCTACTCCACCGAGAGCGGGATCCCGATGGACGAGGGGCTGATGAAGGACCGATATCGGCGAAAGGGGAGCATGAGGAGCTTCATCGAGCCCAAGCAGGGCGGGCGGGAGGAGGTCGTGAAGAGGATAATCCCGATCAAGGAGACCATCCAGCACAAGGACGTCATCGTGGTCGACGACAGCGTCGTGCGAGGTACGAGCTCCGAGATCATAGTCAACGCGCTCCGCGCGGCGGGGGCCAGGAGCGTCAAGATGGCGATAACGTTCCCGCCCATCATGCACGCGTGCTACATGGGGGTGGACTTCCCCAGCAGGGAGGAGCTCCTCGCATACAGGGTCGCGCGCGACGAAACCGACATCGAGGCGATAAGCGCGAAGGTGGCAAAGTCGCTCGGGGTAGACGAGCTCCACTACAACGACATCGACGGCCTCGCCGAGGCCGTAGGGCTCCCGAAGGATAGCCTCTGCTTCGCGTGCATAAACGGGGACTACTCGAAGCTGGGGATAGCCGAACCGAGAAAAGAGACCAAGGGCTGAGGCCTTTGCCCACCTGCAACATCGGCATCCTAGTCTCGGGCAGGGGGAGCAACATGCTCGCGATAATCCGCGCCATCGAGCGGAAGGAGATCAAGGGCGCGAAGGTGGCCGTGGTCATCAGCGACAAGCGCGCCGCGACGGCCCTCAAGTCGGCCACGGGCCACGGGATCGAGGCCGTGTGGCTGGACCCGGACGAAGCGCCAAGCAGGCTCGACTACGACATGAGGCTCCTCGACGTCCTCAAGGAGAACGGGGTGACGCCCAAGAGCGGCCTAGTCCTGCTGGCCGGGTTCATGAGGCTCCTCTCCCCCGAGCTCGTCGAGGCCTTCAGGGGCAGGATGATGAACGTCCACCCGGCGCTCCTGCCCTCCTTCCCCGGGCTGAGAGCCCAGGAGCAGGCCCTCCAGTACGGCGTGAAGGTCTCAGGTTGCACGGTGCACTTCGTCGTGCCCGAGGTCGACTCAGGTCCCATCATACTCCAGCGTGCCGTGAACGTCGAGGACGGTGACACGTCGGAGAGCCTCTCGGCGAGGATCCTGAGGCAGGAGCACCTCATCTACCCGCTCGCGGTCAAGCTCTTCGTCGAGGGAAGGCTAAAGATTGAGGGCCGCAGGGTGTTGATACGAAAGAAATGACCGCGGTCATAATGGACGGGAAGGCGCTCGCCGCCGAGGTCAAGTCCCGCCTCGCGCAGGAGGCTGGGATGATGAAGGGCGCCGGCGTCCAGCCAAAGCTCGCCACCATCCTGGTCGGCGACGACGCGCCCTCCAAGGTCTACGTCGCGGGGAAGCACCGCGCGGCCCAGGACCTGGGCATCAAGGTAGAGGGGTTCCACCTGCCTGGGATGTCTCCCGCCCGCGACCTCGAGCTCCTCATCGGCAGGCTCAACGCCGACAAATCGGTCAACGGGATAATCCTCGAACTCCCCCTCCCCTCCCACCTCGACGGGAGGACGATGATAGAGCTGATCTCGCCCGAGAAGGACGTCGACGGGCTCACAACCGTGAACATGGGCCGGCTGTTCTACAACCAGGGAGTCCTCATCCCTTGCACTCCCAAGGGGATCATGGAGCTCCTCCACCACTACAAGGTCCCGCTCGCGGGGTCGAGGTGCGTGATAATCAACCGGAGCGCCCTCGTCGGGAGGCCGCTGATGCACCTCCTGCTCGCGGAGGACGCGACCGTCACCGTCTGCCACTCAAAGTCTGTGGACTTCCTCTCCCTCACGAGGCAGGCCGACGTCCTTGTGACCGCCGTCGGGCGCCGTCCAGGCTTCACCCTGACCCGCGAAATGGTCAGGGACGACGCGGTCGTCATCGACGTCGCGATGAACCGGCTCCACGGGAAGCTGGTAGGGGACGCCGAGTTCGACGAGGTGGCCCAAAAGGCCTCGATGATAACGCCCGTCCCCGGAGGCGTGGGGCCGATGACCGTCGCGATGCTCATGGAGAACACGCTCATCGCAGCCGCGCTCCAGAACGACCTCACGGACAGCGGGGTGCTGAAGTGACCGATGCGCGAAGCCCCCCGCGCAGGCGCCCCCACCACTAGGGAGAGGAAGCAGGAGCTCAGGGCCCTGGCGTTGCTAAAGAGGCGCTCGATGGACCCGGAGGAACTCGCGGAGCTCAGCTCCCGCGTGGCGGCGAACCTGCGCTCCCTGAAGGAGTACAAGGCAGCGACCCTCGTCATATCCTACTGCGCGAAGGACGACGAGGTCCAGACCAGGCCTATCATAGAGAGGGCTCTCGAGGAAGGGAAGCGCGTCGCGGTGATAGTCACCGACGTCCGCACGAAGACCCTGAGCTTCTCCGAGCTGGAGTCCTTCGAAGACGACCTCGCTCCCGGGACCTTCGGGATCCTCGAGCCCAAACCGGGGAAGGTGCGCCCAGTCCCCTTCTCGCAGGCCGACGTCGTCCTCGTCCCCCTAGTGGCGTGGGACGAGAAGGGGCGCCGCCTAGGCTACGGCGCGGGTTACTTCGACCGCGCCCTGGCGGGCGCGAGCAGGACGACGAAGGTCGGGCTCGCGCTCGAGTCGCAGCGCCTCGCGCGGATACCCGAGTCGAAGCACGACGTCCCGCTCGACGTCATAGTGACCGAGAGACGGGTCGTCAGGCCGGCCAGGTGAGAGCCTGCAAGAAGCCTTCAAAAACCGACAGAGGGAGTGGGTAGCGAGATAATGGCAGACAACGTCAAGGTTGCGATAGTCGCCGGCAGCAAGAGCGACCAGGCTGTGGTGGACGAGGCGGTGAAGGTCCTCACGGAGCTCGGGGTCTCGCACGAGGTCCAGTTCCTCTCCGCGCACAGGAACCCGGAAGGGTTGCGCAAGTTCCTCGCGGCGTCGAAGGCCGACGTCTACATCGCAATCGCGGGCCTCGCCGCGCACCTCCCTGGCGTGATCGCCTCCACGACGGTGAAGCCCGTCATCGGCGTCCCGGTGAACGCGAAGCTCAACGGCCTGGACTCGCTCCTCTCGATAGTGCAGATGCCCCCGGGCGTCCCCGTGGGGTGCGTGGGGATCGACAACGCGAGGAACGCGGGAATCCTAGCCGCCGAGATGGTCGCCCTCAGCGACCCGAAAGTAAAGGACAAGCTCGAGAAGATGAGGGAAGCGTGGCGATGAAGACCAGGGCCTGGCCTCGCGTGGCCTGACCAATCAGACGCTAGCCTTGATGACGCTCCCTAAGGTGTAGTTCGCCACCTCGAGCGCATCGAGTCGAAGAAGAACGCCACCGCGACGACGACCGCAAGCGCGGCTGGGATGACCCTGGGAAAATGCACATCCGCGAAGCTCAGCGGCGCGAAGAGGGGGAAACCGGGAGGGGCGACGGCAAAGTGAACGCTGTATTCCAGCGCCAGGAACAGGAAGAGGTTGCGCGTCCCCCTGCCCCAAAAGTGGAGCCGCCAGTCGAGCAGGACAACAAGGGCAACGAGAAAGAGGCTGTGACCCACCCTCGCCTCGACGGGGAGCCCCGTGAAGAACCCAATGTGGTCAAAGTCGATGAGAGGCCCGACCACGCCGCCCACGAGCGCGACCACCGGGTCGAGCGAGACCGCCCCCGCGGCGAACCCGGAGACGACGTGCAGAAGGAGCTGGAAGCTTGCGTAAGCAACGGTCGGCATCTGGCTGGGCTGCTGGGGAGGCGATGAAGCCGAGGCGGAACCCGTCGGGGAGAGGACGAGTCCTAACAGGATGAAGAGCGCGTTGCAGGCCGCCATCGCTAGGAAGAGCTTCCATCCTCTCTTCGCGGCCTCTCCCAAGAGACGCTGAACCAAAGCCCAAACCAGCGCGGCTTCGTCAGCATAGATAGCGGTTATGGGCTTGGAAAACTGATTGCCGCAAGCCCAAGCATATAGGCGAGGGCACATGGGGATAGGCAACCCACTTGCACGTCGCAAGAAAGTCGGCCCAGGGAAGCATCGTGCTCTTTGCGGGCAACCTCACTGCCACGGCTGGCCAGACCGTTGCGAGCATCCTGATAGCGAGGCTGCTCGGGCCTGACAACTACGGGAGCTACTCCCTCGCGTTCGTCATCCCGAGCATCTTCCAGCTCTTCACCTCCTTCGGCGTGAACACCGCGGTGACGCGCTTTGTGGCATACCACGTCTCCAGGAACGAGGACGAGGAGGCCAAGCGGTTCGCGGAGAGCGCACTGTTGATCACCTTCGTCTCGGGCGTCGTGCTCGCGGGCGCCTGCTTCCTCACAGCGGGCGCCTTCTCGACGCTTGTCTTCCACCGGGCCTACCTCGCGCACTACGTCGAGCTGGCGTCCGCGGTGGTCTTCGGCCAGGCCCTTCTCGGCACCGCGATAGCCGCGGCCATCGGGTGGAACGCGATGGGGCAGGCGTCGTTCATGAACATCGCGACTTCTCTGATCAAGCTTCTCGCGTCCCCCCTCCTCATAGTCGCGGGCTTTGGCATCTTCGGTGCGGTCGCCGGGCAGACGGCCTCCGCAATCCTGGGAGCAGGTATCGCGGTGGGGCTTCTGTATGCGACCAAGATTCGCTCCTCGAAGTTGGATTGGCAGGGCTTAACCTCGGATGCGAGGCAGATGGTGAGCTACGGGCTTCCGGTATACAACGCGACAATCCTGAGCGGGGTGGGGCCTTACTTCCTCTCCGTCGTGCTGGCCGCGGTGGCGACCAACGTGGTGATAGGCTACTATCAGGCCGCCTACAACTTCACCGTCGCGATCGCCCTTCTCTCGGGGGCTGCCGGCTCCGCCCTCTTCCCTGCCTTCACGAGCCTTCACGGGGGAAAAGGAGACATGCCGATGGCCTTCAGGATGGCGGTCAAGTACGTGGGGTTCGTGACGATGCCGGTGATATTCCTCCTCGCATCGACGGCGAGGCAGCTGATGGTCCTCTTCTACGGTCACTCCTATGGGGCAGGGTCGAACTTTCTCGTCTTGCTCGCTGTCGCGGCAACCCCTGTCCTTCTTGGCTTCACCGTCATCCCTTCGCTCTTCAACGGCATCGCTCGCACGAGGCTGACCCTCGTGATGTTCGGGTTCGGCGCGGCAGTCCTCTTCGCCTCCGCGCCCGTGCTTGCGATTGGCCTGAGCCTCGGCGTCGACGGAGTGATCTACGGCCTCCTGCTCTCGAACCTCGTGGCCACCCTTG
>JGI12269J14319_10006249_pt1 | contig 10391 bp, 7 predicted proteins | sample PeaSoiSIISIP2007_FD_14319 | JGI IMG/M metagenome (IMG submission 14319) | reverse complement strand
ACCCCGCCATGAGAGAACACCTCCGGATCGGCTGGTCAAAGGTCAGCGCGGACGTCACGCAAGGCGAGCCGCATGTCAGCAGCCGTGGAGAAGCGATCAACGCCGGCTGGGGCGCATGCCTTGACGAGAAACTCGGCAAGGCCAGGGTTGAGATCAAAGCGAATCGTTCTCGGGTCGGTCACCGGTATGCCGGCTATGGGCCTCGCATTCGGGAACGGGTGGAGGCCGTTGCAGAGAAGCCGATAGAGCAGTACGCCGACGGCGAACAGGTCGGTGGAGACGTCCCAGCGATCCAGGCCGGCGTCGGGTGGCTGATACGGCGGTGTGCCTGACTGCGTATGCACGGGGTCGCCGACCCGGGAGGCGATGTTGAAGTCAAGCAGTTTCGCTCCGGTGCGAGTGAGCATCACGTTGAGCGGTTTGATGTCGCGGTGGACCAGCCCTTTGTCCTTCAGTTCCATCCACTCGCGCGACTCGGCTTCCGGCAGGCCGCCGTCGCGACGTTTAGCATCCAGCTGCTTGAGGCGCCCCGAATCAGGATGAAAAGCGACGAGCGCGTCTAGCAGATCGAGCGCGACATCTACTGCCTCCCGGTCGCGAAGGCGCCTGGATCCGGTGACAAACTCATCGAGTGACTCCCCGTCAATGAACTCGGTGATGAGATACCAGTCGCCGACGTCGGTCTTGCCGGCCCAGAAGACCTCCACCACGTGGGGATGACGGATCTTCCGCAGGGCTCCGATCTCGCGGCGCACCGCCTCATACCCGGCGGCGCTGTCGAAGAGCTTGAGCGCTCGCTCCTCACCCTCGACGTCATCGCGCACGCGGTAGACCTTCGAAAAGCCGCCCTGCCCGAGTACGTCCAAAATCTCGAAGCGGCCCTCGAGGATGTCGCCGACAGCGTAGTCAGCAGCCTTGGTCCCGACCGAGGCCCGCACCTCTGCCGGGTCAGGTTCGGGGAGCGCTTGGCTGCCGCCTGAGGGCGGTGCTGCGGCCGATACCTCGGGAAGATCGTTGCGCTCACCAGATGTGAGCGGGCGGGTGCGGCGCGCATCTGGCGCTCCAGCGGAGTCCGCCGGCACACGCCGGATTCCCCCGACGGTGTGCACCAGGCACGGATGCAGCACGTACGTGCCCACCTCCGGCGGGAAATGAAACTCCTCCACGTCGCCCATGGAATAGAACCGGCGCCGCCCGGACTCGTCGATATACCCGAGCAGGCCGTTCTGCCACAGGACCGAGGCGAGGTCCGTCGCCTTCTCGAAGTGCAGATCCGCCACTTCCTGCAGTGCCGCGAGATCCCCACGCGAGAAGCGGTCGACGCCGATCATCCGGACGAAGGACCGAACGTCCTCCTGCACGCCGCTGATATAGGCCTGGGTGCTGGTGAACAATTCGGAGTAGTTGTGCAGGGCGGCGTTCTTCGGCATCAGGTCCGACGAGATCTGGTTGGCGCACTGGGCGAGCTGGGAGTCGCCGAACCGCTTGGCGCAGCGCTGAACTACCGCCGCCAGAGCCGCCGGCGGCAGGCCCTCGCGGCCAGCCTGCTTCTGCCGCAGGACCTCCTCGTTCAGCTCATTGCCGAGCGAGATGATGTCGCGCGGGATCAGCCTCGTGTGGCTGAGCAGGTAGTCCTCGATCGTTTCGTCGCCGTCGGGTCCCGGCAAGTGGCCGTCGACCCCGAGCCAGTCGCCGATCGTGGGGGGGCCGCTGGTGGCGCGTCGCATCAGCAGTGACGGCGGCAGCCGCTGCAGTTTTTTCTGAAGCAGATAGAGCAGCGAGCTTCTGTCCCAGGTCAGGACGCGTATGTGCGGTTCGTTGTAGTACCGCGGCGCATGTTCTGACCGGTACACCGACGACATGACGATGTCGCGGATGCAGACGACGATATGCAAACGGCCGCCCAGCCTGTGGTCGCGGAGCATCCGCATGACCTGATAGAACAACCCCTCCTGGCACTTCAGCCAGTACATCGGGGCGTGGCCGAACTCCTCGTCCAGCGCGTCAAGGTAGAAGTAGATCGGCTTGCACTGGCCGACAACCTCGCCTAGCAGATCCTCGAGGTCGTCCCAGAGCGGATCGTCGAGGTACGTAGATAGCTGATGGGCGGTCTGCCGCTGATTGATGATGTCGCGCACCTGGCTGTAGATCGACCGGGGCCGGCGGAAGTCGTCGAGCAGGCGCGCGTACGACTGCTCCATCTCCGCGGCCTGCTCGTCGCTCAACTTCTGACGCAACTCGGGACGGCACAGCAGGTGCGAGGCCAGCGACCGCATGATCGCGCGCTCCCAGATCTGCATCCACTTCTCGACCAGGACACGGTCCGCGAACCACTGGCACGCCTTCACCACAACTTCGGTCTTCGGCAGGCTCTGCTCCGGCATATCGGCGTAGACGGAGTCCTGATGGGCCTGGAAATCCTGAAGACGCCGCAGGTAGACCGTCTTGCCGGCCCCGAGCTTCCCCACGATGACCCGCACCATGGAGTCGTTCGCGCGGGTCGCGAGGTGGCCATACGCCGGATCGCCGCCGAAGTCGACGAACTCGCTGATCAAATCCTCGATGTCGGCCCGTGACCCGTCCGGATTGCCAAACGGCCCCACAGGGTCGAGCCGACGTCGCCTGCTGCCCATCTTCTCTCCCAACCGGATCGTAGCCCCCTACAGGAGTAAGAGCCAGCTGCGTTTGCGTGCCGGCCGGTGGTCTCGGCACGGCACGCGGGATACGGCACAATGGCCTGGTGGACGCCGATGTCGTGGTGATCGGGGCCGGTGCGCTGGGTCTGAGCACCGCGCTGCATTGCGCGATGGCTGGCCGGTCGGTTGCGGTGGTGGAACGCCACACAGCCGGATCGCAGGCCTCCGGCCGGGCGGCGGGCCTGTTCAAGTCGGTCCAGGCGGACGAGCTACGGACCCGGCTGGCCCGGCGCAGCATCGCCAAGGCGATCACCTTCGCCGACTGGGCCGGGACGCCCCTGCCGGTAGCCGACCCGGGGAGTTTCCTGATCGCCCGGACCGCCCGGCATCGCCAGTTCCTGCGCCGGGAACTGGCACAGTCACGACGCTGGGGCGCCGATGTCCGCGAGGCCACCCGGGCGCAGCTCGCCGGCCGGCTCAGCTACTACCAGCCCGCCGGCGACGACTTCGCCCTGTGGTGCCCGGAGGACATCTATATCGACGAGCCGGCCAGCCTCATCCAGGCCTGCCTGGCGGCCTGCCGGCTGCACGGGGCCGTGGTAACCGAAAACGAGCCGGTCACCGGGATATCGGTAACGGCCGGCCGGGTGGCCGGTGTCGAGACCGGCCGCCGGACGGTCGCCGCGCCCGTGGTCGTGGACGCGGCAGGCGGCTGGGTACGCCACGTCGCCGGCCTGGCCGGGGCGCGGGTGCCGGTCGCTATGGTCCGCCACCAGCTGCTGATCACCGCGCCCACGGCACTCATCGACCCGGCCGACCCGATCACCCGGGTGGCCGATGCCGCCGTCTACCTGCGCCCGGCCCGCGGCGGGCTCATGTTCGGCGGGTTCGAGCCGGACCCGCTGCCGGTCGACCCGCGGCACCAGCCAGCCTCGTTCACCACCGATGACGTGCCGCTGGACCTTGGCGTGCTGCGGCAGCTAGCGGCCCAGATCACGGCCGAGGTCCCCGCCGCGAGCACCGCCCCGGTCGCCGAGCACCGCGGGGGCCTGTTCACGATGAGCCCCGACGGCCGGTTCATCGCCGGCCCCGTGCCGGACCTGCCTGGCCTGTGGGTGGCCAGCGGGTGCAACGGCTCAGGGTTCTCCTCTTCCCTCGCCATCGGCGAGGCCCTGGCCACCTGGATCACCAGCGGTGCCCCGCCACCGGGCATGACGGCGCTCTCGCCGGGCCGGTTCGGCCCGCTGCCCGACGACGCGCTCCTCACCCGCGGGCTCTGGCAGTACGCCCACTACTACGACCCCGTCACCACCACCTCCGAAGCCACCACCCAGGCGGGCGCACGGTAAGGGCGCCTGTCCCGGCGGGAGCGCCCGCGGCCCAGGCGCGCGCCGCGGCGGAAGAGCAGGCCGGCGAGCACGGACCCGCCAGGGATTGGTGAGGTTCTTTTCCCCGAACGGGTCGGCGTCGAGCACCGCGAGGACGTTAACCGGGGCGGTGGCGGGCATCGTTGTCTCCGCCGGTCAGAGGTCGAGGACCAGGCGGGGAGAGCACGACCGGGACACGCAGATCATCATCAGGTCGCACGCCTTCCTCTCCTCCTCGGTGAGCACGGAATCGCGGTGGTCGGGCCTGCCGGACAGCACGACCGTCTCACAGGTACCGCACGTGCCTTCCTGGCAGGACGACAGCACGGCCACGCCCGAGTCCTCGACGATCTCGAGGATGGACCGGTCGGCGGGTACCCGCAGGACGGTGCCGGTTTGCGCCAGCTCGACCTCGAAGGCTTCCCGCCGGCCGCCGGCCGCCCCGGCCTTCGGCGCGAACCGTTCGACGTGGAGGGCACCGGCGGGCCAGCTCGTGCAGTGCTGTTCGACGGCCGTCAGCAGGGCTTCAGGGCCGCAGCAGTAGATGGCGGTGTCGTCGGCGTCCTCAGCGGGCCCGGCGAGCAACGTCGGGAGGTCGAGCAGCCCGCGCTCGTCCTGGGGATAGATTTCCACGTGCCCGGGGTAGCGGCGCTCGAGCTCGCCGCGCAATGCCATGGAAGACCGTGTTCTGCCGCCGTAGACCAGCTGCCAGTCCCTCCCCCACGCCGCGACCTCGGCGATCATGGGCAGGATCGGCGTGATGCCGATGCCGCCGGCGATGAACAGGTAGCGCTTGGCGTCGACCAGCGGGAAGTGGTTACGGGGACCGCGCACGTGCACTCGCTGTCCTTCGGCGAGGGTGTCGTGCACGTACTGCGAACCTCCCCGGCCCGCCTGCTCGCGCAGGACGGCGACCTGCAGGACCGAGGTGTCGCGCGGATCGCCGCACAGCGAGTACTGCCGGACCAGGTCGCCGGTGAGCGCCAGGTCGATGTGGGCGCCCGGCTCCCAGGCAGGCAACGGCTGCCCATCGGGGTGCCGCAGCGTCAGCCGGACGACGCCCTCGGCGATGGTTTCCTTGCGCTTGAGCACGAGGTCGAGTTCGTGCTCGATGTGCGGTTGCGTCCTCATGAATTTTCTTCCTTTATTTCAGGGCCAAGCCAGAACGCCCGCGCAGACCGGCGAAGGGGGCGATTCGACCGGGGCTGTGCCGTGCCCGGCGGGGTGGGCGAGCAGCCATTCCCACAACTCGGCGGGGTCGTCGAACTCACGCTCGGCCGAGCAGTGGCACACGGCCCGGAGCCGGTCGGTGCCCAGGACCCAGAGGATGCGGTACACGCGGTCGCCCGGCAGCATGCGACGGCCGGCGAGAACCTCGTTCATGGCGTGGCCGGGGCAATCTGCTGCGAATGGAGCAGGCGCTGGAGCATCCGCCGGGCCGCGAGCCCGCCGGTGTCGATGTTGACCGATAGCTCCTGATAGCCCTCGGGCTCGGCCGAGATGACCTGCTCGAGCACGTTGAGCGCCTCGACGTCCTGCAGGACGACCGTCCTGTTGTTCTCGGCGAGGAACTCCGATACCTCCTCGTCGCCGAGGGCGAAGTCGCGGGCCACGGCCCAGAAGTCGTGCGTGGAGTGCTCGGTCTCCGGGGTGATCGCGTACACCACCTCGACGCGGAAGGCGTCCGGGTCGGTCCCGTCCGGACTGGGCGCGGACCCGACCGGCGCGATGCGGCTGTGCAGCTTGTACAGGCACGGCGGCGTGTACTCGATGTCCTGCCAGCGCGCGATCCGGCCCTGCAGGCCGGTCGACTTGGCGTAGAAAGGCGGGCATTCCGCGTCGTCCATGTGCCGTGAGACGTAGACGATGCCGGCCTCTTCGTCGACCTCGGTCATGATCGCGGTGGCGGCGACCTCCGGCGTGCCGATGTAGCCGCCGTGCAGGTACGTCTCGTGCGACAGGTCCAGCAGGTTGTCGACCAGGAGCGAGAACCGGGCCGCCAGCGGTTCCATCCCCGCGACCGTCGTATAGTCCGGCGAGTCGAGATAGGGCGCCCGCGGGATCCGTGACGCGTCGGCCCTCGCCGGATCGCCGATGAAGATCCATGCGAGCGAGTCCTGTTCCACAAGCGGGTAGGGCAGGAGCCGGGCGGTGCGCGGGATGCGGCCCTGGCCGGGCACGAAGACGCATGTGCCGTCAGCACCGTAGGTGAAGCCGTGATAGCCGCAGACCACCTGGTCGTCCACGAGCCGGGAGGGTGCTTGCGACAGCGGGAAGCGCCGGTGCACGCACCGGTCGGGAACGGCGGTCACCCGTCCGCTGCGGGTGCGCCAGAAGAGGACCGGCTCGCCGCAGATGGTGCGGGAGAACAGCTCCTGTCCGATCTCGGAGCTGTAAGCGGCGACGTACCACTGGTCGCGCGGGATGCTGCTCATGAGCACGTCCTCTCGGTCATCGGTATGCTGCGAGCGGGCAAGGGAGGAAGCGGGCGAGGGTACGCGGGCGAACTCCGTTGCTAGCTGCGATGTGGCGGCCAGCTGGGAGTCACAAAGTAAATGAGGCGACCTGTCGGCCCGAAGGGGCGTTTCCGGAAAATGGAAGCCTCTTTGACGGGGCTGTAGCGTCCTGCCAGGTCAGGCGGGTGCGCTCAGGGCGCGGGAAATGGCACGGGCGCTGGTGCGCACCAGCCGGGCCAGAGCATGCGGGGTGTTCGGGGTGGTGCTGCCGTAGCGGACCACCAGGGACACCGCCGCCACGACCTGGCCGTGCGGGTCGTGGATCGGCGCGCCGACCGACAAGGAATCCATCGTGACCTGGCGGTCGCTGACGGAAAAACCGTTAGACCGGACATCGGCGAGCATGCGACGCAGCTGGACCGGATCGGTCACCGTCTTGCTGGTAAAACGCTTGATCGGGCCGCTGAGAACCTCTTCCTGCACGTCGACGGGGGCATGTGCGAGCAGGACCAGGCCTACGCCGGTGGCCGTGAGTGCGAACCGGCCACCGACGCGGGTGAGCACCGGCACCGCCCCGGAGCCGGCGATCCGCTCGATGAAGACGACCTCCGCTCCCTCCCGCACCGCGAGCTGCACGTTCTCCCTGGTGATCTGGGAAAGATCTTCGAGGAACGGCAGCGCCGCCTCCCGCAGGCCCGGACCGCGCGGCGCGAGCGAGCCGACCTCCCACAGCCGTAGCCCGATCCGGTACAGCCCGTCGTCGCCGCGCTCGATGGCCCCCCACTCACACAGTTCGTGCATCAACCGGTGCGCGGTCGACAGCGGCATGCCGGCGCGCCGGGCGATCTCGCTTAGGGTCAGCTCGCGCNGCCGCGGGCCGAACGCGTCCAGCAAGCGGAGGGCACGACCGATCACCGGACCAGTCGCGCCGGCGGGTCGACCTCTCCGGGTCACGTTCACTCGTCCTCGATCGGATGGCGTCGGCCGGGCGTCAGCCGACGCAGGTCCTCATGGNGCTTAATGACGCCTAAAATGCTGACCCGATAGGTCAGCGAAGTCCAGGCTGCGCGGCCGGTAACCTGTCAACCCGTTCACGAGCTAAGTAGCCAGTCACGCCTGATTCCTCCGCGCCGCCAGTGCTGCGGGGCAGTGGTTACCCCAGGGAATGAGCGGCAAACCGCCCAAGGTACTGGATTATTGATCATCTGGGTACTAGATTAGCGGCGGGATCTAACGTGCATTACGTGGCAGTACTGGGGGGTGGAGGTGTCATGCCTGAGGGTATCGCGCTGGCCGATGCTATTACCCAGTTGCGTGACGAGCTGCTAGCCGCTCGATCTGAGGGCGCACATGAGGATATCCAGCTTCCTATAGAGTCTCTGACTCTGGAGCTCAAGGTNGTGGCGACCCGCACGGCAGAGGGCAAGGCCGGATTTCGTGTCCCAATCGTTAATGCGGAGGTGGGAGGATCGGGCGGCTGGGGGCACGAGAATATGCAAACTGTCACCGTCGTTTTCGGTTCTCCGCTGGATTCTGAAGGTCGGCCTGCCAAGATAGCGCATGCCATTAAGTCCCTCCCCGGTTAGTGTATGTTGTCCTACACACCAGCCGACCGGGTCGTGGAGGTTATCGGCGACTACGGGAAGGAATACAGGCTCGGCTCAGGATGCATCGTCGCGGGCCGCGTAGTTCTGACAGCCGCACATGTAGTGGCAGGTGCTAAATCGGTCGTTGTCCGCGATGTGCGGAAGCGGCTACTATCAACAGTCTGGTCGCCGGAGGATCAGGCGTTCGTCGGTGCCTGCAGGGACGGCGGTCCAGATCTGGCGCTTGTGGAGCTAGCTGACCCTGACATCGATATTCCGCCGCTGCCCTTGGCCAAAGTCAATCGCGATGGCGAGTTTGACGATATCGTCGAAGGTTGTGTAACAATCGGCTACCCGCTGTTTGCTCAACGTCCGGTTTACCAAGGGACCGGCTCGCCTGAGTCCACTGTCCGCGACACTGCGCAAGCCTGGGGCCGCATCCCCGTCCACTCCATGATAATTAGTGGCCTTTTGTCGCTCGAGGTCAGCAGCGCGCCTCGCGGCCTTCCTAAGCATTCGCTTGCTGATTCCGAGTGGTCCGGTATGTCGGGGGCTCCCGTAATCGCAGACGGTTGCCTGGTGGGTGCGGTAACGGAGCATGAGCCCATGAAAGGGACATCGACAATTACTGTCACTCCGCTGACGGCTCTAGCGTCCGACCCCCGTTTCCCCGCCTGGGGAACCGGGGTCCACGATCCGTCTGCATGGTGGCGTAAGCTTGGCGCGGACGGGGAGGACGCCCTTAGGCCGCTGCCCCGGTCACGGCGTGAGCCACGCTATTTGTCGGTCGTCCGGGATATCCAAATCCGAAACGGCCTGCTAAAAAACAGAGAACGCGAACTTAGCGAATTGATAGCCTTCGCTCAAGGAGGCGAGGGCTACCGATTGCTCGTGGGACAAGAGTATGCCGGCAAGACTGCCCTGCTTGCTGAGCTCGTGACTACTCGGCTCCCCCAAGAGGTTGACGTCGTCTCTTACTTCGTCTCGAGGAGCCAGGGACATGCTGACCGAGAATTGTTCTTGGCGGCTGTCGTTCAGCAGCTCGCCGAGATACTCGGCAAGACGACAGTCTCTGAGCAACTTCCCCTGGAATTCTCGGCGCTCTGGCAGGAGGCAGCGCAGCGGGCCTCCCAGAAAGAGCGACATCTTCTGCTCGTCGTGGATGGGCTCGATGAGGATCTCAGTCCGCCTGGCTCCCCGAGCATCGGCAGACTCCTGCCGTCTGCAGTGGCCGGGTTGGCAAACCCGCGCTCGCGTCGGGCACATGTCCTCGTATCGAATCGGCTGAATTACCCGCTGCCCGGGGATATTCCGCATAATCATCCGCTTCTGAAAGCTGAACCGATAGAACTCAAGCCACATGCCGAAGCGTCCGGCTATGAGGAGCTCGCTAAAGAGGAGATTCACAGTCTCAAGGGAATCGGGCCCGAAGCCAAACGTTTTCTCGCCGTCCTCGCCGCGGCCGCAGGCCCACTCGGCATGGAGGATCTCCGGGAGCTCACCGGCTTGTCCGAGGACGCGGTGGATGAGCTAATAGAGAAGATGCAACGCAGCCTGCGGACGAGCGGGTCCGGGGACGCGCGACGCTACGCCTTTGCAGGTAACTCGCTTCTGCAAGGAGCGCAAGCCGATTCAGACCTAAAAATTTCGCGCTACCGAGAGGCCATCTACAAGTGGGCTGACCGATGGCGCCGCCGCTGGCAGCAAGACCAGGAAACCGCGGCCGAGGTGCCGCTCTATCTCCTCGATGCCTATCCGAAAACGCTGGGTAGCGACCCGCAGCGGCGGGCGGCATTGGTCAGTGATGCGGGCTGGGTTTACGCGGCTATCGAAAAGATCACCGTCGACCTGGTCCTCGCCGAGCTGAGGACATGCGTGGCCGCTGCCCCAGACCTCCTCGGACCGGCCAAGATGCTCGCCACCGTCCGAGGCCAGGCGTCGTTTCTGAGATCTCAGCCTGACCCCGAGCCCGGCCAAGTATTGCGGCAACTATGCCTGCAGGCCGCCGAACTCCATGAGACGGACCTGGCCGGTGACTTTCGTCAGCGACTTTCCGCTTACCCAGGCCTGATCCCGCAATGGACCAGCCGGAGGCCCCATCGGGCATTGGTCGCCGAGGTCAACGGTCACGCGGGCTGGGTGAACGCTGTTGCGCTTACACCAGATGGAAACGTAGTCGCTGGCACCGACGACGGCAGGGTCTGGATCTGGAATCCGGGCGCGACGGTTGCCGAGGTAATAACGCTGGGCTATCACGATGGTCCGGTGCGGGCCCTGGTTGTTGACAAGCACGGGCGTGTCGTCAGCGGCGGGCATGATCATCGCATTCGGCTCTGGGATCCCCTG
>JGI12269J14319_10006248_pt1 | contig 10391 bp, 5 predicted proteins | sample PeaSoiSIISIP2007_FD_14319 | JGI IMG/M metagenome (IMG submission 14319) | reverse complement strand
TGCGATCGACGGCGCACTCGGACCGCCGGCGGCGCACGACTGGCTCGCCGTCGCGCGCAAGCTCGGCTCCGACGTGCCGTTCTTTCTCACCGGAACCGGGGCGCTGGTCGAAGGCACCGGCGAACGCGTCACCGCGCTCGGTGCGCTGCCGCCGTGGTGGGTCGTCGTGCTCGCGCCCGACGTGCACGTTGACACGGGTGACGCATATCGCCGCCTCGCCGCAGCGCGGGCGCAAGCGCCGGCCGCGGTGCGCCCGCGAAACGAGTCGGCGAGCCTGCGCGCCCTGGAAGCGGTGCAGCGCGGCGACTACGCAGCCGCGATCGCGGCCGCGACCAACGACTTCGAAACGCTCATCGCCGCCGCGTACGCGCCGGTGGCGCACGCCTTGCAGGCATTGCGCGGCGCGGGTGCGGTGCATGCGATGCTGTCCGGTTCCGGCGGGGCGACGTTTGCGCTGTGCGAGCGCGAGGCGCAGGCGCGCGCGCTGGCCGCGGCGATCGACCTTCCGGGGGGTGCGCGGCTCTTCGTCGTCCCGCTTGCAGCGGCCGTCGGCTGGCGCGCGCCGGAAGCGGCCCTTCGACAGGCTCAGGACAGGCTATGAACGCGATCGTGCTCGCGGGCGGCGGGCCCGACGTCGTCTCCGCCAGCGTTCCCGGCCTCCCCAACAAGGCGTTCCTCGAGATCGGCGGCATCGCGCTCGTCGCGCGCGTCATCGCGGCGCTGCGCGACACGCCCGGCATCGAGCGCATCATCGCGGTCGCTCCGGTCGCGATGCACGGGTCCGCCGCGCTCGCCGGCGCCGACGAATGCCGCGTCGATGGGGCGCGCATGTTCGAAAGCCTGGAGTCGGGGCTTGGAGGTTTGCCCCCGGACGAGCCGGCGCTGATCGCGGCATCGGATCTGCCGGTGCTCACCACACCGGCGATCGTCGAATTCCTCACCGCAGCGCAAGCCCGCGATCTCGACGTTGCCTACGCGATCGTCAGCCAAAGCCACCACTTTGCCGCATATCGCAACGTGCCGCACACCTGGGCCAAGATGGTCGAGGGCCGTTTCTGCGGCGGTGGGCTCGCCGCGCTCAAGCCGCGCGTTCTGCCGGCGCTGTGCGCGGTGCTCGACGATCTCGGCCGGGCCCGGAAATCACCGTTGCGGCTGGCCGCGCTCTTAGGCTGGGATATTCTGCCGCGGTTCGCTCTTGGGTCGCTCACCGTCGAAGCCGCCGAGCGCCGTGCCAGCGCGATCCTGCACGCGCCGGCCGGCGCGATTGCGTGCACGCATCCCGAATTGGCGGTAAACGTCGACCGCCTTTCCGACATCGAGCTGGCAGTGGGCTTGGTGGCGGCGGGGGCGAAGGGAGACGGGTGATCCTCGTCGACGAGCGGCGGCTCGCGTACGGCAGCGATTCGGGGCTCGTCTCGCCGGCCGCGTTTCTGTCGCGTGGCGGCGCCCTGCGTGTGCTCGGCGACGGCGAACGGCGCGCGATGGTGCGGCGCGTCGCGGCGACGCGCGAGGAGCTCGCGATCCCGCCGCACGTGCGGCGCAGCGCGTCGTTTGCGTCGCGCGTCCTCGCCGCAATCGACCGCGACGACGACGACGCGTTCGGCGGATTGATCGGTGAGTACCGCACGCTGCTCGCGTTTGTGAACGCCGTGGATGCGGGCGCCGCCGTGCGCCGCGTGTTGGGGCAAGGCACGTTCGCGGCCGACGAGGAGTCGCTCGCAATCGACGCGCTGCTGCTCGTCGACGACGGGGCGTTTGTGTGGCGGCGCCTCGCGGCGCTCGGCGAATTCACGCTCGAGCCGGTAGAGTTGGGACCGCTGGCGCCGCCCGAGCTCGATCTCGCCGGCGTCGCGGGGCTGTGCGCGTTTCTGCGCTTCGCGGCATCGGAAAGCGACGCCGACGCACGGGCGGCGCTGCGCTCGAAGCTCGCGCCGATCGACCCCGACGATGCGCGCACGCTGCTGGCGATTGCCGGCAAGGGTGCGAACGTGCTCGACGTGATCGACGCCGGTGCCAGCGGCGGCGGGCGCGAATTCGCGCACGCCCTGCGCACGGTGGCGCGGGCATACCGCGTCCCGGACGCGGGTTTGAGCGACGTCCTGGCGGCGGCCGCGGCCACGCTCGGGTTGGACGCGGGGACGCATGCCGCGCTCGAGCGCATCGCACGCGACTTCGACGCGGCGCGCATTCTCGCACCAGCTTGGGAAGCGCGCGACGCGATCGACGAATTCGATGCCGAACTCGCCGGAGCCAGGCAGCGTCCGCTCGCGTTCGAAGCCTTTCCCGCGCCGGTCGTCGTGCCCGAACCGCAAGCGCCGGTCACTTCGCGGCGCGCGATTTTTTCCGCGTCTTCGCTGAACGCGTTTGCGGAGTGCGAACGCAAGTGGTTCTACCGCTACGTTTGCGCGGCGGTTGAGGATCGCGGCTCCTCGGCCTCCTTCTACGGGCTCGCGTTCCACGCCGCACTCGAAGAGTTCCACGGCACCTACGCACGCTTCGACGGCGGCGATCCGGCCGCGCTCGCCTCCTTCCTCGACTACTGCATCGTCGCGTCGTTCGACCGGCACCGTACGCGTTTCGACGCACCGGTCGAGTTCGAGTTGCAAAAGCGGCGTGCGCGCCGGACCGGCAAACGCTACGTCAGCTGGCTGCTCGAACGCGCGCGCAAGGCGCCCTTCGAGGTGATCGGCTGCGAAACGTCGACCGAGGTGCAGCTCGGCGGCTTCGCATTCATCGGCTACATCGACCGGATCGACCGCGATGATGCCACCGGCGCGGTGACGGTCGTCGATTACAAGACCGGCGCGATCGCCAAGAGCGCCGGCGAGTACCTGGCCGACGTGCTGGCCTTCCGCGAGTTCCAGTTGCCGTTCTACTACTGGGCGCGCACCGCCGCCGGCGATCGCGTGACCCGGCTCTCGCTCGTGCCGCTCAAAGACGCGCTACTCGACGTCGAACCGATCGAGCTGACGGTCGTCACCAACCCGCCGCCCAACGGGCGTGCGAAAAACTCCACCACCGGGGCGATCGCCGTCGCCGACCTCGAGCGCGCTCGCGAGCGGATGATCGCGCTCGCCGGGCGGCTCGCGACGCCGACGATCGCGCACTACGCCGTCAGCGACGATCCGGATGCCTGCCGCTACTGCGCATACAAGGACGCCTGCCGCGCGCGGCCGGCTCTCGCGGAAGAGCGCTTCGGCCGATGATCCATGCGCTGGACGGCGCGGACGCGCGGCTCGTCAATGCTCCGCTCGGCTCCGATCTGATCCTCGTGACAGGCCCCGTCGGCAGCGGGAAGAGCGATGCGCTCGCGCAGCGCTACGCCGCGCTGCTGATGGCGAGCGGCGCCGCACCGGAAACGACGCTCGTCGCCAGCTCGCACCCCGACGGCGCGCGCGATCTCGCGGCACGCATCGCCGCGCGCCTGGACGAGGGAACGCGGGCCGCCTTTTCCCGCGCGCCGTTCGCCGGCATCACGCTCGACGCGCTGGCGCTTGCCATCGTCTCCGACGGCGCGCTCGCGGGCGGGCTCGCGCCCGACATCGAGCTGCTCGAACCGGATGAAATCGAGGAGGTCTTCGAACGCGCCGCCGCGCCGCTCTTCTCGGCGGAATGGGCGGAGTATCTGGGCGCGGACATCGATCCCGAGATCAGCGGTTTGCGCACGCCCGACCGCTTTGCGGCAACGGTGCTGCGCTTGATCCACAAACTGCGCGATGCCGGCATCACACCCGAGAAGATGCTCGCGCAGGCGCTGCGCGGCGCCGCGCAATTCTACGGCAAGCCGCCGAACTTCGCCGACCCGGGCTTGCTCGTCGCTACGAAGGACGAACACCGCAGCTCGCTGCTGGTCGCACCGGCCGAGTTGGAACGCCAGCACCGGCGGGAGATCGACCTGGCGAAGATCGTGGCGAAACTGTACCGCTCGTACGTCGACGAGCTCGTGCGCCACGGCTGTCTCACGGCCCTCGATGCGGTGGCCGAAGCGACGCGCTTGCTCGGGGAGCAGCCGGCCCTCGCCGCCGCCTATCGCGAGCGGCTCGCGTTCGCCCTCGTCGACGACGCGCACGATCTGCGCAGCGGCGAGACCTCCCTCTTGCAGGCGATCTTCGGCGCAAAGCTGCGCGGCGTGACGTTTGCCGGAACGTTGCAATCGGCGATCTGCACGTTCGCCGGCGCGCGGCCCGAGACGACGTTCAAGCTCGCGGCGACGACGATCGCGTTGCCGGCCGGCAAGGTCGTCCCGCCCGGCATCGCGGCGTGCGCGCAGGCGATCGCCACCGGTTCCGTTGCGCTTGCAGGGGGCGGCGACGGCGTCATCGTCCACCGCGCTCCGAGCGCCGCCGCCGAGATCGCGTTCGTCGCACAGCGCGTCGCCGCTCTCATTGAAGCCGGAACGCCGGCCGCGCGGATCGCCGTCGTTCATCGCTCGGCGCGCACGCTCGCGCCCTTTGTCGACGCGCTGGTCGATGCGGACGTGCCGGTCGCGTTGCACGGTGACATCGATTTGCTCGCGCGGCCCGAAGCGGGTGACGCGCTGGCCGCACTGTGGGTGGCGGTGGATCCCTACCGGCACGCCTGGCTCTTGCGCATGCTCGAGCTGCCGATGCTTGCCCTCGGCGACATTTCGCTGAGCGTGTTGTGCGCCGAGCCGGCGCATCCGCAAGCCCTGCTGTTCGCGTTGCCGGAATCGGAACCGGAAGGCGATCGCCGCTGGGATCGCCGGCGCGACGTGCGCTTGGCGATGAACGTGCTGCGCGGCGAACGCGACCACGAACTCTCACCGCTGGCCCGCGAACGCATCACGGCGTTCCGCGCACGCCGAAAGACTTGGGCCGCCTACGCGCGTGCCGCCGGTGCGGGCGCCGCGCGCGCGATCGTCGAGGATGCCGGGCTCTTCGCGCCGCGTCCGAACGAGCGGCCGGCTCGCGCCGCCCGCCGCGCATTTATCCTCGACGCGGTGCTGGCGCTCATCGAGCGCTTCGCAACGCGGCATCCGGGTGCGGCGCTCGAAGATGCGCTTGCGCTGCTCGAGCGCACCGCGCCGGCGGAACGCGGGCCGCTCGTGCACGCGCCGGACGGTGCGGGCGTCTTCACCGGTTCGATCGACCGCATCGGACCGCGCCGTTTCGACCACGTCTTCGTCGTCGATGCGCGGGCCGGCTCGTTTCCGCCGTACTACGTCCCGGACGCCTTTCTCTTCAGCCCCACCCACGGCATGGTGCCGAAAGACGCGGCCGGCGACGCGCCGGCGGCGCGCACCGCGAAGTTCACCTGGTACGCGCATCAAACGAAGCCCAACGTCGCGTACGCGCGCGAAAGCCGCCGCCTGCTGGCGCTCGCCATGTCGCGCGCCGACGTAACCGTGACGGTCAGCGCGAGCAGGCGCGCGACCCGCGGCATCGGCGCGCCCGAACTCGCCGCCGAATTGCAAGCGATGCTCGCCCGCCGCTAGCGCTCCGGCGTGCGCATCGTTCAGCTCTCAACCGCCGAATACGTGCGCGACGTGCTCCCGTACTCGGCGAGCATTTGGGCCGGCGAGCGCAGCTTCGCGGANTACGCGGCTGAATTCGGCGCGGAGTGCGCGTCGGGTTTTGGACGGCGGCGGTTTCGTACGCTGGGCCTCTCGCTCGACGGCGACGTCGTTTCGTCGTGCAAACGCTACCAGCGCGAATTGCGCTGCGGCGAGCGAACGTTTCGCGCCGCCGGCATCGGGGCGGTGTTCACGCCGGAGGCGGCGCGCGGCCGCGGTTACGCAACGGCGTTTCTCGGAGCGCTGCTCGACGCCGAGCGCGCGAACGGCACCGATCTCGTGTACCTCTTCTCCGACATCCATCCGGCGTTCTACGAGCGGCTCGGCTTCACGCGCTTGCCTTCACGCGCAATCGTGCTGCGCGCCGACGCGTTACCGCACGCGCGCATCCCGGCCCGAACGCTCGCCGACGACGATTGGCCCGCGATCGAGCGCTGCTTTGCCGCCCTCGATGCGACGCGCGCGTTCGCGCTCACGCGGCCGCCGCTGGTCTGGGAGTGGTTGCGCCTGCGGGCCCGCTCGCGCGCAGTGGACGGCGTGCTGGTGCGACTCGGCGTTGCGCGCGGGCGGCGGCTCGCAGCGTACGTCATGGGCCGGCGCTTCCCGGCCGTCGATTCGTTCGCGCTCGATGAGTTCGCCTACGTCGACGACGAAGCTCGGGCACTCGTCCCGGCGCTGATCCGCAACGCCGCGGGAGACCTGCGCAAGGTGACGGGCTGGCTGCCGCCGGCGCCGGCGCGCGCGGTCGTCCCGCGCGGCGCCGTCCGCGCCCGGCGCACCGGGATCGCGATGCTGCTGCCCCTTTCCGCGGCGGCACGCGCGGCCTGGGAGCGCTCGGCCGGCGCAATCAACTCGGCGCCGGCCGACCCCTGCTGGAACGCCGACCACATCTGACGGGTTGTAACGGTTTCAAGTGACCGAACTGTTTCCGCTCGTCGCCGGCTGGTTCACCGAGCGGTACGGCGACCCGACCGAGCCACAGATATACGGCTGGCCCTTGATTCGGGCCGGCCGCGACGTGCTGATCGCGGCGCCGACCGGCTCCGGGAAAACGCTGGCCGCGTTCACGACCGCGCTCGACGGTCTGATCCGCCGCGCCGCGCTGGGACCGCTGCCCGACGAGATCCTGGTCGTCTACGTGTCGCCGCTCAAAGCGCTGACCAACGACGTGCGCAAGAATCTCGAAACCCCGCTCGGCGAGCTGCTGGCGCGCGCGGCCGAGCAAAACCTCACCCTCGCACCGATTCGCACCGCCACCCGCACCGGCGACACGACGCAAACCGAACGCGCGCGCATGCTGCGCAAGCCGCCGCACGTACTCGTCACGACGCCGGAATCGCTCTACATCCTGTTGACCGCCGAGAAGTCGCGCGCGCTCTTCACCCACGTCGAAGCGATCGTCGTCGACGAGATCCACGCGCTGGCGCGCGACAAGCGCGGTTCGCACCTCGCGCTGACGCTGGCGCGCCTCGACGATCTGGTCGCACGTTCGGGCGGCCCGAAGCCGCAGCGCATCGGCCTCTCCGCTACGGTGCGGCCGATCGAAGAGGTCGCACGTTTTCTCAGCGCGACGGCCGAGATCGTCGACGTCGGGCACCGCCGCGAGATGACGCTCGCGGTCGAAGTGCCGAGCGACGAGCTGGGTTCGGTGGCCAGCGGCGAGATGTGGGCCGAGATCTACGATCGCGTGGCGGCGCTGGTTCTCGCGCACCGCACGACGCTGGTGTTCGTCGGCACGCGGCGGATGAGCGAACGCGTCGCCTTCGCGCTCTCGACGCGCCTCGGTGAGGGCGTGGTGCTGCCGCATCACGGCAGCCTCTCGCGTGATATCCGCTTCGACACGGAGAACCGCCTCAAGAATGGCGAGCTGCGCGCGGTCGTCGCGACGGCTTCGCTCGAACTGGGGATCGATATCGGTTCGGTCGACCTCGTCGTGCAGCTGGGCTCGCCGCGCTCGATCGCGGTGACGCTGCAGCGCGTCGGTCGCTCCGGACACTGGGTCGGGGCAAAGCCCGAAGGACGCCTGTTCGCAACGACGCGCGACGAGCTGATCGAGTGTGGTGCGCTGGTGAACGCGATCCGCACCGGCGCGATGGACGCGCTGTGCATCCCGAACGCACCGCTCGACATCCTGGCCCAGCAGCTGGTCGCCGCATGCGCGGGCGATGACTGGGATGTCGACGCGCTCTTCGCGACCGTGCGCTCGACGTACCCGTATCGCAACCTCGAGCGCAAGGCTTTCGACGACGTCCTCGCGATGCTCGCCGACGGTATCGCCACCTCGCGCGGCCGCAGCGGCGCCTACCTCCACCACGACCGCGTCAACGGGCGCGTGCGCGCGCGGCGCGGCGCGCGGATCGCCGCAATTACCTCCGGCGGCGCGATCCCCGAGACCGCAAACTACAACGTCGTGGCCGAACCCGAGGGCGTGGTGATCGGAACGCTCGACGAAGACTTCGCGATCGAAAGCATGGCCGGCGACATCTTCCTGCTCGGCACACGTCGTGGATGATCCGGCGCGTCGAAACGGGCGTCGTCCGCGTGCAGAACGCGCACGGCGCGCCGCCCTCGATCCCGTTCTGGAACGGCGAGGGGTTGGGGCGCACGATCGAGCTTTCGCGCGAGGTCGCCGCCGTGCGCGTCGCAATCGACGAGCGCGACGACGCGGACGCGATCGCCTGGCTGCAGACGCGCTGCGCGTTCGACCGCTCGGGCGCCGAACAAGCCGTCGCGTACGTGCGTGCCGGCCGGGCCATTCTCGGCGCGGTACCGACCGACACGACCCTCATCGCGGAGCGTTTTTTCGATGAGGCCGGCGGCATGCAGCTGATCCTGCACACGCCGTTCGGCGCGCGTATCAACCGCGCGTGGGGCTTGGCGCTGCGCAAGAAATTCTGCCGCTCGTTCAACGTCGAGTTGCAGGCCGCCGCCAACGACAACGGCATCGTGATCTCGCTGACCGAGCAACACGCGTTTCCGCTCGAGGTCGTCTTCGAGTACGTGAAGGCCGCCAGCGCCGAAGACACGCTGACGCAAGCGCTCTTGACCGCCCCGATGTTCGCCGCGCGCTGGCGCTGGAACGCACTGCGGGCGCTGGCGATCCTGCGCTTCATGGGTGGGCGCAAGGTGCCGCCGAACTTTCTGCGGATGCGCGCCGACGATCTGCTCGCCGCCTGTTTCCCGGACGCCGCGGCGTGCGGTGAAAACCTGACCGGACCGATCCGCGTCCCCGACCACGTCCTGGTCAACGAAACGATCGACAACTGCCTGCGCGAGGCGATGGACATCGACGGGCTCTTGAACGTCCTGCGGGACGTCGAGAACGGCACGATCCGCACGCTCGCCGTCGACACTCCGGAGCCCTCGGCGTTTTGCCACGAGATCCTCAACGCCAACCCGTACGCCTACCTGGACGACGCGCCGCTCGAGGAGCGGCGCACGCGCGCCGTGACGCTGCGCAGCACCACGCGCAGCGACGCCGACGCGTCGAGCCTGCTCGATCCGGCGGCAATCGCCGAGGTTGCGGAGTCGTCGTGGCCGCTGGTGCGCGACGCCGACGAACTGCACGACGCGTTGTTGACGCTGGTCGCCGTCCCGCCGGTCGATGCCTGGCAGCCGTGGTTCGATGAGTTGTTGGCGCAACACCGCGCGACGGAGCTGTCGGTGGGCGGCGCGCGGCTCTGGACGTGCGCCGAACGGCGCGCGCTGACGCGCATCATCTATCCGGAATCCAGTGCCGAACCGGAAACCGCACCGATCGCCACGGCGCTGCCGCTGCCCGGCGAGGCGCATGAAGCCGTCGCCGAGATGCTGCGCGGCTGGCTCGAGTCGAGCGGCCCGGTGACGGTTGACGGCCTCGCCGCGCGTCTCGCGCTCGATGCCCGCGTGATCGAGGTTGCGTTGATTCGGCTCGAAACGGAAGGGTCCGTGCTCCGTGGCCGCTTCCGCGGCAGCGGCGAAGAGTGGTGCAACCGGCGCGTCCTCGCGCGCATCCACCGGCTCACGCTCGGAACGTTGCGGCGCGAAATCGAGCCAGTCAGCACCGCCGATTACGTGCGCTTCCTCTTCCGCTGGCAGCACGTCACGCCGTCTTCGCGGTTGCACGGCATCGAGGGCACGCTGCAAGTCATCCGCCAGCTCGAAGGCTACGAGGTTCCGGCCGCCGCTTGGGAGACGACCGTGTTGCCGGCGCGCGTCGCCGGCTACAAGCGCGAGTATCTGGACCGGCTCTGTTATGCCGGCGACGTGATGTGGGGCCGGCTCTCGCCGCATCCGGCATTCACGCCGTCCCCGGACGGCCGCCAGCGGCGGATCCGCCCGACGAAGCTGGCGCCGATCGCGCTGTTCGCGCGCGAGAACGCCGCCCAACTGATCGTCCGCCACCGCGACGAGTCCCCCGCGCTTTCGTCGGCGGCACGCGAGGTGCTCGACGAGATCGCGCAGCGCGGCGCGCCGTTCTTCGCCGACATCGTGCGCGGTACCAAACGCCTGCCGGCCGAAGTCGAAGAGGCGCTCTGGCAGCTCGTCGCCGGCGGCCTCGTCACCGCCGACGGCTTCGATGCGCTGCGCGCGCTCGCCGATCGCAAGCGGCGCTTGGGCGAGCACGGCTTGCGCGCCCGTCCGCGCTCGTCGGGCGGCCGCTGGTCGCGCTTGATCCCCGAAACCGATCGCATCGACGCCGAGGCGTTTGCGCGGCTGCTGCTCGCGCGCTGGGGCGTGGTGTTCCGCGACGTCGTCGCGCGCGAAACGCTGGCCCCGCCGTGGCGTGAGATCCTCGCCGCGTTACGCCGCATGGAAGCGCGCGGCGAAATTCGCGGCGGCCGCTTCGTCGCCGGCTACGTCGGCGAGCAGTACGCGC
>JGI12269J14319_10006244_pt1 | contig 10397 bp, 7 predicted proteins | sample PeaSoiSIISIP2007_FD_14319 | JGI IMG/M metagenome (IMG submission 14319) | reverse complement strand
CGGCCGCGGCCGGCGCCGGCCATTCGCCGGCGAAGTGGCAGCGAACGAGGCGCTCTTCGACCAGGCGGAGTGCGGGGGCCTCGGCCGTACAGATCTCCTGCCGGTACGGACAGCGCGAGGCGAAGGCGCAGCCGGGAGGCATTTCCGTCGCACTCGGGATCTCGCCCGCGAGAACGAGGTGGCGCTTGCGGCGCGTCGCTTGAGGGTCCGCCACCGGCACCGCGGAGAGCAGGGCCTCGCTATAGGGGTGAAGGGCGCGAGCGCGCAATGCGCGCGTCTCCGCAAGCTCGACGACGCGGCCCAGATACATCACCGCCACCCGATCGGCGATCTGCAGCACCAGGCCGAGGTTATGCGAGATGAAGAGATAGGAGATGCCGAGCTCGCGCTGCAGGCGCTTGAGCAGGTTGATCACCTGTGCCTGGACCGAGACGTCGAGTGCCGAGACGGGCTCGTCGCAGACGAGCACCTCGGGCTCGACCGCAAGCGCGCGCGCGACGGCCACGCGCTGGCGCTGCCCGCCGGAGAGCTCGTGCGGCAGCCGATCCATGTGATCGGCGCCGAGGCCGACCCGGTTGAGCAGCCGCTCGACGCGTGCGCGGCGCTCTTTCCGTTTGCAGATGTCGTGCAGACGCAGGGCATCCGCGACCGCTTGGAACACCGTTCGCCGCGGATTGAGGCTCGAATACGGATCCTGAAAGACGATCTGCACGCGCTTGCGCAGCCGGCGCAGCTCGCGGCCCTTGGCGCGCACGATATCGCGCCCCGCAACCAGGACGGACCCGCTCGTCGGGGCCTCGAGACGGAGCACGCAGCGCGCAAGGGTCGATTTGCCGCAACCCGATTCGCCGACCACCGCGAGCGTCTCGCCCGCGCGGAGCGCCAAGGAGACGCCCTCGAGCGCATGCACCACCTGCGGACTGCCGAAAAGCCCGCCGCCAAGGGGGTAGCGCTTGACGAGCTCGCGCACTTCGAGGAGGGGCGCGCTCATATGGGCATCTCGGCCGCGCGGAAGCATGCCACGGGGCGGCCGGGAGCCACGTCCTCGAGCCGCGGCGTCTCGCTGCGGCAGCGCGCGAGCGCATGGGCGCAGCGCGGCGCGAAGCTGCAGCCGGCCGCCTGGCCCGGATGTGCAGGTGCGGACTCCGGAATTTCGGGGAGATAGCCGTCGCGCGAAAGCTCGAGCCGTGCTGCGTCGAGGAGGGCTGCGGTGTAGGGATGGCGCGGCCGGGCGAAGATGTCGTTGACCTCGCCTTCCTCGACCTTGCGCCCGGCATACATGACCACGACCTGGTCGGCCACCTCGGCCACCACGCCGAGGTCGTGCGTGATGAGTAGCACCGCCATGCCGAGGCGGCGCTTGAGCTCGAGCAGGAGGGCCAGCACCTGCGCCTGGACCGTGACGTCGAGCGCGCTGGTGGGCTCGTCGGCGACGAGGAGCTGGGGGTGGCACATCAGCGCGATGCCGATGATCGCGCGTTGGCGCATGCCGCCCGAGAGGCTGTGCGGGTATCGGCCAAAGAGGCGCTCGGGGCTCGGCATGCCGACGAGGCGCAGCATCTCGATCGCGCGCTCTTTCGCCTCCTCCCGCGCAACCTTCCGATGCCGACGCAGCATCTCCGTCATCTGGTCGCCGATCGTTTGGATCGGATTGAGGGCAGCGAGCGGATCCTGGAACACCATGGCGATGTCGCGGCCGCGCACGTCGCTGAGCTCGCGCTCCGGCAGCGCCGCCAGGTCGCGTCCGCCGAAGCGGATCTCGCCGCCGGTGATCCGGCCGGGCGGGTCGGGTATGAGGCGCAGGATCGAGAGCGCCGCCGTGGTCTTGCCCGAGCCGGATTCGCCGACGAGTGCCACCGTCTCGCCGCGCCCGACGGTGAAGGAGAGCTCCTCGGTCGCGCGCAACACTCCCGCCGAGGTGCGAAATTCGACGCTGAGGCCGCGGATGTCGAGGAGCGCGCTCATCGGCCCCTGAGCGAGGGGTTGAAGGCGTCGTTCAGCCCTTCACCCACGAGGTTGATCGCGAGCACGGTGATGAGGATGGCAAGGCCGGGGATCGAGATCATCCAAGGGGCCGCGAAGAGCGCCGTGCGCGCGACGCCGACCATGTAGCCCCACGTCACCACGTTCGGGTCGCTCAGGCCGAGGAAGGAGAGGCCCGATTCGGTGAGGATCGCGGTCGCCACGGTGAGCGATCCGACGACGATGACGGGCGGCAGCGCGTTCGGAAGGATCTGGCGCAGGATGATCTCCCAATCCGGCATGCCGAGCGCCCGGCAGGCCTGGACATAGGTCCGCCCGCGCTGCGCGATGAACTCGCCGCGCACCAGACGCGCCATCGAGGGCCAGGACACCACCGCGATCGCGGCGGTGACGCTCGCCACGGTGGGCGAGAAGATCGCGACCAACACAAGCGCGAACACGAAAGAGGGAATGGTGAGAAAGAATTCGGTCGTCCGCATCAGGAGATCGTCGATGAGTCCGCCGTAATAGCCGGCGAGCGCGCCAAGCGCCACGCCGATCGTGGTCGCGGTCAATGCCGCCGTGACGCCGATCAGGAGCGAGATGCGGGCGCCGTTCAGGATACCGGCAAGGATGTCGCGCCCCGACACGTCGGTGCCGAGCGGAAATTCGCCGAACGGTGTCGCGTAGGGCAGCCCTACCATGTCGAAGGGATCGATCGCATAGAGGAGCGGGCCCACGATCGCTAAGAGGACGACGAGTGCCAGCACGGCTGCGGCGCCGAGGGCCGCGCGGTTCTTCCCGTAGCGGCGAAGGAACGCGCGCATGCCTTTCATTTGTGCACGATCCGCGGGTCGAGCAGGCCGTAGGCAAGATCGACCAGAAGGTTGGCGACGACGACGACAAAGGACGAGACGAAGAGGATGCCGAGAAGAAGGTTGAGGTCGCGCTGCAGGAGCGCATCGAAGATCAGCCGCCCGAGCCCGGGCCAGCCGAACACGGTTTCCACCAGGATCGAGCCTCCAAGCATGTTGCCGAACATGACGCCTGCAATGGTGATGACGGGAAGGATGGCGTTGGGGGCCGCGTGCAGCCAGGCGATGGTCCGCTCGGCAAGCCCCTTTGCGCGCGCGGCCGTGATGAACTCCCGCCCCAGGATCTCGAGCATCGAGCTGCGCATGAGCCGCGTGTAGACGGCAACATAGAAGAGCGCGAGGCTGACCGCCGGCAGAATAAGGTGGCGCAGCACGTCGAGCGCGTAGGCGAAACCGCTGGCGCTTCGGCTGGTATCCGTCATGCCGTCGGGCGGGAGCCATCCGAGGTCGACCGAGAAGAGCACGATGAGGACGAGGCCGAGCCAGAACACCGGCGTCGCGTAGGCCACGAGTGCGGCCACGGAGATGACATTGTCCACCAGCGTGCCGTAGCGCCGCGCGGCGGTGACGCCGAGCAATATGCCGAACGCGATGGCGAGGGCGATCGAGCTGACCATGAGCAGAAGGGTCGCCGGCAGCCGGTCGAGGATGAGGCCGAGCACGGGGGCCTGCTGGACGTACGAATAGCCGAGGTCGAAGGTGAGAAGCCGCCCGATGTAGAGCAGGAACTGCACGTAGAGCGGCCGGTCGAGGCCGAAGTCGTGCCGCAGTTGCTGGACGAATTCGGCGCTCGCCTGTCCCGACTGGCCGGCGAGCAGCTGCGCCACGTCGCCGGGCGCCAGATGGACCAGCACGAAGTTGAGCACCGCGATCGCCAGCACCACGGGCAGGAGCTGGATCAGCCGCCGCACGAGGAACGACAGGAGCGCGGCGCTCGTCATGGTTCGAGGGCGCGCCGGTCGGCCCTCGGGCGGCGCACCGCGCGGCGCGATTGCGAGGCTACTTCTCGACCCACACCGAGTCCCAACTGGAATACATGGAGATGCCGTTGGTGATCAGCCCATGCACCCGCTTGTTCCAAACGTTCGTGTAGTACTGGTCGAGGAGAAAGATCTCCGGCATGTCGTGGTGCAGGATCCGCTCGGCCTCGAAGTAGAGCTTCTGGCGCTTGGTCACGTCGCTCTCGCCGGAAGCCTGCTCGAGGATCTCGTCGAGCTTCGGATTGCGATAACCCATGTTGTTGTTGAAGGTGCCGCCTTTCTTGATCGCCGCGGTGGTAAACTCCTGCTCGAACACGATCGAGGGATCGGAGTAATCGTGCAGGAAGGCGTTGGCGAGGTCGTAGTCCCAATCGGTGTATACCTGCTTGAGCCAGCCCGCCATGTCCTGATTGACCAGCGTTACCTCGATGCCGACGTTCCCGAGGGCGAGCTTGACGTATTCGGCGAGCCGGTCGTAGGCCGACCCGTAAGGCAGACCGGCCAATCTGATCTTGAAGCGCGTCTTGTCGGCGCCGCGCGGATAGCCCGCCTCGTCCAGAAGCTTGTTCGCTTTCGCCGGATCGAACTCGTAGGGCGCGAGGCTCTTGTCGTAATAGACGGGATTGGCGTGCACGATGGGATTGTTCGCCGGCTCGCCCTGACCGTAGAAGATGATCGACGCGATCTTCTTGCGATCGAGGCCGAGGCTGATCGCTTCGCGCACCTTGAGCTCGCTCAAGGGCTTCTCGCGCAGGTTCACGAGGAGACCCATTACGGGCCCGAGGCCCTCGCTGCCCTCGTGCGAGATAACGAGGTCCTTGCGCTTGGCGAGCAGTTGCAGCGTGGCGCCCGCGATGGTGTTCATCGGGGCCAAGTCGATCTCGCCGTTCTCGAGGGCCGCGACCTTGGCGTTGTCGTCCGGGATGACGCGCATGACGATGCGGTCGAGATAAGGATGGCCGGGCTTCCAATAGTTAGGGTTGCGCTCGAGGATGATGTAGCTGCCCTTCTTCCATTCCTTGAGCATGAACGGACCGGTGCCGATCGGCTGGCGCATGAAGTCCGACTGGCGGAAGGTGGCGAGATCCGTCTTCCCCAGTATGTGCTCGGGGAACATCGGCGCCTCGGTCGGCTGGAAAGCCTTCAGGAAGAACGGCACCGTCTTGTCGAGCTTGAAGACGGCCGTGAGCGCATCGGGCGCCTCGACCGCGACGAGGTGCTTGAAATAGATGTTTCCGCGCGCATGCATGGGCTTGACGATCTTCTCTATGCTGAACTTCACGTCGGCGCTCGTGAAGGGCTGGCCGTCTTGCCATTTCACGCCGGGCCGGAGCTTGAAGGTGTAGCTCAGTTGATCGGGCGAGATGCTCCAGGACTCGGCGAGGCCCGGCTTGGGGTCGAGCGCCGGTCCGGCATAGGTCAGCAGGCTTTCGAAGATTTTGGTCGACGCGATCGCCGTCGGCACGGCGGTCGTCGCAATGGTGGAGAGTGCCGTCGGCTCGGGCGTGAAGGAATAGGTGAGCGTGCCGCCCTTCGCCACTTCGGCGGCGTGGCCCAGTCCCGGAGAAAGGGTCGCCCAAGCCAGGGCGAGGGCGAGCAAAGCTTTCGGCGTGATGCGCAGCATTGGTTCATCTCCCTGTTCGCGCGACCGGATGCGGGGCTCTCTTGTGGAACGGCTCAACGCCCCCGACGATTTCCGGTCTAGTTCCCTGAGGTCCCGGCGGGAAATCCCTCCGGCTCTCCGTTGCACCAAGTCCAAATGAACTCGATGAGATGGCCGATGCAGTCGAGATATTCCTCGACCGCGATCGACTCGTTCGGCTTGTGGATCTCCGCGACGCTTCCCGGGCCGAACACGATCGAGGGAATGCCGCCTTGGTTGACGAGATGGCGCATGTCGCAGGCGAAAGGCCCGGGGCGGATCGCGCGCTCGCCGCCGCGCTCGGCGAGAAGCCCGGCCATCGCCGCCGCGATCGGTATTTGCGGGCTCTGCCGCGTGCTGTCGTCGTGGTGCAGGAACTCGAGCCGGGCGGGATGGTCCTTGAGGAACGGGTCGCTGGCACCCGCGGCGGCGACGCACTTGCGAAAACCGGCCATGACCTCGTGCACGTCGCCGACCTGCGGCGAGAAATAGGCGCCGCCGCGCAGCACCACCTCGCTCGCCGTCACCGTCTCGTAATGGCCGCCCGCGACCTTGCCGATCACGAGCGAGAAGGGCGCCTGGCCCGGCTCGAGTGCCGCTTCGGGCCGCGCGTTATGCTGTCGCTCGAGCGCGATCAGAGCCTCGATGACGGGGGGCAGCTTCTCGATGGCACTCACCCCCTGCTGCGTACCGGCGTCCCAACGCGCGCCGGGCGCACGCGGTCGGCCCGGCACCGTGACTTGCCAATATAGCCCGCCAAAGTGGCTGACCGCGACCTTGTTATTGGTGGGCTCGAGCACGACCGCCGCGTCCGCTCTGAAGCCCCGGCGCACAAGGTCGAGCGTGCCATTGCCGGCATGCTCCTCGTTGACGACGCTCTGCAGCATCACGTCGCCGCGGAGCTCGGCACCCGCGGCCTTGAGATAGGCAAGCGCCATGAGGCCGGCCATGAGGCCGCCTTTCATGTCGGAAGTGCCGCGGCCATAGATGCGCCCGTGCTCGAGCTGGGCCCCGTAGGGCTCGCGCGTCCATTCGCCGAGGGGCTCGACGGTGACCGTGTCGATATGGCCGTTCAAGATGAGCGAGCGCCCGCCGCCGCTGCCGCGGAAGCAGCCGACCACGTTCGGCCGCCCCCGATAGTTGAGCACGGGCTCCAATCCGCTATCGCGGAGAGCCGCATAGCTCGGCAGTCTCTCGTAGGGCAGGATGAGATCGTGCTGCCAGTGCGTCGGATATTGGGCAACCAGGGGAAATCGCGCGAAGAGGGCCTCGATGTCGGGCTCGGCCGCGATCGTCTCTGCACCGGCCTCAGCGAGGAGGTGCCGGATGTGGGCTTGCGCCTCGCCTTCCTCGCCCGTCGGACTGGGGATTCTCACCAAAGCACGCAGGGCCTCGATGCTCCGCTCGCGGCTTTCGCCCGCGAGCCGCAGGGCTGCTCTCAAGGCCGCGGTCACGCAAGGCCCCGGAATCGGCGGAAACGGGAATGATGGGTCAATGGAAGGCTGCGGCCAGGCAAGGGTGCTCTTGCACCGTTCCCGCTCGTCCAAGCGTGGGGCGATAAAAGCTGGGGTCTGCGGTGCGTCATGTGTCGAGGCGGCTCGATTTCCCGATTTGCTCTCATTCAGCCGATTATCGGTGGAGCGATTGCCGTCGTTCAAATCGATTCTGTCGATGCCAATCTTTGTCTTATCTATTCAACTTCCAGCTGTTTTTCTCGCCAACGCCGGGTAGAGGAGAATTTCGAGCCGATAGCGCGCGATCTCGCGCAAAGACGGTCCAGTTATCGCATCTCGCCGAGCGCGTCGTCGAAGCGCTCGCAGAAGGCCTTGCATATGCCATCATCATGCGCGATCGAGAGGTAGAGCTTGGTCCCCATCGGGTTGATAAAGACGCCGCGGGAGAACAATCCGAGCATCAGCCGGCGCGCGCGAGCCTTGTCGCCGCGGTTGAGCGAGCGGTAGTCCTTGACCGGCGCGCCCGTGAAAACGACCTGAGCAAGCGGGCCGTCGCCGATGACCTGGGCAATGACTTGGCGCTCGCGGAGGATGGTGCGCAGCGCAGCGCGGAAAGATCGCCCAAGCGCGTGCAGGCGCTCATAGGTGCCGGGTCGCCGCAGCACCGCGAGAGCCGCATTCGCCGCCGCGGCGGAGATCGGATTGCCGCCAAGCGTGGAAGCCATCCAGACATACTTATCCGTGCCGATGCGATGCTCGTTCACCAGCTCCATGATGTCCCGTCGGCCCCCGAAGGCGCCGATCGGGTAGCCGCCACCGAGCGCCTTGCCGTAGGCGACGAGGTCGGGAACGACGCCGTAGTACTCCTGGGCGCCGCCATAGGCGAGGCGGAACCCGGTGACGACCTCATCGAAGATCAGGAGCACGCCGTTCTCCGTCGAGAGCCTTCTCATGCCTTCGAGAAAGCCGGGCTCCGGCGGCGTGCAACGCTGCAAGGGCTCCATGATCACGGCGGCGAGCTCGTCCCGGTGGGCTTGGACGATGGCCGAGGTGCGCTCGAGATCGTTGTAGGGGGCAACCAGGAGCTCGCGATCGACGGACGGCGTTCCGGCGCTGGTGTGCTCGGGCCGCGGAAACTCGAGCATCTCTTTGGGGAAGAGGCTGGTGACGCCGGCCTCGTTGGCGCCGTGATAGGCGCCCTCGAACTTGAGGATCTTCGGCTTCCCCGTGAAAGCCCGGGCCAGGCGCTGGCAATACATGTTTGCCTCGGTGCCCGACGCACAGAAGCGCAGGCGCTCGGCGGCCGGGCTCACGCGCTGTATCTCTTCCGCGAGTGCCAGGACCTCGCCATTCAGATAGGCGAAGTTCGAGCCGAGCGGCACCTGGCGAATGACGGCTGCGACGACCTCCGGGCAGGCGTGGCCGACGAGTGCCGAGCCCCAGCCCATCGAGAAGTCGAGATATTCTCGGCCCTCATGGTCCCACAGCCGAGCACCGTTCCCGCGCGCGATGGCAACGATGGCCTCCTCGGGCAGGCCAAACTCTCCGTTCGAGACCCCTGCGGGAAAGACCGCCAAGGCCCGCGCTGCGACATCGCTTGGCATGCGCTTATGCCCCACGATCCGCCGATCGGCCGTAGGGTGGCTCGTCGATCAAGCCGCACGAGGAAGCATTGGGAGGTGGGCCGCTCACCGTTGCGCCTTGAGCCAGCCCATCATGATGCGGTTGAAGGCCTCCGGCTGCTCGACGTTGCAGAAGTGACGCGCGTCTGCGATCTCCTCGTAGCGCGCTCCGGGAATGAGCGAGGCAATACGCTTGTTCTCGGCCGGCGGCGTGCCCGGATCGCCGGCGCCGCACACCACGAGCGTCGGCACCTTGAGCGAGGGCAGCTTGGAGGTGAAATCGAAGTTGAGGATGGCGGCGGCACAGCCGAGGTAGCCCACGGGCGTGCTGGCCGCGACGGTGTCGCGGATCTCCTTCCAGCGCGCGGGATTGCGCCCCTTGAAGGCATCCGTGAACCAGCGTTCCATGGTGGCCGCGGCAGTCGGGGCGAGCGAGTCCGCCCCCTTGACCGCGGCGATGCGCGGCGCCCACGCCGCCTTGGCGTCCGGCAGCGTCGCGGGAAGCGTGTCGCACAGCATGAGCGACTTGAGCTTGGCGCCGTAGGCGGTCGCGAAGGCCTGGCCGATCATGCCGCCGATCGAGAGGCCGATGAAATGCACCTGCTTGATCGCAAGCGCGTCGAGGGCTGCCGCCACGTCGGCGGCAAGGGCCGCCATGGTGTAATCTCCCGCGACCGGGTCGCTGCCGCCGTGTCCGCGCATGTCGAGGCGCAGCACGCGGTATCCGGCGCTGAGCAGGAGGGGCACCTGCTCCGCCCACATGCCGCCGTCCGAGGAGAGCGAGTGGGTGAAAGCGACGAGCGGGCCCTTCTCCGGCCCCATGAGGTCGTAATAAAGACGGCGTCCGTCGTGTATGAGCAGCATCGCGTCGGTCCTCCCTCTGTGCCACAATCCCGTTCCCGGTGTTGCCGGGATTCTGCTCGGCGGCGGCGGTCCGGTCAATCGCCTTACCGAGAGCTATGAGGGGTAGAGGCATGACGACCAACAAGAAGAAGCTCTTGATCGCCGATAGCATGGGCAAGGCCGGCTGGGACCTGCTCGCGGCGCGCGACGACATCGAGGCCAATTCCTTTCCCCATCTCATCACGCCCGCGGACTTCGTCCTGCGCATCCGGGCGGAGGGCGGGATCGACGGCGTCGTCATCGGGCCGATGCGCTTCGGCGAGGCGGAGCTTGCCGAGGCGCCGCGGCTCCAGGTCGTGGCGCGCATCGGCGTCGGCTACGACTCGGTGGACGTGCCGGCGCTCACCAAAAGGGGGATTCCGCTGATGGTCGTCGGCATCGCCAATTCGCCCTCGGTCGCGGAGCAGGCGATTTTCTTCATGATGACGCTGGCGCGGCGTGGTGCTTACTTCGACGCGCTGGTCAAGGAGGGGCGCTGGCCCGAGCGGCTGAAGGCGAAGCCGGTCGATCTTCTCGGCAAGACCGCGCTCATCGTGGGCTTCGGCCGCATCGGCACGCGCACGGCCAGACGCTGCCTCGCCATGGAAATGCGAGTCCTCGTCTACGACCCCTACGTTGCGGCGGAGAGCGTGCGCGCAGTGGGATGCGAGCCGGTAGGCGACCTCGACGCCGCCGTAGCGGAGGCCGACTTCGTCACCCTCCATTGCCCGAAGACGCCGGAGACGCTCGCCATGTTCGATGCCGCAAGGCTGCGGCGCATGAAGCCGACGGCCTACCTCGTCAATACCGCGCGCGGCGGCATCATCGAGGAGACGGCACTCCATGCCGCCCTCAGCGAGGGCCGGCTCGCAGGTGCGGGGCTCGACGTCTTCGCGGTCGAGCCGACGCCCACGAGCAACCCGCTGCTCAAGCTCCCAAACGTCGTCACCGCACCGCACATGGCGGGCGTCACCGTCGAG
>JGI12269J14319_10006238_pt1 | contig 10401 bp, 11 predicted proteins | sample PeaSoiSIISIP2007_FD_14319 | JGI IMG/M metagenome (IMG submission 14319) | reverse complement strand
CGCAGCATGCTGTGGCATCGGGGTGCTCCTTTTGTGGACCTTGGTCGGCCACAGGGGAGTACCCCTTTCTTGCCCTGACACACAGACTGTTACGTCACCGGCGGCCGATCGCGGCTATGCGCGGGGGCGCAGGGCGCCAACAATTCCCATTGACGGGATTTGCGGAATTGCCGTTAAGCTATCTTCTCGCGCCCGCTATGCTCGAGCGCTAGGGAATGGCGCACTTTGCGAGGGGCAAGGCCATGACGCTCAACCGGATCGCGATGATAACGCTCGTCGCCGCCTTGGCGCTGTGGTCCGCTGCCGCGTCGGCGCAGGACGTGACCGGCGTGTGGTCAGCGAGCGATGGAGGGACTTATTATATCCGTCAAATCGGTCCCGAGGTCTGGTGGTTCGGCGACGGAGGAACGGGCTTCAGCAACGTCGCCCATGGCCGCTTCGAGGGCGACCACATCCGGCTCGAGTGGGCGGATGTCCCCAAGGGGGGCACGCGAAGCCAAGGCGAGCTCGTGCTCGTGATGGAGAACCCCGGTCGCATGGTGGCGCGGCGGGCGACGGGCGGCTTCGGCGGACGGGTTTGGACGCGACAGTAGAGTTGCGTCATCGCCGCGCGCACCGTTTTACGGGAGAGATCGATGGCATCCGTGACCGAGCCAAGCGAGGCCGAGCTTCTCGCCAAGGCGGCCAAGTACAGCTTCCGCGCACGCATGGACAAGAAGACCGCCGAGGGTCCCGTGTTCGCGCGGGCGAGCGGCTCGATCGTGACCGACGTGAACGGCAAGAGCTACCTCGATTTCAACTCGGGCCAGATGTGCGCGGCGCTTGGCCACAATCATCCCACGGTCACGGCCGCCATCAAGGCGGCTTGCGACACCATGATCCACGCGCACAGCAGCCACTATAACGTGAAGGAGATCGAGCTCTCCTACCGCCTCGGCCAGATCATGCCGGCGCCGCTCGAGAAGAGCCTCTTCGGCGAGTCGGGCTCGGATGCCAACGAGCTCGCCCTGATGATCGCGCGCAAATACACGGGCGGCCATGAGGTGGCGAGCCCGCATGTGAGCTTCCACGGGCTCTCGGAGGCGACGCGCGCCGTCACCTTTGCCGGCTGGCACAAGGACCACGGGCCGCTGATGCCCGGCGCCTATGCCATTGTGGCGCCTTATTGCTACCGCTGCCCGCTGGCGCAGAGCTTTCCCGCCTGCGGCTTCGCCTGCCTCAAGACGAGCTTCGAGCTCCTCGACGCGCAAGCGACCGCCCAGCCCGCGGCGGTGATCACCGAGCCGCTTTTCAGCGCAGGCGGGGTGATCGAGCCGCCGGCCGGCTGGCTCAAGGCGCTCCAGGAGATGTGCCATGCGCGCGGCATGCTCCTCATCGTGGACGAGGAGCAGACGGGCCTTGGCAAGCTCGGCAGCCTCTTCGGCTTCGAGCGCGACGGCATCGTCCCCGACATCGTCACGCTCGCCAAGCACTTCGGCGGCGGCGTCGGCATCAGCGCCGTCGTCACCTCGGCCGAGATCGAGGAGAAAGTTATCGCGCGCGGCTTCGTGGCCACGCACTCCCACAGCAACGACCCGCTCATCTGCGCCGCCGGCATCGCCAGCCTCGACGTGATCGAGCAGGAGGACGTTCCGGCCAAGGCGCGCGCCATCGGGGCCGCGATGCGCGAACGGTTGGAGGCGCTGCAGCAGCGCTACGAGCTCATCGGCGAGGTACGCGGCCGCGGCCAGCTTCTCGGCCTCGAGCTCGTGCGCGACCGGCAGAGCAAGGAGCCGGCCACAGAGGAGGGCCGCCGCATCCACAAGATGTGCTTCGAGCGCGGCCTCATCTTCAGCCTAAGGCGCGGCGGCTCGGTGCTGCGCTTCGTGCCGCCGGCCACGACCACGGCGGATCAGATCGACCATGCGATGGACATTCTCGGCAATGCCCTCGAAGCAGCGAGCGCCTAGAGTCCGCGCGAGCTTTGGGCTAGGGTAGCGCATGGGCCGGCCTCGGCAATCGTCGGCCGTGCGCCGGACGGCAAACTTTCGGGAGACGGAAATGAACAGATTCGCGATAAAGGCGGTGTTCTTCGCACTTGCGGTAAGCTTCGGGCTCGGCACCGCAATGGCCAAGGCCGACGAGCTCGGCGACATCAAGAAGCGCGGCACGCTCATCGTCGGCACCAAGGCCGACTACAAGCCCTACGGCTTCCGCGACCCCTCGGGCAACATCGTGGGGCTCGAGCCCGACCTCGCCGCCGACGTGGCGAAGCGCCTGGGCGTCAAGCTCGAGCTGGTGCCGGTCGTGGCGTCCAACCGCATGCAGTTCCTCGATCAGGGCAAGATCGACCTGATGATCGCGACGATGACCGACACGCCCGAGCGGCGCAAGGCCGTCGACATCGTCGATCCCGACTACTACGCCTCCGGCACCAACCTGCTGGCACCCAAGTCGGCACACCTCAAGGACTGGGCGGAGCTCAAGGGCAAGCCCGTCTGCCTCATCCAGGGCTCCTTCTACAACAAGGAGCTGCAGGAGAAGTACGGTATCGAGCCGGTGGCCTTCAAAGGCACGAGCGAGGCGTACGCAGCGCTCAAGTCGGGCAACTGCGTGGGCGTTGCCTACGACGATACGGCGCTTTTCGGCCAGCTCCTCGATCCCGAGTGGAAGGACTACGAGGTGCCGCTCAAGTCGATCCTGGTCGAGCCGTGGGGCCTTGCGGTCAAGCTCGGCGAGACCGATTTCGCGAAATTCGTGCACGACGCCATCATCGACTGGCACAAGACCGGCTTCATTCTCGGGCTCGAGAAGAAGTGGGGTCTGCCGAACTCGCAATACGCCGAGGAGATGCACGCCAAATATAAGTGAGTAAATGCGGAGACCGATCCCTCACCCTTCCCGTCGCTCCGCGACGGGCCCCTTCGTCGATCCGCCTTGCGGCTCGACCCCGCAAGCGGGCGAGGGTAAGAAAATAGCCCCTCTCCCGTTTACGGGAGAGGGAGGGGCCCATCCCAAAGGGATGGGAGGGTGAGGGACTAAAGCCGGGGGGCAGTCTGATGCAGGCGTTCTGGCAGTGGTTTGCCTGGCTGCACGAGCGCACCGGCATCAATCTCACCATCTTCTATGATGCCTTCGACCGGCACCGTTTCATCGACGGCTTCTGGATGACGGTCGAGCTCTCGGTCGTCTGCGTGCTGCTCAGCCTCGTCATCGGCGTTTTGGGCGCCTGGCTGCAGGGCTCCAAGCTCAGGCTCTTGCGTACGGTGGTCCACTGGTACATCCAGTTCTTCCGCAACACCCCGCCGCTTGTGCAGCTCTATTTCTTCTATTTCGGCATCGGGGCCCTCCTGCGCGTCCCCGGCCCCAACGGCATCGCCCAGCCCCTCGTCAGCAACGTCGCCTGGGCGATCCTGTCGCTTTCGTTCTATGCCGGCGCCTTCAACGTGGAGATCTTCCGCGCCGGCATCGAGGCGGTACCTCGCGCTACCGTCGAGGCCGCGGAGTCGCTCGGTTACGGCCGCCTCGCCGCCTACATGCACGTGATCCTGCCGCTCGCCTTCCGCATCAGCCTGCCCGCGCTCAACAACAACCTCGTCAACCTCGTCAAGACGACGACGCTCGCCTATGCCATCTCGGTGCCCGAGATGCTGTGGGTGTCGAGCCAGATCTGGTCGGACGAGGTCAACGTGCCCGAGATGATGAATGTGCTGCTGATCTGCTACGTCGGGCTCGTGGGCGTGCTCGTCCTCGTGATGAACCGATGGGAGCGCGCCTTGCGCGTCCCCGGCTTCGGCATTACCGCGCGGGGGATGGCATGAGCCGCGATGGGCAAGGGATCAGGGCCGCAGTGGCGCGCGGGAGCGATCTCCCGGTGCTGCTGCCGGCTGCCGGACGGCTCGCCCGCAGTGCGGCTGAAGAGCGTGCTTTCGGTTTGCCTGCGCTCCGACTCACGCCCGGCCACGGCGTCGTCATCCTCTTGCTCTTCCTCCTCGCGACGGGAGCGGCCGAGGCCGAGACGGCACCCCTCCACGCCTCCGTCATCATGACGCTTTTGAAATGGACTCCGCTCCTCTTGAAGGGCTTCGCCTTCAACATCGCGATCAGCTTCTTCGCGATGGCGATCGGCACCGCGGCCGGCACCGGGCTTGGGCTCGCGCAGATCTCGCTCCTGCCGCCGGTGCGGCGGACGGCGTCCTTCGCGATGCATTTCTTCCGCAACGCGCCGTGGCTGGTGGTGCTCTTCTATTGCATGTTCCTCCTGCCTTTCCAGGTGCGCATCTTCGGCGTTGAGGTACCGCTGCCCGACTGGATCAAGGCGACTTTCGGGCTGGGGCTGCCCGTGATGGCGAACGTGGCGGAGATCGTGCGGGGGGCCGTGCAGTCGATCCCGAGCGGCCAGTGGGAGTCGGCCAACTCGCTCGCCTTCAGCCGGCGCCAGACGATCTGGATGATCATCCTGCCGCAGTGCGTGAAGCGCATGCTGCCGCCCTGGATGAACCTCTACGCCATCCTCGCCATGTCGACCGTGCTCGCCTCGGTCGTGGGCGTGAGCGAGGTCATGACGCTCACGGGCGACGTGCTGGCGGCCGAGAACCGGTCGGAGCTGCTGCTGCCCTTCTACAGCTACATCCTCGTCTGGTTCTTCCTCTACTGCTATCCGATCGCGCGCTGGACGGTCAGTCTCGAGCGCCGCTTCTCGGTCAACATCTGAGGTCGACTGCCATGGTCACATCCGGGGACAAGCCGATCGTCAGCATAAGCGACGTCCACAAGTCCTTCGGCTCGGTCGAGGTCTTGAAGGGGGTCTCGATGGACGTGCGCAAGGGCGAGGTGGTGTGCATCATCGGTCCCTCCGGCTCCGGCAAATCGACCCTGCTCCGCTGCATCAACGGGCTGGTGCCGATCGACAAGGGTGCGATCCGCGTCGCCGCCTACGAGGTGCACAAGCTGATGAAGGACAAGGAGCTCCTGGCGTTGCGCCGCGAGGTCGCCATGGTCTTCCAGCAATACAACCTCTTCCCCCACAAGACGGCACTCCAGAACGTGATGATGGCCCCCATCCACGTGCTCAAGGAGGACAAGAAGGAGGTCGAGACACGCGCGCGGGCGCTCATGGTGAAGGTGCGGCTCGCCGACAAGGTGGACGCCTATCCGGGCGAGCTCTCGGGCGGGCAGCAGCAGCGCGTGGCGATCGCGCGCGGGCTCGCCATGCGGCCTGAGATCATGCTCTTCGACGAGGTGACCGCGGCCCTCGATCCCGAGACGGTCAAGGAGGTCCTCGTCACCATCCGCGAGGTGGCGGAGGAGGGCATGACCTGCATCCTCGTCACCCACGAGATGGGTTTCGCGCGCGAGGTCGCCGACCACGTCTATTTCACCGACCACGGCGTCATCGTCGAGCACGGCCCGCCGGCCGAGTTCTTCGCCCACGCCCGCGAGGCGCGCACGCGGGAGTTCCTCTCCCAGATTCTGTAGCGGCGCGGCCCCTTAGGGGAGCGCCTATGCCCTATCGAAAAGGCGCCGGAGCTCGAGCTTGGCCTGAGCCAAGACCCTCTTGCGCTCCGCCGTGAGACTGCGGCCGGCGCGGTTGATGTAGAAATTGAGCATGGACATCGCGGACTGATAGGGGCCCGCCTTCCGCCGCCTGCTCCGCTCGGCCGAGAGCTTGAGCGAGCGCGCGATGCGCTTCGGGTCGCGCCAGGTGAAGGTGCTGCGCTCGATATCGAGCGCATTGCTCTTGCGCATGACGTCCGCGGACCAGTATTGCCGCCGGGCCGGAGGCTTGCTCGCACGCCTGGCCGGGCTCTTGTTCCGCCGTTTGGCCGCTGCACCTGTCTTCCGTTTCGCCATGGCTCAGCCCTCGAAATTCATTGCCGGTAGCCGCGATGCCCGCCTCGCTGCGGGCCTGCGAAGGGCGAGGACGGCGAGGACGATCGGCATCACCCCACGCGCGCCCAAACCCCCGCCCCCACGCTACCCCGGACGATTGCCGCACATGCTTGTTGTATCACGAGGCTTCCCCATCCTACAGTCGAGCAGACCGCAAGTACGCCACAAGAGCGTCGGACGGGAGGAATCATGAGAAGCAAGCTGATCGCGCTATGCGCCGCCTTGCTCGCCATGGGTCTTTGGCCCGCATTCGCGCAAGAGAAGACCTTCGAGCTCAAGATTTCCCACTGGGTGCCGCCCACCCATCCGCTGCAGGCAGCCCTCGAGGCCTGGGCGAAGTCGGTCGAGGAGGCGTCCCATGGGACGATCAAATCGACGATCTTCCCGGCCCAGCAGCTCGGCAAAGCCTTCGACCATTACGACATGGCGCGGGACGGCATCGCCGACATGACCTACCTCAATCCCGGTTATCAGCCCGGCCGGTTTCCCATCATCGCGGCGGGCGAGCTGCCGTTCCTCATGAGCGACGCCAAGGGCGGCTCGGCGGCGCTCGATGCGTGGTACCGGAAGTACGCGGGTCGCGAGATGGCCGATGTCAAGTTCTGTCTCGCCTTCGTGCACGACCCGGGCAGCTTCCACTCGCGCAAGAAGATCATGGTGCCCGGAGACATCAAAGGCATGAAAATCCGGCCGGCGCAGGCGACCATGGCCGAGCTCGTGACCTTGCTTGGCGGCACCAACGTGCAGGCAGCGGCGCCGGAGGTTCGCGACATCCTGGAGAAAGGCGTCGCCGACGCGGTCACGTTCCCGTGGGGCTCGATCCTGCTCTTCGGCATCGACAAGGTGACCAAGTATCACATGGACGTGCCGCTTTACGTCACCACCTTTGTCCTGGTGTTGAACAAGGGCAAATACGGAGAGATGTCGCCGGCGCAGAAGGGAGTGATCGACGACCGTTGCACTACCGAATGGGCCGAGAAAATCGCCGCTCCCTGGGCCGACTTCGAGCACGCCGGGATCCAGAAACTGAAGGACGAGCCCGGCCACGAGGTCTATTCGATCACCGCGGATCAGCTTGCCGAGTGGCGCAAGGCGTCCGAGCCGCTCGAGGCGAAATGGGCCGCCAATGTACGCAAGGCGGGGGTCGATTCCGTGATCGCGATGAAGGAGCTGAAGGCCGAGCTCGCGAAATACAAGGCGGCGTATTGATGAATGACGACCGCAGGCGGCCGCCCGCCCGCGCCTTTCGGCGCCGCGAGCGAAAGCACGGCGGCGAGCACTCCCGCCGCCGTCGCATCCGTCGCTTCCACCCCGCTCCTTACGCGTGACCTCGCCGCGCGTTGATGCGGACTTGGTCCGCGTCCCGCGGCGGAACTTCTGAGCAGGAAAGCGAGACATGCCACGCAATCACATGGACCGCTTCATCGACGCGATCGAGCTCATCGCCGCGGCATTCGTCGGGATCGTCGCCGCCGATATATTCATCGCGGTCTTGCTGCGCTATTTCTTCAGCTGGTCGATTCCGGACAGCTACGATTTCGGCCGGTTTCTTCTGGGCATCCTCATCTTCTGGGGCATCGCGGCGACCAGCTATCGCGGCACGCACATCACGGTCGACCTCGTCTGGGCGAATGTCGGCGCCAAGGGCAAGCGGGCCATCGACGTATTCGCGACGCTGGTCCTCTTGCTCGTGGTGACGGTTCATACCTACACGCTGTTCGACAAGGTGCGCACCACGCGCGCCGACCACGTGCTGACCTTCGATCTCAATCTTCCGACGTGGCCCTTCTTCGCCGTGGCCTGGATTGGCGATGTCTCGGCGGTCGTGCTCATCGCGGTGCGGACCTACCGGTTGATCTTTCGTCCCGAGCTGATGGCCCAAGGGTATCAGATCAAGGCGCTCGAGTAGGGCCGTTGCGATGGGTGCCGATACCGTCGCCATCGCCGGTTTCATCGTCCTCTTCGCGTTGATGCTCCTGCGCGTGCCCGTGGGCATGGCGTTGGGCTTGGTCGGGGTCGGCGGCTTTGCCTATCTCGTCGGCGGGGAACCGGCGCTCAAGCTGGTCGGGCAGACCTCGATGCGGACGGTGACCGACTACACCTTCGGCGTGATTCCTATGTTTCTTCTGATGGGGGCGTTCGTATCGACGTCCGGCATGAGCCGCGAGCTGTTCCGGGCCGCGAACACCTTCGTCGGGCATCGCAAGGGCGGGCTCGGCATCGCCACCATCGCCGCCTGCGGCTCTTTCGCGGCGATTTCGGGCTCATCCGTGGCCACGGCGGCCACCTTCTCCGCGGTCGCATATCCCGAGATGCGGCGCTTCCACTATCCGCAGTCCTTTTCCACCGGCGTCATCGCGGCCGGCGGGACGCTCGGCGCCATGTTCCCGCCCTCAACCGTATTGGCCGTTTACGGCATCATCACCGAGCAGGACATCGGCAAGCTGTTCATGGCCGGGATCATCCCCGGCATCATCGCCGTCTCGATGTACATCATCACGATCGTGATCATCGGCGTGCTGCGGCCGGCCTTCCTGCCCGCCGGTCCGCGCAGCTCCTGGAAGGAGCGGCGCGAGGCTCTCGGCGACATCTGGGCGCCGCTCCTGCTCTTCCTCTTCGTCATCGGCGGCCTCTACGGCGGTCTCTTTACTCCCACCGAGGCGGGCGGCATGGGTGCCGGCGGCGCCTTCATCATCGGCGTTCTGCGCGGACGCCTCTCGCGCACGGACATTCGCCGCTCCCTACTCCAAGCCACGCGCACCGCCGCCGCGGTCTTTACCATCCTGATCGGCGCGCTGCTCTTCGGCTATTTCCTCACCATCACCCAGACCCCTCAGAACGTCACCGCTTTCCTCACCGGCCTTGGCCTCGGCCGCTACGGCGTGCTTGCACTGATCATGCTCATGTATCTGGTGCTGGGATGCCTCATGGACGCGATGGCCATGATCATCCTCACCGTTCCGATCATCTTCCCGGTCATCAAGGCGCTCGGCTTCGATCCGATCTGGTTTGGCGTCATCATCGTCATGACGGTAGAGCTGGGGCTGATCCATCCGCCGGTCGGCATGAACGTCTTCGTGATCAAGAGCGTGGTGCAGGACGTGAAATTCTCGACGATCTTTAAGGGCGTCCTTCCCTTCATCGCGACCGACCTCGTCCGCCTTGTCCTCCTCATCGCCTTTCCGCTCCTCGCCACCTGGCTGCCCCGCACGATGGGCTGATGGCGGAGACGCCGCGGCCTCGCGTTCAGATGAGGTCGGCGAGTGCGTCCAACGCCCGCTCCGGCGCGAGCCTTGCGAAATCGCCGCCCTCGGCGCGGAGGATGGCGACGCGGCGGCCGAGCGGATGCCAAACAAGCGGATCGCTCGGACCGAAGAGCGCAAGCGTCGGGCACGCAAGTGCAGCGAGATGGGAGATGCCGGAGTCATTGCCGACATAGGCACGCGCGAGCGAGAGGAGCGCCAATACCTCGCGCAGCGGCCGCTCGACGAGCGCGTGCGCGGCGAGAGCCGGGGGTAGGCCGTAGCGGATCGTCGCCCAGGCCTCCCTATCGGCTGGACCTATGAGGAAGACCGGTGTGGTGCGCCACTCGACCGCCGCCGCCGTCGCGAGGCGGGCGAAGCGCTCCGCCGGCCAGCATTTGGCCACACTACCGCTGCCGGGATGAAGGGCGAGAATGCCCGCCTCGGGAGGTGCTGTGAGGGCTGCGTGCCGCAGTGCCTCCTCGACCTCCGCGCGCGCCGGGCCGAGGAGCGGGTGCCCGGCGAGCGGCCGTGGTGCGTGCGGCCAGTCGGCAGCGCCGCCTGCGAGTGCCGCCAAGGGTGCGAGCAAGCGCTGTGCCGCGTGCGCAGAACCCGGCGGCCAGGGCGCGAATACGGGCTTCCCCATCGCCCAGGGAAGGACTTTTGCACCCGCCTCCGCCAAGGCGGCCGGAGCACCGCCCGCGACCAGGCGAACGCCGGCCGCGCCGAGAGCCCGTTCGATCTCAGCACGGCCGCGGCCGAGAAGCACGAGCGCGGCGTCGACCTCGGCCAAGAGCGCCCGCGCGCGCCCGGCGAGGGCTACACCTTTCCCGAAGAGCGCGAGCCAATCGCGCCCGCCGGCGTCGAGCACCTCGAGCGGCGCGGACGGCTCTCTCACGAAGCGCCAGGAGGCGGGCGTGCCGAGCAAGATGATGCGTCCCGCACCCCGCTCGAGCAGAGCCTCCACGAGCGGCAAGGTCAGGACCGCGTCGCCAAGAGCACCCGGACGCAAGATCAGGATCGTGCGCATGACTCAATGCCGCCGCGGCTCCGAGGCACCAGGGCCTGTGGACATTCAAGCTTGGCGTCATTCCGGAAGCTTAGGCGAGCCCGGGAAAAGCGGAGCTTTTCCCGGTTGCGAGCCTTGCTATCCGGAATCCATGCCTCCCGCTCGCGCTGTCCCGGACATGGATTCCGGATCGCGCAAATCATCGCATGTGCGATGATTTGCTTGTCCGGAATGACGAGCCGAAAATGAATGTCCACAGGACCTGGTCCCTGCCTTTAG
>JGI12269J14319_10006234_pt1 | contig 10403 bp, 7 predicted proteins | sample PeaSoiSIISIP2007_FD_14319 | JGI IMG/M metagenome (IMG submission 14319) | reverse complement strand
CCGCATCGAGCGGCGGGTGGACGACGCGATCGCGAAGGGCGCGCGGCTGCTCTGCGGGCACGAGCGGGCGGGCGCGCTCTATGCGCCGACGGTTCTCGACGCGGTGCCGCGGGAGTGCGACCTCGTGCGCGAGGAGACCTTCGGCCCGGTCTCGCCGATCCTGCGCTTCCGGGATATCGACGAGGCGATCCGGCTCTCCAATTCGACCGCCTACGGCCTTTCCTCCGGCGTGTGCACCAATCGCCTCGATTACATCACGCGGTTCGTGCGCGACCTCAAGGTTGGAACCGTCAACATCCGCGAGGTCCCGGGCTACCGCATCGAGATGTCGCCCTTCGGCGGCATCAAGGACTCCGGCCTCGGCTACAAGGAAGGCGTGCTGGAGGCGATGAAGAGCTTCACCAACGTAAAGACCTATTCCTTGCCGTGGCTCTAGGCCGGGATCGCACCCCGACGCAATCGGAGAGCGACGTCAATCGATCGAGCCGCCGTGTCGAGTGGGCGGCGCGCCATCGTCACCCCGCGGTCGATGCGATGCTGGAGGAAGACGCGCGCTACTTCCTCCGCCAATCCGTCTCGACCCCATGTCTCTCGGCGATCCGCAAGGCCGAGGGCATCTGGCTCGAGGATTTGGCTGGCCGGCGTTACATGGATTTCCACGGCAACAATGTTCATCACATCGGCTACGGTCATCCCAGGCTGATCGCCGCCATCAAGGCGCAGCTGGACCAGCTCTCATTCACGCCCCGCCGCTTCACGTCCGAGCCGGCGGTGGCGTTGGCGCGGAAGCTCGCCGAGATCGCGCCCGGCAATCTCGGGAAAGTCCTCTTCACGACCGGCGGCTCGGACGCGGTCGAGGTCGCGCTGAAGCTTGCGCGTGCCGCTACCGGCCGCCACAAGACGCTCTCTTTCTGGGACTCCTTCCATGGCGCAGGCTTCGGCGCCTCGAGCGTCGGCGGCGAGCAGCTCTTCCGCTCGGGTCCGATCGGTCCGCTGCTGAGCGGAACCGAGCACGTGGCGCCCTTCGCCTGCTATCGCTGTGCGTACGGCTATCCCGAGCACGACGGCCAGCCCGACCTCGCGCTCTGCCACATGGCGTGCGCGAGCTATGTCTCCTATGTACTGGAGCGAGAGGGGGATGTTGCCGCGGTGATCGCCGAGCCTGCCCGCGCCGTGCCTTACCTGGCGCCGCCGGGCTATTGGCAGGCGGTGCGCGAGGCCTGCAATCGCCACGGCACGCTTCTGATCTTCGACGAGATCCCGACCGGCCTCGGCAAGACTGGCCGCCTGTTCGCCTGCGATCATGAAGGCGTCGTGCCCGACATCTTGGTCCTCGGCAAGGCGTTGGGTGGTGGGGTGCTGCCGATCGCCGCGGCGCTCTGCCGGCCCGACCTTGACGTCGCCGGTGACTGGGCGCTGGGCCATTACACACACGAGAAGAATCCGGTCACGGCCCGCGCCGCGCTCACCACGATCGAGATCATCGAATCCGAAGGGCTCACCGAGAACGTTCGTACGGTGGGCGCGCGTGCGCTGGCACGCCTGCAGGACATGAAATCCCGGCATCCCGTCATCGGCGACGTGCGTGGGCGAGGTTTCCTCATCGGCGTGGAGTTGGTGCGCGATCGTGCCGCCAAGGAGCCCGCGAGCGACGCCGCCGAGGCGGTGCTCTACCGCTGCCTGGAGCGAGGCCTCAACTTCAAGACGACGATGGGAAACGTGCTCACGCTCACGCCGCCGCTGATCACCACAGCCGCTCAGATGGATGACGCGCTCGCGATCCTCGAGGCGGCGATCGGCGAGGTCGCACGCGAAGCGGGCCTCGCGTAGATACAATGGCGCCGGCGCTCGGTCTCGATCCCCTGGTCATCGCGTTGGTGCTGCTGGCGGCGGTGCTGCACGCCAGCTGGAACGCGGTCCTGAAGGTGGCCGCCGACCGGATCACCACCTCTGCGGTGATGAATCTGACCGGCCTGGCCGTCGGCGGTCTCCTCGCGCTCTTCGTCGCGGCGCCCGCCTCCGCGAGTTGGGCCTTCATCCTGCTCTCGGTCGCGATCCACTTCGCCTATTTCGTGTTTCTGCTGGGGTCCTACCGGTACGGCGACCTGAGCCAGGTCTACCCGCTCGCTCGTGGCGTGGCGCCGCTCATCGTGGCATTCGTATCACCCTGGCTCATCGGCGAGCATCTCGGCCGCGTGCAGCTCGCCGGCGTCATGCTGCTCTGTCTCGGCATTCTGAGCCTCACGTTCAATCGGCTGCGCTTGCGCGACCTCGTGGAGTGGAAACCGGTTTCCATGGCGCTCGCCACCGGCGGCTGCATCGCGGCTTACACCGTCGTCGACGGTCTCGGCGTGCGAGTTTCCGGCAGCCCCGCCGGCTATATCGCTTGGCTCTTCATGCTGGACGGCGTCAGCATGACCGCGGTCGCCGCCATCTTGCGGGGCCGCTCGCTCGGCGGCGCGGTCCGGTCGATCTGGAAGCCGGCGGTGCTCGGCGGGCTCGTTGCCATGCTGGCCTATGGCATCGTGATCTGGTGCTACAGCCTCGGTGCAATCGCCCCGACCGCCGCCTTGCGCGAGACCAGCGTCGTGATCGCCGCCGGGATCGGAACAATCCTGTTGCGCGAGCCGTTCGGCCGGTGGCGGATCGCGGCGGCTTCGTTCTGCGCCTTCGGAATCGTCGCGATCAATCTGCCGGTGCGGTAATTTGGAGACCATGTCCAAGCGCCGGCGCAAGAACATCCTCCTGGTGACCTTCGACCAGTGGCGGGCGGATTGCCTTTCCGCCGTCGATCACCCCTGCTTCAAGACACCGAACCTCGATGCGCTCGCGGCGGATGGCGTGCTGTTTCGCCGGCACTATACCCAGGCCTCGCCTTGCGGCCCCGCGCGTGCTTCGCTCTTGACCGGGCTCTATGCCCACAATCATCGCTCGGTCCGGAACGGCACGCCGCTCGACGATCGGCACGCGAACCTCGCGCGCGAGCTCCGCGGCGCCGGCTACGATCCCGCGCTCTTCGGCTACACCGACACCTCGCTCGACCCGCGCCTGTTGCCGCTCGGCGATCCCCGGCGCGAGACCTACGAAGGCGTGCTGCCGGGCTTCACGCGGGTGGTGCAGCTGGACGAACAGTTCGGACCCTGGATCGAGCATCTGCGCGGCAAGGGGTTTGCGGTGCCGGAGCCACCCGCGCCGCATAGGGACATGTTCCTGCCGCTGCGGCGCGGTCCGCAGGACGATGGGGCAGGACCGAGCTTCGCGCCCACGCGCTACCGCGCCGAGGACAGCGAGACCAGTTTCCTGACGGATGCCACGCTCGGCTATATCGCGGCGCGCCGCGGCGAGTCTTGGTGCGTGCATCTCTCGTATTACCGACCGCATCCGCCTTACATCGCGCCGGCGCCCTATCATGCGCGCTACGGCGCCGACGAGGTGCCGCCGCCCGCGTGCCGTCCTAATCGCTTCGATGAGGGTGCGCAGCATCCGTGGCTGCGCCAGCATCTCGCGCGCCTATGGGCGGGCGCGATGCCGATCCAGGAAAAACGGCCCATGGCCGAGCTCGACGAGCGCGCCATTCGCCAGATTCGCGCCACCTACTACGGCATGATCGCCCATCTCGACGATTCCTTCGGCCGGCTCATCGCCGCGCTCAAGGCCGACGGCAGCTACGACGAGACCTTGATCGTCCTCACCTCCGATCACGGCGACGAGCTGGGCGATCATTGGCTTTTCGGCAAGGACGGGTATTTCGAGGGCTCGTTCCACATACCCCTGATCGTTCGGGACCCCGACGCGCTGGCATCGACGCGCGGTCGACAGGTGGACGCCTTCACCGAGACGATCGATGTCATGCCGACGGTTCTGGAATGGACCGAGCGGCCGGTGCCCCACGCCTGCGACGGCCGCTCGCTGATGCCGTGGCTGCGCGGGGAGACGCCCGCGGATTGGCGGTGCGAGGCCCATTGGGAATACGACTTCCGCGATCTCCGCGAGCCCGCGGCAGAGATCGCGCTCGATCTGCATCCCGAGTCCTGCAATCTCGCGGTGATCCGGGACGAGCGATACAAGTACGTGCACTTCGCGGCGCTGCCGCCGCTCTTCTTCGATCTCGAGCGCGATCCCCGCGAGCTCGAGGACCGCGCCGGCGATCCCGCCTACCAAGCGCTCGTCCTGGCCTATGCGCGGAAGCTCCTCTCCTGGCGCATGCGCAGCGAGGACCGCACGCTGACGCGGTACCACCTCGGTCCCGGCGGCGTGCTCGACCGGCCCGGAGGGTGGACCCGGCCGTAACCTAAGCGAGCTTTCCCTCGAACGCCTGGCGGTAGAGCCGTCGAGCTGATGCCGCGTCCAGGTGGATCGGGTTCGTAGGCGCGGTGGGGTCGGCGACCGCGTCCGCCACCATCTTGTCGAGCTTGCTGTCGTCGACGTTGAGTTCCGCGAGCGAATGCGGAATGCCGATCGTCTTGCGCAGCTCCATCACCCAGTCGAGCACGCCGTCGAATCCGGGCTTGGGCAGCCCCAGGTACCGCGAGATATGGGTCATCTTGTCCCCAATGGCGGAGCGGTTGAACACCAGTACGTACGGAAAGAAAACCGCATTGAGCAGGCCATGGTGCTTGTCGTAGAGGGCGCCCACGGTATGCGAGAGCGAGTGGATCGCGCCAAGCCCCTTCTGGAACGCGGTCGCGCCCATGGTCGCTGCCGCCATCATGTGGCCGCGCGCGTCGATGTTCTTGCCGTCGCGCGTGGCCACCGGCAGCCAATCCTTGATGAGCCTCATGCCCTCGAGCGCCACGCCATCGGCCATCGGGTGGTAGACCGGCACGCAGTAGGCCTCGAAAGCGTGGGCGAGTGCGTCCATGCCCGTCGCCGCCGTGATATGCGGCGGCAAGCCGACCGTGAGCTCGGGGTCCTCGATGACCGTCACCGGCATGATGCGCGGGTGGAAGAGGAGCCGCTTCTTGCGGTTGACCTCGTCGCCCACGACAGAAACGCGGCCGACCTCCGAGCCGGTGCCCGATGTCGTGGGCACCGCGACCGTGGGCTTGATCCCCGCGGGGTCCGCTCGCGTCCAGTTGTCGCCGACATCCTCGAAATCCCAGATCGGCCCGGTCTGGCCCGAGAGGAAGGCGATCGCCTTGCCGGCGTCGAGCGCGCTGCCGCCGCCGAACGCGATGACGCCATCGTGCTTACCGCCTCGGAAGGCCTTGAGGCCGTCGTCGATGTTCTTCTCGACCGGGTTCGGCTTGATGTCGCTGAAAACAGTGGTCGGCACGCCCGCCGCCTCGTTGGCGCGGACCGCATTCGTCACCATCGGAAGCTTGGCGAGGCCGGGATCCGTCACCAGCAGCGGCCGCTTGATGCCGGCGGCCTTGACGATGTCGGGCAGCTCGCGGATGCGGCCGGCGCCGAATTTGACCGATGTCGGGTAATTCCAATTGCCTTGGAGCATGGGTGAGACTTTCAGGTCCTGAATGAGCGGACGATCAGATGATCTCGAAGTAGCGCGCGAGCTCCCAATCCGTGATGTGCTTGCGGAACTCGCGCTCTTCCCACTCGCGCGTGGCGGCATAGTGGTCGACGAAGGCATCTCCGAACAGCGTGCGCGCCGCCTTCGAGGCCTTGAGGCGCTGGGCAGCTTCCCAGAGCGTCGCGGGCAGGCCGAAGTCCGGATTGGGCGGCAGCTCGTAGGCGTTGCCGGTGACGCGCTCGGTGGGCTCGATCTTGTGCTCGATGCCCCAGAGGCCGCTGCCCAGCGCCGCTGCGAGCGCGATGTAGGGGTTCGTGTCGGCCGCGGCGATGCGGTACTCGACGCGCTGCGAGGCGGGAGAGCCCGAGATGACGCGCAGCGCCGTCGTGCGGTTCTCCACGCCCCAGGTCGCGGTCGTCGGTGCCCAGAAGCCAGGCACCAGCCGCGAATAGGAATTGACGGTCGAGGCGATCATGCCCAGCAGTTCCGGCATCAGCTTTTGCTGACCGCCGAGGAAATGCCGCATGGTCTCGCTCATGTGATGGGGCGCGCTCTCTTCGTAAAACGCGGAGCCGCCGTCGGTCCGCCGCAGCGAGACGTGGATATGACCGCTCTGGCCCGGGTACTGGTTCGACCACTTCGCCATGAAGGTCGCCATCAGTCCGCGCCGTTGCGCCATGACCTTGGTGAAGGTCTTGAACAGCACCGCCTTGTCGGCGGCGTGGAGCGCGTCGTCGACGGCGATCGCGGCCTCGATGACGCCCGCACCGGTCTCGGTGTGCAGGCCCTCGATCGCCATGTCCATCTTCTGGCAGGTATCGAGGAGGTCGTGATAGAGCTCCGCCAGAACGGAGCTCCGCAGCACGGAATAGCCGAAATTTCCAGGCGTGACGTTCTTGAGGTTGCGGTAGCCCTTCTCGCGCACCGAGTGCGGCGTCTCCTCGAACAGGAAGAACTCATATTCGAAGGCGGACGACGCGAGGAAGCCCATGTCCTCCGCGCGCTTGAGCACGCGCTTTAGTAGCCCACGAGGGCAGATCGCCTCGGCGGGCGGCGCCAGCTCGCAGAGAAAGAACGGCAGGTCTTGCTCGAAGGGGATCAGGCGCGCGGTCTCCGGGACCACCCGCACGGGCGCATCTGGGTAGGCCGTGTGCCAGCCCGTGTACTTCACGTTGTCGTAGAGGTGGTCGTTGCTATCCCAGCCCACGATCACGTCGCAGAAGCCGAAGCCCTTCTCGAGCGCCGAGAGAAATTTCGCGCGATTCACGTACTTGCCGCGGAGGATGCCGTCGATGTCGGTGAAGCCGAGCTTCACATAGGGAATGTCCCGGCTCTCGATGAGCCTCCGCGCCTCGGCTTGGCTGCGGATGCGGATCGGTTCTTCGGTTTTCACCTAAAGCCCCCTTGTTGAAACCGTGTAACCACTTTGTCATAGCCACATTGGCTAGGCCAGTGAAAGCAGGTCATCGACGGCGAGCCGGTCGGAGGTAAGATCGGGCTCCAGGGGATTCATGGCCGACAACCTGCCAGCGCAAGCCGAGATCGTGATCGTCGGGGGCGGCATCATCGGGTGCAGCCTCGCCTATCATCTGACGAAGCTTGGCCGGCGCGACGTGCTGGTGCTGGAGCAGGGGCGGGTCACCAGCGGAACCACTTGGCACGCTGCGGGCCTCGTCGGCCAGATGCGGCCCACCCGCACCATGACCCGAATGAGCCGCTACGGCATCGAGCTCTACCGGACCCTGGAAGCGGAGACTGGCCAGGCCACGGGCTGGAAGGCGTGCGGCAGCGTCAATGTGGCCAGCACGCCCGAGCGCGTCGTCGAGCTCAAGCGCACGGTGGCGCGCGCCCGCAGCTTCGGCGTGGAGATCGAGCTGATCTCGCCCGCGGAGGCCGGCCGGCTCTGGCCGCTCATGCGCACCGACGACCTCCTGGCCGCCGTCTGGCTGCCCGGTGACGGGAAGGCGAACCCGGCGGACCTCACGCAGGCCCTTGCCAAAGGCGCGCGCGCCGGCGGCGCGCGGATCTGCGAAGGCGTGCGGGTCACCGGCTTCGCGCACAAGAACGGCCGCGCGGTCGGCCTCGAGACGACCGCGGGAAATATCGCCTGCGAGGCCGTGGCGCTCTGCGCGGGCCAGTGGTCGCGCGACCTCGGGCGCAAGGCCGGTGTCACGGTACCGCTGCACTCCGCCGAGCACTTCTACATCGTGACCAAGCGGATCCCGGACGTGACGCCCGACCTGCCGGTGATGCGCGACCCCGACGGCTTCATCTACTACAAGGAGGAGGTCGGCGGATTGCTCATGGGCGGCTTCGAGCCGGTGGCGAAGCCCTGGGGCATGGGCGGCATTCCCGAGGGATTCGAGTTCCAGCTACTGCCGGAGGATTGGGACCAGTTCGAGCCGCTCATGCGGGCCGCGATCCATCGTACGCCGTGCTTGGAGACCGCGGAGGTGCGCCAGCTCCTGAACGGTCCCGAGAGCTTCACGCCCGACGGCAATTTCATACTGGGCGAGGCGCCGGACTGCCGCGGCCTCTTCGTCGCGGCCGGGTTCAACTCCGCCGGCATTGCCAACGCGGGCGGCGCCGGCCGGTTACTGGCCGAATGGATCGTTGGTGGCGAGCCCAGCGTCGATCTCTGGGACGTGGACATCCGCCGCTTCGCGGGGTTTCACGGCAACCGCGCGCATCTGCGCGAGCGCACGGTCGAGACGCTCGGCCTGCACTACGCCATGCGCTGGCCACGGTACGAGCTGAAATCGGTCCGGCCGCTGCGTCGCTCGCCGCTTTACGACCGGCTCGAGGCCAAGGGTGCCAGGTTCGGCGCGCGCATGGGCTGGGAGCGCGCCAATTACTTCGCCCCCGGCGCCGGCGAGATTCCCTATAGCTACGGCCGGCCCGCCTGGCTCCCGTACTGCCTCGACGAGCAGCGCGCCGCCCGCGAGCATGTCGCGATCTTCGACCAGACCTCCTTCGCGAAGCTGCTGTTCCAAGGACGCGATGCGCTCGCCGTGCTGCAGCGCCTTTGCGCCAACGATTTGGACGTGGCGGCGGGCCGCATGGTCTATACCGCCATGCTGAACGCGCGCGCCGGCTTCGAGAGCGATCTTACGGTCATCCGGGTCGGCGATACAGCGTTCCTCCTGATCACCGGCACCGCGCAGGCGACCCGCGATCGCGATTGGATCCTCCGCCACGTCGGCGATGCGGTCGCGATCCTCACCGACGTGACCTCGGCCTGGTCGGTGCTCTCCCTGATGGGCCCGCAGGCGCCGGCGCTGCTTGCGCGCGTATCGCCCGACGATCTCACCGAGTCCGCCCTGTCGCCGGGTGCCACGGCGGAGATCGACCTGGGTTTCGCCCGTGTCCGCGCCGCCCGCATGAGCTACGTCGGCGGACCCGGCTTCGAGCTCTACGTCCCCACGGAATTCGTCGCGAGCGTCTACGACGCGCTTGCAGACGCGGGACCGGAGCTCGGACTCAAGGACGCCGGCTATTATGCGATCGACGCACTGCGCATCGAGGCGGGCCGGCGCGCCTTCGGTGCCGAGCTTGGCCCCGACGAGACTCCGCTCGAGGCGGGACTGATGTATGCCGTCAAACCCGACAAGGGCATCGATTTCATCGGCCGTGACGCGCTGCTGCGTCAGCAAGAGCGCGGCCCGGCCAAACGCCTCGGCCTCTTCGCGCTCGACGATCCCGCCGCCTTTCCCTGGGGTGGCGAAGGCATCCTGCGCGACGGCAAACCCGTGGGTGAAATCACGTCCGCCGGCTACAGCGCGAAACTCGGACGCGCCGTGGTGATGGGCTACGTGCGCGGTGATGGGCCAGTCGACCGCGACTTTCTGCTGGGCGGCCATTACGTCGTCGACATCGCCGGTAACCAAATACCGGCAACGCCGCTCGCAAAGCCGCCATTCCCGGGCTGACGTCGACCTGCCGCTACACCGGCGTAAACATCGGCACCCGCGGGCCGCCGTCGGTGGGCTTGAACACCAGCCGCACGTCCTGGCCGATGCGGATCCTGCCGAGGTCGCAATCGACGACGTTCGTGAGCATGGTGACGCCTTCGGCAAGGGTCACGTAGGCGATGGCATAGGGCACCGGCACGCGCCGCATGACGCTGAAGGAATAGATCTTGCCGGCGCCCGAGGCCGGCTCCCATTCGGTCTTGTCGCTGAAGCAGAACGGGCAGAGCGCGCGCGGATAATAGTGGCGCTCGCCGCAGGCCGCACAGCGCTTGAGGAGCAGCTGTCCGCGGGCCGCGGCATCCCAGAACGGCTGGGTCTCGGGGTTGGGCTCTGGTGGGGGGAGCTTGCGGTCTTGGGTGATGGCCATGGTCACTCCCGCTCCAGGATGACGGTGGCGCTCCCGTGCCGGCTACCCAGCTGGCCGCCGGTGCCATGAGCGATCGCGAGGTCGCAATTCCTGACTTGCACCTTCGGGTGCGCTTCGCCGCGGAGCTGGCGCACGGCCTCGAGCACCTTGGTGAGCCCGCCGCGGTTGGAGGGATGGTTGTTGCAGAGCCCGCCGCCGTCGGTGTTGAAGGGCAGCGTGCCGACGCCGGAGATCAGGTTCCCGTCGGAGACGAACCGCCCGCCCTTGCCTTTTTCGCAGAATCCCAAATCCTCGAGCTGCATGAGCACCGTGATGGTGAAGCTGTCGTAGATCGAGGCGTACTTGATATCCGTCGGGGTGACGCCGGCTTCCGCGAAGGCCGCCGGTCCCGACCAGGCGGCGCCGGAGTACGTCAAGTCGATGCGCCCGCCCATCTGGTGCTTCGGTGCCTCGCCGGCGCCGCGTACTTTGACGCGCGGGCGCTTCAGGCTCTTGGCGACGTCGGGATGCGCCACGATGATGGCGCCGCCGCCGTCGCTGATCACGCAGCAGTCGAGCCGATGCAGCGGATCGGAGATCATCGGCGAATTCACGA
>JGI12269J14319_10006229_pt1 | contig 10406 bp, 9 predicted proteins | sample PeaSoiSIISIP2007_FD_14319 | JGI IMG/M metagenome (IMG submission 14319) | reverse complement strand
GCGGGTGTGGGCCTTCTCGCGGACCAGAAGCTCGTCACGGGCGGCCTGCCAGGTGGCCAGGTCGACCACGGGCGGGCGGCCGGGCAGCGCGGTGGTCGGGTCGTCCGGCGTGGTCGTCATGGTGTCCTCCGTGGTGTCTCGTGCCGGGCAGCGTCGTACGACGTCCTACGGCGGTCACCAGAACAGACGCGCGACCCGGCCGGAACTCATCGCGGCAGGGGGTGTCCTCGGCCGAGCCTGCACGGACCACGTCGGGCTGACAAGTTCACGGACGCGCTCTTGCCACATTGGTCCCGCCGATGCCCCGCCCAACTGGGCGCGGGACGCCGGGCCAGGTGTGGCGCAGCCTCGTGCCGCACAGCATCAGCGGGGCCGGGCCGGTCAGAAAGGCGACGGCGAGGCTGGCGGCGAGGCGGAGCATCCTGCGTTCCCCGCCTGAGCAGGGAAGCCTGCCGGCGTACCAGGCGTCGACGTCGGCCTGCCGGCAGGCCGTGGGCGTGCGTCCCCGGCCATGCAGCCAGGCTAGGAACGCGATCGCCCAGCCGGTGAGTTCCTTGTCCGGCGTGACGAGCGTTCCGTCAACGTCGGCCGGCAGCAAGCCTGATCGCGGTCGTCCCGGTCGTGGGATGAGCCTACCGGGCAAGCCCGCATGAGCGTTAGGCGCCTAGGGCTGTCGGCGGTGCTGGACCGTCCGGCTGGCGGCGACGAGGGGCATGAAGAGGTCGTCCACGATCTCGCGGACCCGCTCCTCGGGGATGGGCTTGTAGGTCATCAGCATGTCGTGGCGCATCAGGTCGAATGGCGTGGACAAGACGATCGGGGGGATGCGGTCGAGGTCGATCTCGCCACGCTCGTGTGCCCGGCGGTAGATCTCCAGGGACCACAGCGGGCGGTCGGCGAGGAGCTTTTCCCGCACCTGGGCCGGGGTGAGGCCGCTGCTGGCCAGCAGGCCGGAGAACACGGCGCTGATGACCGCTGCGAAGCTGACCCGTGCGCTGCTGAAGCCGCTGAGCATCGCGATCATGTCGCCGCGCAGGCTCCCGGTGTCGGGGAGCTCCACGGGGTGCGTCGCGCCGTAGTGCTGGATGGCGGCGAGCACGAGGTCGTCCTTGTTGGGCCAGCGCCGGTACAGCACCGCGACCCCCGTCTTCGCGCGGGCCGCGACCGACTCCATCGTCAGCCTGGCGAAGCCGACCTCGACGAGTTCCGCCCACGCGGCCTCCAGCAGTGCGGCCTCCAGTTCCTCTCCCCGCCGCCGCCGCTGCCGGGTCCGCCCCGCCTGCTCGGTCATGTCGTCAAGCATAGCCACCGAGGCCAATAAGAGATGTTTGCATTTCTTAACGCCGTGCCCTACTCTCATAAGAGAAGGATTCATCTCTTATGGAGGGAGGGACGTCATGGCAACGACACCAACGTCACCGGCGAAGCCCCCGGTCGAGAAGCTGGACCCGAAGGTCGTCAAGACCGCCCTGATCCTCATCACCGGCGGGATGGCCGTCATCTTCGACACGACGATCGTCAGCGTCGCCCTGCACACGCTCGCGCTGCGGATGCACACCTCGGTCTCCACGATCCAGTGGGTGACCACCGGCTACCTGCTCGCGCTCGCCATCGCGGTGCCGCTCAGCGCCTGGGCCCTGCAGCGCTTCGGCGGCAAGCGGCTGTGGATGTTCTCCCTGGCCGTCTTCCTCGTCGGCTCGATCGGCTCCAGCCTCGCCTGGAACGTCGGCTCGCTCATCACCAGCCGTGTCGTGCAGGGCGTCGGCGGCGGCCTCATGCTCCCGCTGATGACCACGCTCATCTTCCAGGCCGCCGGCGGCAAGTCGCTGGGCAGGCTCGTCACCTACATCGCGATGCCGGCGCTGCTCGGCCCGATCCTCGGCCCTGTGATCGGCGGCGCCATCCTGACCCACCTGAGCTGGCGGTTCATGTTCTGGGTGAACGTGCCGTTCTGCGTCGCGGGCTTCCTGCTCGCCTGGCGGCACCTCGCCGACGACACCCCGAGCAAGGACACGGCTAGCAAGGCACGGCTCGACGTGCCCGGCCTGCTCCTCATCGCACCGGGTAGCTCGGTGCTCCTGTACGGCCTGGCCAACGCGGGCACCGACGCCGGGTTCGGCCACCCTGACGTCATCATCCCCCTGGTGATCGGCGTCGCTCTCATCGCCGCGTTCACCGGGCACGCGCTCAGGAAGGCCCGCCCCCTCGTCGAGATCAGGCTGTTCGCCAAGCGCTCCGTCGCCTCCGCCAGCGCGGCGCTGTTCTTCTCCGGCTTCTCCCTCTACGGCGCGATGCTCCTGATGCCGCTGTTCTACCAGGACCTGCGCGGCACCACCGCCCTCACCGCCGGGATCATGCTCGTCCCGCAGGGCATCGGCACCGTCTTGTCCCGCACCATCGCCGGGGGCAACATCGACAAGTACGGCTCGCGCCGCATCGTCCTCATAGGCTGCGCCATCGTCGCCGCCTCGACCGTGCCGTTCGCCTTCGCCGGGCCGGATACCAACTCGTGGCTGCTCGCCCTCTGGATGATCATCCGGGGATTCGGCCTCGGCGCCGTCACCATGCCCCTGATGGTCGCCGGCTACATCGGCCTGGACAAGGAGCAGATCCCCCACGCCAGCGTGCTGACCCGCATGGCCCAGCAGGTCGGCGGCTCGTTCGGCACCGCCGTCCTCGCGGTGATCTTGGAGGACGCCATCGCCGCGCACCACGGAGCGCTCGCTGACGCGTTCCACGTGGCGTTCTGGTGGTCCGTCGGGTTCGCCGCCGTCGCCGTGCTGCTCTCCCTGTGGCTGCCAGGCGCCCAGCGCGCGCCGGAGCCCGGCCACAGTGACGCCCTGACCCAGCACAAAGATCCCGTCGAGGCCTAGCGGCGGGCAAGGGTCCGCAGAGCCCGGCGTCATGGATAGGTGTACGTCGCTGGGTCCGCCGTTCAGCCGCGATCGTCCGGTTCGGCTGGTGCCCCCGGGCCTTCGGCGCCGTTGAGCGTGAGAGGCGCGGTTGACTGCTGCTGCCGCCAGGCCCCGGGCGCGATGCCGTGGTGGCGGCGGAAGGCGGCCGCGAACGCGTAAGGCGAGCCATATCCGACCGTGGCGGCGATGTTCGCGAGGCTGAGTTCGTCNGCGCGCAGGTGGTCGCGGGCGAGAGTCATCCGCCACTCCGTGAGGTACTGCAGCGGGGCTTGCCCGAGCGCGTCCCGGAAGACTCGCGCGAATGCGGCCCGGGACAGGCCGCTGATCGCCGCGAGCTCGGGCACTGTCCACGAGTGACCGGCGTCTTCGTGCATGGCCTGCAGCGCGGCGTGCAGGCGTGGGTCGCCGGACGCCCGGTACCAGCGGGGTGCGGTCGCGCTGCGGCGGAAGTCGCTGCGGAGGGCCAGGACGAGCAGCACGTCGAGCAGGCGGTCGAGCACGGTCTGCTGGCCGGGCTCCACGTTGGTGAGCTCGCGGGACACCAGCACGATGACTTCGCGGAGCGGTTCGTCGACCGCGGACGAGAGCGTCAGCACGCGCGGAAGGGCGTCCAGCAGCCCGCTGGCGACGTCACCCGAGAACTGGTAGGCACCGCACAGGAACACCGTCGCCCCGCGGTCAGCGTCGGCCGCGACCTGGCGGTACTGGACCCGGAATTCGTCCGGCTCCAGGCAGCAGGCCCCCGGTTCGTGCGCGATGTGGTGAGCGGAGCCGCCGCGCACCAGGCTGATCTCCCCTGGCCGGAGCTCCACGGCATCGGCCGGGTCGTCGAGCCACAGCCACGCCTTGCCCCGGGTCACGGCATGCACCGCGAGCTGGATGGAGCCGCCCAGGCGCAGTCCCCACGGGGGCATGACCACTGTGCGGGCGAAGACCGCCCCGGTTGCGCGCGCCCGCATGAGGTGGTCGTACAGCAAGTCCACACGCCAAGATTGCGAGTAACACGCGTTGAAGTCAACGATTTGAGAGGATCAAATAATAATCTGAGCGTAATGCACATTGATCCGCTCATCATAAGGGCTGAATGCTTAAGGCATGACCAACACATCCCACGCAGCGCTCATCCTCGGCGGCAGCGGCCGGACAGGCTCGCTTGTCGCCAGGCACCTCGCCGGGCACGGCATCCCCGCCCGTACTGCGTCGCGTCACGGCAGCGACGTGTTCTTCGACTGGGACGACCCGGCCACCTATCCGGGTGCCCTCGCCGGGACGGACCGGGTCTACCTGGTCACCCCTGTGCTGCGCGTGCGTTACGCACTCCGGGTCGCCGAGTTCCTGGACCAGGCCGAGGCGGCCGGCATGCGGCACGTCACCCTCCTCAGCACCTACAACGGCGACCGGGCGCCACGCGAGATCGACATCGCGGCGGTCGAGGCTGACCTCGCAGCGCGGGAAGCGTTCACGCACTCCATCCTGCGCCCCGCCTGGGTGATGCAGAACTTCACCGACGATCACCTCCCCGTCATCAACGGAACCCTCACCGTCCCGAGCGGCGGGGGCAGCGAGGCATTCGTCGACGCGGCCGACATCGCGGCGGTCGCGGCCGAGACCCTCCTCAACCCGGGCGCGCACGCGGGCACCCGNTACGCTCTCACCGGGCCGCAGGCCCTCACCTTCGGTGACGTCGCCGCGATCATCGCCGCCGTGAGCGGCCGGCCCGTCGGGTATAAGGACATCGACCAGGAGGCCTGGATCAGCGGGGCGATCGCGGTCGGCGTGCCCGCCGACTACGCCGTCATGCTCCGCTGGCTCACCGGTGCCATCATCGGCGGCGACGGGTCCCAGCCCACGGGCGATGTCGAGACCGTTACCGGCCGGCCGCCGGCCAGCTTCGAAGCATTCGCCCGGCGCAATGCCGCCGCCTGGACCACTCCGGAGGACAAGTGACCAAGTACACCAGCGACAGCTCGAACTTCGGTGCCGACGGCCCCTTCTTCCGCATCATCCGGGAAGGGCTGGAGGGCCTCGCCGACGGCGAGGACTACTTCGACCTCCTGGCCGACGATGTCGTCGTCGAGTACGTGATCTCCGTGCCCGGCTACCCCAGGCGCGTTGAAGGGCGGCAGGCCGTGATTGACCTGTACAGCGGCTACGACGGCTACATGGCCGTGCACACCGCCGACAACCTCCGCGTCTACCGGGACCCGGAAGCGTCGGTGGCCGTGCTCGAGTACGAGGTACACGGTGAATCGGTGCTGACAGGTCGGCCGTACAACAACCGCTTCGCCTCCATCATCACAGTCAAGGACCGCAAAGTGACCCGCTGGCGGGACTACCTTGACCCGATCGCCGTCTTCGACGCCAGCGGATGGCCCAAACGCTGATCAAGGCGGCCACGACCACTGATACCGCACGAGCCGCGACATGGCCCCACGCGGCGCCTTGACTTGGACCCGCCATCTTGCCCCGGAATGTTACGACGGTACCTCGCAGGCACGAGAGCACCGATGCCTGCCCGCTGCGGCGCAGGTCGTCGGGTTGGGTACATGAGGGGTCTATCGCAGGTCCATCGGAGGTCAATCTGCGACCACGGTAGGCGCATGCTGCCAGGCTGTCAGTCGCGTTGCGTGCCGTCGGGCCAGATCACGCGTACCGGCGTGCCGTGCTCGGCGGTCTCGGCCTGGAAACGACGGCGCAGCCAGGCCGTCGAGCAGGCCCGCGCGCTTGGCCTGCTCGCACCGTCCTCGCGCAGGCGCAACGCCGACTGGCGGGTGATCGGGTTAGCGCCCGGTCACATTCCCGCCGCCGCCCCGAGCACCGCCAGGCCGGCCCACCAGGCGACGAACCCAGCGATGAGCAGCCACGCGACCGGGTTCCCGAAGTTGAGCATCCAGCCGACGCCGAAGCGGGCGCCGACCACGATGGCGGGGTCGTCGCGGTTGACGTAGAGCAGCCCGGCCTTCCAGAACCGGTCGTCGTCCCGGTCGGTCCCGGCCGCGCGGGCGAGGCCGTGCACGTTGCCGTTCAGCCGCGACCCGCCCTGGCCCGTCCGCGCGGCGACGGCCCCCAGCAGCAGCACGCCGGCCGCGAACGGCAGCACGGGCAGGGCCCGTCCAATGCCGGAGAGCCGGTAGACCTGCCAGTCGGGCAGGGCGATCAGCAGCAGGCCGAGGTCTGCCAGCGCGGCCATGGTCAGCAGTGCCCGGGTGATGACGGCGAGGAAGCGGCGGTAGCGCAGCGTCGACGCCGCGGGGTCGGCCGCCTCGATCTCCGGCCGGGAGCGGTGGACGATCAGCATGAGCCCGCTGTACACGGCGGTGAAGTACAGCTGGCCGGCCACTACCAGGACGCTGACGACCGACTTGGACACACGCTGACCGGACCCGGTGACGATGTAGGCAGGCAGGCCGGGGTAGCGCAGCGCGCCGACGGCGGCGGTCGCCGCCATGACGGCCAGGGCGGGCACCAGCCAGCGCACCGGGAAGCGGGGCGGATCGGTGCGCCAGCTGGTATCGGTGACGACCGTCTGCCGCAGTCCCGCGAACCAGTCGTCCGCGTTCTTGACGGCGGCGATCTTGCGCCGCGCGACCCAGAAGCAGCCGAAGCCCGCGGCCAGTTCCGGCAGCAGGATGATCCTGGTCAGCCACGATGGCCAGTGGCCTTGCACCGTCACCGCGACGAGGGTGCAGCAGACGCCGATGGCTGCGGTCCGCCAGTAGTAGGCCCGCCGTTCCCGGCCGATGACCGGCGCCCCCGCCCGCTCACGGGGAACGCGGACCCCGAACTGCAGGGTCGGCCGGGTCACCGCGGGCATCAAGCACATCAGCGCCCCGACGGCCAGCACGGGGGAAACCGCGGCCAGGCTCGTGGCGCTCATGGCGAGCCTCCGCCTCGGTTCCACACCTCCGCTACAGCGGCGGGGAAGGCGAAATCCGCCAGGGCAGCCCGGCATTCCCGGACGATGTCGGTGGCTGGCATCCCCTGGGCGGCGGCCTCGGCGAGCAGCGTCTGCAGCCGGCCCGTCCAGTCCTGGGCCCAGGCTGGATCCGGCGGCCCGCTGCCCGCGTCGCGGCGCACCACCGCGCCGGACTTCCGGCCGAGCCGCAGCAGGCCCTCCTGCCGCAGCAGGTCATACCCCTTGTTCACGGTGTGGAAGTTCACGCCCAGGTCGACCGCCAGCTGCCGGGTGGACGGCAGCGCGGAGCCGGCCGGCTGCCGGCCGCGGGCGATCGCCTCCACGATCCGGTCCCTGATCTGCTGGTAGATGGGCACGGGACCATCTGGTTCGATGCTGAGCAGCATCACGCCTCCAGGATCTCACTGACCGCCGCCGCGCTCATCGCTGGCTCTCCTCCCGGCCGGCGTTAGACCCCGCCCGATGGCATATATGACAGCAGTTATAGAACAAATCACGCTCTGCTGTCAAACGCTCCGCCGTCCACCCGGGCGCTCATGCCGACCGACGGGCCGACCGCTCGCCCGGGGCAAGGCCGCGGTTTGACTGCAGCTCCATCTGTTCTATACGTTATAGAACAGATGATTAACGTAGCGACCGTGACACCGCCGTTCCCGGCGGGCAGGGAGGCGTCAATGTCGGCCAGCATCGGGTCAGTCGGAAAGGCAATGGCCAGGCCATGGTCGTGCCGCGGCCGGGGACGGCGTCGGCCCGGCCGGGTCGCTGGCCTCATCGGGGTGGCGGTTGGCCTAGCGCTGGCCCTGGCGGCGTGTACGTCGGCGCAGCCATCCAGCTCGGCTGCCGCGGGGGGCAGCCAGCCGACTGTCCTGCCCGGGATGTCCTGCGCGTGGCCGGCGGAATTTAGCGCGCAGACGGACAACATAGCGTTCCCTGATGCGGCAGAGGCATACTTCCTCCAGCAGATCGTGGCGTCCGCGGGCACACGGATCGTCCTGTCGGGCCTCTTCCCGGACGCCCGCTACGCCTCGATCCAGGTCTATACGCCTAGCGGTGTCGGCGCGTCCCTGCCCGACTACCGGATCGCCCCGCAGCCCGGCAGCCTGAATCCCTGGCGGCAGCAGGCCGCGCCCGGCGGCCGGTTCACGGTGACCATCCGCTCGGATCCTGCACCGGGCCAGGCCAACACGCTGCCGATGCCCGCCGGCACCACGAGCCAGCACCCGGGTTACCTCATGTACCGCGTCTACCTGCCGGCCGGGGGTGGTGGTCTTTCGGCCGTGCCGGTTCCGGTGCTGACGGTGGAGCAAGGGGGCTCGGCGCGCACGCTTCCCGCCTGCAGCAGCCACAACGCCCCCGTGCACCCGCCGGCGGTAAGCGGGTCCGCCGCCTCTGTGGGCGCGGGCGGATCCGGTGCAGCAGCGCCCCCGCCACGCCAGCTGGAGTTCTTCAAGCCTCCGCAGAGCACGTTCAATAATGGGGGGCTCGCCAACGTCGACACCAGCTACGTCCTGGCCTACCTGGTCCGCCCGCCGGCAGCCGACGTGGTCGTCGTCACGGCGAAGGCGCCGACCTTCGCGCCCGGCAGCCATCCCTCGCCCTGGCCGGCCCGGGGCGAGGACGCCCGCTACTGGTCGATGTGCATCGGCTTGCTAGCTCCCCCCACTCCGGTCGTCGCCAACAAGCTGCCCGGGGGAGGGACCGACTACGGGTGCCGCGCCGATAAGGCCACCAGGCTGAACGCGGCCGGGGATTACACCTACGTGATCGGCAGCGAATCGCAGCGGGCTGCCATCAGCCGCGTCCCCGGCGTCACCTTCCTGCCCTTCTCCACCACCCACCCGGCTGGCCCGTACCTCCTGGGCCTGCGGAACGTGCTGGTCAGCTCGTCGTTCGCGCACTCGCCCCAGGGCGTCACGCAGGCCAGCGACCCGGCGGCGGCCGCGGCCGTCATGGGTTCCTACTATCCGCGGGCGGCGGTCTGCCCGCTGGCGACCCTCACCGCCAAAGGCCCGCAGGCATGCCTGCGGTGAGCAAGGCAGCAGGCATTCGCTACATTATTTCTATAGGAGATAGAACAGATACAACAGGAGGTGCAATAGTGCGGACTTGCGGGCAAGCGGGAGGCGCCCGGTGGGCACAGGAGGAGGGCGGAAGTCAGCGGTGACTCTGCGGTGTATGAAGGCCTGGACGAGGCGGGAACGGCCCGCACCGGGCAGGCTGCCCAGAAGCCGCCACCGGCCCGGACGGTGCCCGCGGCCATCGAGGTCAGCCACCTGACCAAGGTTTTCGGCGGGCGTACCGCCGTGTCCGACGTGTCGTTCAGTGTCGCGGGCGGCGAGGTGTTCGGGTTCCTGGGGCCGAACGGGGCGGGTAAGCCCGTTACTGGATTGTGACTTTCATTGCCGCCGGGTCTGGGCGCTGGACCGGCAGGAGATTGGCCTTGGCCAGCGCTGTGGTGTGCCGTTCCCCGGAGACTGCCTGGCATGCCTGCCCGCAGGACCTGCCGTCAGTTGAACTAAGTTATCTCGATTCCGACACCCGGGGAGGTGGGGGTCGGGCGGATCCCGGCCGCGGACCGGCATTACCGGAGTTCTCCACGATCCTTCTCCGACGTAAATGGCCAGGTCCTCTTCTCTACGACACGCAAGATCCCAAGAACTATGATAAAGCCCAATCCGAAGATGGCTTTGCGTGACGAGTCAGAGATAGGCAATGACTGAGATGGAAGGAAAGTGCATATGGCAATAGCGACTGTTAGAACGAGCCCAATTCGACCAGCAAGCCGCAGTCGCTTTGCGTACTTGGTCCCCAATCTTAGTAGTTCTACTCGCGATAGATACTGATCATGCCATGGATACACGCCCCGCACGTTGGGATGCGTAGACAAAAACTCTTCATCCTTTGCTGGGGTGGGAGTTACACTACTGTGGATCGATGTGAAGCACGAGAATACTAGGGCAATACCCCAAAGCAACCATTCGATCATCGAGCCATTCATTGCCTTCTCCCTAATATCATCTTTATTGGCTGCATGTTCGCGTCAGCTTGAAGCGGCGAAGTGCCAACCCCATGTCGCGATACGCATGTGATCCGCTACTCACTGTAGATCGAGGACTAGCACCAGAGCCGAACGGTCCGGTCCATGCCGGCTGAGGCAAGGAACTCGCGGTTAGGGCTGAATGCGACTCTAAACACCCAACCCGTATGACCCATTAGGGTTCTCAGGTGCTCACCGGTAGACGGATTCCACAATCGAATTGTCTTATCCGCGGACGCCGACGCAAGGAGTTCCCCATCAGGGCTGAAAGCTACTCCACTCACCACACTCCGGTGGCCTTCCAGCGTCCGCAAGCAATGTCCGTTTGAGGAGTCCCAGAGCCGCACGGTCTTGTCCTTGCCAGCCGTGGCCACCAGGTTGTCGGTTCTGCTGAATGCGACGTCCTGGATGCCCGATGTATGCCCGCTTAGAGTGAGCACCGGTTTCCCGTCGGGAATGGTCCATATAGTGGCCGTTCCGTTTGCGCCGGCGGTGGCCAGGAGGCTCCCGTCGCGGCTGAATGACACCGCCGTGACAG
>JGI12269J14319_10006226_pt1 | contig 10408 bp, 8 predicted proteins | sample PeaSoiSIISIP2007_FD_14319 | JGI IMG/M metagenome (IMG submission 14319) | reverse complement strand
GATCTCGGCGTCGGCGTCGCGGAACGGCAGGCCGAGCCGCGCCGCCAGCCGCCGGCCGATCGAGGTCTTGCCGGCCCCCATCAGCCCGACCACGACGATGCTGCGCCCGGCAAGCGCGTCGGGCAGCGGCAGCGCATCGCGCAGGACGGTGTTGCGTGTCATGGGCACCAAGGCTAGCACACCGGCGGACACCGAGGCCACGCAAGGCCCGCATAACCGGAGTCGGCCCGCCCATCATGCTGCGCGCGTTCCTGATCATCCTCGCCGCCGGCCTGATCGCGCTGGCGGCGGGGCTGGCGTATCTGGGGGCTTTCCCGCCGTCGCCGCACGTGCAGACGATCGAGAAGGTGCTGCCGAACGACAAGTTCCAAAGTCATTGAGTTTCGGGGGGCACTGAATGGACCGCCACATCGAGGCGTTCCTGGAGATGCTGGTCGCCGAACGCGGCGCGGCGCTTAACACGCGGCTGGCGTATGAGGCGGATCTGACGGATTTCGCCAGCTTTGCCGCGGCGCGCGGGCAGGCGCCGGCGCGGGCGGATGCGGCGGCGCTGCAGGCCTACATGGCGGGCCTGGCGCGGGCCGGCCTGGCGGCGCGCACCGCAGCGCGGCGGCTGTCGGCCTTGCGGCAGTTCCATCGGTTCCTGCTGCGCGAGGGCGTGCGGACGGATGATCCGACCTCGCTGCTGGATGCGCCGCGGCTGCCGCGCGTACTGCCGAAATACCTCACCGAGCAGGAGGTCGAGGCCCTGCTGGCGGCCGCCGGCAACCGGCCGGGGATCCATGGCGTGACCGCGCGGGCGGCGCTGGAGATCCTGTACGCCACCGGGCTGCGCGTGTCGGAGCTGCTGGGCCTGCCGCGGCGCGCGCTGGCGGGCGACGCCGCGGTGCTGATGATCCGCGGCAAGGGCGGCAAGGAACGCATCGTGCCGCTGTCGGAGGCGGCCAAGGTGGCGGCGGCCGAGTTGATTGCGCTGCATGACACGGGCGGGCGCTGGCTGTTCCCGGGGCGCGATGCGCGCCATGCGCTGACGCGGCAGGGCTTCGGGCAGATGCTGAAGCTGGTGGCGCTGGAGGCCGGGCTCGATCCGGCGCGGGTGTCGCCGCACGTGCTGCGGCACTCGTTCGCCTCGCATCTGCTGGCGCATGGGGCGGATCTGCGCAGCCTGCAACTGCTGCTGGGCCACGCGGACATCGCCACGACGCAGATCTACACGCATGTGCTGGCGGAGCGGCTGCAGCGCCTGGTGGAGGCGCACCACCCGCTCGCCCGGCGGTAACGCGTCGTCATCGTAGGGCGGATCAGCGAAGCGTCATCCGCCGTCACGGCGGCGGATGACGCTTCGCTGATCCGCCCTACGCGTTGGTGCAAGACGCATGGGTGTGATCGGCAATCACTGGTCACCGCCCAGCGGCGGCGCATCCGCGAACAGCCGGATATAGCCATCATAGCGGAACCGACGGTTGCGCACCCGGCCAGTCACTTCAGTGAGGATGCCGATCCTGGCCAGACGCCCGACGAGCTCGTTTGCGGCCGGATAAGTCGTACCGATCAGCGCGCGCACCTCGTTCACCGAAACGATCGGGTGTTGGAACAGATACTCCAGTGTGCGGTGTCCATTACCTGCTGCCCCGCCCAACTGGCCGGCAATCAAGTCGCGATGCTGCTCGCGAAGGGCGAGAACGCGCCGCGCGGTGACGCTGGCTTCCAGGCTGACCTCGATCACTCCGGTCAGAAAGAATTCGAGCCATTCCTCGAATGCCCCGGTATCCCGTATCGCCTGCAGGTGATCGTAATAGCTCTGTCGATGACGTTTGAAGTAGTGCGACAGGTACAGCACCGGCTTGTCCAGCACCTGCTTCTCGCAGAGCAGGAACGTGATGAGCAGCCGCCCGACGCGTCCGTTGCCGTCAAGAAACGGGTGGATCGTCTCGAACTGCGCGTGCGCCAGGCCGATCTTGATCAGCAGCGGCAGCGCATCCTCGGCATGCAGGAAGTTTTCCAGCGCGCCGAGCGCATCGGGCAGCTCGGCCGGCGGCGGCGGAACGAACGTCGCCTCATTCAATCCGCAGCCGGCGGGGCCGATCCAGTTCTGGCTGGTGCGCGGCTCACCCGGCGTCAGATGCGAGCCCCGCACGCCTGCAAGCAGCCTGGCATGGATCTCCCGGATCAGGCGGACCGAGACGGGCAACGAGGCCAGCCGCGCCAATCCGTGATGCATGGCGGCGACATAGTTCAGCACCTCGGCCACGTCACGCGGCTGGTGCGGGTCGAGCACCCGCGCCTCGGCCGCCAGCAGGTCCTGCAGGGAACTTTGCGTTCCCTCGATCTGGCTCGACAGCACCGCTTCCTTGCGGACATACATCAGGATGAACAGGTCCGGATTGGGCAGCGTCGCGATGGATCCGGCGAGGCGGCCCAGGGCCAGATCGGCGCGCGAGAGCAGGGCTTGCAACCGGCCCTCGATGCGGACGGGCGGGTCCGGCGGCAGGGGGGCAGGGATGAAGGCGCGGTAGCCCTGGAGTTGGCGCCGATAAACTCCAGCCCGACCGGTCGTCGGCTGGGAAGGCGGCAACGTTTCCTTTAACATGGCCGGGCGGTGGCTCCATATAGAATGCCAACTTTAATATGGGCCGAAGTGCGGTCCATGTGCAAGGCAGCCTTTTATATGACCCAAGGTGCGCCCCATATGCAAGGCGACGCTTCACAAGCTGCCCAACCTGGCGACGCCGCGAACTGACTTGATCCGTCGTGATCGCTCGGCGACGCAGCCGACGTTTGGCCACGCGTCCGCGTCCAGCAGGTGGAACGCGACGCCCGGTGGGTGGCGGACGACCGCGCCCTTCGCCGGCACCCGCCGGCCGCAGTATGCGCCATGCGCGGCACGGCGCGGCGGATCGCGCTGCGCCGATCGGCCCTACACGTTCGTGCGAATGCGGGTGACCGCGTCGCGTAGCGCCCGCCGCGCCGCCGCGGCATCGGCGGCGAGCGCCAGCAGCCCCGGAAGCTGCGCGGGATGCGCCAGGACCGACCAGAGCACGCGCGCCAGCCCGATGGCGCCATGCCGATCCAGCGCGATCAGCGCGGCCGGTGGCAGGTCACGCTCGGCCGGATCGCAGATGGCGCGCAGCACTGCGAAGGGCAGGCCATGCTCGGTGGCGACGCGGGCGACGGCGCCGCTTTCCAGGTCGACCGCCGCAGCACCGGTGGTCGCGAACAGATGCTGCTTGACGGCGGCGAGGGCGACAATTTCGCTCGTGCCCAACAGCACCCTTGCGTTGCCTTGACCGAGCTGCGTGCGCAATGGCGGGTCGGTTGGGAGGCGGGTTCCGTCAGTGAGCACCTCCGTCGCCACCACCACAGCACCGGGCCGTAACGCCGGGTCCAGCCCGCCGGCGAGACCGAAGCTGACCAGTGCCTGCGCGCCCTCGCGCACCGCCTGTTCCGCGGCGGCAATTGCGCCGGCGTAACCGCCGCCGCCGACAATGACGGGCCAGCCGAGCGGACGGGCGATGCGTGCTTCGGCGGCGAGACCGACAACAAGCGTGGGCCTAGAACCCAAACGCCACCCGCTGCGAATTGCCGCGCCGCAGGTTGCGGTAGCGCGCCAGCGCCATGGCCGGGAAATACCGCCGATAGCCGTGGTAGCGCAGGTAGAACACCCGCGGGAAACCGACCGCCGTGTAGGGCAGCTCCGTCCACTCGCCGTCGTCGCGCTGCGTCGCCATCAGGTGGTCGATGCCACGCGCCGCGGCGGGATGGTCGGCCGCCCCCGCCGCCATCAGGCCCAGCAGCGCCCAGGCGGTCTGGCTCGGCGTGCTTTCCTGGTAACGCCCGTGCGGGGCGTCGGCGTAACTTTCCTCGTCCTCGCCCCAGCCGCCGTCCTCGCGCTGCACCGAGACCAGCCAAGCCATCGCGCGCTGCACGGCCGGATCGTCCGGCGGCACGCCGGCGGCGTTCAGCGCGCACAGCACCGACCAGGTGCCGTAGATGTAATTGGTCCCCCAGCGGCCGAACCAGCTTCCGTCCGCCTCCTGGCCGCGGCGCAGGAACCCCAGCGCGCGCGCCAGCACCGGATCGTCATGGCGCATGCCGATCTGCGCCAGGAACGATACGCAGCGCGCGGTGACGTCCGCGGTCGGCGGATCGAGCAGCGCGCCGTGGTCGGCGAACGGGATGTGGTTCAGGTAGAGATGCGTGTTCTCCGGTTCGAACGCGCCCCAGCCGCCGTCGGAGGACTGCATGCCGATGATCCAGTCGCGCGCCTGGGCGATAGACGCCGCGTACGCCGGATCGCCGTTGCGGTGTAGCAACATGCCGACCACGGCGGTGTCGTCGACATCGGGGTAGTGCGGGTTCTCGTATTGGAACGCCCAGCCGCCCGGCGCGAGGTCGCGCCGCCGCACGCTCCAGTCGCCGACCACCTCGGTGATCTGGCGTCGTAGCAGCCAGGTGCAGGCGGAGGCCGTGTCGACGCCGGCCTCGGCCAGCGCATGCCCGGCCAGGCTGGTGTCCCAGACCGGCGACAGGCAGGGCTGGCAGTAGGCGCGTTCGGCCTCGATCACCAGCAGTTTTCGCACCGCGCGCCACGCGGTCGCGGCCGGCGGCAACTCGGGCGGAAAGCCCAGCGTGTCGAACATCATCACGCTGTTGGCAATCGCCGGGTAGATGCCGCCCAGCCCGTCATCGCCGTTCAGCCGCTCGGTGACGAACGCCACCGCCTTGGCGACCGCGCGCTCGGCGCCGCGGCGGGGGAACCACGGCTGGGCCGCGCGCAGCAGGACATCGACGCCCTTGAAGAACCGGCCCCAGGCGGAACGGTACGGGCCACGGATCCAGTCGGTGATCCGCTCCGGCGGCGCACGGAACAGTTCTGCCATGTGCACGCCACGCGGGTTGCGCGCGCGCGGCTGTTTCGCCATCAGCACCAGCAGCGGCACGATCACCGTGCGCGACCAGTACGACACCTTGCTGAGGTGGAACGGAAACCACAACGGCAGGTGCATGATCTCCAGCGGCATCACCGGCACCGCGCGCCACGGCACCTCGCCGAACAGCGCAAGCTGGGCGCGGGTGAAGACGTTGCTGCGCTCCGCCCCGCCGGCGGCCAGGATCGCCTCGCGCGCGCGGCGCATGTGCGGTGCGGCGGGATCGTCGCCGGTCGCCTTCAGCGCGAAATACGCCTTGACGCTGCAGGAGAGGTTGAACTCCCCGGCATGGAACAGCGGCCAGCCGCCATGCGCGCCTTGGGCTGCGCGGAGGTAGACGCCGATCTTCTGCTGCAACGGTTCGTCGATCCGATCGAGGAAGTGTTCCAGCAGCACGTATTCCGCCGGGATCGTCGCATCTGCCTCCAGCTCGAAGACGAAATGGCCATCGTCGCGCTGGTGCGCGCGCAGCGCGGCGGTCGCGCGATCCACCGCGGCGGCGAGTTTTTCCTGGGGTGCGGCGATATCCATGGTCTCAGCCTGGATCTCAGCTTGGGATCTCGGAATGGGTCTCAGCCGGTCAGCAGCGCGGCGGCGGTTTCGCCGGACCTGATGGCACCCTCGATGGTGGCGGGCAAGCCGGTGGCGGTCCAGTCGCCGGCCAGCACCAGGTTGGCCAGCGTGGTGCGCGCCGCCGGCCGGCGCCGTTCCTGCGCCGCCGTCGCCACGATGGTGGCGCGCCGCTCCTTCACCACCCGCCAGGGCGGCATCCGGCCGTTCAGCCCGAGCGCGGCCCGCACATTCGGCCAGACCGCGGTGGCGATCCGGTCGGCGTCCATCTCCGCCAGCCGATGGGCGGCGCTGGTGGTGGTGGAGACGTGGCCCGGCTTGACGAACACCCATTCCGCGGTGCCGCCGAGCAGGCCGATGAAGCCGGACGGCCCCGGGTCGGCCTCGACGCGGAAATGCACGTTGACGATGGCTTCGAACACAGCCGGCACCTGCACGCCGGGCAGCAGGTCCGACGCCACCCAGGGTGGCACCGCCAGCACCACGGCGTCCGCCGGGCCGAGCTGGACCGCGCCGTCCGGTCCGCCCAGGCTGGCCACCCGCCCGTCGGCGATCCCCAGGGCAGCGATCCGGCGCCCAAACTGGAACGTGGCGCCGCGCGCGGACGACAGCGTCACCGCCGGGTCGACCAGCGTCGCGGACAGCCCGGTGCGGGGAAACATCGGCAGACAGGCGTCGCCGCCGGCCATCAGCGTCTCGCGCAGCACCGCCGCCAGCAGCCGCGCCAGCGCCTGCTCGGGCTGGGTGTTGAGCGCGGCGATGGTCAGCGGCGCGATCAGCGGCCGATACAGGGGTTCCTGGCGGAACATGGTGTAGACCGTGGTGTCGTCGCGAATGCGCAGAATCCGGCGCAGCGCCAGGTAGTTCATCGGGCTGGTGCCCGGCACGCGGCGGGCGCGCGACAGCACCCACCAGGGCCACCGGCCGCGGTTCGGCCGGACCGCCCAACGCTGCTCGTTGGTGAGATCGACGAACGGGAAGGTCGGCTCGTCCGGCCTGGCCATCGCCGAGCGGCCGGCAAACGCGCTGAGATAGCGCATCGCGGCGTGGTTGCCGGACAGCAGCAGATGGTTGCCGTTGTCGATCGTCAGGCCCAGTTCGCGATCGAAGTAGGAGCGGCAGCGGCCGCCGGCGGCGGGGCCGGCCTCGTAGACCGTCACGCCCCGCCCGCGCGCGGTGAGCGCGAGCGTCGCCGACAGCCCGGCGAGGCCGGCGCCGATCACGTGGACATGGCCGGTCATGGACGGACGGTGGGACCCCTGGCGATGGAGCGGGTGACGGGAATCGAACCCGCATAGCCAGCTTGGAAGGCTGGAGCTCTACCATTGAGCTACACCCGCGGAAGCGGCGGAGGTTTAGCGGGTGGAGGGGGTGGGGTGCAATTGCGGGTGGGATTGGCGGGGACCGGTCGTGGCCTGGTTGCGAGGGCGGGCGTGGGCCGGGAATGGGCCCCCGGGGTTGCCACCCAAAGGTAATAAATCTTTGGTATTTCCCGTCGAGTCCTGGCCGAATTTCAGTGGATACATGTGGCTTGATTGAATTGCGGTCCAGCATTGGCCAATTCAAGGTTGAGAGTTGTCCACAGCCGCATCCGACATACGAACGCGCAACAAGGGCGCGCATGGCCATCGATAAGGCCATGCAGCAAGTGGGCGCCACCCGCACCCATCCCCGCAGTGCCATCCTGGGCGTGCCGGGCAACAGAAACCGGGTATGGCTTCCGACGGAATATAAGCTGCCGCCTTATCGAATGCATCGCCGACGCCGAGCGCCCAGGGGGCGTGGCCAGCGCGAAGCTGTCAGCGCACCGCCTTCGACAGAGCGCTCAGCGTCGCCGTCAGGGTCTTTTCGATCGCCACCGGCACGAACGGGTTGGCGTCCAGCTTGGCAATGAGCGGCTCGCTGGCCACGTAGCTTTCGTAGCGCTGCATGATCTGCCGCGCCTCCTGCACGAGCTGCGCGCGCTGCCCGGGGTCGAGCGCCTTGTTCACTTCGTCCAGCTTCGCGGCCAGGCTGTCGTCGAGCGTGCCCAGCATCGCCTCGACGCGCGTCTGGAATGCCTTCTCCAGCTCCCCGGCGGCACCATGACCCTGGTAGGCCGAGGACAGCGCCCCATGCAGCTTGGCGATTTCGCTCTCGACCTTCGCGCGCGTGGCGATCCAGGCAGTGCGCGACTTGACATAGATCGCCCCGGCGGCGGCCGCTTGCGGGGCGGCGGCGCTGGCCGTGGCAGGCGGCGCGGCCGGACTGACCCCGAGCACCCGGCTCACCCAGGCAGTCTGTTCGGGCGTCTGGGTGGATGACATCGCGGCACCCTCCTGGCCATGCCTGGCCACGCTCGGTGTTCGAGACATTTCGGCTGCAAGCGAAGGCGCTGCCCGCCGCGATGCGCCCCCGTGCGTTACCGTTGCATGATCGTAGTCGTCCGGGATCGACGTGATCAAGCGAAATTCCAGCCGTGTGCCCGTGGACCGGAGCTCGGCATGTGCCGTTCGAGATAACTGATACGTAAACGTAATTATATGGGCAGGCAGGCCCGAGCTGCCAACAGGCCGTCGCATCGCTGCTCACTGCCTCGCTTCCCCCGGCGTCTGCTGTGCGGGGCAGCAACCGGTCGGGCCAGACGGCCGGGCCGGTGGCGGCTCCTGGCGCCGCGACGTCGCCGCTTTGCCACTATGGATCATCGAATCATTTTAACGGCTTGGAGTCGTTCGGAATCTCATCCGCTGGCACAGTCTAGGACGAGAGTCCTCTTCCCCGGCCAGTTTGTTCACTATATGTTCTCTTTCCGCCGCGCGAAGCCCCCGCTGAAGCCCCCGCATAAAGCAATGCCCGCCATACCAACCCACGTGCTGACCGACCTCCGCTCCCGGATCGAGCGCATCGCCCGCGACCCGGCCCGCCGGGGCGCGCCCGCGCTCCGCTTCGGCATCGCCGCGCTCGACCGGCACCTGCCGGATGGCGGCCTCGCCATCGGCGCGCTGCACGAGGCCGCCGGCACCGGCCCGGACACCGAGCACGCCGCCGCCGCCGCGCTGTTCGCCGCCGGCGCGTTGGCCCGCCTGCGCGGCCCGGTGCTGTGGGCGTTGACGCGCGACGACCTGTTCGCCCCGGCGCTGGCCGGCGTCGGGCTGCACCCGGACCGGCTGATCCTGGCCGAGGCGGGCAGGCAGGTCCTGTCGGTGATGGAGGAGGGACTGCGCCATCGCGGCCTGGCCGGGGTGGTCGGCGAGCTCGACGGCAGGCTGACGCTGACCGCCTCGCGCCGGCTGCAGCTTGCCGCCGAGGCCTCCGGCGTCACCGCCATCGTGCTGCGCCGGGCGCGCCGGCATGACGATCCCACCCTGGCCGAGCCGAACGCCGCGGTGACGCGCTGGCGGCTCACCGCGCTGCCCTCGCCGCCGCCGCTGTCGCAGGCGCCACCGTTGCTGCGTGCATCAGATGTGCCGGGGCTGGGGCGCGCGCGCTGGCGGCTGGAGCTGCTGCGCTGCCGCGGTGGCGAACCCGCAACCTGGATCGTGGAGGCGTGCGATGCGACGGGTCATCTCGCTCTGGCTTCCGAGTTTTCCGACCGATCGGCTGCGCCGCTGCCGGCCCCAGGCACAACCAGCCAGCAGACTGGCAACCGACACGCCACCGACCGACACGCCACCGACCGGCACGCCGCCGACCGGCGCGCCACCGACCGGCGCGCCACCGACCGGCGCGCCGCCGGCTGACACCCCATTCGTGACCTCGGCGCATGACGGGCACCGCCGCGTCATCGCCGCGGTCGATGCGGCGGCGCGCGCGCTGGGCCTCTCCTCCGGCCTGCCGCTGGCGCAGGCGCAGGCACGCATCCCCGGCCTGGCGGTGATGCAGGCCGAGCCGGACGCGGATGCCGCGGCGCTCGGCCGGCTCGCCGCCTGGTGCCTGCGCTATGCGCCGCTGACCGCGCCCGATCCGCCCGACGGGGTGTGGATCGACGCCACCGGCGCCACGCACCTGGCCGGTGGGGAGGCGGCACTGCTCGCCGACATGGTCGAACGTCTGGGTCGGGCCGGGTTCGCCGCGCGGGCGGCGATCGCCGACACCCCCGGCGCCGCGCACGCCATGGCCCGGCATGGGGAGAAGACGGCCCACATCGCCATCGTGCCACCCGGCGCCACCGCAGCCACGCTCGCACCCCTGCCGATCCGCGCGCTGCGGCTGGCCGACGATACCGTGGCAACCCTGCACCGCCTCGGCCTGACGCGCATCGGCCAGCTCATGGCCGCCCCCCGCGCGCCGCTGGCCCGCCGCTTCGGCCCCGCCCTGCTGCGCCGGCTGGACCAGGCACTCGGAAAAGTGTTCGAGCCGATCGTCCCCCTCGACCCGCCGGAGCTGATCAGCCGCCGCCTGCCCTTCGTCGAGCCGCTGTCCACCGCCGAGGCGTTCTCTGCCGTCATCGCCCGGCTGACCCGCTCGGTCTGCCGCCGGCTGGAGCGCGCCGGCCTGGGCGCCCGCCGGCTGGACCTGCTGTTCGAGCGGGTGGACGGCAGCGTGCAGGCGATCCGCGTCGGCACCGCGCGGCCGGCGCGCGNCCCCGCGCACCTCGCCCGGCTGCTCGACGAGCGGCTGGAGACGGTGGATCCCGGCCCGGGGGTCGAGGCGATGCGGCTGACGCTGCCGCTGGTCGAACCGTTCGCCCACACCCAGACGGCGATGACCCAGACGACGATGGCCCAGACGGGGACGCTGCTCGATGACGCCGCGACCCCCGACCTCGCGGTGCTGCTGGACCGGCTGACCAACCGGCTGGGCGCCAGGCTTGTCTACCGCGTCGCGCCGGTGGAGTCCGACGTGCCGGAACGTGCGGTGCGGCGCATCCCCCCGCTCGCCCCGCCGTCGCACCGGACCTGGCAGGCGGACCTGCCGCGCCCGGCACGGCT
>JGI12269J14319_10006225_pt1 | contig 10408 bp, 13 predicted proteins | sample PeaSoiSIISIP2007_FD_14319 | JGI IMG/M metagenome (IMG submission 14319) | reverse complement strand
GGGAGCCGATGCTCTTGGTTCTCCACGTCGGTTATGGCTGGCTCGCGTTCGGCCTGCTCTTGCTCGCCCTCAGCGGGTTCTATGCGATCCTCCCGCAAACGGCGGCACTGCATGCGCTCACGGTAGGTGCTGTCGGGACCATGACGCTCGCGGTCATGACGCGCGCCTCGCTCGGGCACACCGGCCGGCCGCTGTCGGCGGGTGCGGGCACCAACGCCATCTATCTCCTGGTGACGACGGCCGCGCTGCTGCGCCTGATGGTCCCCTTGACCGACGCCTATTCGGAACTCCTGTTGTCCCTGGCCGGTGTGGCCTGGAGTGGCGCCTTCGGCCTCTTCGCGGTCCTCTATGCGAGGCCGCTCTCGCAGCCGCGGGTCGTCGGTAGCGCGGCGCGGCCCATTTGAGCCTTGCTGTCGTGACAGGCGTCGTTATGCCGGCGAAATAGCCGATCTGCCGCGGTCGTGCTATCGAAGTGAAGGAGTTTAGCGCCATGTCGGCTCATTCGCTTATTCCGGACTGGGGCATCGTCGCACGCGCGATCCACGTTCTTGCGATCGTCGTTTGGATCGGCGGCGTTTGGCTGGTGACGACGGTGTTGCTGCCGGCAATGCGGGAGAAGCGCCCCGAGGAGTGGCTCAAGGAATTCGACGCGATCGAGCACCGCTTCGCCCCGCAGGCGCGGGTCGCCTTGCTGACGGCACTCTTGAGCGGGCTCTACATGCTCTACGCCTACGACCTTTGGGACCGCTTTGCGCATATCGAGTTCTGGTGGATGCACCTCATGGTCGCCGTATGGTTGCTTTTTGCCGTGCTCCTGCTGCTCCTCGAGCCTCTCATCTTGCGAGGGGTGATCGAGAGGCGCGCGGCGGCCGCACCCCAAGCGACCCTCACGCTGATTCTGCGGCTGCACCGCGTCCTCTTAAGCCTGGCCTTGCTTGCCACCTTCGCCGCGATCGGCGGCAGTCACGGGCTTTTTTAGCCTTCCCGCAAGCGGCTTCGCCCGGGCGGCACCGCCGGGACAACGCCTAAAATTCGCCGTATCTTCCGACTAGAGTTGCCACAACGCCGGCCGCGCCTGTGGTGCGGATGAGTGCTGCCGGATATCAGGCGGCGAACCCATCTCGAGGAGGCTTCGATGCGTGCGCCCAAAGCCGTTTTTTTCCTTGCCTGCCCGCTCTGCCTCCTCTGGAGCGGCTCGGCGCTCGCGGCGGAGGACGAGCTCACCGTCACGGCCGATCAGCAGACCGCACTCACGCTCACGATCTACGAGCAGAACCTGGCGCTCGTGCAGGACCGCCGCATGGTCAAGCTCAACGAAGGGCTCAATCGCATCGCCTTTGCCGGCGTATCGGCGCAGCTCGCCCCGGAGACGGTGCTGATCGATCAGCTCACCGGCGAGCCCTTGCACCTCATCGAGCAGCGCTACGAAAGAGACCTCTTGACGCCGAATGCGCTTCTAGCGGCATCCGTCGGGCACGATATCCGTATCGCCATCCGCAACCCGCAAACCGGCGAGGATCGCATCGAGAATGCGACCGTGCTGTCGGCCGCGCAAGGGATCGTGCTCAAAATGGGCGACCGCATCGAGACGGCGTTGCCCGGCCGCCTCGTCTACGCCTCGGTTCCCTCCGATCTCCGCGACAAGCCGACGCTCCAGCTCACGCTCGTCAGCCTCAAGGGCGGCTCCTTGCCGGTCGAGATCAGCTATCTCACGAGCGGCCTTGAATGGTCGGCCAACTATGTCGCGGCACTCGACGAGAGCGAGACGAAGCTCTCGCTGAGCGGACGGGCAAGCGTCTCGAATGCGAGCGGCACGAGCTATCCCAAGGCGCGTATGACCCTCATCGCAGGCGCACTCCATCGCGTATCCCGGGTGGCCCCGCGGGCGGCCCCGGGGATCGCAGGGGCACCCATGATGGCGGCCGCGGCAGCCTCGCCGCCCGCACTTCCCAGAGCGGAAGCGCTCTCCGAGTATTACCGCTTTCCGCTCGATCGCGAGATCAGCCTCGGCGAGCACGAGACCATCCAATTGGCCCTCATCGAAGCACCCGCCGTGCCGGTCACGAAAGAATTCCGGCTCGAGGACGAGGCGCCCGTGACGGCCGTGGAGCAAGACGAGCCCACGCCGCTCAAGATCCAAGTCAGGCTCAACTTGAAGAACGACAAAGCGTCGGGCCTCGGCACGCCGCTGCCGAGCGGGGTCGTGCGCATCTATCGCCACGGCGCCGATGGCTCGGTCGCCTTCGTGGGCGAGGACGACATCGATGCCACCGCCGCGGGCCGGCCGGTCAGGCTGACGCTCGGCCAAACCTTCGATGTGAGCGCCGAGCGCCGTCAGACGAGTGCCTCGCGGCCGAGCGACAAGAGCTACGAGGCGAGCGAGGAAATCACGCTTCACAATGCCAAGGCCACAAGCGTAGCGGTCACCGTGGTGGAGACGCTCCCCGGCGACTGGCGCATCCTGCAAGAGAGCGATCCACACGAGACGGCGAGCGCTTCGACCGCGCGTTGGCATCTTGACATCCCGGCCAGGGGCGAGCGCAAGCTCACCTATCGCGTGCTGACCCGCTACTGAGTAGGGGGCGCTCTCGCTATTGAGCTCAGAGCGTCGCCGCCGAAGGCGATAGCCGAGCTCACCCGTGGCGGGACACGGCCGTTTCCTGTAGACTTGCTCTCGTGGCTTTCCCGCGAACATGGAGCCCTTACATGGTCAGTACACTGTTGCTGCATCCGCTCGTCGCCTTGATCGCCGGCATTCTCATCCTTATCCTCCCGCGCCTTCTCAACTACATCGTGGCCGCCTACCTCATCATCATCGGCGTCACCGGATTGTGGCCGCATTTGCTGCGCTGAGGGGGTGCTGATGCGCTTCGGCGGGGGGACTCACCAGAGAAGCCGCACGCCATAGCGCGCGAAGAGCCTCTCGTTCGACACCAGAATCATGTCCTCCTGAATCGCCTGAGCGATCAGGATGCGGTCGAACGGATCGCGGTGCGGGCCTGGCAAGGCGCCGGCCTCCTGGCCGTGCTTGAGTGAAACCGGCAGCTCGAGAAAGCCCTGTGCCGCAACGCACCCGGCCACGTCGGCCGCGACGGCCGCAGCACTGGGCAACCTGCCGAGACGGAACTTCGTGGTGATTTCCCACGCCGACGCGGCGCTGACGAAAACGTCATTGTCCCCGTCGTTCATTTCCCGCCTTGCCGCGCGGGAAAGACGGGAAGAGCCGGCCAACCACCAGAGAAGCGCGTGGGTGTCGAGGAGAAGCCGCACGGGGTTATTCCCACGCCTTGAGCTCTTCCTCCGGCAACGGCTCAAAAAACGATTCGTCGATTTCGATCACGCCACGCAGCGCACCGAAACGACGCTTGGCCTTGGGCGCCAACGGCACGAGCTTGGCGACCGGCACCTTGCCGCGCGCGATGACGATGGTCTCGCCGCCCTCGACGCGCGCGAGAAGCTGTGACAGCTTGGTCTTGGCCACATGAACGGTGACTGTGTCTTCCATCGGACGGCCCTCTTAGCTAAGACTTAGCTAAACGCCGGGGTCGTGTCAAGGAAGGCTCGTCTGCCGGTAGCGTCCTAATTTGAAATTGCGTCAGAATATTGAGTGGCCTTGCGACATCCTGGGTCCTCTGGGCGCGACCAATCTAAAACTCTGTCGTCGGAATCGCGTATGAGATAGCCGCCAGTGATTCGATTTAACGATATCTGTTCAGGGGGCAGGCCGGTACTCCCCGGCTGCCATTTCCCCACTGGCCCGTAAAGAACGTAACGCGCATTTGTTTCTTGGACGACATAGGGTTGTCCATCCACCTTCGCGGCCGCTCCGTCGATCTCGATGTGGTGGGTTATTCCGCCCGCAAAGTTTGTGCTGTATCCGATGCATTCCAACATCGTTGACGCCTCCGCCGCCTTTCCGCCGGCCACCAAAGCAATAGTTAGGGCGACAGCTAACGCCCGCCTCACCGGCCGCCCCTGCGTGAATGGTTGTTCGCTCAATGCTCGCTGGTACGCTCTACCAATTCCTCGATAGACCATACCCGTCTGCCGTCGAGGACATCTTTATGGGTTGCTTCGTCCCCCGCCCCGGATCCAGTCCGGGGCAGTCCGGGGTCGCCTCCTCGCAACGACGAATGGCGTCATTGCGAGCCGAAGGCGAAGCGGCCATGGGGTGCCGCCGGCCCGGTTACGGCTCAGATGTTGAAGCTCTCGCCGCAGCCGCAGCGGCTCTTCTCGTTGGGATTGCGGAAGACGAAACCGGATTGAAGCTTGTCCTCGACATAGTCCATCTCGGTGCCGAGCAGGAACATGACCGAGGTCGGGTCGATGAAGATCTTGACCCCCTTCTCCTCGATCACGTCCTCGAACTTCTTGGGTGCGTCCGCGTATTCGACGAAATAGCTGTGCCCCGAGCAGCCGCGCGTCTTCACGCCGATGCGCAAGCCTTTGGCGGGCTTGTCGGCCTTGGCCATCAGCCTCTTGACCCGCTCGGCGGCGGCCTCGGTCAAGGTGATCATGGGTGCGGCCATGGCGATCGCTGCTCCTCGAACTTGCATAAGTACAGAAAATATAAGTCTTCGCTCAGGGAATGTCCAAGACCATGCGCGCGTCCTCCGACATGCGCTGGGGCGTCCAGGGCGGGTCCCAGACCAACTTGATCTCGACCTCCCCCACGCCCGGCACGCGGGCGACCGTGTCCGCCACTTGGCCGGGAAGCGTGCCCGCGACGGGACAGGCGGGTGCGGTGAGCGTCATCTCGATTTTGACCCTGCCGTCGCTCGCCACATCGAGCTGATAAATGAGGCCGAGCTCGAAGATGTTGACCGGGATCTCGGGGTCATAAACGGTCCTGAGCGCGTCGGCGACGGCCTCCCACGACGCGATCGGGGTCCCCGGCTCGAGCGGCTTTCCCGCGCGCGTGAGGTCGCCTTCGGTGCGCGCGGCGCCATCCGGCTCCGCATCGCCCGCGCCGGCAATTGCCTCGGAACTCCAGGTTTGCTCGTTCACGTCACTCCTCGCTACTCCGTCGAAACCTCTTGGGTGCCGCTCAGCGCGGCGTTCATCGTGTGCCAAGCGAGCGTTGCGCATTTGACCCGCATGGGAAATTGACGCACGCCCGCGAGCACGCGCAGCCTCTCCACATCCTCCTCGAGCTCGGCCGGCAACGAGCCGTCCTCGCCCACCGTGCAGAGACGGTGGAAGGCCTCGAAGAGCGCCTTGATCTGATCCTCGTTCTTGCCGCGCAGGAGCTCCGTCATCATCGAGGCGGAAGCCGTCGAGATCGCGCAGCCGCGCCCCTCGAAAGCCGCATCGCGGACGACGCCATCTTCGTCGCGCTTCAAATAGACCGTGAGCTGGTCGCCGCACAGCGGATTATAGCCGCGCGCCTCCAGGTTCGCGTCCGCAGGATGGCGGAAATTCCGCGGATGCTTGCCGTGATCCAGGATGACCTCCTGGTAGAGCTCGCGCAGATCGTCCGTCATCGCCCGAAAATCTCCTCGACCGAACGAATGGCTTCCGCCAGGCGGTCGACCTCCTCGTGGGTGTTGTAGAGGCCGAAGGAGGCGCGCGCGGTGCCCGCGACGCCCAAGCGCTCCATCAGCGGCTGGGCGCAGTGGTGCCCGGTGCGCAGCGCCACCCCCGCGCGGTCGACGATCGTGCCGATGTCGTGGGCGTGCGCCGTCTCCAGCGTGAAGGACAGAATCGCCGCCTTCTCGGCCGCCGCACCGTAGATCCTGAGGCCGGGGATGGCCGAAAGCAGCCGCGTCGCGTAGTCGAGAAGCTGCTGCTCGTGCGTCGCGATCGCGTCCTGGCCCAGTTCCGTCACGTAATCGATCGCGGCGGCGAGCCCGATGGCCTCGACGATCGCCGGCGTTCCCGCCTCGAAGCGCTCGGGCGGGTCCTTGAAGGTGGTGCCGGAGAAGCTGACCGAGCGGATCATGTCTCCTCCGCCCTGGTAGGGCGGCATCTTGGCGAGCAGCTCGTACTTGCCGTAGAGCACGCCGATCCCCGTCGGCCCATAGAGCTTGTGGCCGGTGAAGCCGTAGAAGTCGACGTCGAGCGCCTTCACGTCGACGGCACGGTGCACCACCGCCTGGGCGCCGTCGAGCAGCACCGGAATTCCGCGCCCGTGCGCGAGCCGCACGATCTCGGCGGCGGGCGTCACGGTGCCGAGCACGTTCGAGCAATGCGTCATGGCGACAAGCCTGGTCTTGGGCGAGAGCAGGCTCTCGTACACGTCCATGCGCAGATCGCCCGCGTCGTCCACGGGCACCACGCGGATGCGGATGCCCCTCTCATTCTCGAGCATCTGCCACGGCACGATGTTGGCGTGGTGCTCCATCGCGGAGACGACCACCTCGTCGCCTTTCTCGAGGAAGCGGCGGCCGTAGGTCGCGGCGACCAGATTGATGCTCTCGGTAAAATTGCGCGTGAAGACGATCTCGCGCGGCGCGGCATTGAGGAACCGCGCGACCGTCTCTCGCGCCGCCTCGTAACGCTCGGTCGCGCGCTGGGAGAGGAAGTGCACGCCGCGATGGACGTTCGCGTAGTCCTCCTCCATCACTTGGCGCATGGTCTCGATCACCCGGAGCGGCTTCTGGGCCGAGGCGCCGTTGTCGAGATAGACGAGCGGGCGGCCGTGCACGGTCCTCGTCAGGATCGGGAAATCCCGGCGCACGCGCGCCACATCGTAGGCCGGCGTGTTGACCCGCGTTTGCGCGCTGGCGGCAGCGCCCGTCGACATCGTCATTCTCTCGCACCTCCGGCCTTGCGCGCGAGTGCTGCCGCGACGATGCCTTGGAAGGCCTCGCGCACCGGCTCGCTCGCGATCTGCTCGACGACCTCGCCGAGGAAGGCCGCGATGAGCATGTGCCGCCCCATTTCCTCGGGGATGCCGCGGCTTCTTATGTAGAAGAGCGCCTCCTCGTCGAGCTCGCCCGCGACCGCACCGTGGCTGCACTTCACGTCATCCGCGTAGATCTCGAGCTGCGGCTTGGTATCGATCTCCGCACCCTCCGAAAGGAGGAGCGTGCGGCTGGTCTGCCGGCCATCCGTCTTCTGCGCGTCGGGCCGCACCAGGATGCGGCCCTGGAAGACGCCGCGCGCGTAGCCGTCGAGCACGCCCTTGTAGAGCTCGGTGCTCGTCGTCTGCGGCCTGGCGTGGTCCATGAAGGTCGTGTTGTCGATGTGCTGTCGCGCGCGTCCCATATAGGCGCCGTCGAGTGCGCAGGCGGCACCGGGGCCGTCGAGCCGCACCCGGATCTCGTTGCGCGCGAGCCGGCCGCCGTCGGCCAGCACGAAACTCTCGTAGCGCCCGCGTGCCGCGACCCGCACGTGAGCGATCGCGATGTGGAAGGCCTGATCGCCCTCGGCCATGAGCTTATAGTGACGGAGTGCGGCACCCTCCTCGATGAGGATCTCGCTCGCCACGTTGGCGAGGTAGGGGCCTTGGCCTCGGCCGACGTGCTGCTCGAGGATGGTGGCGCGGCTCCCCGCCTCGGCGATGATGAGGCCGCGCGGGTGGTAGGCGACGGGCTCAGCCCCCGGAAGTGCCACGAAGAGGAGCTCGAGGGGACGTTCGAGCGCAGCCTCGCGCGCGAGGCGGAGGACGAAGCCATCCGCCATCAGCGCCGTATTGAGCGCGAGCATGGGCTGTTCCGCGAGCGCCCCCAAACTGCAAAGACGCCCGGCGAGGAGCTCCGGTTCCTCGGCGAGTGCGGAAGCGAGGCTCGTCAGGGCGACGCCCTCGGGGAGCCGGCCGGGTGCCGAGAGGTCCGGGCGCAGCCGGCCATTGACGAAAACGAGGCGATGGCCGTGCGTCTTGGCCGGCAGGAGCCAGGGAAGAGATGCCGCACTGAGACCGTTCTTGACCGCGGCCGCAGGCACCAAGGCGAGCCGCGCGAGAGGAGCCAGGCTCGTATACTTCCACTCCTCGCTCTTCGGCGTCGGCAGGCCCTTGGCGGCGAAGCCTTCGAGTGCCGTTCCGCGCAAGGCCCCGAGCCAGCCGATGCCGGCTCCCGGCAAGGCGGCCTTCTGGGCCTCGTAATGCGCGACGAAGCGCTCGCTGATGTTGGGCTCGCTCGTCATCTCGATCTCCGCGCCCTCACGCCGCCTCGACGAATTCGGCATAGCCCTTGGCCTCGAGCTCGAGCGCCAGCTCCTTGCCGCCCGAACGCGCGATGCGGCCGTGAGCAAGCACGTGCACCCGGTCCGGCACGATGTGGGACAAGAGGCGCTGGTAATGCGTGATCACCAGCATGGCGCGCGCCGGCGAGCGAAGCGCATTGACGCCGTCGGCCACGATGCGCAGGGCATCGATGTCGAGGCCGCTGTCCGTCTCATCGAGCACGGCGAGCGTCGGCTCGAGCACGGCCATCTGCAACACCTCGTTGCGCTTCTTCTCCCCGCCGGAGAAGCCGACATTGACCGCGCGCTTCAGCATTTCATCGGTGATCCCGAGCGCCTTGGTCTTCTGGCGCACGAGCTTCAGGAACTGCATGGCATCGAGCTCGCTCTCGCCGCGATATTTGCGCACGGCGTTGAGTGCGGTCTTGAGGAAATTAGTCGACGATACGCCCGGGATCTCGACCGGATATTGGAAGGCGAGGAAGAGGCCCTCGCCCGCGCGCTCCTCGGTCGACATGGCGAGGAGGTCGCGGCCTTTGTAGCGGACGGTGCCCTCCGTGACCTCGTAGCCCTCGCGCCCGGCAAGCACGTAGGCGAGCGTGCTCTTGCCGGAGCCGTTCGGCCCCATGATGGCATGGAGCTCGCCCGCGTTGATGTCGAGATCGATGCCCTTGAGGATGGGCTTGCCGTCGACCGTGACGCGCAAATTCCGAATTTCCAGCATCGCGTTCCTATTCCAATGCGTCCTTTGTTTCTCCGCGCTCAGCCGACGCTGCCCTCGAGGCTGATGCCGACGAGTTTCTGCGCCTCGACCGCGAACTCCATGGGCAGCTCCTGCAGCACCTCGCGACAGAAGCCGTTGACGATGAGCGCCACCGCGTCCTCCTCCGGAATGCCGCGCTGACGGCAGTAGAAGAGCTGGTCCTCGCTGATCTTGGACGTGGTCGCCTCATGCTCGACTTTCGCGGTCCTGTTGCGGCTCTCGATATAGGGCACCGTGTGGGCGCCGCACTTGTCGCCGATCAGAAGCGAGTCGCACTGGCTGTAGTTGCGGGCACCCGCAGCCCCGTGGCCCATGCGCACCAGTCCGCGATAGGTATTCTGGCCGTGGCCGCAGGAAATGCCCTTGGAGATGATGCGCGAGCGCGTGTTGCGGCCGAGGTGGATCATCTTGGTGCCGGTATCGGCCTGCTGGTAATTGTTGGTGACGGCGATCGAATAGAAGGCGCCCGCGGAGTTGTCGCCCTCGAGGATGCAGCTCGGATATTTCCAGGTGATCGCCGAGCCGGTCTCGACCTGGGTCCAGGAGATCTTGGCGTTGCGCCCGCGGCAGGCGCCGCGCTTGGTCACGAAATTGTAGATGCCGCCCTTCCCTTCGGCGTCGCCGGGATACCAGTTCTGCACGGTCGAGTATTTGATCTCGGCGTCGTCGAGGGCCACGAGCTCGACGACGGCGGCGTGGAGCTGGTTCTCATCGCGCATGGGCGCCGTGCAGCCCTCGAGATAGCTCACATAGGAGCCCTTGTCGGCGATGATGAGGGTGCGCTCGAACTGGCCCGTCTTCGCGGCGTTGATGCGGAAATAGGTGGAGAGCTCCATCGGGCAGCGCAGGCCCTTCGGCACATAGACGAAGGAGCCGTCGGTGAAGACCGCCGAGTTGAGGGTGGCGAAGAAATTATCGGAGTAAGGCACCACCGAGCCGAGATAGGTGCGCACCAAATCCGGGTGCTTCTGCACCGCCTCGGAGATCGAGCAGAAGATGATGCCGACCTCCTCGAGCTTGCCCTTGAAGGTCGTCGCCACCGAGACGCTGTCGAAGACCGCATCGACGGCGACGCCGGCCAACATCTCCTGCTCCCTGAGCGGAATGCCGAGCTTCTCGTAGGTCTTGAGGAGCTCGGGATCGACCTCGCCCAGGCTTTTGGGACCCTCCTTCGCCTTGGGTGCGGAATAGTAATAGTGCTCCTGATAATCGATCGGCGGATAGTGCACGAGCGCCCAGCTCGGCTCCTCCATGGTGAGCCAGTGCCGGAAGGCCTTGAGCCGCCACGCGACGAGCCACTCGGGCTCGCTCTTCTTCGCGGCGATGAAGCGGACGGTGTCCTCGGAGAGACCCTTGGGCGCGCGCTCCTCCTCGATCTCGGTCACGAAGCCGTACTTGTACTTGCCCTCGGTGACCGAGCGGAGCTGCTCGACCGTATTTGCGGCACCTGCCATTGCACCTTGCTCCCTGGATTTCTCCTCTGCGCGCCGAGCCGTCTCAGCTCAGCGCCTCGGCGGG
>JGI12269J14319_10006222_pt1 | contig 10410 bp, 9 predicted proteins | sample PeaSoiSIISIP2007_FD_14319 | JGI IMG/M metagenome (IMG submission 14319) | reverse complement strand
GGGTCAGTACCGCGCCGCTCTTGCCGGCCTGCCAGCTGCCGTCGCCGGCAAGCAGCAGCGCGTGCGTGGCAAATCGAGCCGCAGCGTTGATGTCATGTAACGCAGCGATGATGGTGCGGTCGGTCCGCTGACCGAGTTGCCGTAGAACCTGGACCTGGTGCCGCGGATCCTGGTGCGAAATGGGCTCGTCAAGCAAGAGCAAGGCGGTGTCCTGCGCCAGGCCGGCTGCCAGCGCCACGCGCTGGCGCTCGCCACGGGAGAGGCGGCGCACGTCGCGCTCGGCCAGCGCAGCGCAGTCCATGGCCACTAGGCACTGGCGGGCGATCGCCTCGGACTCGGGGTCGGTCCGCGCTGCACCCGGTATGCCGCGCAGGCGATAGCGCGCGGCAATCACGGTCTCCAGCACGCTGGTCGGGAACGGATCGATCCAGCGGTCCGCAACCAGGGCACGCAGGCCCGCCAGGCGCTCGACGCTCCACCGGGCCAGCGGCTGTCCGGCCAGATCGATCGTGCCGCCGTCGGCCGGGCGCACGCCCGCCAGCACGTGCAGCAAGGACGTCTTGCCGGCGCCGTTGGGGCCGACCAGCGCCCAGCGCTCGCCTGCTGCGATGTCGATGTGCAAGGAACGGACCAGACAGCGGTCGCCGTAGCGAACGCCCACGGCGCGGCAGGCAAGCAGTGCTGCGGTCATGGTCGCTGCAACTGCCAAATGAAGACGGGCACCCCGACCAGCGCCGTCAGCGCGCCGACCGGAAGCTGCAGGGGCGCCGCGATCGAACGGCCGATCGTATCGGCCAGCAGCACGAGGATGGCACCGAGCAGCGATGCGGCGGGCAGGACGACGCGTTGGTTGGCACCGACGAAGTACCGAACCAGATGCGGGGCGACGAAGCCAACGAAGCCTACGGCACCGGCGAGGGCCACGGCAATTCCTGTCGCAACGGCCGTCAGCGCAATCAGTCGCCTGCGGACCTGCGCGGTCGCCACGCCTTGGGTATAGGCCTGCAGTTCCCCGCCCAGCATCAAGTTGAGCGCAGCCGCGTCGCGCACGCCGAACACCAGCAGCAGCAGCCAACACGCCACGGCCAGTGCGGCCAGGCCCGCACTGACAACCCCGCCCAGGTCACCGAGCAGCCAAAAGACCATCGTCCGCAGCTTGCCATCGGGGGCCAGCGAAAGCGCCAGGCTCAGCGCAGCGGCGCACAGCGAGGCGATCATCACCCCGGTCAGCAGGATCGCGCTATCGCGTCCCTGATCGAGCGCCGCGTCGCGCGCGAACAAGGCGCGGTGGGCCAGCACGAAAAGCAGCGACAAGGCCAAAAGCGCGCCTCCGGCCGCGCACAGCGCGATCGCCGCGGCGCCCGCCCCGGCGGCGATCGCCAGCATTGCCGCACACGAAGCGCCACCCGAGACGCCGAGCACGTAGGGATCGGCCAGCGGATTGCGCAGCAAGGCCTGCAGCAGCGCCCCCGACAGTGCCAGCAGGCCGCCCACCGCCATCCCGGTCAATGCCCGCGGCAATCGCAGCGCCAGCAGCGTGGCGGCCAAGGACTGCTCGTCGCCCCCTTGCACGAGATCGAGCAGGGCATGCCACATCGCTCCCGTGCTGACTCCGACACTGCCAAATCGCAGGGCCGTCAGCAAGGCAACGAGCGTACCGGCCACCAGGATCTGCAAAGCATACGCAGCACGCAGGCGCGGCAGGCCCACGGCATGCCCCTAGAGCTTGGCCTCGATGCCGCCGATGATCATGCGCGGCAAGGTGTTGTAGCCGTCGACGAGCTGATAGCTGGCATTGAAAAGATTCTCCATGCGCAAATGCAGTTGCAACCTCGAACTCACCGCATACTGGAGAGCGAGCCGGGCCAAGTCGTAGGCAGGCAGTTGGACGAGCGCGCCCGAAAGAATCTGGTAGTCATTCCTCGCCCCAGTGCGCTGCAGATCCGCACTCGCGCTCCACGCTCCGTGCACATATCCGGCCGAGACCCTGGCGCTGTAGCTGGCGCGCCGCACCAGGGGCAAGCCGGTGTCGAGGTCGCGCGGCCGGTCCAGACTCAGACTGCCCCCGAGCCGCAGCGAGCCCATGGTAGCGGCCGCCTGCAGCTCGGCCCCGTCCATCGCGGCGTGTCCAACATTGGTCGCAACGTAACTCGGCGCAAGGCTCTGGATCAGATCGGACACGCGGTTGCGGAAGAGCGCCGCGCTGGCGCTGGCGGAGCCTTGGGCCCAGCGCAAGCCCAGCTCCTCGCTGCGGGCGCGTTCGGGCTGCAGCGCCGGATTGCCGTACAGCGGGTAATACAGGTCGTTGAAGCTCGGCGCCCGGAAGGCGGTCGAAGCCTGCGCCGTCAGCTTCCACGAGGGATCGAACCACCATCCCCATCCAATGAGCCCGGTGGTCGCGCTGCCGAAGTCGCTGTAGCGATCGTGGCGCACGTTCAACTGCCACTGCTGGCTGCCCAGGCGGCCGTTGGTGCCCATCCAGAAGGAATTCACCTGGCGCGAAAACTCGGTGAGCTGGTTGTTGCCCGATGGGTCATACGAGGTGGAGGCGCCGTACTGGTCCAGGTGTTCCCACCCGGCCGTCGCGTCGATGCCCGGCGCAAGGGTCGTCGTGTCCTGAAGCGCGATCTGCCGGGTGTGGCTGAAGAACTGGTTGTTGTCGTTGTCGGAGCCCGAAACGTCGTTGGGAACGTTGGAAACATTGACCGAGTTATCGTGCGTCTCGGACGCGCTCAGACGGATCTGCGAGTTGCCGAAGCGGGGCGCGCCCGACAGGCCATAGCCATACAGCGAAGCGTGCTCGATCTGCGTTGCCGCGCTGGTCGGTATGGTGGGGGGACTGGAATTGAAGGGATCGTCCCAGTCGGTGTCATTGCGGTTGCCCCAGGCCCAGGCGCTGAAGTCTCCCGTCGCGCCGTGCTGCTCCAGGCGCAGTGCACCGTTGCGGTTCCAATTGCCGTCGAGCGACGGATTGATGAACGGAACCTGCGCCACGTCGATTGCCGAGATCGCCTGCTGGGATCGATATCCTAAGGAGGCACTCAAGATCGCATCGGCCACCATCGTGGTGGCGCTGAGGCTGGCATCGCGTGTGTGGCCCTGGCCGGCTTCGACCAACGCATCGGCGCCGGGATGGGCGCCGCCGCGCGTGAAGATCTGCACGACGCCGCCGATGGCCTCGGAGCCGTACAGGCTCGAGAGGTTGCCGCGCGCGATCTCGATGCGCTCGATCGAGTCGGTGGCGATTCCGCCCAGGTTGGCCGCGCCATCGAGCACGCTGTTGAGGCGCACGCCATCGACCAGCACGAGGACCTGGTTGGAATTGGCCCCGCGCAGGAACAGCGAAGTCTGTGCTCCCTGTCCGCCGCTGCGGGCGAACTCGATCCCCGCCTGGCGTCCGAGCAGCTCCGCCAGGTCGCGCGATTGCGTGGTCTCGATGTCCTCGCGCGTGATGACCGTCACGCTGGGCAGGGCATCGCCGAGCGCTTGCTCCGATCGCGACGCCGTGACGACGATGGGAGCGCCGACGGCCTCCTGCGCGTGCGCCCGGCAAGACAGCAGCGCGCAGCACAGCGCCGCGGGAAAGCATAGCGGGAAGGCGAAACCCCGTGCGGCGGCGCGCGCGGCTCTGGACGACAACATGCCGGACATTCCTCCCCGGCCCACCGCCGGTACGGAGCGTCGGCAGCGAAATCCCGGCGAAGAACCGGCGGAGGCATCCGCCCGCTCTTCGCCGTCACCCCGCGGCGAACGCATGACGATCTCGCCGGTCGGCGCGAAGCGCCGCGCCGGCGAGCCCCCTTCGGCCGGTCTCCGGGCTGAGAGCATCCCGATCGCCTTCCCGCGATGCCGGGCGGCATCACAGTGGCAATTGATCAGGACGATGCTGGCGCAAATCGCCGGCGACGCTCTCTTACCGTTGCGGGGGCAGCACAGTTTGTGCGCGCAGGGCGCGCCACTGTTTCCCGTTTCACCGTCGACCGGCTGCTTTCCGATCGAGCGGAACCGAAGGCCCAAGGAGTGTAACAGCGCCGCCGCGGTGCTACCATCCCAGCATGCTGGATCAACTGGACGCACTGACATCGCGCATGCAGGACTTGGTTGCGCACGTGCGCCAGTTGCGTGACGAGAACCACATGCTGAGGACGCAGTTGGCCACGTCGCAGTCGGAGTTGGCGGAGCTCAACGAGCGCATCGCCACCGCGACCAAGCGCTTGGACGCACTGATCGAGCGGCTGCCGCGCGAGCTGCGCGAGGCCGATGGCGCATGAAGTCCGATGGGCCGCAATCCGATGACGTCTAACGCGGCGAGCGTCTTGGCCAAAGCGACGCTGCCCGGCCGGCGTCGTCCCTGACCCGGAGTCCGGCGCGATGGAGCAGATCACTCTTAGCATACTCGGCCGCGAATACCGCGTGGCGTGCCGCCCGGAGGAGCGCAACGAGCTGCTCGCCTGCGCCCATTACGTCGATCAGAAGATGGCCGCCATACGCGACGGCGGCAAGGTCCTGGGGGCCGACCGCGTCGCAGTCATGGCCGCGTTGCAGATCGCGCAGGAATTGTTTGGCACCAAGGGCACCGACGGCGCCGCGATTGCCGATGTGCGCCGGCGCCTGCGCGACCTCACTGCGCTCGCCGACGAAATTCTGGCCCCGCAAGAAAAGCTGTTCTAGGGGTTCATTTCCTGCGGTGCCCGGCACCGTCAGGCGGCTGCGGCGGTTAGAATGGGGCGTCCCTGCGGTGTTCGCGCAAAGGCCTTTTTGTTCCTTGAACCAATGCGCATTGCGCTAGGTCGCCGCGCTCGTGTCGTGGTGTGATCGGCACGCGTTTGCTGAACCTAAACTACGCGGACGGCAACCAACCTGAACCCTAGGTTCAGGGCAACAGGCCGGGCGGCACGCGCGGGGATTTTTCCTTCGAGCACACCCTTACCCCGGGGAGCGGTGCCGCCGGTGCGCTATTGGTTGATGAAGTCCGAGCCGAGCGAGTGCTCCATCGATGACGCACTTGCCGCGCCCGGCTCGATGGTTCCATGGACCGGGGTGCGCAACTACCAGGCGCGCAACTTCCTGCGCGACCAGATGCACGTCGGCGACGGCGTGCTCTTCTACCACTCGAGCTGCGCCCAGCCCGGCATCGCCGGGATCGCGCAGATCGCGAGCGAACCGTATCCCGACCCCAGCCAGTTCGACCCACGGAGCAAGTATTTCGATGCCGGCTCCAAGGCGGCCGATCCACGCTGGATCCTGGTCGATGTTCGCGCCGTGCGCAAGACGCGCTTGGTGAGCATCGCCGAACTGCGGGCGCAAAAAGAGCTTGCGGACATGCTGATCCTGCGACGGGGCAACCGGCTGTCGATAACGCCGGTGACGCCAGGCCAGTGGCGCATCATCACGCGCCGCCTGCTCGCCGGCCAATCGTGACCGCGTCCTCGGGCGCGCCCTACTGGCTGGTCGACGCCAGGTACGCGAAGGCCGGTCGGGCCAGCGCCACGGTGCGCCACGCCCGCTGCGCTTCGCTGCGCAGGCCGGCCTGCGCGAGCGCCATCGCCAGCAGCACGTCCTCGGCCGTGGCACCGGCGCCGTGCCGCTCATCGCGGGCCTGCTCCACGGCGCGACGCAAGGCGCGAATCCGCTCCTGCGTGGCCGCGTCGACGATGCGAAACTCGGCCGCGGCGACCGCGTGGCGGCCGTCATCGGCGCTGGCTTCGACCGTCCAAAGGTAGGTCTGCTCGCGCGCCCACGGCAACTGCTCGGGCAGTGCCGCGACGGTGGCGCGGGTGCTGGTCGAGAAGACGATTGCGCCCCGCGAATCGATCACCCGCACTGCGTACGTCCAGCTCTCGGGGCGCGGCCCGTGCGGTTGATCCCATCGCAACTCGTCCAGCGGCGCGTCCAGCTGTGCGCCCATAGGCGAGCGCAGCTCGAGTCGCTCGCCCGGCGCACCGCGCAGCGCGACGCTGGCGCGGCCCACGGGGCCGGGCGCGATCCGCAGGCCGCGCCAGGCCTGGGCGAGATCGCGCACCGCGATCCGGGCACCCGCGTCCAGGCCGACGGCCTCGTCGGCCCGCACCGCAAAGCGCCCCGGACCCGACAAGGAGAACACGCGGCCGTTGCCAAGGAAAAAGACGAGCTCCACGTGCGCATGCGCCTGCAGCCAGAGCTGATCGGAACGCTCGAGCGGGTCCAGCGCGGCAACGGCGTGGGCGCGGCCGGAGCGATGAATGCTCGCGCCGCCATCGACGTCGGTGACGACGGCAACCGGTCCATCGGCCACGCGCAGCCCGTCGCCGCCGGCCAGGGCGCAGCCACAGCTCACCGCTGCCAGCAGTGCGCCCAGCGCGGCGAATCGTCGCCCGCCCCTTTGCCAGCGCGCCATCATCGGCCCTCCCCGGGGAAAAGCGTATTGCGGATCGCCGGCGCCGGGAAGAGCAGCTGCGCCATCCGTGCACCAAGAACGCGGTAGTCGTACTGCCGATGATTCACGAGACCGCGCCTGGCAACTCGGCGCTCGCCGCGCCCTTCCAGCCGCAAATTGCCACCGGCGTGTGTCCCTTGAGCGCGTGCGTGCCGAGCTCGCACCAGCCGGGGGCGGCGGTCGACAGGCGCAGTGCAAAAGCTTGTGTCATCACCACGGGAAAGCCCAGCAGCTTGGCCAGCTCTTGCAAGCGCGCGGCCACATTTACCGCGTCGCCCAACGCGGTGTAATCCTTGCGCTCCGCACTGCCCAGATCACCCAGCACGACCTCGCCGAACGCCAAGCCGATGGCCGCTTCGATCGCCGCGATCCCGCGGGGAGCGAAGTCGAGCTGATTGAGACGGTCGATCGCCGCAATGATCTGGCGCGCGGCGGCAAAGGCGCTGTCGCATGGCTGCACATGCGGTTCTGGTGCACCGAACATCACCATGATGCCGTCGCCCCGGAAGTTGTCGATCGTGCCGCCGTGCGCGTGGAGCAGCGGGGTAATGGCGGCGTAGTACCGATTGAGCGCGTCGCGCACAACTTCCGGGTCAGCCGTCTCCGACCAGGTCGTGAAACCGCGAAGGTCGGCAAACAAGAGGGCGATCGCGCGGCGCGTGCTGGTGCCATCGACCCGATCCTCCAGGACCGCGCGCAGCAGCTGCGGGCTCAGGTAGCCACCAAAGGTTCGGGTCAGCCGCTCTCGCTCGCGGCGCGCGCGTGCCAGGTCCAGCGCGGTACGGACCACCACCGCGCTCGAGGCGGCGACGATGGCGCCGCCGGGCGCGACAAACCAACCCGCGGCGTGCAGCGCCGTCGAGGCCGCGAAAGCGCCGGACGCGGCGCCGGACCATGCCCACCAGCGGGCCCACGGCCCGGCGACCAGGCCGATCGATGCCATCGCCGCGAGCAGCGCGATCCGGGTGGGCAGCCCCACGGGACGCAGCAGGCCCACGCCCAAAGCGTTGCGCAGCACCTGCGCATTGAGGATCACCCCGGGCGGAGGTGTGGCCGGGTACTCCCAGCCAACCAGCGAGACCGGAAGACGCAAGCGGTCGAGGAACGGCAGGACCGAGCCGAGCAAAACGACTCGCCCGCCAAAGTGCTCGCGCAAGCGGGTGCTGTCGCCGCCTTCATACCAGCCGACGACGTCGAGCAGCGGGACGTAGGAAAACGCGCTCCCGCGCGTGAAGTCGATCCAACCGGGCCGCGACAGCTCGGGTTCGCGTCCGAAGCGACGGGCAAGGCGTGCGGCAAAGGTCGGCAAGGCGCTGGGGGCATGCTCCGCCAAGCCCTGCGGGAGTTGCCGCGCGCGCACCGTTGCCGGCGCCGAGGGCGCGGCGTCCGGATCCTCGCCGGCCACGCAGCTGCGGCGATCGCGGGCGGGCATGCCGACTGGATCGGGATCGAAGCGACGGACAACCCCGTCGCAGTCGACGGGAAACAGCGGCAGGCCAAAGGCCTGGGTTCCCCCGGCCGCGGCCAGCAACGCCGGCGACGGGATCCGCAGGCGCCCGGCGGCATCGACGTCGAGCGCCAGGACGAGGTCGGCCGCGTGGCGGGCCGCGAGCAGGCCCCCCATCAGGTCGCGCTCCAGCCCCGGGCGCAGGTGATCGAAGGACTGCTCGGGCAATGCCATGTCCAGGCCGATTGCCATCGGCCGCGCGGCGGCGATTGCCTCCAGGGCCTGGCCCAGGGGTGCGTGCAGCATCGCCAGCGGCACACCGAAGGCGGCCAAGCTCGCCTCGTCGACTCCCACGACGACCACCTCCTGCGCCGATGCCCCGCCGGCCGCCGGATCGCGCATGGCCCGCACGATGCCGACCTGGGCGTCGAAGCTAAGCTCGTCGAGCCGCTCGAGGAAGGTTGTCTGCGACGCGCTGCCCGCGAGCGCGATGCCCACCAGGGCCGCAGCAAGACCCCGGGTGCGCCCGCCCCTGGGGCCCCCGGGTGGGAGCAGCCAGCGGCGCCGCCCGGCCGACCGCGTTGCAAGGCTCTGGACTGACATGGCGAATTCCCGCGCCAAGCAAGACGGGGGCATTGTCGCATCCGCGCCGCACAGCGGCGCTGCCGATCGCAGCCGCGCCAGGCGCAGGCCGCGGCAGCACGGTGCCCGCGCCACTTGTCAGTGCCGGGGCAAATCGGATAATGTGCCCGGGCCAGTGCCGGGGCAGAAGCATGCGCGGCGGCCGATGCGCCGCGACGGCGGCGCGGCCAGCGAGCACGCACAGCACGGGCGCGGGAGGCTCATGGAGACCTGGGATCCGGCAATCCAGAAAATCGCGGACCCGGTGGCGCGGGAGCTGGCGGCGCGCGGCCGCGTTCGCTGCTTTCCTAAGGACAGCCTCATCATCCGCGAGCACGACCCCGGAGGCGCCCTGTTCGTCATCCTGGCCGGCGCGGTCCAGGTCTATGTCTCCGGTGCCAAGGGCCAGGAAATGGTGCTCGGCCGCTACGGCGCGCCCCAATACATCGGCGAGATGGCGCTCGATGGCGATGCGCGCTGCGCGTCGGTGCGCGCGCTAGAGGCCACGGTGTGTTCGGTCGTGACGCGAAGGGCGTTGCTCTCGGCGATCCGCACCGACCCGCGCATTGCCGTGCGCATGCTTGCCACGGTCAGCCACCGATCGCGCATCGCCACCGGCGTCGTCAAGAGCCTGGCCCTGCTCGATGTCTATACCCGGGTCGCGCGGCTGCTGTCGTCGTTGGAGTACGTCGAGATCGACGGCCTGCCCTGGTCGCGCGAACGCTTGACGCAGCGGGAAATCGCCCGCCGCGTCGGTGCCTGTCGGGACATGATCAGCCGCATCTTCAAGGACCTCAGGGCGGGCGGCTATGTCGCCGTCCGCGACAAGCGCGTCAGGATGCTGCGCCAGCCGCCGGCGCGCTGGTAGCGCGCGCCCGCCGCAACAGCACCGGCAGCAGGGCCGCGCCAGCGAGCACCATCGGCAGCGACAGCCACTGTCCCATCGAAAGGTGCATCGCCAGCAGACCGAGAAAGTCGTCGGGCTCGCGCCCAAACTCGGCGACGATGCGCAGCAGACCGTAACCGATAAGGAATGCGCAGCCGACGACGCCGGGCGCGCGCGGCTTGCGCGAAAACCACCACAGTATCGCGAACAGCAGCAAGCCCTCGAGCGCGAATTGGTACAACTGCGAGGGATGCCGCGGAATGCTGTCATGCGCCTGCGGAAAAACCATCGCCCATGGCCATACGTTCGGATCCGCCGGCCGTCCCCAGAGCTCGCCATTGATGAAATTTCCCATCCGCCCCGCGGCCAGGCCGAGGGGGATCAAGGGCACCGCGAAGTCGGCCACTTGCAGGAAGCTCTTCTGGCGCACGCGAGCGAACAGCCACAGCACGATCACCACGCCGACGATTCCCCCGTGCGATGCCATTCCACCCTTCCACAGCATCGGGATCTCCAGCGGATGTTCCAGGTAGTACCCCGGCCGGTAGAACAGGACGTAGCCGAGGCGGCCGCCGAGGATGACGCCGAAGACCCCCCAGAACAGCAGATCCTCGACATCGCGGGCGCTGAACCCGCGCCATGCATCACGGGCACGCCGTCTTCCCAGTGTCAGGAAGAGCAGGAAGCCCAGCAGGTACATGAGCCCGTACCAGCGCACGGGCAGCGGCCCGATCCAGAATGCAACCGGGTCAAATTGCGGGTGGATCAGCATGAGGGCGGCGGAGTCGGCGCAATTGCGGCCTAGAATTGCGCATTGTAGTGTCCGTCCGCGCAATCCCGCAGACGCTGTCCCCGGAAACCCACATGGCCCACAACGATCGCTCCCGCAATGTCACACAGGGCATCGCCCGCTCCCCCAACCGCGCGATGTATTACGCGATGGGGTATCGCGACGAAGACTTTACCAAGCCGATGATCGGCGTGGCGAACTCGCATTCGACCATTACGCCGTGCAATTCCGGCCTGCAACGGCTCGTCGAT
>JGI12269J14319_10006219_pt1 | contig 10414 bp, 9 predicted proteins | sample PeaSoiSIISIP2007_FD_14319 | JGI IMG/M metagenome (IMG submission 14319) | reverse complement strand
GGCGGAGACGCACGGGGTCGAGCGGTCGGGGGTCGCTCAGGTGCGGTTGCGGGTCAGGATGTTGACGACGGCCACGCCGGACCCCCGCCCCCCGACGTTGTGCTGGAGCGCGTAACCCTGGCGGATGGCCACCTGGCGCTCACCCGCCTCCTCGCGCAGCTGCCACCAGCACTCGGTCAGCTGGGCCACCCCGGTGGCCCCGATGGGGTGGCCCTTGGCCAGGAGCCCGCCCGACGGGTTCACCGGTATCCGGCCGTCGAGGGCGGTCTCCCCCTCGATGGATGCCGGCCCACCCTTGCCCTTGTCGACGAAACCGAGATCCTCGATGTCGAGGATCTCGGTGATCGTGAAGCAGTCGTGGACCTCGGCCATGTCCATGTTCCCGGGGCCCACGCCGGCCATGGCGTAGGCGCGCTCGGCGGCGGCCGTTGTGGCCGGCAGGCCGACGAAGGTCGACTTCTCGTGCAGGTACGGGTGGTCCGTGGCCACGCCGAACCCGGCCACGTAGACGGGCTTGTCGGTGAACTCGTGCGCCCGGGCCGCGGTGGTCAGGATCACCGCGGCGGCGCCGTCGGTCTGCGGGCAGCAGTCGAGCAGCCGCAGGGGTCGACAGACGGGGGCCGAGGCCAGAACCTGGTCGACGGTGATCTCGTTCTGGAAGTGGGCGTAGGGATCGAGACAGCCGTTGTGGTGGTTCTTCACCGCCACCGAGGCGAGCATCTCGGGGGTGGTCCCGAATTCGTGCATGTGCCGCGTGGCGAAGGGGGCGAACAGCACGGGGGCGGTCTCGCCCCGGTTGTAGAGCGGGTGTCCCGAGGCGGCACGGGCCAGCAGACCCTCCTGGGCGGATTTGTCGCGCATCTTCTCCACCCCGACGACGAGGACCACGTCGTGCACGCCGCTGGCCACCACCATGGCCGCGATCCTGAAGGCGTCCGATCCGGTGGGGCAGGCGTTCTCCACCCGCGTGCAGGGGATCCCCGAGAGACCGAGAGCACTCGGCACCGTGTTGCCCCCGATCCCCTCCTGCCCCCAGAGGGTGCCGCGCTGGGTGGCCACGATGGCGGCGTCGATCGACCGGCGGTCGAGGCCCTTGTCCACGTTGGCCAGCGCCGCCTCGAAGGCGCCGGCCGCCATCTGCTCGTAACTCTGCTCGAAGAGCTCGCCGAACTTGATGAGCCCGGCACCCACCACGGCCACCTTGTTCCAGCTCATCGTCCACCTCCACCCGCATCGCTCGTGGCACCACGGACCGCCGCCCCGGCGGACGACCCGACGGGCGACGACGACGTCGCCCGGAACGCCTTATAACCGTAGACGGGGATCCCTCGCTCGGTGGCGTACAGCCGCAGCGCCAGCGTGACCTTGTCGTCGATGGCCAGATCGTCGGCGTCGACCGACGAGCCCTGGACCATGATCCGGGCGCCGTCGTCGAGGTCGACGACCACCATGGGCAGCGGCGCCTGGAAAGGCGGGGGCATCGTCTGGTTCACCACGAAGGTCTGCACCCGGCCCGTCCGGGCCAGGCGGACGACCTCGAGGTCGCCGCCGCCGCAGCCGGTGCACCGGGGATGGATGGACGGGGGGGTGGAGATCACGCCGCAGGCCCGGCACCGGGCCCCTTCGAAGGCGAGCATCTCGATGTTGCCCCGCACGAAAGCGGCACCGGCGGGCGGCACGCCCATGGGGATGGGATCGCTCATGGGCTCGAGCTGGCCCCGGGCCCGGATGGCCTCGACGTACGAGACGGGGCGACCGTCGCCGAAGGACCCGACGGCGTCGACCGCCCCCGGCACGGGGCGGGCCACGTCGACGGTCACGGCCGTGGACCGCCCGCCGCCGTAGCCGATCACGCCGAGCACGCCGGGCGGTGTCGTCCCCGCGCACCCCTGGATGGCACCGAGGAGGGCGGCGGCCGACCCGCTGTCGCCGAGAGCGGTCTGGACGGGGCCGGACACGAGGGGACCACCGAGACGCTTGGCCACGGCCGGGGCCAGCTTCCCGTCGGGATCGGCGATCGCCCATCCGGCGGAGACTGGGGGGTCGGGGTGCTCCCCGGCGCCGAGGGCGCGGCCGGCGGAGGCCATCAGGGGCACGAACACCTCCTCGCGGAAGAGCCGCCCGTCATAGACGTCCCCCGTGGCGCCGTCGCCGTCACCGCGGTAGCGGTCGACGGCGGCCATGACCCGCGAGGCACGGGACACCAGGCGTGCGGGCGCTCCCGACCCGTTCCCGCCCGACACCGTCGCGTCGAGCGTGCCCAGGACGAAGGCGGCGGCCCCGGCGCCGGTGGTCGACTCCCCGGCCGTCCCCAGCCCCGGGATCAGGGCGTCCGACGCCACCACCAGGGCCAACCGGGCGTGCCCGGCGGCCAGCGCATCCCAGGCGCCGAGGAGCGCCTCCATCCCGGCATGGGGTGATCCGGCGGACAGCGATCCGGTGGCGCTCGGATCGATCCCCAGGGCGGTCGACAGAAAGGCGTGGCTGGGGCCTTCGGCGAACGGCGGCCGGGTGGTCCCCCACCACAACCCCGACAAGTCACCGGCGTCGACCCCGGCGGCCCCGAGGGCCTGCACGGCCGCCTGCCAGGCGAGGGTCAGGGTGTCTTCGTCGGCGTCGCAGACCGCCACCGTGGAACGGCCCCCCCCGGAACGCCAGGCGGCCCCGACGTCGGCGGCCGCCAGGCGCAGCGATGGCACCGCGGCGCCGACACCGAGGAGGGCGACGGCGGTGGTGGGGGTCGGGGTCAACCGGGCCGGACCCGGACCGGCGGTCACCGACGCACCCCCTTCCACCAGGGCCCGCCGGGGACGCGCCCCGCCAGGAGCGACGTCCCCACGAAATTCCTCTGGATCTCTACCGTCCCCGCCCCGATGCACAGACCCCTGATGTCGCGGTAGGCGCGCTCGACGGGGTACTCCCGGCTGTAGCCGTAGCCCCCGAGGAGCTGGATGGCCTCGTCGCACACCTTCTTGGCGGCCAGGTTGCAGGCGATCTTGGCCATGGCGGACTCGAGGGGCGGCGGGGTGCCGCCGGGACCGGCCAGGACGAGCGCCCGCTCGAGCAGCAGCCGGGCCCCTTCGAGCTCGACGGCCATGTCGGCGATCTTCCACTGCAGTCCCTGCAGGTCGGCCAGCGTCTTCGTCCCCACCTTGCGCTCGAGCATGTACCCGATGGCGTACTCGAGCGCGCCCTGGGCCGCGCCCAGGCACATCGCCGCGTTCCCGCAGCGCTCGTGGTTGATGTGGGCCAGGAGGGTCTTGAGACCGTTGTTGTCGGCGGGGTCGCCGGGGACGAGGACGTCGTCGGGTTCGACGCGGACACCGTCGAAGGCGAGCTCGGCCTCGGTGCAGCCCCGCAGCCCCATCTTCCGGTGCGTCCCGGCCACGCTCACGCCGTCGGCCGAGAGGTCGACGAGGACGGCGCCGATGCCCTTGCCCGTCCCTGCCTCGCTCCCCGGGAACCGGCACCAGACCAGGCAGGCGACGGCCCGGTGTCCCCCGGTCACGTAATTCTTGTAGGCCTCGAGGCGCCACCCGTCGCCGTCGGGCTCGAGGTGGGCCCGCATGGTGGTGGCCGCCGACCCGGCGTCGGGCTCGGTGATCCCGATGCAGAAGAGCTCGCCGGCGGCGGCCTTGGGCAACCAGGCCCGCCGCATGGCCTCGTTGCCCAGGTGCTCGATGGCCCGGGGGGGACCGTTGAAGACCAGCTGGCAGAGGATGGCGCTCGAGACGTCGGCCCGGGCGATCTCCTCGAGGACGATGGCGGCCTCGATGTCGCCCATCCCCATCCCGCCGAACTCCTCGGCCACGGTCACGGTGAACAGGTCGGCCCGACGCAGCGCCTCGAGGGAGGCTTCGGCGAATTCCTCGGTCTCGTCCCAGTGCGCGGCGTGGGGGGCGATGTCGCGCTCGGCCACGTCGCGCGCCAGCTTCCGCAGGGCGGCCCGGTCCTCGTTCTCGACCAGCTCCGAACCGTCCACGGCCGCGCTCACGACCGGGGGCGGGGAGGGCTGTGGCGGGCGGTCGCCGGACCTGACACCATCGTCAGCGAACTTACTACACTGTGACGCCGGCCTTCCGAGGCGACGCCGGCGTTCCCGCTGCTGACGGCGGATACGGAGCCGGATGACGGAGCCGGACAACCCAGTCGATGACGAGCCGATGACACAGAGGTGGCGACCATGACCAAGACCCGGGAGTTCAAGGACATCCGCCATCAGGGCGGTGGCGCCGAGGCCAAGAGCGTCGACGATTTCATGAACGAGTTGGAGACGCTCCAGACGGAGATCGCCACGGCCAAGAACATGGTCTGGGAGGCGGTGGCCGACGGCAGCCTGTCGGAGGAGTACCTGAAGCGGTTCGCCAAGGAGTACTACTTCCTGGGCCGCTACTACACGACGGAATTCGGTTCCATCGTGTCCAACGCGCCCGATGCCGACGCCCTGTCGCTGGCCACCTCGGAGCACTTCGCCCACTGGCTCCAGAACCTGGCCGACGAGACCGGGTACACCGGCGACGCCAACCACGTCGACATGAAGATCGAGTGGGCCCATCAGCTCGGGGTGTCCGACGACGAGCTCGTCACCTACGTGGCCATGCCGGAGACGATCGGTACCGTCTTCACCACGCTCTACTACATGCGCCGTTCCTACGAGGAGGGCCTGGCCGCCTTCGGGTGGGCCGGTGAGCGCTTCGCGGCGTCGACCGGGTACGCCAAGAAGATGTACGAGGGCATGCGCGACCACTACGGCATCGAGGTCGAGAACTTCAGAGTCCACGCCTACGCCGAGGAGGACCACGGCGAACAGGCCGACTACCTGCTGCGGAAGGTGGCGGTCTCGGGGGACCAGCAGAGGCGGATCCGCCGGGCCATCATCCACACCTTCTCGGTCCGCAACCAGCGGACGGTGGCTCTGAACCGCTGGCTCGACGAACCCGGGGCCCTGCGCCGGGACCGGGGCTAGAGCGGTGGCCGCCCCGCGCGAAGCGGTCATCGTCGACACCTGCCGCACCTTCTTCGGCAAGCGGGGCGGGGTGCTCGCCTCCTGGCACCCCGTCGACCTCCTCGCCTTCGCCCTGAGACATCTGGTGACCCGCACCAAGATCGACCCCGATCGCGTCGACGACGTCATCGGGGGCTGCGTGTCCCAGGTGGGCGAGCAGTCGACCAATGTGGCCCGCAACGCCTGGGTGGCGGCCGGTCTGCCCCAGTCGGTGCCGGCCACCACCGTGGACCGCCAGTGCGGCTCGTCCCAGCAGGCCGTCCACTTCGCCGCCGCCGGCGTGGTGGCCGGCCACTACGACCTGGCCATCGCCTGCGGTGTCGAGTCGATGTCCCGGGTCCCGTTGGCCTCCAACGCCCGGGGCGGGACCGGCCCCTTCCCGCCGTCGTTCCTCGAGGTGATCGACAACCGGCTGTGGATGCAGTTCCGGGTGGCCCAGGTCCTGGCCGAGGAGTGGAAGGTGAGCCGGGAGGACATGGACGTCTACGCGCTCGAGAGTCACCGCCGGGCGGCGGAGGCGACGGACTCCGGGCACTTCGCCCGCGAGGCGGTTCCCGTTCCCCTGCGCGACGACGAGGGCACCCTCACCGGCGGTGTCCTCGATCACGACGAGGGCATCCGGAGGACCACCACCCTCGACGCGCTGGCCGCCCTGCCCCCGGCCCAGCCGTTCGACCAGGAGACGGCGCCCGACATCACCGCCGGGAACTCCTCCCAGATGACCGACGGGGCGGCGGCCATGCTCATCGCCGAGCGCTCGGTGGCCGAGAAGCTGGGGCTCCCCATCAGGGCCCGGTTCCACGCCTTCGCGGTGGCGGCCGAGGATGCCGCCCTCGTCCTCTCGGCACCGGTCCCCGCCACCCGGAAGCTCCTCGAGCGGACGGGGATGATCATCGACGACTTCGACGCCATCGAGTGCAACGAGGCCTTCGCCGCCATCGCCCTCATGTGGGCGCGGGCCTTCTCGCCCGATCCCGACCTCTTCAACCCCCGCGGCGGAGCCATCGCCATCGGCCATCCCCTCGGTGCCTCGGGCGTCCGCCTCATGACCACCCTGCTCAACCAGCTCGAGGCCACCGGCGGCCGATACGGCTTCCAGACCATGTGCGAGGGCGGCGGTCAGGCCAACGCCACGGTCATCGAGCGGCTGACCTAGCCGGAGGCGGGGCGACACATGGACTTCACCTTCTCGGCCGAGCAGGACGACTTCCGCCAGGCCGTCCGGACCACCCTGGCCGCCGAGGCGCCCCCGGCCTACGTCCGGGCCATGATCGACGACCCCGTCGGGGTGACCCCGGACCTGTGGGAGACGATGGCGGGACTGGGCTGGTTGGGGGTCCTCGTCCCCGAGTCGGCCGGCGGGCTCGGCCTCGGCCTCGTCGACCTGGTCGTCCTCCAGGAGGAGCTCGGCGCGCTGCCCTTCCCCGGTCCCTTCCTCTCTTCTGCCGTCCTGGCCACCCTGGCCGCCGTCCGCCTGGGGGCCGACGACCTCCTCGCCGACCTGGCGTCGGGCCGCCGGCGGGGGACCGTCGCGGTCGAGGAACCCGGACACGGGGGTCCTCTCGACGCCATCCGCGCCCGGGCGTCGGCCGCACCGGGCCCGGGCGACGGGGAGTTCCTCCTCGAGGGCGACAAGCCCCTCGTCCTCGACGGGGCCTCGGCCGACTGGGCCCTGGTGGTGGCCCATGACGAGGCCGGCCTGGCCACCTTCCTCCTCGACGCCCCCGGCGCCGAGACGGTCCCCGCCCTCGACGTGACCAGGAAGGTGGCGCGACTGGCTCTCGGGGGCCGACGGGCACGGCGGGTGGGTCCCCCCGGGGACCAGCGTGCCCTGTGGGCCCGGATCATGGACGACCTGTCGGTGGCGGTCTGCGCCGAGCTCGTGGGCACGGCGGAGAAGGCCCTCCACATGGCCGTCGACTACGCCCAGGTCCGGGTCCAGTTCGATCGGCCCATCGCCACCTTCCAGGTCATCAAGCACAAGGCGGCCGACATGCTCCACCGGGTGGAGCTGGCCCGGGTGGGCACCCACTACGCGGCCTGGGCGTCGGACGCCGAGGACCCCGAGCGCGAACGGGCCGCGGCCATGTGCAAGGGCTACGTGGCCGAGGCGGCCGACTTCGTCACGGCCGAGTGCATCCAGGTCCACGGGGGGGTGGGCTTCACCTGGGACGTCGACGCCCACCTTCTCTACCGGCGGGCCAAGCAGGACGACGTCCTCTTCGGTGCCCAGGGCTACCAGCGCCAGCGGCTGGCCAACCTCGTCCTCGGGCCGGCCACCGCCCTATCGCAGTGACAGTCTGAGCTTTTCCTTCAGGATCTTCCCCGTGGCGTTGCGGGGAAGTTCCCCGGCGAACTCGATCCGGCGGGGAACCTTGTAATCGGCCAACCTCGCCGCGCAGTGGGCCCGCAGCTCGTCCGCCGTGACGTGGGAGCCCGCGGCCAGGACGACCACGGCGGCCACGTCCTCGCCGAGGACCTCGTGGGGGATGCCGACCACGCCCGCCTCGACGACGTCGGGATGGTCGAGGAGGACGGCCTCGACGTCCACGGCGTGGATGTTGTTGCCGCCGCGGATGATCACGTCCTTCTTCCGGCCGACGATGTAGAGGTATCCGTCGGCGTCCAGCCGGGCCAGATCGCCGCTGTAGAGCCACCCGTCCTTCCAGGTGCCGGCGGTGGCCTCGGGGTTGCGGTAGTACTCGCGCTGGCGCCCGTCCATCCGCAGGACGGCCTCCCCGATCTCGCCGATGGCCACCTCGTTGCCGTCGTCGTCGAGGATCTTCACCTCGAGCGGCGGCATCGGCTGTCCCACCGACCCGATCCGCTTGAGCGCCTCCCCCTTGGGCATGGAGCAGAAGGCGGGTCCCGCCTCGGTCATCCCGTACGAGTTGGACACCGACGCCTCGGGCATCTTCTCCTGCAGCGCCCGCAGGGTGGACGGGGCGAGCGGCGAGCTCCCCACGGCGCAGATCTGGACGGAGCCGAGCTTGGCGTCCCCGAAGGCCTGGTGGGCCACGATGAGCTGGGCCATGGACGGAACCAGGAAGACGAACTGGGGTTCCCGCGCCGTCACGATCTCGAGCCACCGCCCGGCGTCGAAGCGCGGCATGTAGATCCCGCACAGCCCGAGCTGCATCGGGTTGTAGATGAACCCGATCCCGGCGAAGGTGAACAGGGGACTGGCGTGCAGCCAGCTGTTCCCGGAGTAGCTGGGGTGCGGGGCGCCCGGTATGAGGGCGACGTTGCGGTGCCGGATGGCCACCCCCTTGGGCAGGCCGGTGGTCCCCGAGGTGTAGAGGATGTCGGCCAGGTCGTCGGAACCGACGGCCACCTGGAATTCGCTGTCGTCGTCACCGCCGGCGCCGCCCCACGACCACGGCGGGGAGCTCCCGGGTGCTCCGCCGGTCAGCGGCGGCGCGGTGAGGATGTGGCGGACGGTGGGGAGACCGGCGGTCACCCTCTCGGCCGCGGCCGAGAGCTCGGCGGCGGCCAGCATCACCGTCGCCTCGGCATGACCGAGGAGATGTCCGAGCTCGCTGTCGGTGAGACGGATGTTGGTGGGGACGGCCACCGCCCCGGCCTTGTGGACGGCGGAGTAGGCCACCATGAAGCGCAGGGCGTCCTCGGCCGTCAGGTAGAGAGCCACCCGGTCGCCCCGGGACACCCCCCGGTCGACGAGGCCCCGGGCCAGGCGGTTCGACTCGGACTCCCACTGGGCGAAGGTCATCTCGCCGCTGTCGATCACCACGTAGCCGACCTCGTCGGGGAAGGCCCCGGCCATGGCCCGCAGATGATCGGTGAGGAGGGTGACCGTCACCTCAGGACCCCCCGAGGCCGCCGTCGAGGAAGGCGGTCCGGTGGGCGAAACGCCACCCGTCGGAGGTCCGGACCAGCTCATCGTGGTAGCGGCCGGTGTTGGTCAGCTTGGCCCGGGTGCCGGCCGGGGCGTCGGGTCCCGGTCGCGCCAGCACCAGCAGGGTCACGTCCTGGACGGCGGTGTCGCCGTCGACCTCGACGGTGGCGTCCACGGTGACGTGTTTCACGCCGTAGGGCGTGTGCCGGACCATCTCCGCCAGCGCCGCCCGACCGCTGGTGGAGAAGGTGCCGTCCACCTCCATGACCCCGTCCTCGGTGAAGGTGGCGGCGAAGCCCTCGGGGTCGCCGTCGTCGAAGCAGCGGTTGTAGCGGGCCGTGAGCTCGCGGATCCGGGCCCGGTCGACCAGCCACCGTACGTCGGCCTCCACTGACGCCACCTCCCCTCGACGATCGGGGCCGACGATAGCGCGGCCCCCGCGGCGGGTGACACGAGCGTCAGGATGTGCCGGGGCGGGTCTCGAGGTCGCCCAGGGGCTCGCCCGGGCGCCAGTGCCAGACCCGGTGTGTGGTCCCCTCGACCCGGAAGTAGCCGACCTCCTCGACGTCGACGACGAAGAGATGGAAGTCCCCCGTCGGGCGCCATCCGATCCGGTCGAACAGGGCCACCCCGTAGCGGTCGCGCTCGGGGGCGTCGGTGATCTCGACGCCCCGCCCGTAGAGCTTCACGTCACCTTCTGTCCCCTCGGTGGTGGTGACCACGCTGTGCACCACACAGCGCGGATCGCGTCGGAGATCGAGCGCCTTCATCGAGCGCCACATCATCCCCAGGTAGAGCCGGCCGTCGAGGATGAGCGGCTCCACGGGACTGATCCGGGGCCCACCGTCGCGTCGGAGGGTGCCGAGGAGGACGAGGCCGGCATCCTCGAAGCGGCCGCGGGCGACCGCCGCCAACGGCCCGGCCTCCGCCTCGAAGCGGCCCCAGCTCACCGTCAGGGGGCGGCCGGAGGACGGGCCGGCGCGGGCTCGAGCGTATGGACGTGGCGCGTCATCGGATAGGGGACGTAGTCCACGCTCGTCCAGAAGTCGGCGGCGTGGACGTCGACGTCGACCACGAGGGCCGTGACGCGCCGGCACCCCGACGCCCGTAGGCGGCGCTCCCCTTCCGAGACGAGCGACGCGGCGATCCCGCGTCGGCGGACGTCGGGCAGGACGGCCAACCGGTACATGTTCCCCCGCCAGCCGTCCCAGGTGGCGATCACGGTGCCCACCATCCGCCCACCGATCTCGGCCACGATCAGAGCGTCGCTGTCGCGCGCCACCAGCGCGGCGACCGACGGTGCGTCATCGGTGGCGGTCGGGTGGGCGTCGGCCCCGGCCCAGACCCCGAGGACGGCGTCCACGTCGTCGGCCGTGCCCGAGCGCAGGATGACGGGACCGGTGTCGGTGTCGATCGGAGGGTCGGGGGCGTCGCGGGCGTCGTGGGCGGCGTCGGTCACCTGTCCATTGTGCCCACCGGGGCCGGCCCCCCGGGGCCCGACGGCGCCCGTGGACCACGCGCCGATGCGGTCGGGGCGTCGCCGGCACTTGCTA
>JGI12269J14319_10006211_pt1 | contig 10420 bp, 10 predicted proteins | sample PeaSoiSIISIP2007_FD_14319 | JGI IMG/M metagenome (IMG submission 14319) | reverse complement strand
CCTGACGACCCTGGCCCTAAAGTTCCTGTTCCTGCCGGTCACCCTCTCCCAGGCGCGCACGGCCCGCAGGACCCAGAAGATCGCTCCCGAGCTGAAGGCGGTCCGCGAGAAGTACAAGGACAACCCCCAGAAGCAGCAGGCGGCGACGATGGAGCTCTACAAGAAGCACAAGGTGAATCCCGTGGCGGGATGCATCCCGATGCTCCTCACGATCCCGTTCTTCTTCGCGTTCTTCAAGATGCTCCAGAGCACGGCGGAGCTGCGTTTCGCGCACTTCCTTTGGGCGCACGACCTCTCGGCCCCCGACACGGTCCTCACCCTGGCCGCCCCGGTCATCGGGTCGCTCAACATCAACGTCCTGCCCTTCGTGCTCTGCGCGGTGGCCTTCGTCCAGATGCGCCTGACGCCCCAGCCTACCGTCGACAACGCCCAGATGAAGATAATGAAGTTCATGCCGATCATGTTCCTTCTGTTCTACTACAGCTGGTCCTGCGCGCTCTCGCTCTATTCCACGGTGAACGGCCTGTTCATGATCGGCCAGCAGCTCGTCATCAACCGGATGAAGGACACGGGGGATCCCGCGGACGCCCGCCCCCCGGGCAAGCCGGTCAAGAACGTCACCCCGCGCAAGCGCTGAGGCGCAGGCAGCCCCCGTCATGGCCGGCCACAGCAAATGGGCGAAGGTCAAGCATATCAAGGCGGTCGTCGACGTCCGCCGGGGCAAGGTGTTCAGCCGCCTTTCGCGCGAGGTCACGATCGCCGCGAGATCCGGGGGGAGCGACCCCGCGATGAACCCGAGGCTGCGCACGCTGCTCCTCAAGGCCCGCGACGCCAACATGCCCGCCGACAACGTCGAACGGGCGATAAAGAAGGGCACGGGCGAGCTCTCGGGCGCCGTGTTCGAGGAGTTCACCTACGAGGGCTACGGCCCCGGGGGCGTGGCGATGATCGTCAAGGTCGCGACGGACAACAAGAACCGGGCGGCCGCGGAGGTGCGCAGCGTTTTCACCCGCTTCGGGGGCAACCTCGCCGGGACGGGGGCGGTCTCGTTCCTTTTCCGCCACGCGGGGCAGTTCCTGGTCTCGAAGGACGCGGCGGGCGAGGACGCGCTGATCGAAGCCGCGCTCGAGGCCGGCGCGGACGACATCATCACGACCGCGGAGGGGTTCGAGGTCCGATGCGACATCCACGCCTTCGACCAGGTCGCGCAGGCGCTCGAGCACAAGGGCATCAAGACGGAGAGCGCCGAGATCGCCTACATTCCCACGAGCACCGTGCCAGTCGCCGACGCCGGCCTCGCGAAGACGCTCGTCAGCTTCCACGACGCCCTCCAGGAGCTGGACGACGTCCAGCAGGTCTTCTCCAACGAGGAACTGGACGATGCGGTGAGCGCCTCGGCGCACGCGTGACCGGCCGCCCGAGGGCGTCATAAAGGCCTCGCCGTCTTGCGTCGCCGCGGAGGACTGGTTGAATCCCCGGCAATCCCATGGCCGATGACGTCCAGGCACCTTCCGCGCCCCGGCCCGAGTCCCGGCCCCTGCCCGGCGACGACGTCGGCATTGTCCGGCCGCGCGACTTCGCCCATCCGGGGCCCTTCGCGTTCAAGAGCGGGCAGACAATCAAGGGATTCACGCTTCGGTACGAGAGCTACGGGGCCCTGAACGCGACGCGGGACAACGCGGTCCTCATATGCCACGCGCTAAGCGGCGACCACCACTGCGCCGGCTGGCACTCGGAATCCGACGGCAAGCCGGGGTGGTGGAACAACCTGATCGGGCCGGGCAAGGCGGTCGACACCGGGCGATTCTTCGTCATCTGCGCCAATGTCCTCGGGGGATGCCAGGGATCGACCGGTCCCAGCTCCACCGATCCGGCGACGGGGCGCGCTTACGGGACACGGTTCCCGTTTGTCACGATCCGCGACATGGTGAACGCGCAGAAGCTCCTCCTCGACCGCCTCGGCGTCGCCGAGCTCCATGCCGTCATGGGCGGCTCGATGGGCGGGATGACCGCGATGATGTTCGCGATGGAGTTCCCCCATTTCACGAGGCGGCAGGTCATCATGGCCTCGACCGCGCACGAGAGCGCCCAGGCGATCGCTTTCAACGAGGTCGGCCGCCAGGCGATCATGCAGGATCCCGCATGGAACGGCGGCGATTATCCGCGCGACGGGGGGCCCCGGGTCGGGCTCGCTATCGCGCGCATGATGGCCCACATCACCTACCTTTCCGACGCGGGGATGGACCGGAAGTTCGGCAGGCGCAAGCGCGAGACCGCCGGGGGGGAAGCCTACACGTTTGACGCCCAGTTCGAGGTGGAAAGCTACCTGCGCCACCAGGGCCAGAGCTTCATCAACCGCTTCGACGCGAACTCATACCTCTACATCACCCGGGCCATCGACCAGTTCGATCCCGCCGGCGCCGCCGGCTCGCTTGAGCTGGCGCTGGCGCCGGTCCAGGCCGAGTCGCTCGTCGTCGGGTTCAAGAGCGACTGGCTCTTCCCCCCGGAGCAGAACAGGGCGATCGCCCTCGCCCTGCTGCGCGCCGGCAAGCGGGCGAGCTACGCGGAGCTCGACACCGACCTCGGCCACGACTCGTTCCTCCTCGAGAGCGACGATCTCTACGCCCTCGTCCGCGGGTTTCTCGAGCGCGACGAGACCTACGCCTTTGATTTCGCGATCTGACGCGCCGGCGCCCGGCACCCCACAATGAGCAGGCTCGTCGAAAAGCGGACGGTGGACATGAAGGTGATCGGCGAATGGGTCGAGCCGGCATCGCGCGTGCTCGACCTCGGGTGCGGGCGCGGCGAACTGATGGCCTATCTGGTCCAGGCGAAGGAGGTGTCGGCCACGGGGGTCGACCTCGACTTTGAACGGATCTCGGCGTGCGTCCGGCGCGGCTTGAGCGCGTACCAGGGCGACATGACCGCGTTCATGCGCGCGTTCCCGGACCGCCACTTCGACCGGATCATCTGCTCGCGAACCGTCCACGAGCTCAACGACCCCGCCGGGGTGATCCTCGAGGCGCTGCGCGTCGGCAGCAAGGTGACAGTCGGATTCGTCAACCACGGCTTCTGGAAGAACAGGATCGACGCCCTCGTGCGCGGCCGGAAGGTGCGCAACGAGGTCTACACCACCCCGTGGCACGAGAGCCGGCCCGCGAATCCGCTGACGATCGCGGACTTCGAGGACTTCTGCCTCGAGGAGTCCATTCGCGTGGTTCGCCGCGCCCACCTCCTCGGGGACTGGCGGACCCCCTGCCCCTTCCTTCCCAACCTCTTCGCCGGCTACGCCCTGTACGACCTCGCCCGGGCGTAACCCGGCGCCAGCCGCGCGGCCTGGATGAGGCACACGCAGTCGCTGCCATCCAGGGTATGGAACCAATGCGGGTCGAGACGGCCAAACTCGCGGTCGAACGCGGCGCGCCCTCCCCCGACCTCGATCATGAGGACCCCGTGCGGCTTGAGCCGGCGCGCGGACTGCCGGACCAGCCGGCGGATGGGGCCAAGCCCGTCCCCGCCCCCGTCGAGGGCCAGCCGCGGCTCGCGCCGGAATTCCGCCGGCAGGGCATCGACGTGCGCCGTGGGCTCGTACGGCGGGTTGCACAGGATGACGTCATAGCGGCCCGCAGGCAGCGGGCCGAGCATGTCTCCCTGCAGCAGGCGAACGCGTCCGGAGAGACGGTGGCGCCTGACGTTTATCCTCGCCACGTCCAGCGCGTCCGCCGACAGGTCCACGGCGTCGACCCGCGCCTTCCTGAAATGGCGCGCGAGCATGATCGCGAGGCATCCGCAGCCCGTGCACACGTCGGCGACCCGTGTCACCTTCGCGGGATCCGGAAGCCAGGGGCCGGACTGCCCGGGAATGATCTCCACGAAGTAGCTGCGCGGGATGAGGACACGCTCGTCGACGTAGAGCCGCACGGGCCCGAGCCAGGCCTCGCGGGTGATGTAGGCCGCGGGCACCCGGTCGACGAGCCGCCTGTGAAGCACGGACCCGATCCCGGCCTCCTCGGAGGCCGACAGCCTCCGGCGGAGGACGGACGGATCGCTGTCGAGCGGCAGGCCGAGCGTCCGCAGGATGAGGTAGAGCGCCTCGTCGTGGGCCCCGGCCGCCGTCTGCCCGAGCGCGGCCCCGCGCTGCGCGTACAGCCCCTCCGCCCGCCTCAGGCATCCTCCTAGGGTCACGACTGGAAGATCAGGGAAAGCGCGGACGGGTTGATCCAGTGGCAGAGCGCGACGTACGGAAGGCAGGCCACCCCGACGACGGCTCCGATCATGCGCTGCGTCACGCCGACGTTGATGAAGATGAGAATGAAGATGCCGCTCCACCGGGCGATGCTGTGGTAGGTTTGCTCCGACATTCCGACGGCATGCCGGAGGATGGTGCCGCCATCGAGCGGGGGGATGGGCAGCAGGTTGAACACGGCAAGGCCCACGTTCATGAGGACCAGTCCCCTCACGAGCTCTCCGAAGCGCGGGTGGGCGACCACAATGAGGGAGCCGACGACGATGGCCACAAGGGCGAGGAGGAGGTTGCTCGCGGGCCCCGCGAGGGTCACCAGAACCTCGTCGCGCTTGCGGTTCCGGAAGTTCGACGGGTTGATCATGACCGGCTTGCCCCAGCCGATGAAGGCGAAGCTGCCGCGGAACACGAACATGTTGATCAGGGGAATGACCACCGTCCCGATCGGGTCGATGTGCGCGATGGGATTGAGCGTCACCCGGCCCGCCGCGCGGGGCGTGTCGTCCCCCAGCAGGTCCGCCACGACGGCGTGGCCCCATTCGTGGAGCCCGATGCTCACGACGAGCACGATGAAAATGATCAGCCCGTTGCGGATGAAGATGGGGTCTATGTCCATGTGGCGGTCATTTTCCGGCGTCCGGGGAAAGGCGGGCAACCAGCTTCTGCTTCTGCGCTTCCAGGGCAGGATCGGTCACCGCCCCGAGGATCCTGCGGGCCTGGTCGGCCCTGCGCATGTTCAGCAGGACGTTCACCTCGTGCAGGCGCATCGTCTGGCGCTCGATCTCGGACTGCGCGCGCGCCTCGAGCCCCTCCCAGACCCTGAGCGCCGCGGCCCAGTCGGGCTCCAGCATGTCGTAGAACGACTCGGCGTACCGGTAGGTGAACTCGATCCGGTCCGGGGCGAGCTCTGCGGCGCTCCTGAAGGCCTCCTGCATCGAGTGGTCGATGGAGGCCCGGGTCCATTCGCCGCTCCTCACGAAATCGTCCCTCGCCTCGTAGAGCAGCGTGGCGAGCTGGTAATGGTAGAGAGGCTCGCCCGGCTCGAGCTTGATCGCGGATAGGAAGTAGCTGATCGCCTCAAGCGGCTTGCCCTCCTCGGCTAGGTAGTTGCCCAGCTCGTTCTTGACCAGGGGGATGTCCGGGTCGAGCTGGTTCGCCTTCGTGAGGATCGCGACGGCCTGCGTCCGGAGGCCGACCTTCCAGAGCATGTACCCGTACGTGGCGTAGCCCGCCGCAAACTCAGGATTGTCGCGCAGGAGCGACTCGTACTCGTTGGTGAGCCGCTCCACGCCCGTCTTGAACGCCGCGTTTTCCATGTCTTTGCCCTGTGCGGCGGCGTCGGCAAACAGGACCCTCTGGTGCTCGGCGATTTCCTTGAGCCGGTGCTCCGCCATCGTTTCCGACGCGGCCGGCGCGTCGGCCCCCGCGGCCGCGGCATGGAGCGCGGCGCAAACGGCTAGCAGGAGGAAGGGGCGGAGGTGCATGGAGGGCGGGCGAAACCCCGTGGACAGCGGGTCGCCCGTTGCGTTCAGAAAATCTGCCCCCTGACGGACGGATAAGGCGACAATAATTGCACTATTCGCTTTCGCACGGGCGCAGCGGCCCCTATAACCCGAATCTATGCCTCAGGCAACGCGTTCCGCAGCGAAGGACCCCACGGCGACCGCCCTGCCGCCCGACGTTGTGGGCGCCACCGTCGCCAGGCTCAACGACGTCGTGATCGTGACCGAGGCCAGTCCGGTCGACGAACCGGGCCCGCGCATCCTCTTCGTCAACCCGGCATTCGAGAAGATGACCGGATACACTTCCGAGGAGGTGGTGGGCCGCTCGCCCCGTTTCCTGTCGGGGCCGGGAACGTCGAAGCCCGATCTCCTGCGGATCGAGGCGGCCTTGCGCTCGCGCGCGCCCGTCCGCGCCGAACTCCTCAACTACAGGAAGGACGGCACGCCGTTCTGGGTCGAGATCGTGGCGACGCCGATGGCAAGCCCTCCCGCGCCGGGCGAGTACACCGTGTTCATCGAGCGCGACGTCACCGAGCGCAAGAGGGCGGAGGAGGCCCTGCGCGAGCAGGAGCGCGCGATGGCCACCCTCTTCAGCAACCTGCCCGGAATGGCGTACCGCTGCCGCAACGACGGATACTGGACGATGGAATTCGTGAGCGACGGCTGCCGCGAGCTCACGGGCTACGACCCCGAGGCGATCATAGGCAACCGGCTGAAGAGCTTTGAGGAGATCATAGACCCCGAGGACAGGAAGGCCGTGCGCGAGAGCAACACGCGGACCCTGGAGCGCAGCGAGGCGTTCGAGCTCACCTACCGAATCCGCACCCGGGAGGGCGCGGTCAAGTGGGTCCTCGAGAGGGGCCGGTCCGTCCCCGGGCCGGACGGCCACACCCGGCACTTCGAGGGCTTCGTCACCGACATCACCGAGCGCAAGCTCCTGGAGCTCCAGGTGGTCCAGAACCAGAGGCTCGAGAGCATCGGGACCCTCGCGGGCGGGATCGCGCACGACCTGAACAACGTCTTTGCGCCGATCATGATGGCGGGGGAGCTTCTGTCGGACAAGTCGGGCGACAGCGACTCGGGCCAGCTCCTCGAGGTCATCTCCGCGAGCGCGCGCCGGGGGGCGGAGCTCGTCCGCCAGATCCTCCTGTTCGCGCGGGGCCTGGAGGGCCAGAGGGTCGCGCTCACCCCGTCGGCGCTCCTGGCCGAGATACAGACCTTTCTCGACAGCACCCTGCCGAAGTCGATCCGGATCAACATCGACGTGGCGCCGGGCCTTCCCGAGATTTCCGGGGATCCCACCCAGCTCCACCAGGTGCTGCTCAACCTCTGCGTCAACGCGCGGGACGCCATGCCCTCGGGCGGCAGGCTCGCGATCTCGGCGGAGCGCGCCCACGTGCCGCCCTCCGCCCCCCGGCCCCATCCGGACGCCGTCCCGGGGGACTTCGTGCGGATCGACGTCGCGGACACGGGCTGCGGCATCCCGGACATCCTCAAGGGCCAGATCTTCGACCCGTTCTTCACGACGAAGGGCGTGGGCCGCGGCACCGGGCTCGGGCTTTCGACGGCGCGCTCGATCGTCAAGTCCCACCGCGGGTTCGTCACCTTCCACTCGACGGAGGGCGCCGGCACGACCTTCTCCGTCTTTCTTCCCACGGCGGCCGCCGGCCTCTCCCCGCAGACCCGCGACGACCACGCGAAGACGGACCTGGTCCCGCTTCCGCGCGGAAAGGGCGAGCACATCCTGGTCGTGGACGACGAGGTGTCGGTGCGGCTCATCATGCGCAGCACGCTTGAGAACTTCGGCTTCCGCGTGTCGACGGCCTCGGACGGCGCGGAGGCGATCGCCCTGTTCAGGAACCCCTCGGGGCAGTTCGACCTGGCCCTGGTGGACATGCAGATGCCCGGGCTCGACGGCGGGAAGACCATCGTCGCGCTGCGCCACCTCCGGCCGGGCCTGCCGATAATGGGAGCGAGCGGGCTGGCCACCAGCGAGGACCGGGAGCACGCGGCCGCCAACGGCGTCCGGCATTTTCTGGAGAAACCCTTCAGCGTCGAGACCCTGATTCGCACGGTGCACGCCGCGATGGCCAAGACGGCTGCTTGAACCTGCTGGACCGCCATATCCTGAGGAGCATCGTCGTCGCGTGCGCCGCGGCCGTCTGCATGTTCGCGTTCGTGCTGATGGCCGGCAACATCGTCCGCGACCTGCTCGGCCCCCTGCTCCTCGGCCAGCTGCAGCTCCTCATGTTCGGGCGGCTAGTGCTCTTGCTCGTTCCCTTCGTCCTCTCGTACGCGCTCCCCCTCGGGATGCTGACAGGCGTCCTGCTGACGCTCGGACGGTTGTCCTCGGACAGCGAGATAACCGCGATGCGCGCGGCGGGCATCAGCATCGCCAGGATCGCCGTGCCCGTGCTGGCCCTCGCCGCCCTGGGTGTCGCGCTGGGGCTCAGGGTCAACTTCGAGTCGATGCCGTGGGCGAAGATCCAGTACGAGAGGCAATTCGCCGCGGCCGTGCGCGCCAATCCCCTGAGCTTCATCGTCCCGAAGAAGTTCATCCGGGAGTTCCCCGGCGTGGTGATCTATATCGGATCCATGAAGGGCTCGGACGTGCGCGACGTCTGGGTCTGGCAGCTCGACGACGAGCGCCGGGTCCTCCGGTTCGTTCACGCTGAATCGGGCCGCGTGGATTACGACGAGGTGGCGAACGATTTCATCGTCACCCTGGCCAGCGCGCGGATCGAGGAGCACGACAGGAAGAAGCCCGAGGATTTCTCGCAGCCCCTGATGGTCAACTCATTCGGGGAAGTCGACCCGGTCCGGCTCTCGCTGGCGCGCTACTTTGGAACGCCGACGGTCCACCAGAAGCTCAGGTGGATGACCTACGGCGAGCTCATGGCCGAGAGGGCCAGGCTCGAGCGCGAACCCGTGCCTGCGGGCATGGAGAAGGAGCGCGGCCGCGACCTCATGAAGGTCGCGCTCACCGTCCAGGAGAAATTCAGCATGGCCGTCGCCATCTTCACGTTCGCATTCGTCGGGATTCCGCTCGGGATAAAGGTGTCCCGCCGCGAAACGAGCGCGAACCTCGGCATCGCCGTCTTGCTGTCCCTGGGATACTACTTCCTCAACGTCATGGTGGGATGGCTCGACCAGCATCCCGAGTACCGGCCGGACCTTCTCCTGTGGGTCCCCAACGCCTTCTTTCTCGCGCTGGGCCTCTGGCTGCTAAGGCGGCTGGACCGGGCCTGAGAGCGCCTTGCCCATGCGCACGACGGGCAGGCTGAGGCCGCCCCCCACCTCCACGGCGCACCTCCCGGACACCCCGTAGCCAAGGGACGCGTAGAGGGGCTCGCCGGCGAGCGTCGACACGATCACCACGTCGCGGAAGCCCGCCTCCGCCATCGCCCGTTCGCACGCGGCCATGATGCAGCGCCCGACGCCGCGGCGGGCCCACGCCGGGTGGACATAAAACGCCCGGATGCGCGCGGGCTCTGTGCGCGGGTCGACCTCCGGGTCCCCCGAGCCCCGCCCGTGGTCGCCCCCGAACAACGGCGCGCGCCTGCTCCATCCCCCGCTGCCGATGACGCGGCCTTCGTGCTCGACCACGAAGTACGTGCCGTCCCGAATGAGCTGCCGATCGACGCCGAACACGGATCCGATCGCGGCATCCATCTGGGCGGGGGAATAGTAGGGGGCCTGCAACGCCCTGACGGATATTGGAATAAGGGCCGCGATGGCCGGGACGTCCCCTTCCGTCGCCAGCCGCGGCATCCAGTCCTTCGAGCCTCCCGGAGCCACGGTCAAATCACGACGCCGTTCGGGGCCGTGTAGGTGGCGTCCACGACGTTTCCCGTGTTGCGCGTCTGCGCGGGCTCGAACACGAGGACTTCCGCCTCGGCGTCGGCCGTCGTTCGATGCTCGACGCCGCGCGGCGCCACGCAGAACTCGCCGGCGCCCAGGGTCACGCTGTGGTCCCTGAACTCGAGCGTCATCCGGCCCCGCCAGACAAGGAAGAGCTCATCCTCGCTGTCATGGCGGTGCCAGGGGAAGGTCCCGGCCACCTTGACGAGCTTCATCTCCTGCCCGTTCAGCGCCGCAACGACCTTCGGGCGCCAATGCTCGTGGATGAGCGAGAACTTCTCGCCGAGGGACGCCTTGTTCATGTTGCTCAGAAGGCATTCTGGGCCGCGAGCGCCTGAGTCGCGACACGCCCGCTCCGGCCCTCGATCGGAGCCATCGCCTGGTCGCACACCGGGATTGCCGCCCGGTCGGAAAGGAGCGAACGGGCCTCGTCGGCCAGGCGGACAAACTCGACGCCCGAACCCCGGCACGCCGCCAGGAATTCGCGGAAGATCGCCCGGCGCCCCATGCCCTCGATCTCGGCGTGAATCGTGAACACGTTGAGCCGGTCGGAGCGCAGGAGCGAATGCACGCTCCCGGCGATCGCGGAATCCGGAAACTCGGGCCGGCCCATCAATTCGTCGAGCGTCGGCAGCGTGCTGGGAATCTCCAGCGTCCGGAACACCCTGCCCTGGATCCGGGGGAAGAACGGATGCGTCCCCCGCGTGTCGCTTGAATAGAGGAGCCCCGCCTCGTCGTACACCTCGCGGCTCCGCGAATTGCTCTGCCATCCCGCCGCGCCGGCCGCAGCAGCCTCCACCCCGAATATCCGGGC